>Ga0302201_10000341_pt1 | contig 42404 bp, 36 predicted proteins | sample II_Bog_N3_2_FD_194586 | JGI IMG/M metagenome (GOLD analysis project Ga0302201, IMG submission 194586) | Peat permafrost microbial communities from Stordalen Mire near Abisko, Sweden - II_Bog_N3_2 | ecosystem: Environmental > Terrestrial > Soil > Wetlands > Peat | place: Sweden: Abisko... | reverse complement strand
TGTCAAGGGTCGAGATGAACGCCAAACAACGGCGCCCTTGACACCCCTCCGGCCACAACAAGGGCCTTGTTGCGAAAATTAGTTGACAGGAGCCGACGCTGTCATACACGGCGTTACTCGTCCCAGTCGCAATCAACACTGGCCAAGCAAGAGTGTCACTCTAGACCAACGGGGAGAATGCTCTGGAATGCGTTTTGTTCCACTCACTGATTGAAGATATACTTGGCGCGTCGGCTGGACCGCACTCACGGTGCTCACAACAGTCCGAAACATCTCGATCAAACCGGTGACTCGTTGCCAATCATTCGAGCTTGTAATTCCCCTTTTGAAGTGCGGCGGAAACAGCGTTGTCTAGACGTTGACTTTTATTTGCGCTACTTGTTCGTTCTGGTTGCGCTTTGTCTTTCTGCGGTCCAGCTTGCACATTCTCAGGAGACGGAGAGTGCGGTGGAGGCGAAGCACGAGGTCAGGCAGCCGGTGGAGAGCGAGCTTGTGGTGGAGGGACTGGCTTCCTACGGCCACTACAAGATCTTTGCCAGCGGTTCGGGCTGCAAGCTCTATACAGGTGGCCTGGAATACGACCGCCATTCCTGGGGTTACTTTCTTAAAGCGCAAGTGGACTATGTAGCCGAGGTTTTGCCGCTGGTTCTGCTGAACGAAGCGCAAAAGTCGGATATATGGGGCACTCCACTGACGAGCGCACGGGAGGTGGTGCCGGGGTTCGCGTTTTCGCCGATTGGATTTCGCATGATGTGGCGGAACGGCAAGTCGTGGAAGCCCTACCTGATGGCCAAGGGAGGGATGATTGCCTTTCCCAAGAAGGTGGTTTCAGAAAACGCGACCTATGAGAGCTTCAGCCTGCAATCGGCAATGGGGGTCCAGACCAGACTGACCGAACGGCTCGACCTGCGCCTGGGACTGTTCAGCGATTTCCATTTTTCCGATGCCTTCATTGTGCCCGTCAACCCCGGGCTCGACGTGATGAACGCGAATCTCGGGATCAGTTACCACTTCAGGAAGTAGACCCTGAAGCCGGGCAGGGAAGATCCCGTCTGGCTCAGGGAAGCGGCAGCTCGGCGTCGAATCCGTGCGCAATCAGGTCGGAGCGCAGGCGCTCAACAGTAGAGAACAGTATGGCCTGGATTCCCAGCGCGCGGGCTGCCTCAATGTTCTCGATCTTGTCGTCGAGAAAGAGCATCTCGGCGGGCTCAACGTCAAGCTCGTTGAGCGTGTGGAGATAGATGGCCGGGTCGGGTTTGGCCATGTGCAACTGAAAACTCCACACCAGGACATCGAAGCGGTGAATCCAGGCGAACTCCCGCTCGATATTGGCCAGAACATTGTCGCCCATGTTGGAGAGAATGGCGGTGAGCAAGCCGCGCTGCTTGAGTTGCTCCTGCCAGGCGAGCATGGCGGGGTTTTGCGTGGTCCACATGCGCGCATCCCACAGGTTCAGCTCGTCGACAGTGGTTGCGGGCAGCTTGAGGCCGGCCTGACGAATGAACTTCTGCCAAAAGGCGAGGCCGGTGAGCTTGCCTTCGTCATAGGCGTGGCGATCAGCCCAGTAGAGGCTCTCGAAACGCTCGAGGGGCAAGCCAGTGATGCCGAGCAGGGCGTCATGGGCCGCAGAGTCCGGTGGTCCGGTCAATACCATTCCGTAGTCGAAGACAACCGCGCGCAAACCCAAGGCTCCTCCATGTGGGCACCCGTGTAATGTTGAAAAGGGACCCTGTATTTATTGTGCATGACGGAGTTGCGGTGTGCAGGGCAGGGAGACGAATGGAAAGGATCGAAGGAGCTGATGCGGTTTTCAAGGAGAACAGACTGGAACACGGAGGAGAGCGAACTGGCACGGGCTCACCGGCTGCGCGCCCAGGCCGGGCTGCCGGTTGCCGACCTGACCGCCTCAAATCCCACGCGTTGCGGCTTCACGTACGATTCCGGGCTGCTGGCGGCGCTGGCCAGTGTGAAGGCGCTTGATTACGACCCCCAGCCACGAGGAATGTTAGGCGCGTGCGAGGCGGTTTGCGGATACTATGCCGGCCACGGCGTGGCGCTTAAGCCCGAGCAGATCGTTTTGACCACCAGCACCAGCGAGGCGTACAGCTTTCTGTTCCGGCTGCTGTGCGACCCGGGCAGCGAACTGCTGGTTCCGCAACCGGGCTACCCGCTGTTCGACTTTTTGGCGGTGATGGACGATGTACGACTGAAGGCAGCTCCGCTGGTCTACGACTACGGCTGGCAGATCGACCCGGAGGGATTCCGGCGCGCCATCACGCCCCAGACGCGCGCTATGGTGCTGGTTCACCCCAACAACCCCACCGGACACTTTACCAAGCCCTGGGAGGCGGAAGAACTGGGGCGGCTTTGCCGGGAGTTTGACCTTTCGCTGATTGTGGACGAAGTTTTTCTGGACTACGGGTTCGGCGAGGCTCCGACGAGTTTCGCCGGGGGTCTGGAAGGCGTCCCGGTCTACGTGGTCAGCGGGTTGAGCAAGATTGCAGGTTTGCCGCAGATGAAGGCGGCGTGGATTGTGGCGACCGGCGCGCAGGCAGTGCAGGCGCTGGACCGGCTGGAAGTCATAGCCGACACCTTTCTTTCCATGAACGCTCCGGTGCAGTGCGCGTTGCCGGCATGGCTGGAGGGACGCGCAGCGATCCAGCGGCAGATTCGGACGAGGGTGACGGCTAACCTGGCCGAGTTGGACCGTCAGCTTGCAGGGTGGCCTGAGTTGAGACGGCTGGAGGTGGAGGGCGGGTGGTACGCGGTGCTGCGCATTCCGGCGCTCGAGCCCGACGAACAAACGGTTCTGGGACTGTTAGAGCAGGGTGTCTGGGTTCAGCCGGGGTATTTTTTCGGATTTCCAAGCTCGGGTTGGTTGGTGGTGAGTCTGCTGGGTCCCGAGCGGGAATTCAGTACTGGAGTAACGGCCCTGATTACCTTTTTGGGAATCCATCACGGTGGTAACGGGACCAGCGCTGGAGTGAAAGTTTTACTTAAAGAAAGTGGCTCATCTAACTGAAAGTAAACCGACATGATAAATAGATTTTCTGTTTTATAGCCAGCGCAGGAACGGATTGCTTCTGCGTTCCGCGCCGATGGTGGTTTCGGGCCCGTGACCTGTGAGCACTTTGGTTTCGTCGGGCAGAGTGAGCAGGCGGGAATGGATGGAGTCGATGATCTGGCCGGAATTTCCACCGGGCAGGTCGGTGCGGCCGATGCTGCCGGCAAAGAGGGTGTCGCCGGCGATGAGCAGCTTGAGCGGGGCAAAGTGGAGGCAGATGGAGCCCTGGGTGTGGCCGGGGGTGTAGAGCACCTGGGCGGGATATTGGTCCAGGCCGACGGTGAGGCCTTCGGCGAGGTTTTCATCGGGCGGAGCGGTTTCCGGCGGATCAATTCCCAGCCAGGCGGCCTGCGAGGCCATCATCGCGAGCAGCGGGAGGTCGTTTTCATTGAGCAGGATGGGTGCGCCGGTGAGGCGCTTGAGCTGAAGCGCGCCGCCCACGTGGTCGATGTGGGCATGGGTGACGAGAATCTGCTTGAGCTTGAGGCCGAGTTCGGTGAGGCGGCGGTGAATGCGGCTCACCTCGTCGCCGGGGTCGATGACGATGGCTTCGCCGGCTGCTTGGTCGCCGAGGATGGTGCAGTTGCATTGCAGCGGGCCGACGGGGAAGGTCTCAAGGATCATGGCTTTATTCTATTGCCTCGTCCATGTCGATCTCAGTCGCTCCGAAATTAGGAATATCCTCTTTCCGCGCGAACTTCTTACCACAACCATGTTTCTCCTCATGTGCAAAGAGCTGGGCGAAGATGCTGGTTTGTTTTGCGCTGAACGGTTCGGCTTTTCGATACGCTTCCAATATTCGCTCGCGCACCTCGCATGGAGCAGGAGGAAGTACCTTCATGCTTCTACGAGTGATTTTCCTGCCCGGGCTGTGTCCGTTACTCATTTTCTTTTATGAGCCATAATAGCGCCTTCGTCGATTCGATTTGCCAGAATCAGGATGACTGGTTTTCAGAAGTTACCGCCGCGGCCCAGGAGAGTAGGCGGTCGAAGACGCTGAAGCGGGCTACGGGCTGATCGTCAAGATGGGCGGCCAGTTCCCAAAGGCCGATCAGGGCCAGAGCGACGAGGTTGGGGAAGAGGAGCGGAGCCATGGGTGGCGCGCCATAGACGGACTTCTCGAAGAGGCTTACGCCGGGGGTGTAGAAGTTCATGCGCAGGTGGAACCAGAAGCCGACGATTCCGACCAGCGCCTGGAGGCTGAGGACAGCGAGGCAAAGATCCAGGTAGCGGCGGGTGACGGTGGTGAAGACCGGGACAATGAGAAATCCGGTGGCGAGAGCGCTGGAAATCACCGGAATCCACTCCGTCTTCAGGAAGAAGCCATTGGTGGCGTGGTCAGTGAGGCACAAGACGAAGTTCCCGAAGAAGCCGCCGGTGGCGAGAAGAACGACCCAGCGCGCCCATTCCACTGAGCGAGCGTCGACCATGCGATTGAGAATCAGCAGAAAACCCAGGCCGGCGTAGGCAAGTGGAGCCGCGAAAGGGGCGGCGTAGGTGAGCGAGCGGAGGGTGCGGTCGGCAAAGAAGCTGCTCTCAAGGTGGTAAAGGACGCCGGCCAGCCCCACCAGAACCGCAAGCGCGCCGACAAGGAGGCCGAGGTCGCGCCAGGCGGCATGGAAGCGGCCACGCCAACGTGCCACGACCCCGGCTAGGAGGACAGCCGGCGCGGCGGCCGAGAAGTAGAGGGGAATGTACTCGGCCGGCTTGCGGAACTGGTTGACGGAGTGGGCCAGAACGATGTCGGCGGCGAGGACGGCAAGGTTCGAGGCCACGAAGAGTTCAAGCAGCAGCTCAAGGTCGAAGATCCAGGCGATGCGGGGGGAACGCAGCAGGCGTTGCGCGAGGCGCAAAGGCCTATTTGTGAGCGCCATGTGCCCTCCGCAACTCGTCGGCGTCGTGCTTCAACAGGACAGTCTTCTGGAGCAGGCCGTAGTTGCCGTGCCACTGGACGAAGTCGGCTCCGCCCATGAAGGCAGCGTGCTTGCTGGTGCGGCCATCGTAGTGCCAGAGGTCGAAGTAGGTGAAGTCGATGGGGTTGGAGAAGGGCGGGCCGGTGAGGGTGCCGTCCTTGTGCAGGCTGTCAACGATGTCCTTGGCGGTGAGGACCTTGGCATTGGTACCGGCGATGACCTGCTCAGCCTGGGAGTAGACGCGGTCAATGAGCGCCTGGGTGTGGCACTGGGTGCAGACCTGCTTCATGCTGGTCTGGGCCCGGAGGTAGTTGGGCCGCTTTTCGCTGACGGCGTTGGCCAGGTACCAGCTCAGGCGGTCTGAGGGGTCGTGGGTGACCTTGAGGCCGTTGATGCCACTCATGTGGCAGGTGGCGCAGGTGGGCACGAACATGTCGCGGGTGCTGAGGGTTTTGGGGTCGGCGTCGAGTTTGAGCAGGTGCTCCTGGGCGGCGAACATCACGCCATGCTTCGACTCGTCGTAGATCTCGATTTGGGAGTGGTCGGGGCCCATGTGGCACTGGCCGCAGGTGGAGGGACGGCGGGCGAGGGCGACAGAGCTGGTGTGGCGGGAGTGGCAGTTGGTGCAGGTGCCGATGGTGCCGTCGTCGTTGGGCCTGCCCACGGAGTGGCACTGCTCGCAGCCGGAGACCATGGCCGCGCCGCCCTCGGCGGTGACGAAGGGGTGGGGCGGACGACGGGTACCGCCGGGCTGGTACTGCTCGCTGAAGTCGACCTGCTCCGGCTTGAGGCCCTTTTCGCCATAGATGGCGGCCCAACTGGGCGCGGCGTGGCGGCTGTGGAGGAACTCCTGGTAGATGACCTCATGGCAACTGCGGCAGTTGCCGGCGGTCAGATGGGTGCTGATGACGAAGCCGTGATGGTCCTTCTTTTGTTGGCCTTCGGCGGGCTGGTGGCAATCCAGGCAGTTGACGCCCTTTTTGGCGTGGATGCTCATCTCGTACTCGTGGACAACCGAGTACTGGAGGCGGGCGTGGCACTCGGCGCACTTGCCGCTGGCGCGAACAAAGTCCGCCGTTGGCTGCTCGGTTTCGACCCTGGGACGCGCGCGATTGACCAGAAATGCGGCCAGAATCAGCGCAAAGGCAACCGTAACGGCAATAAACACAGAGCGGAAGGACATAGGTTCTCCGGAAGTGCTGAATTCGACGCGGGTCCGGGGAAGCTACGCCCGGACCCACCGAGCGTAGCGTAAGAATCGACTATTTGGAAGAGACTTTTGTCACTGCGTCTGGCGAGGCTTTATGCGACGGGGGGCTTGCGGAAGGTCAGCACGTAGAAGCGATTTTTGCCAATGACGTTCAGGATTTCGAGACGAGTCTCGAGCATTTGCGGCGGGACCAGATCGATGGGCGGGGTAACGGGCTCTTTGCGATTCTTGTAAAGGCCACCAGTGATGGGCGCGCGTTCGAAGGCGGCCTTCACGTGCTCCTCGGTTTCGTCGGCGATGAGGATGCGGCTGCCGGGCTTGGCGACGCGAATCATCTCGCGGATGGCTTTACCGCGGTTGTTGAAGAAGTTGATGCCGCCGACGTGAAAGACCACGTCGAAGCTGGAATCGGCGAAGGGAAGACTCTCGGCATTGCAGAGAAAAAGGTCGGCCTCCATTTGCCAGCGGCGAAGATTGGCTTGGCAGTTGACCAGCATTTCGGGCGAGAGATCGAGGCCGGCGAGTTTGACGCCGCGGGGAAGGTATTTGAAGTTGAGGCCTGTCCCGACCGAAGTTTCGAGCACCGAATCGCCAGGCTTGACTTCGAGAAAGTCCAGGTAGCTCCGAACGTAGGTGTCGCGGTCGAAGCCCGAGAGCGCGCAAACCACGCGCTGCGAGTCGTCGTAGAAGCCGCCGATGGTTTCGTAGAGGTGGTTGTATTTGCGGTTGGATCCGGTAAGGTCCTCTGGCTTGAGGAGAATGGAGATTCCATCGCGAATGGGGAAGCGTTCGCCAGAATAACTGACCAGCTTTTCGCCGCCGTTTTCGCGCAGCAATTGCAGGGAGTGGCCGGTGTAAGGGCTCTGAAGAATGCGAAGTGTCATGGGCCGGAAGGCCCACGAAGTGCCGCGCTGGCCGGGGCGGAGGAACGCCCAGGAACTGAGGGCAGCGGCTGCGGCGAGGCAAATCCAGGCGAAGAGCGTGCCGGTGGGATAACTCTCAGGCAGCGCGACGCCGCTCAACTGGCGAAAGAGTCCGTAGCCGATGGACAGGGCGAAGACAGCGGCAAAGAGGCTTGCGCCCAGGGCGATTCGGGCAGAGCGGAATTCATGGTTCCACATCCAGACGACGACCGCTGCGAACCAGTAGACAAGGAAGATCAGAGCGGCCCCGCCGAACTGGGCCGCGAACTGCAGCAGAGGGAGGTTTTTCGAAAGACTTCCTGAGGCAAAATAGGCGCTGAAAACAGGGGCGGGGAGGATGCTGAGCACCAATGCATGAAGGACTGTTTGCCAAAGAGGCAAAGGGAGGGTGGAGAGAACGCCGGGCAGACGCGGGCTGGTGAGGCGATGCAGAAGGAAGGGGAGAACGGCCAGGAGAGCGGCGAAGAACATCCAGCCGAGATATTGCGGCGCGGACAGCTCGGGCGGCGAGGAGATGCGGCCATTTGCGATGAGGGTGGGAAGGAAGACGAGGAGCATCATCCAGAGAAACCCGCGCAGGGGCCTCTGGGTGCCGACGAACCAGACGGCCAGGATGGGACCCGTCCAGGCGCCGATGGGCGAGAGGAAGAAGCCGAGGACGAAAAGTGCGGCAATGGTCCAGGCCAAGATTCGGGACCAGCGGCTGAAGTGTACGTCGGTAGGCATTTTGTCGTTCTCCTTGAGGACGCATTTGAGGGTTGGGTTAAGGAGGCCTTGTCGCTGTGGATTGGTTCAAGCCTTGAGTTTTTCTGTGAGTTGGGCGCCGGAGTTCGCGGCGGTTTCCGATGGAGAGAGCGTGGCGAGGGCGGACTCGCCCCAGTCCAGAGCGGCGCGGGTGAGGGCGATTCCCAGGCTGAGGGTGAGCATCCAGTAGGGCTTGTGGGGATTTTGAGCGCCTTCCCGGTTCGCGAAAGATTCCAACTCCAGCATGGTGGCGAGCATTTGGCGGTTTCTCTGTTGAAGCTCCTGAATGTGGCCGATGGAGACGCTGGGCGGGGCTTCGCGGCCAAAGAACAGCTTGAGGAGGAACTCGTTGCGGGGCGGGTCGTTCTGGAAGGGCAGGGCGATCCATTCGCGCAGGCAGGCGTGCCCGGCTTCAGTCAGGGAGAACTGCTGGCGGCGCTGGCGGGGGCCGGCCGTGGGACTGGTGGGGACGATCAGGCCCTCCTCGGCGAGTTTCTTGAGGGTGGGGTAGATTTGGCCGTAGCTTTCGCCCCAGAAGTAGCCGACGCTGGATTCGATGGCCTTGCGAATGTCATAGCCGGACTTGTTGGGCTCGATGGAGAGCATGCCGAGGATGACGTAGGCGGTTCTGTTGCGGTCCATAATATCTGCAAGATATATCTGACAGATATTGCTGTCAACAGGATTTCCATGAAATGAGGTTCAACTCGATGTGGAAAACGCAAAAAAGCGGCAGACCGTGGGGGTCTACCGCCTGGAGGGTGAAGCAGGAGGAAACGAGCGGGAGCTTACTTGCCCGACTTGGCGGGGGCCGAGATGGGAGCAGGCTTACTGCTGTCCAGGACCGAGTGCGTGCCGGTGGAGCGCACATAAAGGACCGTCAAGGAAATCGAAGTGACCATGAAGATGACCGCGGACCAGGTGGTGAGCCGGGTGAGCACGTTGGCTGCGGCGCGGGGACCGAAAGCTGTCTGCGAGCCCTGTCCGCCGAAAGCACCGGCCAGATCGGCTGAGCGGCCCTGCTGCAGAAGCACAACTCCGATGAGGAACAGGCAAACAATCACGTGCACAACAATGACGAAGTAGAGGAGAATCTGCATGGTCTTGAACTGCTTTCCGGGCCTCGCCCGGTTGGCCCGGACAAGAGAAATTTGGTGCGGAGGAGGGGACTTGAACCCCTATGCCTTGCGGCGCCAGCACCTCAAGCTGGTGCGTCTGCCAATTTCGCCACCTCCGCTCTGGGGTGAACTCTACGAGTATATCAAAGGACCGGGCATTCTGGAACCGTCCAAGCAGGAAAGGTTGGTGGTTCTGTAGCAAGATAACGCGGATTGGTCGAGGTTTCCATGTGATTGCTTCTCCAAGCCGCAAGTGGGCTCATCGATTGGGCTTCGCAGCGGGGATTTGAGCTGCCGACATTCTTGAACGCAGGCGCGATTCGGCCTCCGCGCTCCAGTATTTGCAGTCGAGGCGGAGGAAAACCGAGGTGTAGGGAATTGTCATCCTGGTCTTCAGCACCAGGACATGAAACTGCCGGCTCGCCTCATCGATGGTAGCGATGACTTTTTCATGCTGCATCGATTGGACGGGGTAGGCGTGCAGGAGGTCGCCGATCTCTGCGCGGTAGGTGGATGCGCCCGGAGCATCGTCATCCCGGACGAAGGGCAGCTCGGCGTCCATGACGATGACCGGACGGACGTGGATCGAGTGATTGATGGAGCCGAGAACGTAGCGCACCACTTCCAATTGGTCCGCGTCGGTCTCGATGGTCTCGATTCCGGCAGAGGACTGGAGCGGATAGGCTGAATCGACAATGAGGATCCAGTTGCGATGGCCGAGCAGGGGCAGGGACTGGTCGACGCGCGCCTGCCAGGGAATGGGTGCGGAGGGGGGAACGGCAAAGGCCAGAGAGGCGGACAACAAAAGGGCGAGAACTACAAGGAATCTGCGCATAAAAGCTGGAACCTCTTTTCGGTGAAACGTTGAACAGGCAGAAAGTTGCAGGCGGTCAGGCCAGGACGAGCAACGATTTGGACGGAGTGACTTCGACCGCGGAGGAGAACTCGATCAGCATGCTGTCGTCCGCCTGCGTTGCATGATGCGCGATCTCCGTTGCGCCGCTGGAGACTTTCACAGAGCCGGGAGCGTGGGAGCGGAAGGGAGAGATTTTCAACTGGCGCAGGGCGATACTGCCGTCGGCAACCGTCAGGGTCAGACCTTGCGGGGTGAGATCAAAGCTGCCCCAGGCAGTGGAAGCCGACCAGAAACAGCGGAAAGCCGAGCGGTTGATCAGGGGCGCTAGCTCCATCCGGCCGGCGCGCGCATCGTAGCGGAATCCGGAGAGTACGGGAAGGGCGGCCCAACTGGCCATGGGGCGGGCGTAGTGGCGCCCGTACTCGGTTTCATCGAAGGGATTGGCCTTCTCGCCGTCGTAGCGGCGACGGATGTTCTGGACGCACTCGATGCCCTGGTCGGCCATGCCGTGCGCCATCATCAAGGCGGCGGCGGAATACTCGAAACCGGTCATGACTTCGGCATAGTAGGGCATGGGGACTTCAGGGCGGGTCCCCTTGGTGAAGTCGCAGATGACCAGAGCGGCCTCGTCGTTGAGGGCGTAGACGCGCTGGACGCTGGCGTGATGCGCGAGGCTTGGCTTCAAATTATAGCGGAGGATGGAGCCGAGGGTTTTCTGAATGTGTGCGGGGTCGAGCAGGTCGCCAAGGCCGGCAATTGTGGCCATGGTTTGGCCGATCAACTGATCGATGAGGCATCCATCGCCGACCTGGAATTGGGGATGAAGGGAGTCCTTGGCGCCCATGCCTTCCTGCAGGCCGCTGGCGATCTTGTCCTGAGGAATGCCGCGAATTTGCTGGATGTAGTACTCGCCATTGAAGAGGTGGTCGTCGATCCAGCGGCTGCCCTGTTCGCACAAGCGAGCGCATTCGCGGGAGGTTTCGCGGTCGCCGAGGGCATCAGCCATGCGGGACATGGCGCGCAGGGCGGCCAAGTACCAACTGCCGCACATGGGGTTGGGACCATAGAACTCGACGTCGTAAGTGTTGTGCTGGACTCCGTCCATGACGCCGGATTTGCGTTCGTCCCAGCCGCCGGGGCGCCAGGCATAGGCAAGAGCGCGTTGGGCGGCGGGCCACTGGTGGCGCAGCCAAGCGTCGTCGCCGGAGAGCGTCCAGTCGAGGTAGAGCTTGACGAGTTGGCCCATTTGGCCGTCGGCGGCTGCCGATCCCCAATGCTCGAAGCGGAGAGGCAGCTTGTGGCGGAAGTCCATGTGGCCGTCGGAGTCGGTGGCGTAGCCGAAGCTGGTTTCGCGCATGGAACGGGCTAGGGTCGGAAAGAGGAACTGGGTGGCGACTTCGTAGTTCCAGACGTGGGTGCAGGTGCCGAAGCCGAGGCCGGCCTTGTCGCCGCAGCCCTCAAAGCCGTGGAAGCTGCCGTCCGCGATGCGGAAGCTGGTGTTGGAGACAAGGGTGGTGAGGTTGGAGGCGGCGGCGTCCTTGACCGCTGGGGGCAACGTGGATTGCACAAGCGCGCCGGCGAAGGCGCGGGTTTTATGTTCCAGGTCTCTCAGGTTTGCGGCAACGTGTTCGGCGACGGCCCACGCATCCGGGAAGAGGGTGCAATAGTAGTTGCCAAGCAGGGCCTTTTCCTGGCCTTTCGGGGCTTCCCATCCGCAACGCTCGGGGGTGCGGTTGGGGAAGTGCCAGGTAAGGAGAAAGCGGAAGGAGCGAGTGACGCCGCTGGGAATGCTCTGGCGAATGGCGACCGAACCGACCGGCGTCGAGGGGTCCTGAGGAATGCCCAGGTGGCCGGTTTTGGCAAACTCCTCAAACCAGAAATGCTGCGGGCCGCCACGCCAGATGGCGCCGCCACGCCAGGAGGGAAGCAGCTCAAAGGCGGCATCGGCTGCGGGCAGAGCGGCCAGCACGAAGGATCCCTGCATGGGATCATCCGCGGCCATTTTGGGATCGGTCATGAGGAGGCCGTGGAGGCCAGGGGCTAGGCGGGGAGCGTTGGTGCGCGTTTCCGACCAACCTACGGGGTTGGAGATGGACCAGGCGATGGCGACTTCAACCGGCGACGAGGAGGGATTGTGGATGGAGTAGTCCAGCACCGCGCAGGGGAGGCCGGAGGCGTCCGCGTCGAGAGGGAAGAAGGGCGAGAATGCATCGAGGGATACGTTGACCGGGCAGTCGGGGTCCGCAAAATCGATGCGCGAGAGGGGAAACGCGGCGGAGAATTTAGCGTCGGCCAGGCGCGGCAAACCGGGAACGTTGGCAAAGCCGAGGCCCTCCTGCTGGAGATCGTAGGGAGGGAGCAAGCGGCGCTCCAGAACGACGCTGTACGGCGCTGTGCCTGCTGCCTGCACCCACATGCAGGGGAAGGCATATTCGAGAGAGTTGCCGATGTCGGGGCGATTGAAGATCTGCCAATCCTGGAGGTTGCCGCGGCCGCCAAGGCCGATTCCGCCGGTGCCGATGCCGCCCAAAGGGCAAGAGATGCGCGCCAGGCCGCGGCCGGTGAAGACGCGGGGAGAGGCGATCTCTTCAGAGGACGCCTTGCGGTTGTGCGGGGTGCTTGGATTGACCGGAGGCGTTGAGGCTGTGGGAGTTTCTGCCGCTGCGTTTGCGGATGCGGCGACACCTGTAAGTGAGGCCGCAACCGCTGCCTTGACGAAATCCCGCCGCGACGTACTGTTCTTCAAGATCGCCTCCTTGCGCAAGCCCAACATTTGAAGGGATGGGCGGAGGGGCTGTCAAACGGCGAGCGGAGTGGGCGGGGAGTTCATGTCACTTGATCCGGCTCGATTGGGTTGGCACGGAGCAGAGCAAACGTAACTGCGGATCCTTTGGCTTCGCTCCCTACGGACAAGAAAGATGAATGAAGAGCTTTATAAACAAAATCAGCAAGTTAGCTTCCGCTTCGCGGAAATCGCGAGTTAGCGAGTTGGCGGCGGATCATTCCGGCCGTAACTTGCCGCCGTGAGTCAAAATGCTCAGGATGACAGTTCCCGGGGAATGCAATTCTCTGGGGCCGGATCAATCGTTGCCGAGCCGTTCCATCCAGGCGGCAAGGGCTTGCTGATCGTGTGATCCGGCGGCATGGGCGGCGTGGACCTTGGCCCGTTCGGCGGCGGCACGGTTCTGGCTGAGCTTGAATTTGCCTTCAATGCGGGCGATGGGAATGCGGAAGCCGACGATGCCGGCCAGCATGTTTTGGCGGAAATCTTCGGGGAAGGCGTGCCAACGCTGAAGAAATGCAGGTTCGTGCGCTTCGATCAGGCCTTCGAGCAGTGCGTTTTTGCCGGCTTCGTCCTCGACCAGTTGAAGGGTTCCATAGGCATGAATAGCGATGTAATTCCAGGTGGGAACCGAGAGCGGATCGACGTAGAGGGTGGGTGAGACGTAACTGTGGGGACCGGAGAAGACCGCCAGCGTTTCGCGGCCGGCGAGGGATTGCCATTGGGGGTTGGCTTTGGCGAAGTGACCTTCAAGGACGCCGTGGGGACCCGAGTCCTTCACCACCAGAGGGAGATGAGTGGCGGCCAGGGACGTAAGGCTGTTCGCGTTGGCTTTTGGGCCAAAGAGAATGGCGAAGGAATAGGCGCGCATAGCCTCGATGAGGAGGGAGCGGTCGGAGAGTTGGTTGAAGCTGGGTGTGTACATGGGGTCCTATTGGATGCGCTCGAAGCGGAAGGCGGCTTCGCGGAGAGCGTGGCTGATGGAGGTGATGTGGGTTGCGCCGCGGGTTTCCAGGGTAACGTCGATGACGGTTTCGCCCAGGCTGACGCCGTAATAGGCGCGGTTGTGGAGGGTTTCGACGATGTTGGCGCGCTCGCGGGCGAGGATCTGGGTGACGTTGAGCAGGGCGCCGGGACGGTCCTGTAGATAGATGCGAAGGCGGAGGAGCCGGCCGTCCTTGACCAGGCCGCGCTCGATGATTTTGGACAGAAGTGTGACGTCGATGTTGCCACCTGAGACAAGTACTACAGTACGGCGATGGCGCAGGTCGGATTTTGACTGGACGACAGCGGCCAGAGCGGCGGCGCCAGCGCCTTCAGCAAGAGTCTTTTCCTGCTCCAGCAGCAAGAGGATGGCGCTTGCAATTTCTTCGTCGTCCACGGTGACGATCTCGTCGACGTAATGGGAGACCAGGGGCAGGGTGAGATCGCCTGCGCGGCGGACGGCGATGCCGTCGGCGATGGTGGCCTGGGCGGAGATGGTGACCGGCGCTCCGGCTTCGCGGGCGCGCAGCATGGAGGGCAGACTACCTGGCTCGACGCCGATCACGCGGATCCTCGGGTTGGTCTCCTTGAGGGCGCAGGCGATGCCGCCGATGAGGCCTCCGCCGCCGATGGGGACAACCACTGCCTCGATGTCGGGGACCTGTTCGAGCAGTTCCAGGGCGATGGTTCCCTGGCCGCTGATGACTTCGGCATCGTCAAAAGGATGGATGAAGGTGCGGCCCTCGGATAGACGCCGGCGGATGGCTTCTTCGCAGGCTTCGTCGTAGCTGGCGCCGTGCAGAATGACCTCGGCCCCATAGGAGCGGGTGGCGGCCACCTTGACCAGTGGCGTGGCCAGCGGCATGACGATCTGGGCACGAATGCCGTGCGCGGCGGCGTGAAAAGCGACGCCCTGAGCGTGATTGCCGGCGCTGGCTGCAATGACGCCGCGCTTGCGCTCCGACTCGCTGAGGGTCAGTAGCTTGTTCAACGCGCCGCGCTCCTTGAAGGATCCGGTGCGCTGCAGATTTTCAAGCTTCAAATGCAGTGGGAGGCCGGTCAGTTCAGAGAGATAGTGGGAGAGCTGGCAGGGCGAGCAGTGAATGGCTTCGCCGATGCGCGCACGAGCGGCCTGGATGGTGGTGAGGCTGACGGATTGCAAGAAGTATCTCCTTGATTGCAGGAAAGCTGCCGATGGAAGGAAGACGGCTGGGGATGGCCATGAAACGAAAAAACCACCAGCCGCATTTGCGGTTGATGGCCTGAGTATTGCTTCACTGCTGAATTCTGTGGGTCAGGCCTGGTTTCCCGCGCGCGCATTGTGGACGCTAATTCGATGGGCGGGAATCGGTGCGTCCTTACACGTAGCCGGGAAGAAGGTCGCGTCGATGGCGGAAGTTTGCATGAGCTTGAAGAAGAGTAGAGCAGAGGGGCGAGGGGCGCGTCAAGACAGGCGGCGGGCGCGGATGGTTTTGCAGGCAGGTGAATTCGGATCGAAGCAGGCTCGCCGAAGAGGTTTGCCAAGGAGCGGAACCGCCGTGGCCGTGCAATTTCCCGGGGTTAATAGTTGATAAATCAGGCGTAACTTTTTGATTAACCAGAGGCGTTGGCAAACTAACCTGAAGGATGCGTACCGAGCGGGGAAACGCGCTCCGAATCCGCGCCGATCGCATTGCTAATCGGTACCAAACGCGGTGCTTGCCCGGCAGGGACTTTTAACTTCGTTTTCCGTTCCAATAAACTGTTGACATGCGAAAACCCGTACTGTATCTTCTGTGCATTTGGTAGGTGCTTCCCCACCCCCACAGACGAAATGGAATAGGCAAATGGCTAAGATGCGGATCCCCTTCGCGTTCGGTCTCGCTGCACTTGTGGCGATGCTCAGTCTTGGAATGGAAGCCCAGGTGGGTGATCCGGCGACGCTCATCCAGGAGAAACTGGTCTCGCAGATGAAGCTGACCAAGGCTGCAGCGGACCACTCGGATATTGTCACAGCCGGCGACATTGTGGTGCTGCACAAGGACGGGTTGATGATGTGCAGCTCCGCCTCTTCCTACGCGTTCTCGAATACTTACAGCGGCGGAGTTTTGTCGGCGAACTTGAACAACCGCGCCAAGGACGCTGCGAAGTCGTTCCTGAAAGGTCATCTTCCTTTTGGCGGGGGTGGCAGTGTCAGTGACGCGGCCAATAACGGCTGCACTTCGCGCAAGTTTGTCGCCGGAGAGAAGTTCTGGGTCACCGGGGTATCGATTCAAAAGGACGGGATTCTGGTGAGTACATTCAGCGATCCCTACAATGACGTGCGTTATTACGGGGAGATCAAGTTCCTCTTTCCAAAGGGTTCGGTGCCGCCGGTGGACGATTTTGTGAAGACCGTTTCTGAGGTCATCACCGTGCAACCCGCGGACGACAAGGACAAGGCGAGCAAGGACGACCAGGGAAGCCAACAGGCCCAGGCTGCTGCTCCAGCAGCGCCTGCGGCCCCGATGGCAGCCATTGCTCCGCCACCTCCACCGGCGGACGCGCCACCTCCGACGATCACGCTGGGCCAATCCAAGGATGAGGTGACGGCGGCCTTCGGCCAGCCGATGCGGCAAGCCAAGCTGGGGCAGAAGGAGATCTTCTATTACAAGGACATGAAAGTGACCTTTACCAATGGAAAGGTGAGCAACGTTGATTAAGGCGTTCGTGCGTCCGCGGTGGGACGCGGGCCAGCTTCAGGAATGAGGTCTCGATGAATTTGTTGCATCTTCGTAGAAATGTGAGCAAGGGTTCCGCAATAGCGATTGTTGCCGTGTTTCTCTGCCTGCCGGGCGCAGCAGGCGCAGCCGCAGACCAGAAGAAGAGTCCTGCTCCCGCGAAACCGGCGGCTGCTGCGAAGCCTGGGGCTGCCGCCAAGCCTGCGGCTCAAGGCCCAAGGCCTGCCGGGGGCGCGGCCGCGGGGCACACGACCGGAGCCGGAGGTGCGACCACTCACGGACCGACCGCCAATGGAGGAAGCAAAGGACCGACGGCAAACGGTGGATCGGCGAATAGCGCGAACAAGGGGCCGAGCGCGAACGGCGCCAACAGGACACCGGGTGCGAGCGCTGGAAACAAAGGCGCGGCGACTATGGGCGGAGGCAAGACGGGCGCCGGGGCCGGCACTGCGCACCAGGCCATCAAGAGTCCCGCACCCAAGGGAAGCAATGAGCATGTGACCAAGAGCGGCAGCGCGGTTCGCACGCGTCCAAACGGCAAGGTAAGCGACGTGCACGACGCCAAGCGCGGCATGGACGTCCATCACGGATTGAATGGCGGGCGGAGGGTTTCAGTGGAGCGCGCCGACCACAGCCGCGTGGTGGCCGAGCGGGGCCGTCGCGGATACGTGGAGCGCGGATACAATTTCCACGGCCATGATTTTGCCCGGCGCAGCTACTTCTACCACGGTCGCGCGTACGACCGCTTTTATCGCGGCTATGGGTACCGTGGCGTGTATATGAACGTCTACGCTCCGGGCTTCTACTATGCGCCGGCATTTTACGGATGGGCGTACAACCCATGGGCCGCTCCGATTGCCTTTGGATGGGGATGGGGCGGGAATCCGTGGTTCGGGTTCTACGGCGGTTACTTTGCTCCGTATCCTGTGTATCCTTCGGCGGCGTTCTGGCTGACTGACTACATCATCTCGCAGGACCTGCAGGCAGCGTATGCGGCGCGTGAAGCGGCAGCCGAGGCTGCCGGTGACGCTATCGTGGCGTCTGGACAGCCGCTTCTGGCGCCCGATGTGAAGCAGCAGATTGCGGATGAGGTGCGGGCGCAGTTGGCTCTCGAAAACCAGGAGGCAGGGCAGAACGCGCAGAATCAGGATGTGGACCCCGGATCCAGCGGGATTGCACGGCTGGTGAGCGACGTGCAGAACGGGCATCCGCATGTGTTCGTGGCCGGGGGCAGCCTGGACGTGGTGGATGCCAGTTCCGGAGCCGAGTGCGCGATCAGCGACGGCGATGCGGTGCAGCTAAGTACTGCGCCGGCCGCGGACGCGACGACGGCGAATGTGGTGGTCCTGGCCAGCAAGGGTGGCAAGGAGTGCGCCCGGGCGAGCACTGTAACGGTGCAGTTGGCAGACCTGCAAGAGATGCAGAATCATATGCGCGAGACCATCGACCAGGGCCTGCAGGACTTGAAGGCGAAACAGGGGACGGGTGGGCTGCCGGCAGCTCCTCCGTCGGCCCAGGCTCAAACGGCTCCCGCACAGTACGCAGCGTTGGCGCCTCCGCCTGAAGTAAACCTGAGCACGGAGATTCAGCAAGTGGACCAGCAGGGTGACCAGTCGGAGAAGGAAGTGACCGCGGAAGCGGCGCAGGATGGCGGCGGAACAGTGGCGGCAACCGCCGCAGCACCCGCAACGGTTGCGCTGGGGCAGTCTACCGTCGAGGTTGAGGGCATACTCGGACAGCCGGTCAGCAAGGCGCTTCTGGGCGCAAAGGTCATTTACAACTACAACGGCATGAAAGTCATCTTCAAAGACGGTAAAGTTGCGGACGTGCAATGAATGCGGTGCCGGACGGCGCGGGAGGGATGGATCACTCCAGTTCGCGCGCCGTCCGCCGGCGTTTTTACAAGTTTCTGCAAAGTCGTCCAAGTGAGAGCGGTTTGAGTTCAATTGCTATTGGGCCGCCCCTCTTGGGCCGATACGATGCGGGGTCAAATCGACCGCCGGACCGGAAACGTCTTAGTTAGAAAATAGAAGCTAATTTCGTAAAGGAATCGAGCTCCAATAGTTGCTGGCCTTCAGGCGCGGCGGCGATCTCAGCATGCTCCAGCACCCAGGTGTCCTTGTGAAAGAGGAAGACGGCATGGAGGCCTGCGGCCAGAGCGGGATTGATGTCGCTCTTGGGGCTGTTGCCGATCATCCAACTGGTGTGCGGCTTGAGTTCGTGACGATGGATGACTTCGCTGTAAGTGGGCGGGTCCTTTTCCTTGACGATTTCGACGGCTGAAAAATGCGAGGCGAGGCCGGAGCGAGCCAGCTTGTCGGCCTGTTCGGCGCGGTTGCCCTTGGTCATCAGGATGAGGCGATGGCGCGTGCCCAACTCGGCCAGCGTCTCGGCAACGCCGGGAAGCAGTTCGATTTCCTGTTCGGCGATGGAGCGCGCGAAACCGAGGATCTGCTGCGCTCTTTCTTCGGTGACCGGCTCGGGACTGAGGCGCTCAAAGCAGGTGACCAGCGAGCGGGTAAAGCTGCTGAGCCCGTAGCCGTGGGCCAGGATGGTCTCGCGCTCGACGGCGTTGAGGGCCTTGCGCACCTGGGCCGGGGTGTAATTGTGGTGATTCAAGTAGCTGATAAAGGCGACGATGGCACGCTCGAAGTAGACGTTGTTTTCCCATAGGGTATCGTCGGCATCGATGAGCAGGGTCTGGCCGGGAGGGAATTGGGGCATGGTCCTATGGTAGCGAATTCGGCTGCCCGGGGTCATTGCGCAGGGGCAGGCAGGGTGTACTCGAAGCGGTAGGAATGCTTGCCGTCGGCGATGATGATGGTGAAGGTTCCGGCAATGCCCGCGAGTTCTCCCGAGCCTGAGCCGGGCACAACGGTGACGGTGAGCTTGTAGCCGGTGTGGTCCATGGTGCCGGTGTGCTGAAGGGCGAAGGAACCGGTGTGGCCGTGGAGGGTGCCGGTGACCTGCTCAATGGCGACATAACCGGCAGAGCCCTTGGCCTGATCGCCCGCGGCCAGCATTTCGCCTTTGCCTTGAGCTTCGAGATCGCCGTGAAATTGCTTGACGAGGGCGTAGCGGCCAATGGTCGTGCCTCCGGTGGCGTCATCCGCCGCCAGAAGGGTGGTTTTCACGTCGAAGGTTCCTTCAGCCTGCATGGTCATGGCGGCATCCTTTTGCTGCGGATTGGAGAGCGGGCTTTGCGTGCGAGCCAAAAGCGGCAGGCACAGGCAGGAGCATAGCGCGAAGCTCTTGAGAAAATACATGGCCACTCTGGTCTGGTTGGGGAGAAACGGCGCCAATCTTGTTTCTGATCATAACCCGAGTTTTTGTTTTCTTCGGCAGAGAAATTTGCTTGCCTGTCGTTTCACGGTTCTGGTAGAAGAGCGGCAGCAGGTTGGGTGCACCTCCACTCCCCAGGAGAGACCTATGAGCGTTACGATTCACCCCGCAGAACCCCTTGCCAAGTTGGATCAATGGGACGAATTTGTCGGAGGCCGTTACAAGGAAGGCAAGTCCGAGGAAGAGTTTCGCGTGTACGACGCGGCCGCCACACCGGGCGTGGCCGAGTTTTACCGGCTCAATCACGAAGGGCAAACGGTTGAGTATGTCCTTGAAAAAGAGAAGCAATACTTCGGACTGAAGAAGGGGATGAAAACTATCTGGGAGGCGGCGGAGTTTCTGAATACGCTGGTGGACGACAGCGACCCGGACACGGATTTGACCCAGATCGAACATCTGCTGCAAACCTCGGAAGCGATTCGCAGGGACAACCATCCTCGATGGATGGTGCTGACAGGGTTTTTGCACGACCTGGGAAAATGCCTGTGCCTCTATGGCGAGCCGCAATGGGGCGTGGTGGGCGATACGTTTCCGGTGGGGTGTGCGTGGTCGGAGGCGATCGTATTCAAAGAGTATTTCCGCAACAATCCCGACCGGCTGGTGGAGAAATACCAGACGAAGTACGGCATCTATGAGCCGAACTGCGGACTGGAGAATGTGCACATGTCGTTTGGGCACGACGGCTACATTGCCGAAATGATGAAGCCGTACCTGCCGGTGGAGTCGCTCTACATGCTGCGTTTCCACTCGTTCTATCCGTGGCATCGTCATGGAGCGTATGAGCAACTGACGAATGAGCAGGACCGGGCGATGCTTGAGTGGGTGCAGAAGTTCAACCAGTACGATCTCTACTCGAAGGGGCACGCCAAGCCGGATATGGAGCAGTTGAAGCCGTATTACGACGAGCTGTTTGCGGAGTTTCTGCCCGAGAAGATTGCGTGGTAGGAGAGCTTCAGTGTGGAGTCTCCGAAAATTATTGCATCTGTAGAGCGCGCCCGAAACGCGGGTCCTTCGACTCCCTACGCTTTGCTACGGTCGCTCCTGATGAACAAAAAGGTTCAATGAAGAGTTTTATGAACAAAATCAGCAAGTTAGCTTCCGCTTCGCGGAAATCGCGAGTTAGCGACTTGGCGGCAGTTCATTCCAGCCGTAACTCGCACCGCGTGTCGAGCTGCTCAGGATGACAACTTTGTTTTTCAACATGCTTTAACATGTTTTCAACGTGCTTCAGAGGCACGACAGTTGAGCGAATCCGAAAATCGAAAGGCCGCCGAGACTGAGCCCGGCGGCCTTTGCTGTAGGTAGGAATGCTTTGCGTTTTACAGTCCGGATTGGGTGGCGAGCCACCGCTTCAGATTCGGTTCCTGGAGGGTGCGCAGCTCGATGCAGCCGTCAATATGTTCGAGGGCGTGCTTGAGGGAGGCATCGGCGGCGGGGACTTTATGAGCGTCGAAGAAGCTCTTCACATCGTCGCGGGCCTCGGCGGAGCAGAAGCTGCCTGCGGAGCCGACCAGAGCGTTGCCCATTTCCGGAGTCAACAAAGCCTTAACCTGTTCCCAATGGGCCTGAATATACTTCCAGGCCGCGGCGCGGTTCTCCTCGATCTGGAGAGCGATGGCGAACTGGATGAGAGCATCCTGGTTACGGACCTTGCCGGAGACGGCGTAGTCCATGGCGCGCTGGAGGAGCGCAGGGTCCTTGAACTGGGCGAGGAGACGTAGCGCGGTCTCCTGAATTTCAGGATTAGCCGAGGTCTCAAAGACCTTCTGCAAGCGGTCAAAGAGGGCTGCGTCGCCGTTGCGGGCGGCGATAGCCAGGGCGGTCTGACCGAGGGTGGCATCGACGGAGGCGGGATCGGCGAGGTATTGATCGGCAATTTTGTTGGCTTCGGCGAGGAGGACGGGGTCTTTGCCGTAGTAACCAAGCAGGTTGAAAAGCTCTGCGCGCAGTTGACGGGTGTTGGGCGAATCGCCGGGGGAAGGAGCGCCGAGTTTGGCGTACTCCGGGGCGAAGGTCCTGGCAATCCATGCCGCGAGCGACGCGCGCTCTTCGGGAGAAACGGCAACGCGCGTGTAGATGGAGTTCACGCCGCCGAGCGAGGAGCTGACGACCTCCGCGTTGGGGTCGCCCTTGATGGCGTCGACAAGATTGAGATAGTCGCCGGCGGTGGCATGGTTGGAGCGCACCTGCGCCCATTCGTCGCCGATGAGGCGGATGCGCTCGACGGGAGTCAGGCTGGTTTCCGCGCTGGCCACCAGGGGCTTGTAAACGCTGGCAGGGTAGGCGCTGCGGTAGTAGCCTACGCCGCCTGCGTTGGCAAAGGCGCTGCCCGCGGGAACCTCAAGAGAGGTGGTAGTGGGAGTGAGAAGTTGGCAGTCCGTGCCCTTGGCCGACTTGAAGCAAACGGGGAGGGTCCACTTCTGGGCGGGGTCTGGCTGGATGGAGGGGCTCAGGAAAAAGCGCTTCTGGGTGACAGAAACCTTGCCGCCGGCCGGTTCGCCGAAGGTGATGAGTGGCTCGCCTGGCTGGGCTACAAGGCTCTCCATGATCTTGTCGACGGGCTTGTGGCTGGTCTCAGTCTGCGCGCCCCAGAAGTCTTCGGCGGTGGCATTCGAGTAGAGGTGGGCGGCGAGGTAATTGTGGACGCCCTTGCGGAAGGTCTCGGGGCCTACATAATTTTCAACGCCGAGCAGGACGGCGCCGGCCTTGCCGTAGGAGATGCCGTCGAACATCTGTTCGATCTCGTCGCGGGTATCGGCCTTGGCGCGGATGGCGCGGGTGGTGGGCTGCGCATCGAGGTTGAGGGTGCTGTCCTCGTCCGAAGCCACGGCCTCGGGAATGTTCCACTCCGGATGCATGGCGGCCACCGGCTTGTTTTCCATCCAGGTGGCAAAGCCCTCGTTGAGCCAGATGTTGTCCCACCACTGCATGGTCACGAGGTCACCGAACCACTGGTGAGCCATTTCGTGGGCGATGACGAGAGCGACTTCTTTCTTGGCGCCGTCGGAAGCTGTCTTGGGATCGATGAGCAGAGCCGTCTCGCGGTAGGTGATGGCACCGAAGTTTTCCATTGCGCCGGCTTCGAAGTCGGGCAGGGCGATCAGGTCGAGCTTCTTGAGCGGGTAGGGAATGCCGAAGTAGTCGTTGTAGTAGTGGAGCACACACTTGGCGATATCGACGCCGTAGGGCGTGAGGGCGACCTTGTCGGGGGTGGAGCAGACGCGGATGGCGACGCCGTCCTGCTCACCTGCGGTGCATTGGAAGTCGCCGACCAGGAAGGCCACCAGATACGTTGACATCTTGGGCGTGGTGGCGAAGTGGAGAGTGTGCGTGCCGGCGGCGGGGCCGGGCGTGTCGGTGACGATGGGGCCGTTGGAGATGGCGGTGTCGGCCGCATCGATGACCAGCGAAACATCATAGGTGGCCTTGAAGGCGGGCTCGTCAAAGGAAGGGAAGGCGCGGCGCGCATCGGTGGACTCGAACTGCGTGACGGCGTAGTTGCGGCGGGCTGTCTTGGAGAGATAGAAGCCGCGCAGTTGGTTGTTCAGAATGCCGGAGTAATGGATGGAGAGGGCGGCCTTGCCGATGGGCAGCTTGTCGGGGAAGGTGAAAGCGGCCTGCTCCTTCTCCGCGTCAAGAGTTACCGTGGCTTTCTGCTCTTTGCCGCCGGCGGTGACGGTCACGCTGTCAAAAGCGATTTCGGCGGCGTTGAGGGTGATGGTGTTGACAGGCTCTTTGACCGTCACGTCGATGGTCTCTATTCCGGTGAAGGTCGCGGCCGTGAGATCGGGCGCCAGGCTAAGCGTGTAGCTCTCAGGGCGAACAGTATCTGGGAGGCGCTGGGACTGCGCTGTGCCGGCAGAAACAATGGCCAGGCACACAATCGCGGCAGCGGCGGCAAGGGGGGCGCGCATTGATGAAACGGAGCGGCAAATCTTCATGGAATCCTCAAGTGGGTTGAGCGGTCAGTTGACCGTGGTGTGCTTGGGCAGCAACGAGTCGAGCAGGAGCAGGCAGGCTCCGGTCACGATGGCCGAGTCGGCTACGTTGAAATCCGGCCAGTGGTAGGAGAAGATGTGGACCTCAAGGAAGTCGACCACCGAACCGTAGGCGATGCGGTCGTGCACATTGCCGAGCGCGCCGGCAAAGATCAGGGCGAGACTGAAGGTGGTGAGGGTGAAGCGCTCGCCCAGGCGGACCAAAACGACCAGTACCACCAGAGCCGCAAGAAGCGAAAAGGCGATCAGCGCCCAGCGGACCGCGTGGGGAGAAGCCGAGTCGGCAAAAAGCGAAAAGGCCGCTCCCTCGTTGGTCCAGTGGGTGATGCGCAGAACGCCAGGGATCAGCGGAATGGCGCCACCCAGGGGAATGCGTGCTGAGACCCAGGTCTTGGTGAGCCGGTCAAGAAAGATGACCACGGCAGAGATGAGCAGCAGCCAGGGCAGGCGGCGCGGGAACAGAACGCTCACGAGGCTGCCTCCGTGGACTGCGGCGCTTCAATGTGCATTTCGGTAAGCGCAGAGTGGCAGCGCGTGCAGACGTTTTTCCAGATGCCGTAATCGGCGACCACGGGCATGAAGTTCCAGCAGCGGGCACACTTGGTTCCGGTTGCCGGCAGCGCGGTGACCTGCAACTCGCCGCCCTCGACCACGGTGACGCGGGAGACGTTGACGATCTCCTTGAGGCCTTCGGCGTGACGGCGCAAGAGAGCCAGCAGATCGCCGGAGGCGGCGATCTCCAGTTCGGCTTCCAAGCCTTTGCCGATGTGCTTTCCCTGGCGTGCTCCTTCGAGTTCCTGTAGCGCGAGGTCGCGAACTTCGAAGATCTGCTTCCATTCATTAAGCAGAGAGGTTGGGTCTTCAGAGAAGATCTCTTCCGGCTTGGGGAAGAGGGCAAGATGCACACTGGCTTCGCGGCCTTCAACGGGGGGCAGATACTCCCAGATTTCGTCGGCAGTAAAGCTGAGGATAGGCGCGATCAGGCGGACCAGGGCTTCCGCGATCTGCCAGAGGACGGTCTGCGCCGAGCGGCGGGCCTGGCTGGAGGGCGCGAAGGTATACATGCGGTCCTTGAGCACATCGAGATAGAACGAGCTCAGGTCCACGATGGCGAATTCGTTGACCGCGTGGTAGATGCGATGGAACTCGAATGCCTCGTACCAGGCGAGGATTTTTTCCGTCAGGTCGCGGGTACGGGCCAGCATGTAGCGGTCGAGCGGAAGAAGATCGGCCTCGGGAATGCGGTCGCGTCTGGGGTCGAAGCCGTTCAGGTTGCCCAAGAGGAAGCGGAAGGTGTTGCGCAGCTTGCGGTAGATGTCGGAGCAGCGCTTCATGAGGTTTTCGCTGGCCGCCACGTCTTCGCGGAAGTCTACAGAAGCCACCCACAGGCGGACGATCTCGGCGCCCATGCGGTTGGCCACGTCGACCGGATCGACGCCATTGCCGAGAGATTTGGACATGGCGCGGCCCTGTTCGTCGAGGGTCCAGCCGGAGGTGGAAACGTGCGAATAGGGCGCATGTCCGCGCAGGGCTACGGAGGTGAGGAGCGAGGAGTGGAACCAGCCGCGATGCTGGTCGCCGCCCTCAAAGTAGAGACACTCTGTGCCGTCCTTGCTCTGGAATGCGGTGTAGGCCGGCTTCAGTTCCGGGTCGGACTCGGCCACCGCGAACCAACTGGTGCCGGAGTCGAACCACACGTCCAGAATGTCGGTTTCCTTGCGGAACTCCTTGCCGCCGCAATGCGCACAAGTAGCGCCGGAGGGCAGCAAGGCGGAGATGTCGGTGGTGTGCCACGACTCCACGCCTTCCCGTTCGACCAGATCGATGATGGAGCGGTTGAGGACCGGATCGACGATTGGTAGGTTGCAGCCCTCGCAGAGGAAGACCGCGATGGGCACGCCCCAGATGCGCTGGCGGCTGATGCACCAGTCGGGGCGAGTGGCGATCATGTTGGTGATGCGTTCCTTGCCCCAGGCCGGGTCCCAGACCACCTTGTCGATTTCTTCAATGGCCAGTTGGCGGTAGGTTGTTTCCGAGCCGTCCGGGCGTTTGACCGGAGTTTCCATGCCGATGAACCACTGCTCGGTGGCGCGGAAGATGACCGGATGGTGGCAGCGCCAGCAATGCGGGTAGGAGTGATCGAGATCGGCGGAGCCCAACAGAGCGCCGGACTCTTCCAGCATGGCCATGATGATGGGATTGGCGGCCCAGACTTTTTTGCCTTCAAAGGCAGGCGGGATGGCCAGGTGCCAGGCTTCAGGGTCCACGTGGATGTGGCCGCCGGCATCGACGCGGCAGGTGTTGTCCAAGTCGTAGCGGACGCCGGTATAGAAGTCGTCTGCGCCGTGCGAGGGAGCGGTGTGGACTGCGCCGGTGCCGGTGTCGGCGGTGACGTAGGTGGCCAAGACGCCCAGAATACTGCGGTCGAGAAACGGATGCTGGAAAGTGGTGCGATCGAGAACACTGCCCTTGAAGCGGGCAAGTTCCGTCACGGCGCCTAGTTGGCAAGCCGTAACGACGGCGGTGGCCAGTTCCGCGGCCACGAGGTAGACCTCGGAGTTTTCGGCGGCAAGCGCCACGTAGTCGAAATCGGGATGGAAGGCTACGGCCATGGACGCTGGCAGAGTCCAGGGGGTGGTGGTCCAGATGATGGTGGAGACCTGACGGCCGGCCAGCGCGGGATGGAGAGCCTCGGGCGCGGAAGTCAGGCGGTAGCGCACATAAACCGAGGGGCTGGTGTGCATGTCGTACTCCACCTCGGCCTCGGCCAGGGCGGTGTGGTCGTGGATGCACCAGTAGACCGGCTTGAGGCCGCGATAGACGAAGCCCTTTTCAAGAAAGCCGAAAAAAGCTTCCAGTGTGTGGGCTTCGTAGTCGCGGGACATGGTTTTGTAGGGCGTTTCCCAGCGGCCGAAGCAGCCAATGCGCTCAAACTGTGAGGTTTGCAGGTCCACGTACTTCTGCGCATAAGCGCGGCAGGCTTCGAGGACGGCGGGCACCGGCATTTCCAGCTTTTTGTGGCCCAGTTGCTCGTCTACCTTGATTTCGATGGGCAGGCCGTGGCAGTCGAACCCGGGCACGTAGGGAGCGTCGAAGCCGGCCATGGTCTTCGACTTGACAACAAAATCTTTGAGGCCCTTGTTGAGCGCGTGGCCCAGGTGAATGGGGCCGTTGGCGTAGGGCGGGCCGTCGTGGAGAAGGTAGGCGGGACGGCCCTGACTGGCCTTGCGCAGTTCCTGGTAAAGGCGCATCGAGGCCCAGTGTTCAAGCCTAAGAGGTTCATTATGCGGCAGGTTGGCCTTCATCGGGAAGGTCGTCTGCGGCAAGGTAAGGGTCGCCTTCAACTCTGGCGCTGAGGACATCTTCACTCCCTGGGGTGGTGCGAACTGGTTCATTCTCTAGTGTAAATGGCGGAAACGAGAGTTTTTCGGTAACTACTTTGCTTCGAGGTCGTCTATTGATTATGGGAGCCATGCGATCACCGGAATATGAGAGTATGGAGAACGGATTCCTGCAGAGTTCTTCACCTGGCTCCGAGACAAGGGCGGGCGGAGTCGAGCATAATGAATTAATGGGCCTGAGGGCGGGAAGCCTTCTCTCCGGGCAAAATGCCGGACGCCCAGGGACGACAGAGCCAGCCACAAATATGGCAAACGACCTACTCACACAGCCGGACTCGGACACCAAAGCCGTCACAGACGGCCATGAATTCGACTCTTTTCTCGGCGAGCCGTTCGAGGAAAAACCGATCTGGGCGACTCTCTACGAAAATATTCACGATGTCTTTTTTCCGCCCAAACTGCCTCCTTTGGAGATGACCTCGACACCGATTCCAGTGCCGGACCGGATGGCGGTCAAGCCCAATCCCTGGGCGATTGGAATTGCCACGGGAATCAATCTACTGATTCTGGCTGGTGTACTTTACTTTGGGGCCCGGGTCATCATTGACAAGTTCACGAAGCCGGCGCTGACGGCGACCGACATCGATGTGGGCGAGTTCAAGGCGCCCAAGTCCGACACCAAGGCCGGCGGCGGCGGTGGCGGCGGAGATCACAGTCTGGTCGATCCCAGCAAGGGCAAACTGCCCAAGTTCGAAAAGAATCCGATTACGCCTCCCCAGGTGCAGACGATCGAACATCCTCTGCTGCCGATGGAAGCGGCGATCAATGTACAGAAGGAAATCACGCTGCCGGACAATCCGATGATGCCCAATATCGGCGTCAAGAATTCCGCCAATGTGCGGCTCGAATCAAACGGCCAGGGTGGCGGCGGCGGCATGGGAACGGGTTACGGCGGCGGCATGGGCTCGGGCAGCGGCAACGGTTATGGGCCGGGGTCGGGCGGGAATACCGGCGGCGGACTTTACAAGGTGGGCGGGCAAGTCTCCGCGCCGGTTCCGCTGAATTCTGTCGAGGCGGAGTTTTCCGACGAGGCGCGCCGGTCAAAGTACCAGGGCGTGTGCCTGATTTACGTGATCGTCGATGCCCAAGGGAATCCACAGAACCCGCGCGTGGTTCGCCCGTTGGGCATGGGGCTGGACGAAAAGGCACTGGAAGCCGTGCGCAAGTATAAATTCAAGCCGGCCATGAAGGACGGCAGGACGCCGGTGCCGGTAGGGATTACTGTCGAGGTCAACTTCCGGTTGTATTAGGCTATTTCGTGGTTGAAGCAGAAGGAGCGAAGCGCATGGGCGCTTCGCTCCTTTTCGTTTTGCCCCTCTAAACCGGCTCAACCGATTTACTTGAAGGCAACGCTGCCTCTATTGTGGTAATCTTCGTTGTTCTTAACGAGGAGGAAACGGCGATGGGTCTGGGGCGGCGGCTAGGTGTGTTTTCGGGATGGATGGCGGGGCTTGTTTTGGTGCTGGGCCTGGTGCGGGTGGCTTGGGCGCAGGCGGATTACCCGTTCCGGGACATAAAACTGGCAGACGATGAACGAATTGTCGACCTGTTGGGACGGATGACGCTGGAAGAGAAGATCCAGCTCATGTCGGACCACCCGAAATTTCCGCGGCTGGGGCTGGTTTTCTCTGGCCAGGTGGAGGGATTGCACGGTCTGGCGCTGGGCGGGCCGGGTGGGTGGGGCGGACGGGGCAAGCAGCCGTTGCCGACGACCACCTTTCCGCAGGAAAAGGGGCTAGGCGCCACCTGGGACGCGGAGCTAATCAAAAAGATCGGCACGCTGGAGGGATTTGAGGCCCGCTACGACTACCAGGACCCGGTCTACGACCGCGGCGGAGTAGTGATCCGCGCGCCCAACGCCGACCTGAGCCGCGACCCGCGCTGGGGCCGGACCGAAGAGTCGATGGGCGAGGATCCATTTCTGGTGGGAACGCTCACGGTGGCTTTTGCGCAAGGGCTCCAGGGACCCGATGCGAAGCACTGGCAGGCGGCATCGCTGATGAAGCACTTCCTGGCCAATGAAAACGAGGAGGGTCGCACTCACACCTCTTCGGACTTCAGCGAACGGCTCTTCCGCGAGTACTATTCTGTGCCGTTCCGCATGGGATTCGAGCAGGGCGGGTCGCGCGCCGTGATGGCGGCCTACAACTCCTGGAACGGGACGCCGATGATGATTCATCCGGTGCTGAAGGACGTGATGATCAAGGAGTGGGGCAACGACGGGCTGATCTGCACCGACGGCGGCGCGCTGGGCCTGCTGATCACCGCGCACAAGAGTTTTCCGGACAAGGAACATGGCGCGGCGGCGGCTGTGAAGGCGGGCATCAACCACTTTCTTGACAGCTATGTCGACGACCTGCGCAAGGCGCTCAGGGATGGTTTGGTTACCGAAGCCGATATGGACGCCGCGGAAAAGAACCTGTTGCGGGTTTATCTGCGGCTGGGCGAGATGGACCCTGCCGGCGTGGATCCTTATGCGAGGATTGGCCGCGAGACCAACGGGGAATTGCCGCCGTGGGAGCAGGCTTCGAGCAAGGCGCTGGCGCGGCTGGCCACGGACGAGTCCGTCGTGCTGCTGAAGAACGAGGGCAAGACGCTGCCTCTCGACCGCAGCCGGCTCAAGAAGATTGCCGTGATCGGTCCGTGGGCCGACCAGGTGCTGCTGGACTGGTACAGCGGCACGCCTCCCTATGCGGTGAGCAGCCTGCAAGGCATCAGGGAAGCCGCGGGCGCGGATGTGAAGGTCTCTTTCGCCGACGGCTCCAACGCTGCCGAGGCAGTGGCACTGGCGCGCTCTGCCGATGTGGCCATCGTCATAGTTGGCAACCATCCGACGTGTAACGCAGGGTGGGACCAGTGCCCGACTCCTTCCAATGGCAAGGAGGACGTGGACCGCAAGACGATCGTTCTGGAAGAGGAAGCGCTGGTGAAGCAGGTCTATGCCGCGAACCCGCGCACTGTTGAAGTGCTGCGGGCGAGCTTCCCCTACGCCATCGTCTGGAGCCAGGAGAATGTGCCGGCGATTGTTCACATTACGCACAACAGCGAGGAAGAGGGCCACGGACTGGCTGACGTGCTTTTTGGTGACTATGCGCCGGCCGGACGACTGACCCAGACCTGGCCCACTGGCGACGCCCAGTTGCTGCCGATTCTGGACTATGACTTGACCCATGGACGCACCTATCTTTACAGCAAGGACAAGCCTCTTTATCCGTTCGGTTACGGGTTGAGCTACACGACCTTTGCTTATGAGAGCCTGACCCTGAGTACGCCGAAGGTGAAGGCGGATGGCACTGTGCAGGCGACGGTGAAGGTGAAAAACACCGGCACGCGCGCGAGCGACGAGGTGGTGCAGATCTACGTGCAGCATCTGGGCTCGCAAGTGGAGCGGCCGCGGCTGGAACTGAAGGGATTCAAGCGGGTGAGGATCGAGGCCGGCGTGGAGCAGAGCGTGACGCTGGAGTTGAAGCCGCACGATCTGGCCTACTGGGACACCGTGCGCCACGCATGGAAGGTCGAAAAGGAACAGGTGCGCGTGCTGGCGGGCGGATCGAGCGACAAGCTGGCGGTTCAGGCCAGCTTCGAGGTCGAGGGTAGCCAGGAATTCAAGCCGTAAGGGAAGAAGCCGCGCGGGACGCCCGGGATGGAACGAGCGGGTGATTTCCCCGGGTCTCGATGATGGAGCAAGGGCAGTTCAAATTCCCCGACGCGTTAGAGGACTGAAGCTGTGAATTTCCGCAAAGAGGGAAAAATTTGGTACTATTGGGAAGTCAACTTGTGCGCCCGTAGCTCAGCTGGATAGAGTATTTGGCTACGAACCAAAGGGTCGGGAGTTCGAATCTCTCCGGGCGCACCATAGTTCGGCCGACATCCCAAATCATGCCGGTCTTTGATCTCCAGATACGGTCTTGCAGGTCGATGTTGTAGCGTGCGCCTGTAGCTCAGCTGGATAGAGCATCACACTACGAATGTGAGGGTCGGGAGTTCGAATCTCTCCGGGCGCACCATTTGAGCCGCCATCCCAAAGACAATCAGACACAGAATTCGCAGATTCAGTATGATGAGGATGCCGTTTTTTGTGCGCCCGTAGCTCATCTGGATAGAGCACTTGGCTTCGAACCAAGGGGTAGGGAGTTCGAATCTCTCCGGGCGCACCATAAGAGCAGCTACACAGTGATCTTTGACCAAGTTCCTCGCAGCAGTGTGGTGGGGAACTATGCAGTTGGAGCTGCAACCAGCGGCTTCTCTTTAGCACCCACAATCAGCAGCCAAAGCATGGCCGCAAGCTCGGCCAGAAACGCCGGCTGAAAGTAGCGAAACAGAGCTTCCGAGGAATCCGGAGCGAAGAACCAGGTTACTCCGACGACCACCCACGCAATCCCGTCGAGCACGAGCCAGTAGCCGAGCCAGCGCGGCAAGAAGCGCGAGCGCACCACCAACCATCCAAAGGGCAGCAGCCACAATCCCCAGAAAATCTGGTTGATGCCATACGCCTGACCGTGCATCCGGATGAGGACCATTCCGACAGCCGCGCGCGTGTGGACATCGAAACCGGTGAAGGCATCGCCGCCCTTAAAGACGAGCAGCGCGGCCGCGCTGAAGACTACAGTTACCAGCCCGAGAGCAGAAGACACCAGCACCAGAGCCACCAGTTGCCGCGCGCGGTGGCGGTCCACGTTTTCAAAGAGGCGATAGAGCGCCAAAGCCAGCCCGATAAAGATGACTGCGCCCAACGTTTCGGCAAGCATGCCCCAGCGGTAGAGGGTTTCGTGGTTGAGAACGCGCGCTGCAGTTGCGCCAGCGTCGTTGTGTACCACCGTTTGGGAGGGAACGTAGAGCAGGTAGAACGGCCCCAGGGTGAAGCCCAGATACCACAGGCCGGCGATACGGGCCGTCCTTTTCAGTGACGTCATGCGGACCTCCGGAATTAAGGCAGGTACGTGATTGAGGCGAAGAAAGTTCGGTGAAAACCATCGCCGAACCACCTGCCGATCCGCTTGTCGATGGGGCACGTTTTCAGGGTCTAGTGCTGTGCGGGCTTGGGGATGGCTTGCCTGCTGACTTTGCGCCCGCTGGAGCGTGTGTCGCGGCCGGGACGGCGGGAAGAATCTGTGCCAGCTTGATCCTGTCGATGTCAGGAAAATTGGCCTTCAGGTAAGCGTCGCCTTGGTCCGCAATCAGGTCCTGGCGAGGAGTGTCGCGATAGCCTGGGAAGATCTTGTCGACAACGTCCATGCCTCCAACGACGGTGCCGAAGGGGGCGAAGCCCATGGCGTCGAGTCGGGGGTTGTCCACGTAGTTGATGAAGAACTGAGTGGTACGCGTGTTGGGGCCGGCGGTGGCAAAGACAATGCTTCCGCGCTTGTTGCTCTGAATCACGGGATCATCCTGGATTGTGGCAGTGTGCCAGACCTTGTTGACGGCGGGGTTGGCGCTGAGCCCGAACTGCACGACAAAGCCACGCATGACGCGAAAGAAGGCCGCATTGGTGAAGTAGCCGGAGCGGACCAGGTTGTAGAAGCGGTCGGCGCCGATGGGCGCCCAGTCACGATGAACTTCTACAACGAAACTGCCAATATTGGTGGTGAACTTCGCCTTGTAAACCGCGGGCGCCTTGGCCTTGAGCGACGCTGGGTGGAGCAGGGATGGATGCGAGCCGGCAACGGCGGAGCGGGTGGGGTTCGTCTTCGAGGGAGCGCCTTTTGGAGCCGGGGTTTGGGCGTGGACGAGAAGACTGGCAAACAGAACAATAACCGCCGCAATCGCTTTCATGAGCAAGATTATACGAAGTGGTGGCCTCGGTGCGGGCGGTGAGGAGCCAGAATTCGCGAATTAGGGGTGGGATCTGAATGCCAATCTTCCCGATGGCGGACTGGTGCTTGGGTGCGACAGCGGGGCGGCATCCAGTGGCTATAACCTTGGGCGGGCAGAGGCGAACGAAAACAAATTGAGGTCCTTCTGCTGCGCGTCAGGATGACGGCGGTTGTGTTGGGGCGGGATCGGGGAGGATCTGCGGCTCGGACAAGGGAAGCTGGCCGGTGATTTCGAGTCCCGCCTGGCCGATCAGACTGGCAACCATGGCAGCGTTGAGGCGGGTGGCGTCATACTCCACGCAGAGGGTCTGGGCGGCGCGATCAAACTTGAGGCGGCGAATGCCGTAGATCTCACTGGTGTTGGCCAGGGCCAGGGTCACCCGTTCGGTTGGGGGGGCGGCATAGCGAAAGAGAATTTCCACCGTGGTCATAGGGCGATGATAGCAAGAATCTAGAGGCTCTTGAGGAAAGCGCGAATCTCGGGGTTGGACCAGTCGGGATCGCCGACGATCTTGCGGCGGATGAGCCCCTGGCGATCGATGATGTAAGTTTCCGGCCAGCCGTCGGTGTGGTAGAGCTTGGCCGCGCTCTGACTAGGGTCGCGGACGGTGATCAGATCGACGTGACGTCGGACCAGGAAGCTGGAGTAGGCATCGGGATCCTCGTCGATGCTGACGGCCAGGATGGCGAGATCGGGGCGCTCATGGTGGAGCTGGATGAGGGCCGGCATCTCCTGAATGCAGGGGGGGCACCAAGTGGCCCAGAAGTTCACCAGGACCACCTGTCCACGATAGCTGGCCAGATGCACGGTGGTGGCGCCGTCGGAGACGGTGAAGTCGGGGGCGCGCTTGCCCACCTGGGCGGGATGGGCGCCGCGATCGCAGCCGGGCGCGAGGGCCAGCGCCACGAGCAGAATTAAGGGAAGAAAACGAGAGAACCGCACCTCCTTATAATACGGAGCGGAAGAGCCATCACGAAAGGGAAGTGGCGAATGGGGAAGGAAACGCAGCGGGAGAAGGACGCGGTGGAGGCGGGAGGGTTCACGCCCGTACTGGGACTGACAGAGGGTTCTGGAGAGCTGGAGACCCTGCAGACGCGGCCGGGGACGGTATTTGACCAGCCGGAGCCGGAAGAGCTAATGGAGATGACTGTCGTTATCCCGGTGCGCAACGAGGAAGAATGCCTGGCGGCGTGCCTGGAGTCGCTGGTGAGCCAGTCCGAGGAGGTTTTCGAGCTGGGGAAGGACTGGGAGCTGATCGTGGTGGACGACCACTCGACAGACCGCACTGCGGAGATTGCCAGGGGTATCGCCGGGGTTACGGTGATGGTTGCCGGCAAACTGGAGCACGGCTGGACGGGCAAGAACAATGCCGTGTGGACGGCGGCGAAGCGGGCGCGGGGACGGTGGCTGCTGTTCACCGATGCCGACACGGTCCACGAGCCCGGGAACCTGCACCGGGCCATCCACGAGGCCAAGAAACACAAGGTGGGCATGCTGAGCTACTCGCCCCGACAGGTGGTGAAGGGAGTGGCGCAGCGGTCGCTGATGCCGCTGGTTTTCTGCGAACTGGTGCTGGCTTATCCGCCGGCCAAGGTCTCGGACCCTAACCAGCGGATTGCCGCGGCCAACGGGCAGTTTCTGCTGATCGAGCGCGAGGCCTACCGGCGGCTGGGCGGGCACGCGGCTGTGGCGGACAAGGTTCTGGAGGATGTGGAACTGGCCTTTCTGGCCAAGCGGCGCAAGCTGGGACTGCGCTTCCGCTATGCCGAGGACGCGGTTTCCACGCGAATGTACCGGACGACTGCCGCGATGATGGAAGGCTGGACGAAGAACCTGGCGCTGCTGTTCGACAACGCGCTGGCGTTAACGGTGTGGCGATTCCTGGACATTTTGTTGCTGGTGGCGCTGCCGTGGCTGGCGGTGGAGCTGTGGAGCGCGCGGTTTGGCGCGCATTCGCTGCAATGGCTGGGTGCGGGGTGGGTGCTGGCGATCCTGTGGGTGCGGAATTTGTTTCGGTTCTACGGGCGGGTGGCGAAGTCGAATTTTCCTTTTTGGGATTGCGCGATTGCGCCGCTGGGATTGCCGCTGTTTGTGGTGCTGCTTTACCGAAGCTGGTTTCAGCACAGAATTCTGAAGCAGGTGAGCTGGAAGGGCAGGAGCTACGCGGCGTAGGTTTCCGGGCGCGGGGTTTCTGGATTGAAGCCAAGGGTGTGACTCCCAGGACCGAAAGTCGGGACTGGGGTCCCGTGCGTTTCATGGAAAAGGTTTTGTTGGCAATTGTTTTTGACCGGGCGAAATGGGTTCTGCATCGGATGAAACTTCGGCTGGGGTTGGGGCATCTTTCTTAACAAGAGGTCGGAATGATTTTTCTTTCACGGCGGGCCACCTTTTCCGCATCGCACTACTACTGGAACCAAGCCTGGTCGGAGGAGAAGAACGGGCAAGTCTTTGGACGGTGCGCGAATCGCAACGGGCACGGGCACAACTACACGCTGGAAGTGACGGTGGGCGGCGAGCCGGACGCGGTGACGGGCTTTGTGGTGGATCTGAAGTGGCTGCGGGAGGTGATGGAGCGCGAGGTTCTGGAGGCATGGGACCATCGCCACCTTAACCTGGAAGCGCCGGAATTTGCGGAGACGATTCCGACCACGGAGAATCTGGCGATTGCGGCGTGGCGGCGGCTGGAACCGGCGGTGACGGCAGTGGGCGGAGCGCGACTGAGCCGCATACGTATCTACGAGACGCCAGAGATCTTTGCGGAATACCGAGGTGAGGCATGAAGGCGTATTTCGGCCGCAGGTACCTGCTGAGCGCGAGCCATCGGCTGCATGCTCCGTCGTTGTCGGCCGAGGAGAACCGGGCGGTCTATGGCAAGTGCAACAACCCACACGGCCACGGACACAATTATGTAGTGGAAGTGCTGGTGGGCGGAGAGGTGGACGCGGAGACCGGTATGGTGGTGAATATGGCGATACTGGATGAAGTGATGCGCGCCAAGGTGATCGATCGGTTTGACCACACCAACCTGAATCTGGACCCGTATTTCAATAATAGGGTTCCGACGACAGAGAATCTATGCAGGACGGTTTTTGAGCTGATGGATGGATTGGTGGAGCCCGCGAGGCTGGTGCAGGTGCGCGTGGAAGAGACGGAAAACAATTTCTTCGAGTATTGCGGCAAGTGAAATTGGAAGTTTGTTGAGATTGGGCGGATCGAGAAGCAGCGGGGGGTTCTTCGACTGCGTTTGGCGCAAGGAGCGCACCAAACTCCGCTCTGAATGAAAGAGTTGAGAAATGAATGCAGTTCGCCCTGTTCCCCAGGGCGGGAGGATGAGGAGCATGGCGCAGCCGATTGCAGTGAGCATGCCCGCGCGGCGGGCAAAGGAAGCCGGGGAGGGCCTGAGCGGGTTCTCGACGCAGGAGATGTATCGCGAGATTCTGAGCCGCCTGGGCGAGGACCCCAGCCGCGATGGCCTGCTGGCCACGCCCGAGCGCGTCGAGAAGTCCATGGACTTCCTGACCAAGGGGTACGACGAGGACCCGACACTGATTTTGCGCGGCGCCCTGTTCGACGTGGACTACGACGAGATGGTGATGGTGAAGGACGTCGAGATGTTCTCGCTCTGCGAGCATCACATGCTGCCATTTTTTGGCAGGGTGCACGTGGCCTACATTCCCAAGGGCAAGGTGATCGGGTTGAGCAAGATTCCGCGGCTGGTGGAGGTCTTTGCGCGGCGGCTGCAGGTGCAGGAGAGATTGACGCGGCAGATTGCGGACGCGATCCAGCACGCTATTGAACCGCAGGGCGTGGGCGTGGTGATTGAGGCGCGCCACCTCTGCATGATGATGCGCGGCATTGAAAAACAGCACTCTTCCACCGTCACCTCGGCGATGGTTGGCTGCTTCCGCGAGAAAGAGACGCGCTCGGAGTTTCTGTCGCTGGTGTATCAGTCAGGCAACGGGGCGTTGTAATCTGGAGGGCCCGGTCGACTAGAGTGGATAGGTGAACGGGCTATTAATTATCGACAAACCGAGCGGCATGACTAGCCACGATGTGGTGGGAAAGCTGCGCAAGATTACCGGGGAACGCTCCATTGGGCACCTCGGCACACTGGATCCGATGGCTACCGGCGTTCTGCCAATGCTGCTGGGGAAATTCACCCGGCTGGCACAGTATTTTTCTTCCGCTGAGAAAAGCTATACAGGGGCGATCCGCTTCGGATTTGCAACCGACACCTACGATGCCGAGGGGCAGGCGGCGGGACCGGACCTTTGGACCGAGGTGAATCCACCCCTGATGCTGGAACGCGTGCAAGAGGTGGCGGCGCGCTTCCACGGCGAGATGCAGCAGATGCCGCCAGCCTTTTCCGCGAAGAAAATTGCCGGTACACCGGCCTATAAGCTGGCACGCGAAGGCAAACCTGTCGAACTGAAGACCGCCACGATTCGAATCTCTTCTTTCGAGATTCTTGCGCTCACAGGCGCAGAGGCAAGCTTTGCCATGAGCATCAGCGCCGGAGGCTACGTGCGCTCGGTGGCGCATGAAATGGGGCAGGATTTGGGCTGCGGGGCGCATTTGAGCAGCTTGCGGCGTACCCAGGCCGGCGTCTTCACACTCGATGGAGCACATACGCTGGATGAATTGGCTCCCCTGACCGGAGACCTTAATGCGTTGGAGATGCTGTGCATTCATCCGCGGAGTCTGCTTCCGGAGATGCCGGCGGTCACTGGAGATGCAATGGTGCTGGGGCGGCTGCGGAACGGCGCACAGGCCAACCTTCCGGAGTTTTCCCAGGCGCCGCTGGTGAAGGTCTTCGCCAGCCAGAGGGAGCTGGTGGGCGTGGCGAAAAGGGTGGCGGGGACGTTGTTTCAGCCGGTGGTGGTGATGGGGTAAAGGCGTGGGCAGTGAACAGTGGTCAGTCTGTTCTGTGGCGGGTTGGGCTGCTGGGGCTACGAGAAGAGTAGTCCGAAGGGTCGATTTGAGTGAGGGCCAGCTGCTGTCCACTGAAAACTGACCACTGTTCTCACTGCTATTTCCGCAGGAGCGGCGTGAGGACGGGGAGCAGGGTGTGGGCGATGGTTTCAGAACCTCTGGCGGTGGGGTGGATGCCGTCCGGCTGAATGGTTCCGGGTACGTTGACCAAACCTTTGTAGATCATGGGTACGAAGGCTGCGTGGTGCTTGCGCGCGAGGTCGCGGAAGATCTGCTCGAATTGCTGGATGTAATCCTGGCCGTAGTTGGGGGGCAGGGTGATGCCGGCCAGGAGAATCCGGATATGGGCGGTTTCGAGGGCCGTGAGCAGCTGGTCGAGGTTGCGGCGGGTCTGATCGAGGGGCAGGCCACGCAGGCCGTCGTTGCCGCCGAACTCGACGAGGACGATCTCTGGGTGGAGCGCCATGACGGAACGCAGGCCGACGACGGCGTCCTTGGTGGTGGCGCCGCTGATGCCCTGGTTTTTGACCAGGTAACGGTAGTGGTCGCGGTCCAGGTCCCGCTGCAGGGCATCGGGAAAGGATTGCCCGTTCTGAAGGCCGTAGCCAGCGGTGATACTGTCGCCGTAGCAGGCCAGGATGGGCCGGTCGGCGGCTCGAACTTGCGCGACGAAGAGGGCACCGGCCAGAAGCGGCAGGGAAAGCGAAACGAGAAGCGTGCGGCGAACGTCCACAAGAGAAGTGTAAAGGAACAGGGAATAGGGATGAGGCGAGAGGCTCCAGGAGGTTGTGAGAGTGATTGAGGTTCGGGACGCGAAGAAGTGGATTCAGAACGGGGCGCGGCGGGTGGAGATTCTGAAGGGGATTTCCCTGACCATTCCCGCGGGGCAGTTCGTGGCCATTGTGGGCGCCAGCGGCAGCGGCAAGAGCACACTGCTGGGCCTACTGGCCGGGCTGGACACGCCCAGTTCCGGCGAGATTTGGCTGGACGGCGTGCCGATCCACAACCTGGCGGAGGCGCAGTTGGCCGAGGTGCGCGGGGAGAAGATCGGGTTTGTCTTCCAGTCCTACCAACTGATTGCAACGCTCACGGCTCTGGAGAACGTTCTGCTGCCCTATGAGTTGAATTTGGAGGGCAGCGGACTGGCGCGGGCGCGAAACCTGCTGAATGAGGTTGGTCTGGGCGAGCGGGTGGACCACTACCCGGTGCAGCTTTCTGGCGGTGAACAGCAGCGGGTGGCGCTGGCACGGGCGTTTGTGGTGGAGCCACCGATCGTAATGGCGGATGAACCGACCGGCAACCTGGACTCAGCGAACGGCAAGCTGGTGCTGGACCTGTTGCTAGATCGAAATCGGAGGGCGGGAACGACCCTGGTTCTGGTGACGCACGACCCGGAAGTTGCAAGCCGGGCCGACCGGAGAATCGTGCTGAAGGACGGCATGATCGTGGAAGACAGCATGCCTTTTGAGGGGGCATTGTCCGATTCCAGCGCGACTCTGGCTGAAGACGTGGATTTGATCCGGAACGAGGAAAAGAATGGCTAGGCACGCGCTGAGTTGGAACCGGGCAGGGGCCATCGCGTGGAGGGACCTGAAGTCCGCGCCGGGCAAGTTCGCCTTCGTGGTGCTGTCGGTTGCTGTGGGAGTAGCGGCGCTGGTGGGGGTGCGGGGGTTCAGCGAGAGCTTCCGGCGCACGCTGGGCACCGAAGCGCGCGCGCTGATGGCCGGCGACCTGAGCGCGCGGCTCTTTCACCTGCCGACGGCCGACGAAGAGAAGAAGATTGCGGCGATTGTGCAGCAGGGAAACGGGGGAATCCGCACCACCTGGGCGACGGAGACTATTTCCATGGCCTCGGTTCCGCCCGACCCGGTGCCGTTGCTGGTGACGCTCAAGGCCGTGGATCCGAGCGAGTACCCCTATTACGGCAAAGCCGAACTGGAGCCGGAGATGAGCCTGAGCCAGGCCCTGGCCGGCGATTCGGCGGTGGTGGCCGAGGAGTTCCTGATCCGGTTGAAGGCCAGCGTGGGCCAGACGCTGCGGCTGGGCGGGAGGAGCTTTCGCATTGCGGCGGTGCTGCGGCAGGAACCGGACCGCATCACGGCTGGGGCAGGCATGGGGCCGAGGGTGATGATTTCGCGCGCGGCCCTGGCGCGCACCGGGCTGCTGGCGGCCGGCAGCCGGGCCAGTCAGAGGATGCTGATGAAGCTTCCCCCGCAAGTTGACCCGGTGGCGATGCGCAAGCAGGTGGAGGCGGCCTTGCCAGACGCGCAGGTGATGGACTTCCGCGAGGGCAATCCGGGGTTGAGCCAGGGGCTGGACAACGCGACTGCCATTCTCAGCCTGATTTGCCTGGTGGCCATGGTGCTGGGCGCCATCGGGGTGGCCATGGCGATGCACGCGCACCTGGAACAGCGTATGGATATGCTGGCGATTCTGAAGGCGGTGGGCGCGGGATCGGGCGATCTGTTGCGCATCTTTCTGCTTCAAACGCTGGGGCTGGGGCTGGCCGGAGGGGTGCTGGGCGTGGCTGCGGGCGTGGGGGTGATGGCGGCGCTGCCGGCGGTCTTCGGCAACCTGCTGCCGGTTCATGCGGCGCTCCAGTTTCCCTGGCGGTCGATTGGGGCCGGGCTGGGAACGGGTTTGCTGACCACGCTGCTGTTCTGCCTGCCGCCGCTGCTGGACGTGCGTGGAGTGAGGCCGGTGCTGGTGCTGCGCAGGCTGGTGGAGCCGGGGCCGGAGGGCATTGGCGGGTGGTTCGCCCGCTGGTGGGCGCGGCGGCTGCAACTGGGGATTTCGGTGGTGGTGCTGGCGGCGCTGGCGGGGATTGCGTGGGCGCTGTCGGATTCGGCCGTGGTGGGCACGCGGTTTGCGCTGGTGCTTGCAGCAGCGCTCCTGGTGATGCTGGTGCTGGCGGCGGTGGCGCTGCGCACGCTGCGCTTTGTGCTGAATCGCGTACGGCTGCGGCTGCCTTCATTCCTGCGTCATGGGCTGGCCAATCTCTACCGGCCAGGCAATCAATCGGCGGCGGTGCTGGCGGCGCTGGGCACGGGCGTGATGCTGATTCTGGCGGTCTACCTGACCCAGGCGGCGCTGTTGCGCGATCTGCACGCTACGGCTTCACCCAAACTGCCCAATGTTTTTCTGGTCGATATCACCAACGATGAAGTGGCCGGGATCAAGGAATTCTTTACGCGCCAGACGGGCGTGAACGGGAAGCTGGACCTTTTGCCGATGGTGCCGGGGCGATTCATCTCGCTCAACGGGCAACGGATTGAGAACCTGAAGGATCAGCATTTTCCGCGCCATATGCTGGAAAGCGCCGAGTTGACCTGGTCGGATGCGCCTCCGGAGGGAGACAAGCTGATCCAGGGCAAGTGGTGGACGGACGCGGGCGCGGCGGAACTGGCGGTCGGCGAGGGCGTGGCGCAGCGGCTGCACCTGGGCGTGGGATCGGCGGTGGAGCTGGAAGTGGGCGGCACGACACGGGCGCTGAAGGTGGCGGCGCTCTATCGCGCCGACGGCCAGCACCTGGGCGCGCGCGCCTCCTTTGTGCTGCCCTCGGGAGAACTGAAGGACGAGCCGGCCACGTGGTACGGCGGCGCGCACGTCGATCCCAAGCAAGTAGCGGTGCTGGAGCGGGCTCTGTTTGTGGCCTATCCCACGGTGACGGTGATCAACCTGGCCGATGTGCTGGAACGCATTGAAACCGTGGTGGACCAGATCACTTTTGTGGTGCGGTTTCTGGCGGGGTTTTCGATCTTCGCGGGACTGATGATCCTGGCTTCGAGCATCGCCAGCACGCGCTTCCGCAGGATGCGCGAGGCCGTGGTATTGAAGACGCTGGGCGCTACGCGGATGAGGATTGTGCGCACTTTTTCAGTGGAGTTCAGCGTGCTGGGATTGCTGGCCGGTTCGGTGGGCGTGGTCTTTGCCAACGTGCTGACGCACGTGCTGCTGCGCAAATTGGAAGTCGGCTTCCAGATCGAGTGGATGGCCACGCTGGTGGCGCTGGTGGGAACGGCGGTGCTGGCGACGGCAACGGGCTGGATTGCCAGCTACCGGATTCTGGGGCTGCGGCCGCTGGAAGTGTTGAGGGAAGAGTGACGAAAACAGTGGACAGTGGTCAGTGAACAGTGGACAGTTATCAGTGGTTAGGGACCAATCTCGTATTTGTTACTGGAGCGGCAAAATGGGGCCAATTTTGGTTCGATTTTTGAGGTTTTTGGGGCATTATCAGGCCAAAAATGGCCAAAAAAGGGCCAAAATCGGGAGTTTGCTGTTACTTATCAGTTAACTATGTAAATTTGTATCCTGTTCATTCTTTGTTACTTACTTGACTTTTATCGTCGAAAAATAGGTAAAATCACTATAGGGGGGTGGGGGGTAGGACCGATTTCGGCTGTTTTCTGGCTTGAAATCTGCCTCAAAAAAGGTCTTTTCGAGGACTGTGACTACCAGAAAATTCTCTTCGCTCCGAGCTTGAGCGCGGACGAGGACGTCCGCGCTACAGCCGACCGGGAGGTTGATTACATGACAGCGCCGGCTCCTTCGAGCCCGAGTAGACTGGTTGCTGCTAGACGCCCAGGAGCTCGGGAGAAGGAGCCTGGCATGGCCAAGATTATAG
>Ga0302201_10000337_pt1 | contig 42899 bp, 41 predicted proteins | sample II_Bog_N3_2_FD_194586 | JGI IMG/M metagenome (GOLD analysis project Ga0302201, IMG submission 194586) | Peat permafrost microbial communities from Stordalen Mire near Abisko, Sweden - II_Bog_N3_2 | ecosystem: Environmental > Terrestrial > Soil > Wetlands > Peat | place: Sweden: Abisko... | reverse complement strand
CCTTACACGATCAAGGCCGCTGCCGATCTGGTGCACGTCCAGAGCGGCTGCCTGGAGATGCGCGTCGCCGAGGAAACCTACCTGCTGCGCGCCGGCGACACCCTGACTTTCGCGCCGAGCGATCCGCACACCTGGGTCAATCCATCGAAGGATGAAGTGTGCACGGCGCTGTGGGTCATCGTGCCGCCACCGGCCTGACCCCGCTGGTCTTTCTTTCCCACTGGCATGAGGAGCGAATCGATGTACAAGCTGGCAGTGACCGATCTGCATAAAAGCTACGGCGACCATCAGGTGATCAAGGGCGTCAGTCTTGCTGCCCGGTCCGGCGACGTGGTGAGCATCATCGGTTCCAGTGGCTCGGGCAAAAGTACCTTCCTGCGTTGCATCAATCTGCTGGAGCACCCCAGCGCCGGGACCATCCAGGTCAACGGCGAGCTGCTCAATACCCGCCGCGATCGGCGCAGCGGTTCGTTGTGGGCCCAGGACCCGGCGCAGTTGCAGCGCATGCGCGGACGCCTGGCCATGGTCTTCCAGAACTTCTGCCTGTGGTCGCACATGACCGTGCTGGAAAACGTCATGGAGGCGCCGATGTACGTGCACGGCCTGAGCAAGGCCGAGGCTCGCGAGCGTGGTGAAGCCTATCTGCACAAGGTCGGCCTGAAGCCCTCCTGTCATGGCCAGTATCCCGCGCAACTGTCTGGCGGCCAGCAGCAACGCGTGGCCATTGCCCGGGCCCTGTGCATGGAGCCCGAGGTGATGCTGTTCGACGAGCCGACTTCCGCGCTCGACCCCGAGCTGGTCGGTGAAGTGCTCAAGGTCATGCAGACCCTGGCCGAGGAGGGCCGGACCATGGTGGTGGTGACCCACGAGATGGGGTTTGCCCGGCATCTGTCGACCCAGGCGTTGTTCCTGCACCAGGGCCGAATCGAAGAACAGGGCACCCCGGCGCAGTTGTTCGAGCAGCCGCGTAGCGAGCGCTTGCAGCAGTTTCTTTCCGGCCGTTTGAAGTAGGACGCCGCCATGTCGCGAGTCATGAACGATGTACCGCTGGCCCTGGATCGTATCGATGTCGCGATCCTCGACATCCTCCGGGATGAAGGCCGTATCACCTACCAGGAACTCTCCGAACGGGTGCACCTGACGCCCCGCCCTTGTCTGGAGCGTGTGCGCAAGCTGGAGAAGCTCGGGGTTATCCGTGGCTACGGCGCGATTATCGACCTGCCACGGTTGTCGCCCGGTGTTTCGCTGCTGGTGATGGTGGCGCTCTCCAACCAGAACGGCCGTGTGGCGCAACGGGCTTTCGAGTCGAAGATGTGTGAAAGCCGTGAGGTGATCGAGTGCCAATTGGTCGGTGGCGCCTTTGATTATTGCCTGCGCATGCACTGCCGTGACCTGGAGCATTACCGGGTGCTGACCGAGCAATGGTTCAACGATGTCGAGCTGCATATCGATCGCCTGGTCAGTCATCCGACCCTGGCCTGCGTGAAGCAGTCGGTCGTGCCCGCGAGTGCTTTTCTGCCTTGAGCCGGAGCTCGAAAAGACCCAGCCGAAGCCGCTGTAGCCAGTCCGGGAAAACAGCCGTATCGCGTGCGACAAACGGCGTTTACGACGGATAGATCCAACGCCTCGACGTTAGCCTGTAACCCTGAAAAGACGCTGTTTCAACGGCGCTGCCATGCCGCTGTTCAACACTGCCAAACCTACGACCCAACCCTAGGACGCACTTATGAACCGTATCTCCAAGCTGTTGTTCGCCACCTTCTCAATGGCAGTTGCTACCGGCGCCCTGGCAGAGCCGATCACCATCGCCACCGACGCGACGTTCCCGCCCTTCGAATCGGTGGACGGCACCGGCAAGCTGGTCGGCTATGACGTCGAACTGGCCCAGGCTGTCTGTGATGCAGCCAAGCTCGATTGCAAGATTATCAACGCGGCCTGGGACGGCATGATTCCCGGCCTGATCAGCAACAAGTACGACGCACTGATCTCGCAACTCACCGTTACCCAGGCGCGGCGCAAGATCCTCGCGTTCAGCGATGTCTACGACCACCCGGTGTTTCGCTTTGTCGCGCACAAGGGCGCCAACCTGACGATCTCGCCCGAGGGCCTCAAGGGCAAGGTGATTGCGGTGCAGACCGGCACGCCGATGGATGCCTACGTCACCAAGAACTACACCCAGAGCACCATCAAGCGCTACGACAGTGGCAGCGCGCCTTATCTCGAACTGAGCAGCGGGCGTGCCGATGTGCACATGAGTTATCAGGCGCAGATCACCCACAGCTTCCTGAAGGGCGACAGCGGCAAGGACTTCGAACTGGTCGGTCCGCTGTTTACCGGCAAGGACGCTCCCGAGTTCGGCGAAGGCGTGGCCATTGCCATCAACCAGAAGAACGCCACGTTGCTCAAGCAGATCAACGAGGGCCTGGGCGAAGTGCGTGACAGTGGCAAGCTCGACGCCCTCAACCGCAAATACTTCGGCGCGCAGTAACGCCCATGTTGAGCGACTACATCAGCAGTGTCTTGAGCGCCGGCTGGATCACTTTCCAGTTGGCCCTGACGTCCCTGGCCCTGGCGGTGGTCCTGGGTCTGGCCGGGGCGTTGTGCAAGCGTTCGGAGCATCGGACATTGCGCGTGCTGGCCGAGATCTACACCACCCTGGTGCGGGGCATTCCCGACCTGGTGCTGATGCTGTTGATGTTCTACAGCCTGCCGGCCTTGCTCAACCAATGGATCGGCGCGGCGGGTGGCCGGTACAACGTCGATCCGAGCCCGTTCCTGTCCGGGGCGCTGACCCTGGGGGTGATCTTCGGGGCCTATATGACCGAGACCTTTCGCGGTGCGCTGGAAGGGATTCCACCGGGCCAGCTGGAGGCGGCGCAAGCCTATGGCCTGGGGCGGGTGAAGACCTTGCGCAGCATCATCCTGCCGCAGATGGTGCGCCTGGCCTTGCCCGGCTTCACCAATAACTGGCTGGTGCTGGTCAAGGCTACCGCGCTTGTGTCGCTGATCGGTCTGCAAGACATCATGTTCCGGGCCAAGGGCGCCGCCGAGGCCACCGGCAAACCCTTCACCTTCTATCTGTTGGCGGGCGGTTTCTACCTGCTGATCGCGGTGCTGTCCCTGGCCCTGGTCGGCTGGCTGGGCAAACGTTACTCGCAGGGCGTTCGGGAGTTGGCGCGATGAATTGGGATGTGATCTACGACAACCTGGCCCTCTATGCCCAGGGCCTGCAACTGACCTTGCTGCTGACCGTGGTTGCACTGGGCATCAGCTTCTTTCTCGCCCTGGCCCTGGCGGTGGCGCGCAACGCGGCCAACCCGTGGCTGCGTAATAGCGTGGCGGCCTACACCCTGGTGTTTCGCGGTACGCCACTGCTGATCCAGTTGTTCCTGATCTACTACGGGCTGGCCCAGTTCGACCTGTTGCGCGGCAGCGTGTTGTGGGTCTGGCTGTCCAATCCGCTGTTCTGCGTGTTGCTGGCCTTTATCCTCAATACCACGGCCTACACCACGGAAATCTTCGCTGGCGGCCTGCGTCACTTGCCCCCCGGCGAGATCGAGGCGGCGCGGGCCTACGGCATGACGCCCTGGACCCTGCTGCGTCGCATCATGCTGCCGGCGATGCTGACCCGGACCCTGTCGTTGTACGGCAACGAGACCATCATGATGCTGCATGCGACCTCGCTTGCCAGCACCGTCACCCTGATGGAAATCACCGGGGTGGCACGCAACATCACCCTCAATCACTACATCCAGTTCGAACCCTATGTCACCGCCGGCGCCCTGTACCTGGGCCTGACGATGGTGCTGGTGGTGGCTTTCCGTTTCGCTCAACAGCGCTGGGCCAGCTATCTGCAACCACGTCGGGGCTGAGCGGTCGTTCCCCTCTTTGTCCAACTATCCGGAGACATCTGCCATGAGTACTCGCGACAAGCGTCAATTCGATCTGCTGGGCGTCCCTTTCGACGGGGAGTCGACCCTGGGCTGGCCGGGCTCGCGCTTCGCCCCGGCGCGGGTGCGGGAAAGCGCCAAGTGGATCAATATGCGGATCCAGGACGGCAAGGTCTATTGCCTGGAGACCGACAGCTTCATGGAGGTCGGCGAGCATCTGCTGGTGGATCGTGGCGATGTCGCGGTGGTCCCCCATGACACCCAGAAGACCTTCCTCGCCACCAGCCAGGCGGTGCGCCAATCGATCGAGGCCGGCCGGGTGCCGGTGGTCATCGGCGGCGACGACAGCCTGTTGTTCCCCGTGGCCCAGGGTGTCTGCCAGGCACTGGAAGGGCGTATCGGCGTGATCCATTTCGACGCGCACCTGGACCTGATGGATGACAGCGTCAAGCAAGGTCGCTTCAGTCAATCGAGCGGCATGCGTCGGGCCTTGGAGCTGGAACAGATCCATGCGGTGGACTGCATCCAGGTCTGCGAGCGGCACTTCAACTTTCCCGCTTCGGGTCGCTTCAAGCATGACAACGACCTGATCCACCTGAGTGCGCGGGAAGTCCTGCGGCTTGGTCCGCAGGCTACGGTCGAGCGGATTCTCGAGCGGGTCAAGGGGGCCGATCATCTGTTCCTGTCGTTCGACATCGATGCTATCGATCCGGCCTTCGCGCCTGGTGCCGGTGCTCACGAGCCGGGCGGTATCAGTTCCGCCGAAGCGCTGGAGATGGTCGAGTTGCTCGCCCCGCACTGTGCGGCGATGGCCATTACCGAGGTCAATCCAGCCACTGACGTCGGTGACATGACCTCGACCCTGGCGGCGTACCTGGCGTTCTCCTTCGCGGTGTACGGCAGCCAGGCGCGGGGTTGAAATTCATCGGCTCTTGGGGAGAGCGGGCGGGGAACCACTTCTGGAAAATTGAATCATAGCTATGTGCCATCTCGGCACTTCACAAGGACGCCCAGTGATGCTCGCTCGTTTCAAACCCTCGTTCACGATTCCCGCCACCGGCTTGTTGGTACTTCTGTTGGGTGGCTTGGCGCTTCCTGCTCAGGCCGCGGTAGAGGTCGATAGCCTCAGTGCTTCGGGTTTTGATCATCTCGCCGCGACCCATGGCGGTACGGGGTCCGGGCATTCGCTGCGTAACAGCGACTTCACGGTGGATGATCTGCAGAAGATGCAAAGCCAGCAGAAGCATAATGCCGACGAACTGGAGAGCCTGAAGAAGATCATCAATGATCAGGCACGTGTCATCGAGGAGCTCAAGCGCAACAGTGGTGCCAGCTCCAACTCCAGTTCGAACAGCAGCGATCTTTCCGGCCTCAAGCGCAGTGTCAGCGATCAGGATCGCACTATCGAAAAGCTGGCCAGCCAGGTGGACGATCTCAAGCGCAGTTCAGGCTCAAGCTCCAGTTCGAGCTCCAGCGAGTTGTCCAGTCTCAAGCGCGATGTCAGTGACCAGCAGCGCGATCTGGAAAGTCTGAAACGCAACGTCGATGACCTGAGCAGAAAGGTGAAGTGACGACAGCAGCAATGACCCTCGCTTGAGCCCTGCTTTGATCGTTCCCGCGCCCCGGCGTGGGAACGCTCGATCAGTCAGGAACTGGCCGCTGACTTCGGCGTCCGTCGGGTCCTGCCTGTCTTGGTTCCCGCCGCCTTGCGCTTCTTCTTCCAGGGCGCCGCCCCTTGTGCCGCCATCCCGGCCGGCATCGTGATCTGCAACTTCAACTCGACACAGCGGCCCACCTGCTTGCTCATCCAGGCTGCCTGCTTGGCGACAAACTCTTCCAGGCTCATCTCGCCGCTTTGCACCATGTCCAGCGCCTGTTCCCAGATCGCCGTGGTGCCCGGGTCGGCAATCGCCCGGGGGACCGCATCGATCAGGCTGAAGGCCGCCGGGGTCGCCGACAGGCTTTTGCCGTGCTTGACCAGGTAACTGCGATCGAGCAGGCCCTGGATGATGCCGGCGCGGGTCGCTTCAGTGCCGATACCGGTGGTGTCCTTGAGTTTCTGTTTGAGGCGCGGGTCTTCCACATACTTGGCGACGTTTTTCATCGCCTTGATCAGGTCGCCCTCGGTGAAAGGTTTTGGCGGCTGGGTCCAGAGGTCCTTGAGGTCGATCCGGCTCACTGCGCACTCGGTGCCTTCGCGCAACGCCGGCAAGGCCTGAGGCTCGGGGGCTTCGCGGCCCTTGGCCGGTGCCAGGGCTTCAGGCAGGGCACGTTTCCAGCCCGGCTCGACGATCTGTTTGCCCACGGCTCGCAATGCCTGCGCCGCACAGTCGAAATCGGCCTGGGTCCGGTCGTATTCGTGATTGGGCAGGAACTGCGCCAGGTAACGGGCGCGAATCAGGCTGTAGACGGCGCGCGGCTTGCCCTGCAAACGTTCCAGGCTGGCGCCCGTGCCCGTCGGGATAATGCCGTGGTGGGCGGTGACCTTGGCATCGTTCCAGGCTCGCGAACGGCGCGTCGGATCGAGATAGGGCGCCAGTTTGCCCAGGCTCGGATCAGCCCGTTCCAGCGCCGCCAATACCCGGCCGGCGTCGCCATGCTGACTCAGGGGCAGAAAGCCGCAATCGCTGCGCGGGTAGGTGATGACCTTGTGGGTTTCGTACAACGCCTGGGCAATATCCAGTGTCTCCTGGGCGCCCAGCCCGAGCCTTTTCGAACAGACTTCCTGCAAGGTGCCAAGGTCGAAGGGCAGGGGGGCAGCCTCGCGAATCCGCTCGGTCTTGAGCTTCACGACCTGGGCGCTGGACGCCGCGTTCATGTCTGCGGCCGCCTGTTGGGCGAGGGCCTGGTTGAGGCAACGGTCCTGATCGTCACAGGCGTCCTGCGGCGCTCGCCACTGCGCGATAAAGGGCTGGCCGTCGTGCAACAGGTGCACGTCGATCGCCCAGTAAGCCACCGGCACGAAGTCGGCGATGCTGCGGTCGCGGTCCACGACCAGGCGCAGGGTCGGTGTCTGTACCCGCCCCACCGGTAACACACCCTGATAACCGGACTGGCGGCCGAGCAGGGTGAACAGGCGGCTCATGTTCATGCCGATCAGCCAGTCGGCCCGCGAGCGGCCCAGGGCCGAGTGATAAAGCGAGAAGGTCTCGCCGCCGGGCTTGAGCGCCGCCAGCGCCTTGCGGATCGAGGCATCGTCCAGTGCCGACAGCCAGAGCCGCTGGATTGGCCCGCGATAGCGACAATGTTCGACCAGCTCACGGGCGATCATTTCCCCTTCACGGTCGGCGTCGGTGGCAATCACCAGCTCATCAGCCTCGCCCAGCAGGCGTTTGACCGCCTTGTACTGACTGGCGGTCTTGGGTTTGACCTGCATCTTCCATTTTTCCGGAACGATCGGCAGGTCGGCCAGCACCCAGCGTTTGTAGCGGGCGTCGTAGGCATCCGGCGGGGCGGTTTCCAGCAGATGGCCGATGCACCAGGTGACAGTGGCATTCGGCCCCACCCAGCAGCCGTCGCCACGGCGGGTCGCACCGAGCACGGCGGCAATATCCTTGGCCTGGGAGGGCTTTTCACAGAGGAACAACCGCATAACCACTCTCATTTCATCGCGGGGTCTTGAAGTTGCACAGCATGCTCAGTGTCGAGCGTTCGGGCAATCATTATCTGTATAAACATACAGCTTGTTGTATCAACTATAGTCCATGCGCGCAGATGGCAGGCAAGACTCAATTGGTCCTTTTATAGAATCAATGATTCTCGATTTAGGGTAATTGTCTCGATTTGTTCAGGCGCCTAAAGTGACATCCAAGCCAGGCAGCACAGTCCTCCCAGCGGAGCGCGCCAGGCCCGCCTGACAAAACGAACGCACCACTACTCGACATCAAAAGGAACGCGCCATGTCTATTCGTGAACTGCTGAACCCAACCAACTCCACCCTGATCCTGATCGACCACCAGCCGCAGATGTCCTTCGGTGTGCAATCGATCGATCGCCAGACCCTGAAGAACAACACCGTGGGCCTGGCCAAGGCGGCGAAGATCTTCAATGTCCCGACGATCTTCACCTCGGTGGAAACCAAGAGCTTCAGCGGCTACATCTGGCCGGAACTGCTGGCAGTGCACCCGGACCAGCAGCCCATCGAGCGCACCTCGATGAACTCCTGGGAAGACAAGAAATTCGTCGAGGCGGTGAAGGCCACCGGTCGCAAGAAACTGATCATGGCGGCACTGTGGACCGAGGTGTGCCTGAACTTCCCGGCCCTGGAAGCCCTGGCTGAAGGTTATGAGGTGTACATCGTCACCGACGCATCCGGTGGTACCACCCAGGAAGCCCATGACATGTCCGTGCAGCGGATGATTCAAGCCGGCGCCGTCCCGGTGACCTGGCAGCAGGTACTGCTGGAATTCCAGCGTGACTGGGCGCACAAGGAAACCTACGACGCGGTGATGGACCTGGTGCGCGAGCACAGCGGCGCCTACGGCATGGGTGTGGATTACGCCTACACCATGGTGCACAACGCGCCGCAACGCCAAGCCAAGTCGTGAAGTGAGTCGGGCGCGCGGGGCGTGCCCGACACCCCATTGCCTCGAGCTTTCACAGGGAGACCCGATATGGTCACTCGCCCCTTGTTGTCCTCTCGCACTTCGGCTGACTGGGCACTGCTCTGGTTACGCCTGGCCGGTTCGGCCTTGTTGTTACGGGTCCATGGCTTGCCCAAGCTGCTGGACTTCCAGCATCAACTGACATTGATCGAAGACCCTTTCGGCCTGGGCGCGCACCTGACCCTGAGCCTGGCAATTTTCGCCGAGGTGTTGTGCCCGTTGCTGATCATCCTTGGCCTGCTGACCCGCCTGGCCACGCTGCCGGTGCTGTTCCTGCTGCTGGTTTCACTGGTGTGGGTGCATCCGGAGTGGAGCCTGGCCGAAGGGCAATTTGCCTGGCTGCTATTGATCGTCTTCGCCGCGTTGCTGATCGGCGGCTCCGGGGCCCTTGCACTGGACCCGCGCCTCACCGCGTTCACCCGCCTGCGGAGCCTCCGTCCATGAATATCGAATTGCTGGACGGTGTGGTGACCCTGTTGGTCCGCCACCGAATCAAGAAAGGCCAGGACCAGGCCTATGAAACCTGGCTGCGCCGCATCGTCACCATGGCGCGCAGTTATCCGGGGCACCTCGGTGTCGATGTGGTGCGTGGGCATAGCCACGGGCAAACGTTGTTTACCAGCGTGCTGCGTTTCGCCTCTACCGAACAACTGCAACGCTGGCTGGACTCCAATGACCGACGTGAGCTGGTGGCGGAGGCCCAGCCCATGCTGGCCGACGGCGATCAGACCGAAATCAACGCCGACCGCGAGTTCTGGTTCACCCCGGCCGAAGTCGGTTCGCCCAGTCCGGTGCCGCGTTGGAAGCAGGCTTGCGTGACCTTCCTGGTGATCCTGCCGCTGAGTTTTGTCGTACCGATGTTGTGGCGCCCGCTGTTCACACTGCTGCCCTGGTTGGGTGGCTATGTGCAAGCCAATGTGCTGATCACCCTGAGCATCGTGTTGTTGGTGGTCTATGTGTTCATGCCCCGTGTGACCCGCCTGTTCAGCCGCTGGCTGCAACCGGCCAGCCACTGATTTCGCTGACCGTTACATTCCGTCAAGCAAGGAGAACTGATATGAGCAATGTGATCGCTGACCTGATTCTGCACAACGGCCGCCTGCACACTGTCGACCGCGCCCAACCCAAGGCCACGGCGGTGGCGATCAAGGACGGGCGCTTTATCGCCGTGGGCAACGACGGTGAGGCCATGGCCTTGCGCGGCAGCGCCACCCAGGTGATCGACCTCAAGGGCCGCACCGTCATTCCCGGCCTCAACGACTCGCACCTGCACCTGATCCGTGGTGGCCTGAACTACAACCTCGAGCTGCGCTGGGAAGGCGTGCCCTCGTTGGTGGATGCGTTGCGCCTGCTCAAGGAACAGGCCGAGCGTACCCCCGCGCCGCAATGGGTGCGGGTGGTAGGCGGCTGGAACGAATTCCAGTTCGCCGAAAAGCGCATGCCGACCCTGGAAGAACTGAACAAGGCGGCGCCGGACACCCCGGTGTTTGTCCTGCACCTGTATGACCGCGCCTTGCTCAACCGGGCGGCACTGCGGGTGGTCGGCTACAACCGCGACACGCCGAACCCGCCGGGTGGCGAGATTGTCCGCGATGCCAAGGGCGAGCCGACCGGCATGCTGATTGCCCGGCCCAACGCGATGATTCTCTACTCGACCCTGGCCAAGGGGCCTAAGCTGCCCCTGGAGTATCAGGTCAACTCGACTCGCCAGTTCATGCGTGAACTCAACCGCCTGGGCGTCACCAGTGCCATCGATGCCGGCGGCGGCTTCCAGAACTACCCGGACGACTACGAAGTCATCAACGAACTGGCGGCCAAGCAGCAATTGACCGTACGGATCGCCTACAACCTGTTTACCCAGAAGCCCAAGGAAGAACTGGCGGACTTCAAGAACTGGACCAGCAAGGTGACCTACGGCCAGGGCGACGATTTCCTGCGGCACAACGGGGCCGGGGAGATGCTGGTGTTCTCGGCGGCGGATTTCGAGGACTTCCTCGAACCGCGTCCCGACCTGCCGCAGACCATGGAACAGGAACTGGAACCGGTGGTCCGCCATCTGGTGGAGCAGCGCTGGCCGTTCCGCCTGCACGCCACCTATGACGAATCCATTTCGCGGATGCTGGATGTCTTCGAGAAGGTCAATCGGGATATCCCGTTCAATGGCCTGCCGTGGTTTTTCGATCACTGTGAAACCATTACGCCGAAAAACATCGAGCGGGTGCGGGCGCTGGGCGGTGGCATCGCCATTCAGGACCGCATGGCCTTCCAGGGCGAATACTTCGTCGAACGTTACGGCGCCAAGGCTGCCGAAGCCACGCCGCCAATCAAGCGCATGCTGGCCGAAGGCGTGCCGGTGGGAGCGGGTACCGATGCCACGCGGGTGTCGAGCTACAACCCGTGGACCTCGCTGTACTGGATGGTCAGTGGTCGCACCGTCGGTGGGCTAGAGCTCTATCCAGAGGGGCTGCCACGGGAAACCGCGCTGGAGCTGTACACCCATGGCAGTGCCTGGTTTTCCTCGGAGCAGGGCAAGAAAGGCCAGATCAAGGTCGGGCAACTGGCGGACCTGGTGGCCTTGTCGGCGGACTATTTCAGCGTCGACGCCGAAGCCATCAAGTGGATCGAATCGGTGTTGACGGTGGTCGACGGCAAGGTGGTGCACGCGGCGGGTGATTTCGACAAGCTTGCACCCGCCACGTTGCCGGTGACTCCAGATTGGTCGCCGGTGGTCAAGGTGCCGGGACACTGGCGGCCTAACTCGCCCTTGCAGGCCCAGGTGCACCAGTGCAGCGGTCCTTGCGGGGTGCATGCCCACGGTCATGAGCGGGCGCGGATGTCGAGTGTGCCGGTCAGTGACTTCCAGGGGTTCTGGGGGGCCTTTGGTTGTTCGTGTTTTGCTTTCTGAGTCGAAGACCGGGCGGGGCGCTTGCGCCTCGCCCGGCTTCAGAAACGATCCCAGGCCGGTAAACCTTCGAATTCAGCGGCCATATAGTCGATAAATTGACGGACCTTGGACGGCACGTATCGGGCCGTCGGGTAGACGGCCTGTATGGTCAGATCGGGGACGCTGAAATCGGGCAGTATCCTCACCAGATCGCCGGCGGCCAGTGCTTGCCCGAACACAAAGGTCGGGCCGTAGGCGATCCCGAGTCCGGCCAGGGCCGCCGCCAGCAGCATGTGCATGTTATTGGCGTACATGCGCACCGGCCCTTCGATCAGATGGGGTTGCTGTTGTGCGTCGCTCAAGGTCCAGGCGCCGCTGGAGACGGCTTCGCTGAAGGCCAGGCGTGGACTGTCACGCAGGTCCTCGGGGCGCGACGGTACACCTTCCCTTTGCAGAAATGCAGGGGCCGCGCAGAGCACCATGCGGCATGGGGCCAGCGCTCGGGCAATCAATTCCGAATCCGGCAGGCGGCCGATTCGGATGGCGATGTCGATACCGGCGGTATGCAAGTCCACATAACGATCATCGAGCACGATCTCGGTATCGAGCTGCGGGTGCTCGGCCATGAAACGCGCCAGCGGTTGTGCCATGTGCAGGGAGCCGAAGGTCACCGGCGCGCAAATGCGCAATTTCCCGCGCAGGGCATGCTGGGTATCGCTGGCTTCGCGGTCGGCTTCTTCAAGGGCTTCGAGAATACGCTGGCAACGAGCATGGTAGGCCCGACCGGCCTCGGTCAGGCTCAGGCTGCGGGTACTGCGCTGGATCAGCCGCACATTCAACTCGGCCTCCAGGGCACTCAGGTACTTGCCGGCCATTGAAGCGGAAAGCCCGAAACGCCGGCCTGCGGCCACCAGGCTGCCAGCTTCGACGGCGGCGCTGAACACCTTGAGGCTCATGAAACGGTCCATAACGTGCTCCAGTCGATAGTCTGGTGATTAGCTGATGATAGAAGGTAGGGGATTATCGCTTTATTTGCGCTGATCTACGATCGCCTCCAGACATTCAGTCTCTGGAGATCGACATGAAAGTAGTTTCCAACGGTGTTCAACTTGAAGTCAGCGACCGTGGCGCCAGCTCGCCAGCCCTGGTGTTCCTGCACTACTGGGGCGGTTCGTCACGCACTTGGGACGATGTGCGTGCGGCGCTGCCGAGTGATTACCGCAGCGTTGCCCATGACCATCGCGGCTGGGGCGACTCCCAGGCACCGGCCAGTGGCTATGCCCTGGCTGATTTTGTCGAAGATACCCTGGCGGTGATTGCTGCGTTGAACCTGAGCCGCTACGTGCTGATCGGCCATTCGATGGGGGGCAAGATCGCGCAGCTGTTCGCCTCGCGGCGCCCGGTCGGTCTGGTCGGGCTGGTGCTGGTGGCGCCTTCGCCGCCGGGACCGCTGCGGCTCCCGGTAGAGGTGCAAGCCGCGATGGAGACGGCTTATGAGTCACGTGAGTCGGTGGCGATGGCCCTCGAACATATGCTGACCGCCAAACCCTTGAGCCCGAAGCATCTCGAGCAGGTGATCGAGGACAGTCTGCGTGGCGCACCGCAAGCCAAGGCCGCCTGGCCTTGTGAGACCAGCAAAGAGGACATCACTGCTGACGTGACGGGTATCGAGGTGCCGACCCTGGTGATTGCCGGTGAGCTGGACCGGGTCGATCCGGTCGAGGTATTGCGAGCAGAAGTCCTCTCGCGAATTCCCCAGGCCACTCTGTGTGAACTGGCGGGTACCGGGCATCTGTCGCCGCTGGAGTCGGCGGATGAGGTTGCCGGGGCTATCCAGCGCTTTGTCGAAGGACTTGGCCGGTGATGCGGATGCTCCGCGAAAGTGGCCGGGTTTGCGGCCTTTATGTCGTATCGATAGCCGGTCCCGGTTTGGCACTATCGGTCCACCTTCTTCAGGAAAATGCTCATGACTAGCGCCGTCACCGTCACATTGCTGATGAACATAAAACCTGAGTTCATGGAGGCGTTCATCGAGGGCCTGCCTGAGCTGACCCGTGGCACGTCTTCGGCGGCTGGCGCCTTGTCCGTGCGGGTACTGCGTCAGCATCAGGACAGCCAGGCGATCTTCTTCGTCGAACAATGGGAGAACGAAGCCGCGTTCCACGCTTATATCGCCTGGCGCGAGGCACGCGGCGATATGGCGCACCTGGGGCAACTGCTGTCTGCTCCTCCTCAGATCAATCTGTGGTCTTCCTTGAGCGAGAGCCCGTAACGGCCGGTGTATCCTCAATGTGCGTCGGGCGACGCTGCCGCCGCAGGCGGTGGTTTCACTTTATGCATCAGTGGAACCAGGGCCGTGGCGATGATGAAACAGACCATGATCACCAGGAAGGTATCGGCATAACTCTGGGTCTGCGCCTCACGATAGGCCAGTTGCCAGAGTTGCTGCAGGCTGGCGGTGGTGCCTTCGCTGCCGCTCTGGCCGAGGGCCGCGAAGTTGCTGCCGACCGTGGCCATCCACTGGTTCAACGCTTCGTTGGTGCTGTTCAGATGCTCGGCCAGCCGGTTGAAATGCAGGTTGGTCCGATCATTGAGAATCGTCGCGCAAGCCGCGATACCAATGGCGCCGCCGAGGTTGCGCATCAGGTTGAACAGGCCCGAAGCCTGTTTCAGTCGCGACGGTGCCAGGGCGCCGAGGGTCAGGGTCACGGTGGGTGGCACGGCGAATTGCTGGGCCATGCCCCGCAGTGCCTGGGGTAACATCAGCTCCTTGCCGCCCCAGTCATGGGTCAGCGGCGAGAAGTCCCACATCGACACGGCAAACAGGCCCAACCCGACCATCATCAGCCAGCGCAGGTCGACCCGGTTGGCAAAAAATGCGTACAGCGGAATCGCCGCCAGCTGGAACAGGCCGGTGGAGAACACTGCCAGGCCGATGTCCAGAGCGCTGTAGCCACGCACCCGGCCGAGAAACAGTGGGGTCAGGTAAATGGTCGCGAACAGCCCGATACCGGTGACGAAGGAGAAGAAGCAACCCAGGGCGAAATTGCGTTCCTTGAGGGCGCGCAGGTCAACCACCGGATTGGCCACCATCAGGCTGCGGCTGACAAAGGCCAGTCCCGCCAGGCCGGAAATCCATGCCGTCGCGAGGATGGTGCTGTCACTGAACCAGTTCCAGCGCGGGCCTTCTTCCAGGGTGTATTCCAGGCAGCCGAGAAACACTGCCATCAGCAGCATGCTCAGGTAGTCGGCGCCCTTGATCAGGCGCAGATCGGGTTCGTCGATCCGCACCAGCATCGGCACCACCACGGCGACGAACACGCCGGGCACCAGGTTGATGTAGAACAACCAGTGCCAGGAAGAAATATCGGTGATCCAGCCGCCGATCACAGGGCCCAGGGTCGGTGCCAGGGAGGCGATGGCGCCGATGGTCGAGGCGGCGATAACGCGCTGCTTGCCGCTGAAGAACATGAACGCCGAGGTAAACACCAGGGGGATCATCGAGCCGCCGAGGAAGCCCTGCAAGGCGCGAAACGCGATCATGCTCTGGATGTTCCAGGCCGCGCCGCAGAGCAGGCTGGCCAGGGTGAACCCCACCGCCGAGGCACAGAACAGCCAGCGCGTGGAAAACACCCGCGACAACCAGCCCGACAGTGGTATCACGATGATTTCGGCGATCAGGTAGCTGGTCTGCACCCAGGCGGTTTCATCGGTGCCGGCCGACAGTCCGCCGCCGATATCGCGCAACGAAGCGGAGACGATCTGGATATCCAGCAGGGCGATAAACATGCCCACGCAGAGGGTGGCGAAGGCGAACACCTTGACCGAGGTGCTCATCGACGCCGCGTCGAAAGGCTTGGCCGGGGTGCGGCTACTCATGGCGTGCTGGCCAGCTGGCGAGCGCTTTCTTCGTCAGCGGGGCGAATAACAACGCCATTGGCCGTGTGCAGGGTATCCACCTCGGCGGTGACCGAGAGCCCTGGGCGCAGTTGTCCGAGCACGCCATCGGCCTGGTCGAGCATGACCCGGACCGGCACCCGCTGGACGATCTTGGTGAAGTTGCCAGTGGCGTTTTCCGGTGGCAGCACACTGAACTGCGCGCCAGTGGCCGGGGCCAGGCTGTCCAGGTGGCCGTGGAAGACCTTGCCGGGCAACACGTCGGCGCGGATGGTCACGGCCTGGCCGGGGAGCATGTGGGTCAATTGGTCTTCCTTGAAGTTGGCGTCGACCCAGAGGCCCTGCTTCGGCACCACGGAAAGCAACTGCGAGCCGGCCGCGGCAAAGGCGCCGACCCGGGCCCGACGGTTGCCGATCACGCCGTCCACCGGCGCTCGCAGTTCGGTGTAGGAAAGGTTCAGGCGGGCCATGTCGCGTTCGGCGACCGCTTGCATCAGCGCGGCCTTGGCTTGCAGCTTCTGGGTTTCGATCACGTCCACCTGGCGCTGGTTGGCCAACAATGTGGCTTGCGCCTTGGCGCCATTGGCCTGGGCGGTCTTGAAGGTGGCGTCGACCCGTTGGGCGCTTTCCACCGACACCGCCGAGCGGCCTACCAGACTTTCATAACGGGCATGGTCGTTACGCGAACGCACCGTTTCCGCATTGGCCGCATCGATACCGGCCCGGGCCTGGCTGATCACCGCGTGTTGCAACTGCTCGGTGGCGTCGAGGTTGGCCAACTGCGCCTGTTGGGCCGCCACCGCGCCTTCGGCCTTTTGCAGGGCGGCGACGTAGTCGCGGTCATCGATCTTCACCAGCAGGTCGCCAGCGTGGACGAACTGGTTGTCGGTGACTTTGAGCTCGGCGATATAACCCGGCACTTTCGGCCCGATCACCGTCACGTCGGCGCCGATATAGGCGTCGTCGGTGCTTTCGATAAAGCGCCCGACCGTCCACCAATGCAGGCCGTAGAAACCGGCGAAGACCACTGCGCCAGTGACCACCGTCAGCAGCAGGAGGCGCTTGAGCAGCACCGGTTTTTTCTGAACGGCCAGTTCAGGGGCAGCGGCCGAGGACAGGTTGGTCATGACGGAGTTACCGGTTGGCAGGGAGGGGGTGAGCGATGTCAGGGGTTTGCAGCGCCGCCAGTTGGCGGCGTTTTTCAAAGCGTCGACGCATGGGCTCGTCGGCAGCCGGGCCGGCCACGACCTTGTGGCGCCGACTGATGGCCTGCCCGGAGCGACTGTCGATCAGGGCCAGTTCGACGAGTTCGCCGCTGGCGTCGTCGACCAGTTGAGTCGCAGGACCTTCGGGTGAGAGGTGCTTGTTACCCCAGTCCATCAAGGTCAGCAGCACCGGTCTGAAGTCCCGGCCACGATCGGTCAACAGGTAGTCGAAGCGCGGCGGGGCATCGTTGTAGGCCTGGCGTTCGAGCAAGCCGCTTTCCACCAGGTCATTGAGACGACGGGTGAGGATACTGGGGGCGATCCCTAGGCTTTCCTGGAACTGATCGAAACGGCTGAGACCGTAGAAGGCATCCCGCAGGATCAGGATGTTCCACCACTGGCCGACCTGTTCAAGGCTGCGTGCCACGGGACAGTGCAGGTGAGCCAGGCTTGTCCTTTTCATGGTTGGGGCCTCGGAGCGTATTAATGATTACGTACGTAATATTATGCTCGTAATATAGACAGGCGACTTTCAATTTGCAAGTCACTCCTTGCAAGTATTTTCAGGCGAGGGGGGAGGTGGGCAGAGGGAAGGTTCGGGCTGGATGGGGGGGGCACACGGGGGCATGGGATCTTGAGAGCAGTACCGAACCGTGTGGGAGCCGGCTTGCCGGCGATGAGGCCCGCAAGCCCTGCGTCGACTATCTGGCCGTCATCGCCAGCAAGCCGGTTCCCAAAAGGGGAGGGTGATCAGCCGTGCTGGCAGGCGTTGCCCAGGCGGATAAAGTTCATTTCGTGGCGCACGCCCTGGCCGTCGACGTAGATCACGTGCCCCTGTACCGGACCACAATCGGACGCGGCGGCGCTGTCGGCGCGCACGGCCTTGGCCATGTCGAGGTCTTCGGAATAGTCATAGGGTTCGGCGTTGGCGCTGGCGGTTGCACCCTGGCCTTGGGGAGCAGCGGTCGCATCGCCTTGGGCGGTGGCAACCAGGCTGAACAGCGATAGTAGGACAAACAGAAGGTATTTCATGGCGGTCTCCGGAAAGACATCCCCCTCACCTGACGGTAGTGAGGCAGTGGCGCCATTTTACGAACGGCATCGCCTGCAATAGAACGGATCCTTGCCAATAGCGGATATCAGCGTGATCGATACTGGGCAGGCGCCGGAAACTACGGGCGTTGTTCGTGAAACAGATGGGCCTTCAGGAAGTCGATGAACACCCGCAGCTTCAGCGACGGGTATTTGCCGGAAGGCCACATCAGCCGGTAGACGCCGGACTCGGAACAGTCCTCAAGGACCTTGACCAGCTTCCCGCGCTCCAGCCATTCGCGGATGGCGAAGTCCGGCAGGTAGGCGATGCCGATCCCCTGCACGGCGAACACGATGCGCGCTTCCAGATTGTTGCAGACCATCGAGGTGGGTAGTTGCAGATCGATGTCCTGGGCTTCGCGGGTCAATGGCCAGACCTGCAACTTGCCGGTGTTGGGGAAGCGAAATTGAATACAGCTGTGCCGTATCAGGTCGATGGGCGACTGGGGTACACCGTATTTTTCGAAATAGTCCGGCGAGCCCACCAGGATCATTTGATACGTGCCGATATGGCGGGAGGTCAGGCTGGAGTCGGGGACTTCGCCGCTGCGAATCACCGCGTCGTAGCCTTCTTCGATGACATCGACCCGGCGATCGTCGAAAGTCAGGTCCAGGTCGATGGCCGGATAGGCTTTCTTGAACTGGGCCAGCACCGGCAGAAAGGGCTCGTCGACCAGCGGCAGGCTGATCTTCAGGCGTCCGCTGGGGGCCGTCGTGGTCTGCGAGAACTCGGCCTCGGCGGCTTCGATTTCGGCCAGGATGCGCAGGCTGCGTTCGAGGAAACGCGAGCCTTCCTCGGTCAGGGTGACGCTGCGCGTGCTGCGGTTGAACAGGCGCACGCCGAAGCGTTCCTCCAGCCGCACGATGCTCTTGCCGATGGCCGAGGCGGACACCCCCAGCAGGCGGCCGGTGGCGACAAAGCTGCGGGTCTGCGCCACGGATACGAAGACATTCAAGCTGCTCAAGCTATCCATTTTTCACTCTCGACCATCGACCTTTAATCCTGCTTTTTTGCTCTGTCGCACAGACCTGATTGCGGGGCGGCCGGCTAGCTATCCTAACCCTATTGCGGAATAAAACCTCCGCAGATAGCGGATCTTGTACCCACTTAATCGAAGTCTTGAGGGCTCTTATGATCACCATATCGCTCATCAACCGAGATCACTGTCATGTCCGAAGTCATGAACCGCTGGGAAATTTCCTCGTTCGGCCTGGATAACCTGGAGCTGGCTGCTATGCCGCGTCCTGTCCCGAAAGCCGGGGAAATCCTGGTCAAAATCGAAGCAGTGTCGCTCAACTACCGTGATACCCAAGTGGTCGAGAATGGCATGACGGCGGCCCTGGCCTTTCCGTTCACCCCGGCCTCCGATATGGCCGGGACCGTTGTCGCGGTGGGAGAGGGCGTCACTCGTTTCAGTGTAGGCGAGCGTGTCATCTCCACCTACATTACCAACTGGATCGATGGTAATCCAAAGACCTGGGCCGAAATGCCGACCCAGGGCGGGCCGATTCAAGGGATGCTCGCGCAGTACGTCACGACGCCGGCCGAGTGGTGTGTCCGCGCGCCGAAAAACCTGACCCCGGTGGAGGCCAGCACGCTGCCCATCGCCGCTTTGACCGCCTGGATGGCGCTGATCGAGTTGGGGCACTTGCATGCCGGGCAGACCGTGGTGGTCCAGGGCACCGGCGGTGTTTCGTTGTTCGCCGTGCAGTTGGCAGCTGCCAGTGGCGCGAAGGTGATTGTCACCAGCAGCAGTGACGCGAAGATCACCGAGGCGCTCAAGCTCGGTGCCAGCCATGGCATCAATCGCACCACCACGCCTGAATGGCAAACGGCAGTGCTGGAGCTGACCGACGGTCGCGGCGCCGATCATGTACTGGAAATGGCCGGTGGCGACAACCTGGGGCGCTCCCTGCAAGCGGTGGTCCCCGGTGGCCGGGTTTCCATTATCGGCCTGCTGGAGTCCGATGAGTTACGCACTCCGATCATGCCGCTGCTGGGCAGCCGCGCGTCGATTGTTGCGGTGGCGGTAGGGCCGCGTCGTGCGCTGGAAGATCTGGTACGGATGATCGATCACCACGGGATCAAGCCGGTGATCGATGCCACCTACGCCTTCGCGCAAGTCCCCGAGGCGTTCGCGCACCTGAACCGTGGCGCGTTCGGCAAGGTCGTGATCGACTTTGCGCTGGCATCGAAATGACTCGTTCGATCAAACCCATGAGCGTCATGCCCTTTATCATGCTCGGGCTGTTCGGCCTCTATACCCTGGAACTGGGCGTGGTCGGCATCCTGCCGCTGATCGTCGAACGCTTCGGCGTGACGGTGGCCCAGGCCGGCCTGCTGATGAGCCTGTTCGCGTTTATCGTGGCGGCTTGCGGCCCGTTCCTGGTGCTGGTGTTTTCCCGCTTCGAGCGCAAGAAGGTGCTGGTCGGGGCGCTCTTGTGCTTTTCCCTGTGCAGTGTCTTGTCGGCCTATGCGCCGAACTACTCGACGCTGATGGCCCTGCGCATCGTGCCGGCGATGCTGCATCCGGTGTTCTTTTCGGCGGCGTTCGCAGCGGCTATTTCGCTCTATCCCAGGGCGCGCGCCGCCCATGCGAGCACCGTGGCCTTTATCGGCACGACCCTCGGCCTGGTGTTCGGCATCCCGATTACCGCCTGGGTGGCCGGACGTTTTTCCTATGAGACTTCGATCCTGTTCTGCGCCGTGGCCACCTTCCTGGCGGGACTGGGCTTGTGGCTGCGGTTGCCGCGCCAGGTCGCCGCGCCGGAAAGTTTCGCCAGTCAGCTGTCGATCCTGCGCAAACCGCCAGTGTGGTTGGCGATCATCGGTACGCTGCTGGTGTTCACCACCAAGTTCGCGGTCTACAGCTATGCCGCCGAGTACCTGAAAAGCCAGACCGGCCTTGGGGGAGAGACCATCAGCCTGCTGCTGGTGGTCTTCGGCGTCGGTGGGGTGCTGGGGAATATGCTGGCGGGCAGGGCGCTGGCCCGTCACCTGGTCAGGACTGTGCTGCTGTTTCCGATCCTGCTGAGCCTGGCCTACGGGATGCTCTACTGCTTCGGCAGCGCTTCGCTTTGGTCGATGCTGCCGATCGTGTTCGTCTGGGGGGCGATTCATACCAGTGGCATGGTCATCACCCAGATGTGGTTGACCAGTGCCGCCCCTGAAGCCCATTCGTTCGCCACCAGCCTGTATGTGTCGGCGGCCAATGCGGGGATTGCCATCGGCGCCTGGGTCGGTGGCCTGTTCATCAATGCCTATGGCCTGCCGGGTACGATCGCCTGTGGCTTGCTGTTCGCGGCGTTGTCCTTGCTGGTGATCGTGGTGAAGTCGCTGCTCTACCGGACGCCTTCCGAAACGCAGGTGCTGCAAACCGCCTGATCCGTTCCGCTCGGGTTCAGTGCTGCTGGCGCAAGGCGGCGATGAATACCTGCAGCGCCGAAGACATCTGCCGGTTGCTCGGGTAGTACAGGTAGAAGCTGGGGAAGGGCGTCGACCATTCCTCCAGCAGCGGCACCAGCGCGCCGCTGTCCAGTTCGGTCTTGAGCCACTCGCGAATCCACACGGTGATACCCAGGCCATCGACCGCCGATTGCAGCGCCACGGCACAATCGCTCACCACCAGGGAGCCCTTGACGCTGAGTTCGAACGGCGTGCCGTTGTTGAAAAAACGCCACTTGTACAGCCCGGACTCACCGGCGCGGCGCCAGTTCACACAACTGTGTTGCAGCAATTCCACCGGCGTCTGGGGGCGGCCGCGGAGCTGCAAGTATTTGGGCGAGGCCACGGCAATCTGGGTCAGCGGCTCGCTGAGCCTGAGGGCGACCATGTCCTGCTCGATGAATTCCCCCAGGCGGATGGCCGCATCATGGCCTTGGGCGACGATGTCGGTGGTGCTGTCGTCGGTGGTCAGTTCGAGCTGGATGTCCGGGTAGGCGGCCTGGAAGGCCGGCAGGATCGGCTGGATAAAGTGCAGCATCGCCACTTGCGGAGCACTGATACGCAGCGTGCCGATGGGGGTGTCGCGGTATTCGTTGAGCGCCTCCAGTGCTGACTCCAGGTCGGCGAAAACGCTGCGCAGACGTTCGAACAGGCGGGCACCGGCTTCCGTGGTCGACACGCTGCGGGTCGTCCGGTTCAGCAAGCGCACCCCCAGGCGTTCTTCCAGGCCCTTGATGGTCTGGCTCAGGGCGGATGCCGAGACGCCGAGCGACTGGGCCGCACGGGAAAAATTGCGCGCCTGGGCCACCGCGAAAAAGGCCTTGAGGTTGGCGAATTCCTGATCGCGCATTATATATGCGCTCCTTCATAATGCTTGAAGAAAGTTCCGTATTCTAAATAAAAGGTGCGGGTCGGACAATGCGCTCAATCGGCGATCCTGCCCGTGCCACCGAAGGAACTGTCATGTCATTCCCCGCTCATTTTGACCTGCTGAACTCAGCCCTCGCGCCTTTGCCCGATCAACATCGCCTTCTGCTACTCAAGGGCGGAATGGTCGTCACCCTGGATGATCAACTGGGTAACTTCGTCGAGGGTGACGTTTTGATCCGTGGCACCGAGATCGTCGAAGTCGGCGTCAACCTCAGCGCCGAGGGGGCCGATATCATTGACGCCAAGGGCATGATCGTCATTCCCGGGATGGTCGACACCCATCGCCATGCCTGGGAAGGCCAGTTGCGGCGCATCAACCCGGACTCTCCGTCCCTGGAAGACTATTGCAACGCCACGCACTTTTCCTTCGCCAAGTACTACCGGCCCCAGGACATGTACGTGGGCAACATGCTGACCGCCCTGGGCTGCATCAATGCCGGCATCACCACCATCATCGACAACTCTCACAATGCCCGTAGTGGCGCGCACTCCGATGCAGCCATCGAAGCCCTGCAGGACGCTGGCATCCGCGCGGTGCATGCGCCGGGTGCGCCATTGTCCGGCGAATGGGACTCGGCCCAGTGGCCCGGTGACCTGCGTCGCTTGAAGGGCAAGTATGCAAGCGGTGACGACTCGCTGGTGACCCTGGCAATGATGTCGCAGATCGACCGCGAGCAATGGGCGGTGGCCCGCGAGCTGGGCCTGAATATCGTTACCGAGTTCTTCGGTGCCGGTATGGCCAGTGAACTTGAAGCGCTGCACGAAGAGGGCCTGCTGGGTCCGGACAATATCTTCAACCACTGCACCTGCCTGCCGGACCACGGCTGGTCGATCCTGCGCAACGCCGGGGTGAAGGTCAATGTCTGCCCGCGTTCCGACGCGCACTACGGTCTTGAGGACGGGGTGTTCGCCTGGCAGAAGGCTGTCGACCACGGGATGAACCCGGGCCTGAGCGTCGATAACGAAAGCTCCTACGGCGGCGACATGTTCGGTGAAATGCGCGTGGCTTTCTATCTGCAACGCGCCGCGGCTCATAGCGCACGTTTTCACGGCAAGTCTTCCGTGCCCGATCTGGTGAGTACCCGGCAATTGCTCAAGGCCGCGACTCTCGACGGTGCGGCGTGCGCCGGACTCGACTCGCGCATCGGCAGTCTTACACCGGGCAAGCAGGCGGACATCGTGATGATCCGCACCGACAACCTCAGCCTCTATCCGTCCAGCAATGCGCTGGGCACGGTGGTCCATGCCGCGGAGCGCGGCGATATCGACACCGTGATCATCGCCGGGCGGATTCGCAAGCAGGCTGGTGTGGTGCTGGGGGTGGATCGCCCGCAACTGGAACTGGCAACCGAAGAGTCCCGTGAGTACCTGTTCGCGGCCGCCGGTTACACCCCGGATCCTTTTGCGGAAGATTTTTCTCCCCTGCATTCCCACTGATGGAGGTGGCCGTCATGTTCCTGATGTCCTTTGCGCTGGCCTTCCTGGCCGGCATCGCGATAGCGCTGCAAGCGGCGGTCAACAGCCAACTGGCTGGGGCCATGACAGGCAATACCCTGGCGGCCGCTTTCTATTCCTTCTTCACCGGCATGCTGGTGCTGGGTGTCCTTGCTTTCTTTCGCGGTGGCTTGGGCGATTCCCTCAATGTGATTCCGAGCCAGCCGGGCTGGCGATTGGTGGGCGGGGTGCTCGGTGCCGGGGCGATTTTCTGCACGGTCTGGCTGGCGCCGCGCATCGGTTTGGCGAACCTGCTGGTCCTGGTGATCGCCGGCCAGTTGCTGTCCTCGGTGGCGATTGACCATTTCGGCTGGCTCGGCAGTGCGGTGCGGCCTGCCGCGACCTTGAAAATCGTCGGTGCCAGCGTGGTTTTGCTTGGGGTTGCCCTGACGCTCTTCGGTGACCGTCTGAAGGAGTTGCTGCCGTGAGCGTCTTCATCCATGCCGCAAGCGCCAAGGGCCTGCCGGTCCTGGCTGGCGCGGTGGCCCTGACGGGGTTCAGTGCCTGGGCTCGCGCGGATTTCTTCGGCGACTCCCATGCCTCTTTCGAAACGCGCAATGTGTATTTCAATCGCGACTTCCGTGATGGTCCTTCCAGTTTGCAATCCAGGCGCGACGAATGGGCGCAAGGCCTGATGCTGAAGCTGGAGTCGGGCTACACCCCGGGAGTGGTGGGTTTCGGTGTGGACGCGTTGGGTATGCTGGGCATCCGCCTGGACTCCAGTCCCGAGCGGGCGGGGAGTGGCCTGCTGCCGGTCCGCTCTGATGGGCGTGCTGCGGCGCAGTACGGCAAGCTGGGGCTGACGGCCAAGCTGAAAGTTTCCGCGACCGAGCTGAAGGCCGGGGCGCTGATCCCTTCGTTGCCTACGCTACGGCCCAACGATGGCATGATTCTGCCGCAGTCGTTCGAGGGCTTGATGCTGACTTCCCGGGAGTTTCCTGATCTGGTGGTGACCGCGGCCCAATTGGACAAAGTGAAGGGGCGCAATGATACGAGTTATGAAGACATCGCCCTGAACAACAAGAACAACCGGTTTACCCGTAACGCCCCGGGCGGCCGACTGCACCTTGCCGGTTTTGACCGCAAGCTGGGTGATGATCTCAAGTTCAGCTATCACTACGCCGGGTTGAGCGATGTCTACCGGCAGCATTTTCTCGGGTTGATTGCCAGCCGACCCCTGGCGTCCGGTACGTTGAGCGCCGATCTGCGGTTTTTTGCGAGTGAGGACCAAGGCGCTGCCCGAGGTGGAAAAATCGACAACCAGGCGCTCAATGGCATGTTCGGCTACGGACAGGGTGGGCACAAGGTCAGCCTGGGTTACCAGCGTATGTCGGGGGCCAGCGCCTTTCCCTACATAGAAGGCAGTGACGCGTACCTGGTGAACTTTGCCCAGATCGGCGATTTTGCCGAGGCGAAGGAGCGCTCCTGGCAAGCGCGTTACGATTACGATTTCGAGTCGATGGGCATTCCCGGATTGACCTTCATGAGCCGCTATATTTCTGGCGACCATGCCCAAATGCCGGGTGTTTCAGGCAGGGGTCAGGAGTGGGAGCGCAACACCGAGGTGCGTTATATGATCCAGAGTGGGGCGTTCAAGAACCTGGCATTGCGGTTGCGCAATGCGACGTACCGTTCGTCGTTCAGCCGGGACGCCGACGAGACCCGGATATTGCTCACTTATACCAAGGCCTTGTGGTAAGCGACGTTCCTGAAAACACCGCAAACCCCTGTAGGAGCCGACTTGCTGGCGATGCGATCTGATGGTCGACATCGCTGTCGTCTGAAAGAACGCCGTCGCCAGCAAGCCTGCTCCTACAATGACCGTATGTTACTTGCCGCCCAGGGCGCCACCGGCCGCGCCGCCGAGGCCGGCGCCGATGGCTCCTCCGGTCTTGCCGCCCAACTGGTTGCCCAGCAGCGAACCACCGGCTGCGCCGAGGCCACCGCCAATGGCGGCTTTGGTTTTCTTGCCTTTCTTGGCCGCTACCGCACCACCGGCCGCGCCGCCCAGACCTGCGCCGAGTGCTGCGCCGGTGCTGCCGCCCATCTTCTGGCCCAATACGTTGCCCAGGGCGCCGCCCAGACCACCGCCGACCGCGGCCTGTGTGCCGCCTGCCGCCATGGCGCCTTGGGCAAACAGGGCGCTGAGGGCCAGGACGGTAAGTGCTTTACGCATGTTGCAAACCTCGAAAGAAAATGGAACGGCAATTGTCGCCGTCCCCGGTTGGCGAAGCAAATACTGTTGTGGGCGATATCAACGCATTCGACGGACTTTTCGGGACTGAAACGCCAGTGTTCGTGCCCCATTCTGGTTCACGCCAAACCATGAAAAATATGTGGTTATTGAAGGGGTTATGTCAATAAGAGTCTGAAAACATCTTGTTACAGATTGTCGCAGTGGGTTAATATCGCTCCGCGTTCACCTACCACGGTTTATGCATTTTTAAGCCCCAAGCGTCCATCAGCCGCTTGGGCTTTTTTTTGCCCGGAGTTTTTCTGGCGACGTCGGCAAGTCTTATTGAACCTTGGTGGGGGCTCTGGCGCCATTTTGTTGAGACAGTCTCTTTGTTTTCGAGGCCATGACTAAACCTCATGCCCCCATGACTTTTAATGGTTACAGCCCCCGCCAACCCCAGTGATAAAAAAGCGCAAACACCAGCTCACTCATAAAAACAAAGAGCGTTTGCACCATGACCCAGCCCCACTGCCGCGTCCTCGCCAGCTTCCTGCTGCGCTCTGCGTTTCCCGACTTTGACCGTTCGTGCCCCTGGGCCCGTGCGCGTTTCTGATCACCCTCAATTCCCTGCGTCCGCGAGATAAAACCCCATGAAAGAACAAGACCTGTACATCGGCGAAGGTTTCGAAGGCCCCGGCGTGAACGCCGCCCATATCAATATCCTCATCGGCCCGCGCAACGGTCCGGCCGGCCAGGCCTTCGCCAACAGCCTGGCATCGCCGAGCCAGGGGCATTGCCCATTTATGGTGATCGCCCAGCCGAATATCCCGGTCAAGCCGATGACCCTCTACGTCAACAAGGCCGCCATCGGCAGCGACTTCCACGGCAATGCCACCTGGGGCGCGTCCCAGGCCGGGATCGCCAAGGCCGTGCTCGAAGCCCTGCTCGACGGCACCCTGCCGGCCGAAGCCGAGGACGAGTGGGCCATCGTCACCGCCAACTGGGTCAACCCTTCCTGCGATGACCTCGATGCCGTCTACCTGAACAACTACAACGCCTGCCGCACCGCGATCCGCGCCGCCCTGACCGGCCTGCCGGTACGTGCCCAGCTCGCCGATGTGGTCAACCACATCGCCAACCCTTTCTACACCCCGAAAGCCTGAGGTCCGCGCCATGCAATACATTCGTCTGGGCAATTCCGGCCTGCAGGTTTCCAAGCTCTGCCTCGGCACCATGAACATGGGCACGCCGGACTGGAAACCATGGATCTTCGATGAGAAGAAAAGCGAACCGATCGTCAAGCACGCGCTGGACAACGGGGTGAACTTCATCGACCTGGCGGACTTCTATTCCGCCGGCGTCGGCGAGGAAGTGGTGGGGCGCATTCTCAAGCGCCTGACCCGTCGCGAGGACATCGTGGTGACCACCAAGGTCGGCTACGGCACCCGCAGCGGGATCAACGCCAGCGGCCATTCACGCAAGCACATCATGGACAGCATCGACGCGTCCCTCAAACGCCTGGATATGGATTACGTCGATGTTTTCATGCTGCATTACTTCGATGTGAACACTCCGGTCGAGGAAACCATGAGCGCCATGAACGACATCGTGCGTTCCGGCAAGGCCCGTTATATCGGGGTCTCGACCATGCTCACCGGGCAGTTGGCGAAGATCCTCATGGCCTGCGAGCGCAACGGTTGGGTCAAGCCGATCAACATGCAGCTGCAACTGAACTGCGCCTACCGCGAAGAAGAGCGCGAGATGCTGCCGTTCTGCCGCGACCAGGGCCTCGGCGTCTCGGTGTTCAGCCCGCTGGCGCGCGGCCTGTTGACCGGCGATGTGCAGTCGACCCGCAACCAGACCGACTTCTTCACCCAGCAGATGTACAGCGATGAAGCGTCTTTCGAAATCGCCCATTCGGTGCAGCGTGTCGCCCGCCGTCGCGGTGTCTCCAATGCGCAGATCGCCCAGTCCTGGGTGGTCAATCACCCGGGCGTGGATTGCATGCTGGTGGGCGCCGATACCACAGAGCAGTTCGATAGTGCCCTGGCGGCCCTGGAGACCCGCCTCGACGCCGACGAGCTGTACGAGTTGGAACGCAACTACACCCCGTGCGATGTGATCAACGACTACACCGCCGGCAAACGTATCCTGCGCTCGGCCCGTCCGGCCGAGGCAGCTTTCACCTTGACCGAGGCCGTGGCATGAGCGAGTTGATCCGTACCGGTAACTACATCGACGGCCAATGGTCCAGCGGTGGGCCGACTTACCCGGTACTGAACCCGGCCAATGGCGAGTTGATCGTTGATGTCCAACGCGCCGGCGCTGAGGAAACTGTCCTGGCCATTGCCGCCGCCGAGCGCGCCTTGCCGGCCTGGCGCAAGCTGACCGCCAAGGAGCGCAGCGTGCGCCTCAAGCGCTGGAGCGAATTGATGCTGAGCAATCAGCGTGAACTCGCCACTTTGCTCAGCCGCGAGCAGGGCAAGCCGCTGGCCGAGGCCATGGGCGAGGTGGTCTATGCCGCCAGTTTCCTGGAGTGGTTTGGTGAAGAGGCCAAGCGTGCCTATGGCGATGTGATCCCGAGCCACAAGGCCGATGCGCGGATCATCGTCACCAAGGAAGCCATCGGTGTGGTCGCGGCCATCACCCCCTGGAACTTCCCGCTGGCGATGGTCACCCGCAAGGTCGGTCCGGCCCTGGCCGCCGGTTGCACGATGATCCTCAAGCCTTCGGAAGAGACGCCGCTGTCGGCCTTTGCCCTGGCGGTACTGGCGGAGCAGGCAGGGATTCCGGCCGGTGTGTTCAACATCGTGTCCGGCGATGCGGTGGCCATCGGCGGTGCGCTGCAAGCCTCATCGGTGGTGCGCAAGCTGTCCTTCACCGGTTCGACCCGCACCGGCAAGTTGCTGATGCGCCAGGCTGCCGACACCTTGAAAAAGGTTTCACTGGAGCTGGGTGGCAACGCACCGTTTATCGTGTTCGACGATGCCGATCTGGACGCGGCGGTGAAGGGCGCGATGGCTTCGAAGTTCCGTAACACCGGGCAGACCTGTGTCTGTGTGAACCGCTTCTTCATCCAGGATGGCGTGTACGAGGCCTTCACCACCAAGCTGGCGGAGGCGGTCAAGGCGCTGCGGGTCGGCAATGCGCTGGACGGCGAAACCGAGCAGGGGCCGCTGATCAACAGTGCCGCCTTGAGCAAGGTCGAGCAGCATGTCGGCGATGCGCTGGAGAAGGGCGCCAAGCTGTTGTGCGGCGGTCGTCGCCATTCCCTCGGCGGGACTTTCTTCGAACCGACCATCCTTACCAACGTCGGCGATGGCATGCTGATCGCCCAGGAAGAGACCTTCGGTCCGGTGGCGGCGTGCTTCCGCTTCAAGGACGAGGCTGAAGTCTTGCGCCGAGCCAATGACACGCCATTCGGTCTCTCGGCGTATTTCTACAGTCGTGATATCGGTCGTGTCTGGCGCATGGCCGAAGGCCTGGAAGCCGGGATGGTGGGAATCAACGAAGGGATCATCTCCACCGAAGTGGCGCCGTTTGGTGGCATCAAGGAATCGGGCCTGGGGCGTGAAGGCTCGCATTACGGTCTGGACGACTACCTGGAAATCAAATACCTGTTGATGGGCGGCCTGTAACCCATCAGCGCCCCCTCCCACACAACCTGTGGGAGGGGGCGGTATCTGCTTTCAATTCTCCTTCAAGAACAATAACTGGAGACGAACATGTCCATACAGCCCGTCAAGATTGACGATCTGCCTATCGGTCGCTTCCATATCAAGATCGCCGGCCTGACCTTCGGCGCCCATTTCACCGACGGCTATATCCTCGGCCTGATCGGTATCGCCTTCACCCTGATCAGCCCGCAACTGCACCTCGGTGCCTTCTGGCAGGGGCTGATCGGTGCCTCGGCGTTGATCGGCCTGTTTCTCGGCAGCCTGTTTTTCGGCTGGATCTCCGACCGTGTCGGCCGGCAGAAAATCTTCCTGGTCAGCTTCGTGCTGATCACCCTGGCTTCGGTGCTGCAGTTCTATGCCGAAACCGCGATGCAGCTGTTTCTCTGTCGGGTGCTGATCGGTATCGGCCTGGGCGGTGACTTCAGTGTCGGTCATGCGATGCTGGCGGAGTTCTCGCCGAGGAAACACCGCGGCGTGTTGCTGGGCTCGTTCAGCGTGATCTGGACCTTCGGTTATGTCGCCGCGACCTTTGTCGGCACCGCCATGCTCGGACTGGGTGACGATGCCTGGCGCTGGATGCTGGCCTCCTCGGCGATTCCCGCCGGCTTGATCCTGCTGGCGCGCATCGGCACGCCGGAGTCACCGCGCTGGCTGGTCAACCAGGGGCGTATCGCCGAGGCCCGGGCGGTGGTGCACAAACACCTGGGGGCGCATGTGGTGCTGGACGAAGAACAATCCACGCAAACCCGCTCGGGTTATGGCGTGTTGTTCAGCCCCGAGTATCGCAAGCGCACGGCGTTCAACTGCCTGTTCTTTGTCTGCATCGTCATGCCGTACTTCGCCATCTACACCTTCCTGCCGTCGATCCTGCAGAAGATGGGGTTGGCCGAGGGCTTCGGCACGGAGTTGCTGCTCAATCTGCTGTTGATCGTCGGTGCATTGATCGGCATCTGGTGCACGGTGAAGTTTTCCCGCCGGGGCTTTCTGATCAACTCGTTCATTATCCTGGCGGTGGCTTTGTTTCTGCTGGCGGTGTTGCCGGGCAGTGCGGCATGGCTGATGGTGTTGGTGTTCGGGTTGTTTACCCTGGTGCTGTCGGCGGTGAGCAACCTGGTCGGGGTGTTTCCGGCGGAGAGTTTTCCGACGCAGGTGCGGGCCAGTGGGATTGGTCTGGCGACGGCGGTCAGTCGTCTGGGGTCGGCGGTGAGTACCTTTCTGTTGCCGGTGAGTGTGGCGGGGATCGGCTTGAGCTCGACCATGGGTATTCTTGCGGCGATCCTGGCACTGGGTGCTTTGATCTCCTGGGCCTGGGCGCCGGAGACCAAGTCGCTGACCCTGAGTCAGGCGTGCAAGGCTGATGAGGTGGTGCCGGTTGAGGTGGTCAGGCCGATGAAGGTGGCGACCCTGTAGGCCTCTTCGCGGGCAAGCCCTGCTCCTACAGGATAGCGTCGAACACAGACTTTATTTACGACGCAAAACTGTAGGAGCCGGGCTTGTCGGATCGCCGCACCGCCGCGAAGGCGTCCTCACAAATACTAAAAACTCAGGGATTGCTCACCAGGCTCAACCACTCGGTAAACAGCCGCACTTTCGACAATCCCTGCTTGTCATTCGCCACATCCAGCCAATAACCATACGGCCCGACCACCTCCACCGGGGTGATGGGCAGCAGGCTGCCATTGGCCAGTTCCTTGACGATCATCTGCCGATCGATCACCGCCAGTCCACCACCGGCCAGTGCGGTGTTGATCACCTGGTCCAGGGTGCTGAATTCCAGCCCTTGCCGGGCATCCACATCCTCACGGCCCATGGCCGCCAGCCAGTTCTCCCAGACCTTGAGGCGCTTGCCGTCATGCAGGATATGCAGCAGGGGAGAGTGGCGCAGGTCCGGCGCCTCGCCCTGTTCGAACAGCTCCGGGCTCGCCACGGCGATATGCCGCTCCATCACCAGCAACTGACTGCTGCAATGCGGGTCCGCCTCCAGGCCGAAACGGATCTGGCAGTCGACCTCGGCGAGGCTGTCATGGCTGGCCTGGTTGGTCACGCTGAGGCTGATATCGGGATAGCGCTGGCAGAAAGCCCGCAGGTGCGCCGACAACCAGCGGGTGGCCCAGGTCGGTGGCGCGAGGATACGCAGGCGCTGGCGCAGATTGGGCACCCGCACGGCTTGCAGGGCGCGTTCGATATGGTCGAAAGCATCGCCCAACTGCGGCGAGAGTGCCGTTCCCGATTCGGTCAGCGACAAGCCCCGTGGTGTACGCACGAACAAGGCGATGCCAAGGTAATCTTCAAGCTGCTTGATCTGTCGGCTGACTGCGCCCTGGGTCACGTTCAGGGACGCGGCGGCCTGGCTGAAGCTGCGATGCCGGGCGACTTCCTCGAACACGCGGAGCATGTTCAGCGAGGGCAGTTGACGCATGAAATAGATACTCCGGACCGGCTGGCACACAGCTGAAGAACACCGTATCGAAGAACGGAGTCGGGCCGTGTGGAGTCGGTTTATTGTTGTTATTTGACGTGCTTTTTTCTGTAGGAGATATCTGACTATCAGCGGCCAGCCGATGCAAGCGTTGCTTGCGGCTGTTGCATGAAATAGTCGGCGGGAATGGAAAAAGGTGGGAGAGCCCAGGTGCTCCCCCACAAAGATGCGCAACGAAATGAGGAGGTAAAAGGTGGGCGCTCGAACACGACGCAATCTCGTGGACGAGCGCCCATCTGTAGGAGCCGGCTTGCTGGCGATAGCGCCCGCGAGTGCGCTGCAAGACTCACGTGCTTGTCACCCGCAAGCAGCACCCTCAGAAGTAATAACCGATGTTCACATACAGCTGGTTTTTCCAGAGATCGGTACCGCCGGCCGCGAGGCTTTGGGTATAGCTGCTGCCACCGATGTAAGGGTCGTTCTTGCCGATCAGCCATTCGGTGGCGACCCAGAACTTGCTCACCGAAAACGAGGTGCCGAGAATCAGGCGTTGCGAGGTCTTGAAGTCATCCGCCGATTTGTCGAAGGCGCTGTAGTTGGCGTACAGCTTGATCCCGCTGATCTGGTCGAGCAGGTACTTGCCGTCGACGTCGTAGCTCAGGTCGGCGACGTAGAGGTTGCCGCGGCTGGCGACGTTGAAGGTGCCGTCATAACCGCCGAAGGTCACCACCTCGTTGCTGCCGGGATTGCGTGGTGACATCTGCTGGCGCGCCGCCTGCAATTGCAGGCCCCACGGACCGTCCTTGCCCAGGTAGTGGATGGCCACGGCGTTGCGTCGGCCGTCGTCACCGGTGTCGCGGTTTTCCAGGGTCGAGGTCAAACCCGAGATCCCCACCTCGGACTTCCAGTTACCCAGTTGGATGGCCTTGGCCAGGCGCACCACGGCGGTGTTGTGTTCCTGGTTGTTGCTGCCATCGGTCACATAGCTGTCGGCCCGGGAGACCACGGTGGAGTAGGTATCGCCGTTGCTGGTACCGCGCCCTTGCAGGGCCGGGCGCAGGTAGAAGCCGGCTTGCAGGTTCCAGTCGCCGCTCTGCTGGATGTATTTGGCGCCGACTTCTTCCACGTCTTCCAGGCCGACGACGTTGCCCAGGGTTTCATAGAAGGTGCTGCCGAAGTAGGGTTGCAGGCCGAACGGAATCTGGTTCAGGCCGACCTGCACCTGTTGGTCCGGGTTGAATTTGTAGCCGACCCAGGCCGTTTCGGCGAACTGCACCGCGCCGATGCGATCGGTGTACTGGTAAGGGTAGGAGCGCCCGTAGAAGCGATACTTGGCGGCGGCGATCCAGGTGTCGGAGTTGTACTTGGCGGTGAGGAACGCGGTGTCGAAGTCGAACTTCTGGATATCGCGATCCGGGGCGTAGTCCCAGCGATAACGGACGGCACCGCCGATGTCCAGGTTGTCGGTGACCTGGATCGCCATCGCGGGAGTGGAAAGGGCGCCCAACAGCGCCAGCGGGGTTAATGAGCGCAAGGCCCGGGTGGTGTTCAAGTTCATGGTCGCTCCGTCTCTTCTCTAGGTTTATTGTTGGCAACAGCCATCCCGGCCACGGCAAAAGCGCGGTCTGGATGAAAGGGGTAGGGCCCGCTACGACCAAGGCTGTGAACAGCGTCCAGTGGGTAGCGGGCCGGGAGGGTCAGCCGCCGGCGGCACTCAGGTCCGGTGCCGGTCCCGCCTGTGGCGGCGGTCGCACCGAAGCCCCGGGCGCGGCGGCCAGCAGGGTCTGGGTATAGCTATGTCGAGGGTGCAGCAGCACCTGCTCGGCGGTGCCGTACTCGACCACTTCGCCCTGGCGCATCACCGCGATGTGATCGCTGATCTGCGCCGCCACGCGCAGGTCGTGGGTGATGAACAGGATGCTCAGGTTGAGCCGTTGCTGGAGTTCGGCCAGCAGTTCCAGCACCTGTTTCTGCACCGAGACGTCCAGTGCCGACACGCTTTCATCGGCAATCAGGACCTGCGGACGCATGGCCAGGGCGCGGGCGATGCCGATGCGCTGGCGCTGGCCGCCGGAGAACTGCCGGGGCTTGCGTTTCAGCGCGTCGCGCTTGAGGCCGACCTGCTCCAGCAGATCGCCGGCTTCGATCCAGGCGTCCTTGGCCGACACGCCACGCAGTTGCGCGGCACGGGCGATGATGTCGCCGACCCGATGGCGCGGATTGAGCGAGCCGTAGGGGTCCTGGAAAATCATCTGGATCTGCCGCCGGCCCCGGGTCAGCGCCTCGCCCTTGAGGGCGAGGAAGTCGCTGTCGCCGAGCCAGACATGCCCGCTGTCGCTGTCCACCAGACGAATCGCCGCCTTGACCAGGGTGCTCTTGCCCGAGCCGGACTCGCCGACAATCGCCAGGGTCTTGCCCCGTGGCAGTTGCAGTGAGACATCCTTGAGCGCGCAGACCTGACGCCCTTCCACGTGATAGGTCTTGTTCAGGTGTTCGATCCGCAGGGCGATCTCACCGTCGGCGCAGGGCACGTGCAGCTCCGGGTTCAACGCCGGAACCGCGGCGATCAGCTTGCGTGTGTAGGCGTGGCGAGGCGCCTGCAAGACTTGGTCGCGCTCGCCGATTTCCACCAGCCGGCCGCCTTCCATCACGGCGATGCGGTCGGCGATTTCCGCCACCACGCCGAAGTCATGGGTGATGAACAGGATGCCGTGCTGGCCGCGCCCACGCAGTTCGCGGATCAGCTTGAGGACCTGAGCCTGGGTCGTCACGTCCAGGGCGGTAGTCGGTTCGTCGGCGATCAGCAGGTCCGGGTTCATCGCCAGGGCCATGGCGATCACCACCCGCTGGCATTGGCCGCCGGAGAGTTGATGGGGAAAGCTGTTGGCGATCCGTGGTGGCTCCGGCAACTGGGTCGACTCGAGCAACGCGAGCATGCGTTCGCGCCGCTCGGCCGCACCCATCTGCGGGGCGTGGATCTCGAAGATTTCCTCCACTTGCCGACCGATGCGGATCGCCGGATTGAGAGCCGCCATGGGCTCCTGGAAGATCATCGCGATGCGGTTGCCACGCAGGCCGCGCAACTGCGCTTCGGGCATGCTGCAGATGTCCTCGCCGAGGAAATCGATACGTCCTTCGCTGTGGCGCAGGCCCTTGGCGTAGTCGCCCATGATGGCCCCGGAGAGCACCGATTTGCCCGAGCCGGACTCGCCGATCACGCAGAGGATTTCGCCCTTGCGCACATCCAGGTCGATTTTCTGTACCGCATGGCTGCGGTCCGCGCCTGGCGGCAGTTCGATGGACAAGCCCTCGACGCGCAATACTTGTTGGCTGCTCATACTCAACTCCTTGTGCCTTTCTGGGCGTGTTCGTCCAGGCCGTCCGCCAGCAGGCTGAGGCCAAGCATCAGGGTGGAGATGGCAATGCACGGGAAGATCACCAGGTGGGGAAACGCGATGGCCATGCTGCGGCCTTCGTTGATCATGCCACCCCAGTCCGGGGTTGGCGGTGGCAGGCCGAGGCCGAGGAAACCGAGGGCACCGATCATGATCGCGGTGTAGCCGATACGCAGGCAGAAATCGACGATCAGCGGGCCGCCGCAGTTGGGCAGGATTTCCACGGTCATGATCCGCAACGAGCTTTCACCCTGGGTGATGGCGCTGAGCACATAGTCCCGGGAACGCAGGTCCATGGTCAGGGCGCGCATGATCCGGAAGATCGCCGGGGCGCTGGTGAAGGTCACCGCGATCAGGATATTCAGTGCCGAGGCACCAAGGGCGATGATGATCACGATGTACAGCACCAGCACCGGGAACGACAGCACGGTGTCGGCGATATAGGACAGCACCGAGTCGACCCAGCCATTGAAGTAGCCGGCGCACAGGCCCATGGCGATGCCGAAGGCAAACGCGGTGAGGGTCGCCAGGGTCGACCAGAGCAACACGGTGCGGGTGCCCCAGATCAGTCGCGAGAGAATATCGCGGCCCAGCACATCGGTACCCAGCAGGAAGGTCTGGCCGCTGCCGTCGTCGCTGAACGGCGTCAGCAGCGGGGTGAAGCTTTCCAGTGGGTCATGGGGCGCGAGCCAGGGGGCGAAGACCCCGAGGATCACCCAGCCGCCCACCAGGCACAGGCCCAGGGCCGCCAACGGGTTCTTGAATGCATGCAGAAGGTTCATCGGGCGCTCCCGCCAAGGCTGCGCAAGGTGATGCGCGGGTTGAGCCAGGTATAGGCCAGGTCGGAGAAGATCTTGGTCGCGCCCACCACCAGCGCACTGATCATCGCGCAGGCCTCGATCAGGTAGACGTCATGGTTCAGCGAGGCGGTGTAGAGCAGCGAGCCGAAGCCCTTGTAGGCGAAGAACACCTCGACCACGATGACGTTGGACAGCAGCCACGGGATGTACAGCATGATCACCGTGATAGGGGCGATCAGCACATTGCGCAGCGCATGGCGCAGCACGATGCGTGAAGTCGAGGCACCCTTGAGGCGGGCGGTACGGATGTACGGCGCCTGCATCACTTCGACCATCGAGGCCCGGGTGATCCGCGCCAGGTAGCCGACGCCGAACAGGCACAGCACCATCAGCGGCATCGCCAGTTGCAGGGCGCTGAAACCGTCGCTCATGCTGCTCACGCCCGGCAGCCAGTTGAGCCAGAAGACGAAGATCGCCGAGACGAACACCGCACTGGCGAAGTCCGGGATCGAGGTGGTGACGATGGACAGGAACGACACCAGTCGATCCAGCGGCGAGCCTTGGCGAATCCCGGCCAGTACGCCGAGGGTCAGGGCCACGGGAACCATGATCAACAGCGCCAGACCGGCCAGCATCAGGGTCTGTCCGAGGTTGGGCAGCAGCAGGTCCATCACCGGTTCGCGAAAGTGCACCGAGGTACCCCAGTGGCCGCTGACGAAGTCCTTCAGCCAGATCAGGTAACGCCACAGGAACGGTTGGTCGTAGCCGTGCTCGGTGAGCCAGGCGGCGCGTTGGTCGGCGGCGGAGTAGGGACCGAGGACGTTGATCGCGACGTCCTCGATATTCAGCTCCAGGGCGAAAAAAACGATCAGTGACACCGACAATAACGTCGCTGCCAGGGCCAGTAGCTTGCGCCACAGAAAATCAGCCATGTTTGCATGCTCCGGCTATACAGTTGCCGGCTCGCCGCACCGGGGTGGGCGAGCTCATTGTTTCAGAGGTCGGATCAGGCGCTGAGCCAGGTCTCGTTCATCGGGTAGAAGTCCGATGGATGAACCTGGAAGCCCTGGACCTTCTGCGACGTGGCGGTGAACTTGTCGGCCCAGAACGGCTGGACGATGACGCAGGCGTCCTGGAGGATCTGCTCGACGCTCTGCATCGCCAGGGAGCGCTGTTTCGGATCGACGATGCCCATGGCCTTGTCCAGGGCGGCGTCGAAGGCCGGGTCGCTGTAATGGCTTTCGTTCCAGGCACCGCCGCCGCGGTAGGCCAGCTCCAGGGACATCACCCCCAGCGGGCGATGGGCCCAGTAGGTGAGGCTGAAGGCAGCCTTGTCCCAGATCGGCCAGTACTGGGTGGCGGGAATCACCTTGAGGTTGATGCGGATGCCGGCTTCCAGGCAGTTTTGCTGGAGGATCTGCGCGGTGTCCTGCTCGTAGCGACCCTGGGTGTTGCCGACGATCAGGTCGATGTCGATGCCCTTGGGGTGTCCGGCTTCGGCCAGCAGCGCCTTGGCCTGGGCCACGTCGCGGGCGCGCTTGGGCAGCGGGAAGTATTCCGGGTGCGAAGGTGCCACATGGTGGTCCTCGCCCAGGGTGCCCATGCCGCGGTAGGCGATCTTGAGCATCTGCGCGTTGTCGGCACAGAGTGCCACGGCCTTGCGGATGCGCAGGTCGTCGAACGGCTTCTGGTCCACGGCCATGCGCATCACCACGGTCTGTGCCGATTTGCAGGTCAGCAGCTTGGCGTTGGGCAGGCGCTTGGCCAGGTCCAGTTCGGCCACGGTGACGCGGTACAAGACGTCGACTTGCCCGGCTTGCAGGGCGGCCAGTTGGGTGGACACATCGGTGCCCATGTCGACATAGCGCAGCTCGTCCAGATAGGCCGGCTTGCCCCAGTAATCGGCGCGCTTGGCGAAGGTGGCTTCCTTGTTCACGGCGAACGAGGTGAGTTTGAAAGGACCGGTGCCGAGCGGATTTTTCGACCAGTCGTCACCAGCCTTGAAGCTGCGATGGACGATGGCGCAGGTGAAGGCGTTGAGCATTTCCGGAATCGCCAGGATCGGCCGCTTGAGCACCAGCTTGAACTGGTAAGGCCCGAGTTTTTCGAAGGAGGCGATGTCCTGGAACGCGGTGCGGTTGACCGACTTGGACTCGGCGCCGGTCCAGCGTTGGAAGTTGTGCTCGACGTCGTCGGCGTTGAAGGCGTCGCCGTTGCTCCACTTGACGTCCTGGCGCAGGTTGAAGACCCACTCCTTGAGATCGTCCGAGGGCTTCCAGCTTTCGGCCAGGTATGGATGGGTGATGTTCTGCGCATCGACCCAGGTCAGGTATTCCAGGCTGTTGCGCATCAGGTTCGAGGCTTCGATCCAGGTGATGAGCATCGGGTCCTGGATTTCCTGGATGGCGCAGGCAAAGCGCAGGCTGCCGCCATTGCGTGGAGTCCCGACTTCAGCAGCCTGGGCCGAGTCGCTGAACAGCACCGGGCCGAGGAAACTGCCGGCGCTGGCGGCGGTGATACCGAGCAGGGTGGCGGTGTGGAGGAATTGCCGGCGGCTGATCTGGCCGCGCTTGGCTTGGGTGCACAGGTCGTCCATGGCTGGATGCGGCGCGGAGCCGTCCAGGGTAGTCAGGTCTTTCATGAGCCTCTCCGATACTGGGGCGTAAATGCGTCTTTTGGGTGCCACTGCGAACAGAGGGTTGGCAGCTAGCGCTGGCGATCCAGGGGGAACCCTTGGTCGGTCAGGCAAAACGTCGACGGCAGTTCAAAGCGCGGAGCATTCAGGAGGCGGGACGTGAGGTTGGACATGGTGCGGCTCTCGTGTTGTTTTTATTTGAGATGCTCGCAGTTTTGTCATCTGGCTCCGGATGAACAAACGATAAATTCAGCGTAGGAAAATTCCTAAAACGCACATTACTGATTGCCCTCCCGCGCCAGACACGCTCCTGATGGCCCTACCTCGCGGGCTGAGTGCCGGCGCGGGGTAGGGCGGCAAGACTTAAACGGGCAGCAGGCGCGGGTCGAACGGATAGTCCGAGAGCAGTTCGATACCGTTTTCGTGGATGTAGATCTGCTCTTCGAGCTTGACCCCTTCACCGCCTTCGTCGTGGCCGATGTAGCTTTCCACGCAGATGGTCATGCCCGCCTCGAAGACCCCGTCGTAGCCCAGTGCATCGATGTCCTCGCGGTGCACCACGTAAGGGTATTCACCGGTCATGCCAACCCCGTGGGCCAGGGCGAAATAACGGTTGGCCTTGTAGTGGTCGGGGATCTTCCAGGCCAGCTCCGCATACTCCTTGAAGCTGCGCCCGGCCTTGAGCATTTCCATATTGGTCTGCACCTGCTCATAGGCCAGCTTGTACAGTTCCTGCTGCTTGTGGGTGGCGGCCTGTTCGCCACAGAGAAAGGTCCGCGAGAAGTCCGCGTAGTAGCCGAAACGACCGACCACATCGGTGTCCAGCGCCACCAGGTCGCCGGCTTCGATGGGCCGCGTGCTGCACTCCTGGAACCAGGGGTTGGTGCGCGGTCCGGAGGACAGCAGGCGGGTTTCCACATAGTCGCCGTCGGTGGCGATCACGTGTTGGTGCAGGTGTGACCAAAGTTCGTTTTCGCTGATGCCGGGTTTGAGCTTGCTTTCCATCAGTTTCACGCCGGCTTCGGTGGCACGCAGGCTGGCGCGGATCATCTTCAGTTCGTTTGGTACCTTGATGCAGCGCGCGCGTTCCAGCGGCTCCTGGGCATCGAAGACCTGGTAGCCGAGCTTTTGCAACTCGAAGGCCGCCGCCGAGGTGGCGCTCTCGATGGCGATGCGCTTGCCGCCCCCGCATTTGCGTACCAGGTCGTCGATTTCAGCGGCCCAGTCGGCGGTGACATTGCTCAGGAAACTGTCGCAGAAGTAATAGGAGATCGCCTTGGCCGGGCGCACTTCGTCGACGGTATTCAGCGATTCGGCCAGGTGCAGGCAGCCGCCGAATTCGAAGACCACCACCGGGCCTTCGGCGGGAATAAAGGCATAACGCGCCGGGTTGCGCGCCGAGTACACCTGCATGTTGCGCGAGCCAGTGGCGTAGCGCATATGGGTCGGGTCGAACAGTACGCAGGCGGCGTAGTCGCGCTTTTTCAGCTCGTTGCGCACTCGTTGCAGGCGGTCCAGCTGGATCTGCTGGATCTCGGCGTAGGTGGGTTCGCAGTCGGCGGGGTTGCGGTTGGGGCCGGAAAGACTCATGGGGTGTTCCTCGCTAATACCGGTCGGTGATGGAAATTCGTTCTTATGGGCACTGAGGTGCTTTATGAGTGAGGCTGCGTGTATTCAGTCGAGCAGTTGGTCGCTGCGCACCCGGCTGCGTTCGGCTTGCAGATGGGCTTCGGAGAGCCGCCCGTAGAGCTGCTTGGTGCGCTCGGCGCGGCCAATGATTCCGGGCTTCTCCGAGTAGGCGAAAATCGCGGTATTGCGCTCGACCGCGCCTTCGACACGGGTCACCCGGTGCACCGAAAACCGCCCCTTGAAGATCTGCAGGTCGCCGGGATTGAGCTCCAGGTATTTCACCCGGCTGCGGTCCTCCCCCCGCACCACCTGGCCCACCGCGCCGAGGTTTTCCGCCGTGCGCGAGCGGATCATCGGCGCGTATTCGAACAGGCCGCCGGCCTCGGGCTTCTGGGTCATCATGCTGACGATGAATTCGTTGGTGTCGAAGTGCCAAGGCTGCTGGGTGCCCTCCGGCATTACATTGATCACCAGACCGGCAAAGGGGTCGGCATATTCGAAAATCTCAGGTTCCCCCAGGCAGGCACTGATGAAACGTTTCATCATCGGCGAGACGTAGAGCCGGTGAATGATCGCGTCCGGGGCGATCATGTCGCGGGTCACGAAGCCGCTGGTGCGCTCCATGAAGGTGCGACGCGGGTCTTCGGCCGGCAGGGAGGGATCGTCTTCGGTGAAGTAGGCATTGACCTTGCGCACCGAATAAAACGTCTTGTCCGAAAGCGCCTGGCCTTCGAGGCGAGCCTGTTCCAGTACTTCGGGACGCAGGAAGTTCTTCAGCAGGCAGCAACCGTCGACGGCCAGTTCGGCACGGGCATGATCGATCAGCGCCTGTAATTGGACATGGCCCGAATCATGAATGGGATAACGTTCGGTGTTGACGATATCGCTGATATCACCCACTTCGGCATCGGCAAGTTGAAGGCTCATTTCGGGCTCCTGAAGTTAACGATCATTAGTCGCCAGTGCAAGGTTCGAAGTTGTCTCGGCGTTGAATCGATAGTTGCGCAAATTCAGGAGTAATAGAAATGATGAGTTACGATCGAATCCATCGGCAGGAGCGATAGTTATGTCAGGTCATCTGGACGGAACATTGCTCAAGGTGTTTGTGGCGATTATTGAATGCCAGGGGTTTTCGGCGGCGGCCGAGCGCCTGCATAAAACCCAGTCGACCGTCAGCCAGAGTCTGCAACGGCTGGAAGAGGTGGTCGGCACGCCGCTGATCCACCGCACCAGCCGCAGCATCAGCCTGACCCCCAGCGGCGAGACCTTCCTGATCTATGCGCGACGCATCCTCAAGCTGCACAACGAGGCGATCAACGCCGCCCATCTGCCCAATGACCTGGCTTGCATCCATGTCGGGATGCCCGAGGACTACGCGCAATACTGCCTGGCCGGAGTCCTGCGGGATTTTCGCGAACACTTTCCCAAGGTCCGTCCGGACGTTTGCTGTGAAGCCTCGGTAGCCCTGGTCGGGCGCTTGCAGCGCGGCGAGCTGGACCTGGTGCTCGGCGTGCAGCATGCCAATCTGCAACAGGGCGAGTTTCTCTGCGACGAGCCGCTGGTCTGGGTGACCGCTGACAACCGCGCCTGGGCTGATGACCCATCGGTACCGCTGGCGGTCTATGCCGAGGGTTGTGCCTTTCGTGCCAATGCCATCGACGCCCTGGCCGAGGCCGGTCGGGCCTGGCACGTGGTTTACACCAGCCAGAGCCCGCGGGGGATCGGCGTGGCCATCGAGGGCGGCGAGACGGTGGGGGTGACCGCCCGCCGGCTGGTGCCGGAGGGCTGGCGGATTCTCGATGAGCGGGACGGCTTTCCGGCTATCCAACCAGCCCGCCTGATGCTCTGGCGTTCGTCAGCCTGCCAGGAGCCGGGGCTCGAGGCGATGGTGGAGATGCTCGGGCGTCAGTTGCGGCGCTCAGACCGGCTCCTGGAGCAGCGGCCGACGGCGCTGGTGGCGGGCCATGACTTGCAGTAGCAGCAGGCTGGCGAGGACCCAGCCGGCGATCCAGGCATGGATGATGGCGAACGAGCCGCTGGCCTGCAGCAACAGGCCGTTGACCCAGTTCGCGCTGGCGCTGCCCAGGCCGTAGCCGACCATGCTCAGGCTCACCACTTGCAGGCTTTGCACGGGTGTCAGGCGAGCGCTGAGGTAGGCGGCCATCAGGCCCCAGACGGGAAAGTAGAACAATGCGAACAGCCCGGCGGCCAGCCAGGTCAGCAGCAAACCGGGGTGCAGCAGCAGGCCGAGCATGGCCAGGCCGAAGGCGCCGATGCTGATGGCCATCACCCGCAGCGCGCCCCAGCGATCAGCCAGTGACCCCAGGGACATCCCGCCCAGCGCGCCACAGGCACCGATCAAGGTCCAGAGCGAGCCGGTGACCTGCGGGCCGGCGCCCAGGCGTTCGCTGGCGAAGGCCGAGAGGAAGTTGAGGAACGGGCCGCTGATACTGCCGATAAAGCCACTGAGCAGCAGGATATGCACGGCGATGGGTTGTTCCAGGCAGAGGCGCAGCCAGTGCCTGAGTACCCGGCCCAGGGAGGTGGCCGCCCTGGAGCGGGCGTCCGGCTGGCGGCCTAGGGGCGCCAGGGCCCAGAGGGTCAGCCCGGTGACGATCAAGGTGAGCCCGGCGCAGATCAGCCAGAAAGCGCCCAGGGAAATACCCTGGAGCAGGGCGATCAGGATACCGTTCAGGCAGATGGCAAAGGCCGCGCCGGAAGACGCCA
>Ga0302201_10000331_pt1 | contig 43125 bp, 48 predicted proteins | sample II_Bog_N3_2_FD_194586 | JGI IMG/M metagenome (GOLD analysis project Ga0302201, IMG submission 194586) | Peat permafrost microbial communities from Stordalen Mire near Abisko, Sweden - II_Bog_N3_2 | ecosystem: Environmental > Terrestrial > Soil > Wetlands > Peat | place: Sweden: Abisko... | reverse complement strand
TCCTCTCTCCCTGTTTAGCGCTCTGCGGGCACGAAGGGAACCGGCACCATCAAAGCGGTATCCACCTCGCTGGCATTGGCAATCTGCAACAGCAGCCGTTCCTTCTTGTACTTGAATCCGGGCCTGTCAAACGCAACAGCTCCATCCAGGCGCTCACCCGGCGCGAGCTTCAACTTGCTCATCCGGTAGTCGCTGATGGGCAGTTGCTCGGCCAGGGCTTCCGGGTGTTTCTTATCCACCTTCCCGTTCTTCTTCGACTTGGCGGGGTTGTTGAATTCCAGCAGAGGCGGCAGAACTTCGATCCACCGGCCGCTGCGGTTGAGGACTGAATACGACATCGCGATAGAATCACCCTCTTGTACAGACCGGCCGAGCGAAGCGGAGAGGTCGGGGCTGGAAAGCTTGTCTTCTGGATAAAGACGGGCCAGGTCAGCCGCTGTGGTGTAATGGGGCGCTGCGATCTTCTGTTGCTCCTGATACAAGGCGTCGAGGGTTGATAACGGCGCTGCTCTCGCCGGAGAATGAAGTGGAGTATCAGCTCTGGCGACTGGTGTGGAGTCGGTCACGACGGTCGAGGGGTCTGATGGCCGGGGACGAGGCCGCTGCGGCCTTTCAGTGCCGATGGATTTCGGCATTGGCGCGGACATGGCAGACGGCGCCGATGTCGTGAAATGCGGAACCGGTTGCAGCGATTCTGACTCGGGATCCGCCAGCATAAGACTGTGCGGCTGGCTGTAATCCACCACGAAATCAACAGGGTCGGTGCTGCCTTGCTCTCCGGCCGAGATTACCCGGATAGAGAGTGTGCGCCCCGAACGAAGGGCAATCACGACATCGCTGTCGACCTTCTTCTCCGTCATCGGTTTGAGAAACACAAGTCGCGGTTCCGATTTGTCGTGTTCAGCCGCAATAAGGGTCGGCGCACCGACCGCAAGCGAGGTGACCTCTTCGGGTAAGCGCACAACGGTGGCAAACAGCGGTCTCAGGTGAACCGTGTATACATCGTCGCTGCTCACCGTCTCGTGGTCGACGTTGGGCGTTACCGGCCCCTGCGTTGGAATCACATCGGGGTCTCCATCTGGCACCGCGGCGTCCCCCGGCGCATAGAGTGCAGACTTGGCGGCATCTCCCTGTGCAGGTGTGGGAGCGGGCTGTTCGCTCGACTGTGGGGCGTTCGTCACGCCTGTCCCGGGAATGTCTTGGCCATAAAGGCTGGCGCAAGTCAAGAAGAGAGTCACGCAGGCCGCGAGTTCAATGGAGTAGCGGGTTGAGCTGATGCCGTTGAAGTTCTTCGTCATAGTACCTCCGAATCACCCGCACATAGTCGGATACTGCGCGGTTTGAGTAGTTCAGGCCACACTGTTCTATCGGATGCGACCCTCTGTAATACGCGGCAACCGCCAAGCGAAAGTCGCCAAATTCCTTGATGAGAGACGCTAGGTACTGCACGCCCCCACGAATGTTCTCGGTGACCGAAAATGGATTGCGCACTCCATAGAGGTGCGCCGTCGAGGGCATCAACTGCATAAGGCCCATCGCTCCCTTATCGGACACGGCGTTGGGATGCCAGTTGGATTCGGCTCGGATGATTGCATGCACGAGCGCGCGCGGAACACCATAGTGATCGGCATAGACATCTGCGTAATAGACAGTCTCGGCCGGCTCCCGCGGCGACATTGCCGCCGCGCCCGCGCATGCGCGCGCGCTTGTCAAGGCAAGTATGACTACGCCGGTTGTCGTGATGACTCTATACGGCATTGACACCCTCGAATGTTTGCGGTTGCTCCTGGGCCTCGCATACATCTGCCGGTGCAGGGAATGAATGCGGTTCCTTCTCCTGGATCGCATCAATCTCATCCGGCAGCGTGATGGTGACAGCGGGTTGCTCAAGAATCTCGGTAAACGCATCCAATGCGGGAGTCTCTCGAACGAGAGTTGGCCAGATTCCAGGGGACATCTCAATGAGGTACTTGAACGTGCTTCCCAGAATTGCCGCGAATTGTTCCTTGGTACGCATCTTGCCCAGGTCCTTGGTGCGCTTCACGAGCAATGGATATACCAGTTCGCTGATTTCTGGAACGAGTACCGGCCAACCCATCATTTCCAATACCAGCGCCAGGTCGTTCATCTCCGAAATGCTCGGCGGCTTTTCAAGATTGAACGCCCTGAGCGCGCGTGCGAAGGCGGCAATGAACAGGTGAGTGCGCGGAGAGAGGTTGGGCGACTTGAGGGAGACGATATGCGCTTGCTGAAGCGCCGTCGGATGCTCAAGCAGCAAGTAAAGAGAACGCCGCCGGAGCGGGTCACCAATCTCCCTCTCGGCATTGGATGTGAGAATAGTGAACGGAATGGTGGTGGCGGATATTGTCCCCAGGCCCGGAATCGACAACTGCCAGACACTCAACAACTCCAGCAGCAGCGCCTCGAAAGCATGGGGAATCTTGTCTACCTCGTCGATCAGAAGGATGGCACGCCCAGGGGCCTCGATCGCCTGTAGGAGAGGCCCAGACATGTAGAATTCGCGGGACATGATTTCTTCCCGGACCTCGCGCCAGTTTCTATTCGCATGCTTATTCATGAGGACGTACAACTCCTGCATGGCGCGGTTGTAATCGCCGATTGCCTGTTTATCGGTGATGCCGTCGTAGCATTGAAGTCGAATGAGGGGCATGCCGCTGGCGCGAGAAAGAGCAACGGCCAACTCTGTCTTGCCGGCGCCAGCCGGGCCTTCTTGGAGAATGGGCCGTTTGAGTGTCGAAGCGTAGAAGATGGTGTGTGCGGTCACCGAGTTGGTGATGTATCCCACTTGGGCCAGAGCGCACTCAACCGCATGAGGCGACGCAAACATATCGTCATCACGTTGGTTGACCAACTCGATAGTGGCGAACTGCGTGGCCATGCCCGTGAGGACACCGTATAACAAATCTGCCTCTTGCCGGAACGTCTACACAGAGACTATTTTTGAGATTTTTTGGAGTTCTCAATGCAGTGCCGCGAAGCTTTGGATTGGCTGCTGTTGCCAGGACAAGGCTTTGACGCGACTCTACATCGGCCACCGGGCCGGACTTTCCATCTGCCGGCCCCGGCCGGGTTAGCCAAACTGGATGTTGCGCACCGCGGAATCCTGTTCGTTCAACCTTCCGTCGACAAACATTGTGCCGTTCAGGCAGACTTCCCGATGACTGGGCTCCAGGTTGGCGATCTCAAAGCGAAGATCCTTCAGATGGAAAATGTCGGCTGGACATGGAACAGCGCTGACCACGGACGCCGGCGCCTGGGAAATGACCAACTTTGCGTTCGCATCGTTGGGATTGTAACCGTGGTACTCCTCATGAAGCTTGGCGGCCGTATGCGCCGAGCGGGCAAAGATGAACCAGTCTTCGTCGTTGTTCTTCGTGGTCACCCGGTACAAGTTGATAGGCGCTTTCAGGACCGGCTTAAGGCATTGCCCGTTCTGTTGAATTCGAAAGCAAGTAAACCGGCTTCGCGATGCCTATCTCTCCAATGTCGTACAGGAGCCACAGCGCTCGCAAAAGTAGGACCTCCCCCACGCACTCATCCGTTGCGGGTAAAAGCCGAAGTTGTTTACACCGGCCGCCATGGCAAGCAGTAGGGACCCCCAGCCCAAGTAGAATTCTGCCAACTCGAACAGGTAGGAAAAGTGGAGCCACCTGTTGGCGCCCCATTGCGCACCGAAGTAGAGCAGCAGAACGAGGATTGAAGGCGACCAGGGTAGCTTCATCGGCGGACTGCACTTGTTGGCGAGAACCGACTGACGCTTGGTTCGCTCGTATCCATGTTTGAGGATGATGCCTTTGATGCGGGTGTAGAAGGTTGTGCCGCGGCCGTAGATCGTCGAGAATGGGCGGACATTCCGGCTGCCACAGACAGCGCAGGTCGGTGGCGACAACTGGGATTGCGTTCTCAAGGGCAACATCTCGATGCTGCGATCGCGATTGCGCGGGTAAGGCCGTTGGAGTTGGTCGTTCATCGGCCACCTACCTCAAGAGGATCTCCGGCATCTAATGACATGTGCGCACCGGTTTCCGCAGGATTTGCCGCTGCCGCGCTTGGTTGATTGACCGGCGGCACAGAACCGCCGGATAGCGTTGGCATATTGGAGATGGACGACTGTGTTGAAAGGGGATCTCGATGTGAAGCCGTCGCGGCGGATGTGCCAGTTGGCGGTAGCGGCGCCGGGAGGGTTGGGACGGCGCCGGCGTGGGTTCGCGAACTCCACACCCAGTATTCGTATTTCGATGCTGAAGCGGCTGCTTCGACCTGACGGTCATCCAGTGAAAACTCGGCGTCTATCACATAGAGTGCGACCGGTTCGTTCCCGTGGTCGGTAAGCAGGAAGGCCGGCATGGGCGCGTCTGACGGACGGTTGTATCGCAAAAGCCTCAAGAATGATCTCTTATCAGCCACGAGTTTCTGAATCAAAGCCAACTCGTAGACGTTTTCGTAAGGAATCCACTCTTCTGAAACGAACATGAGGGACACCTCTTCGAACTGAGGCGAGCCTTCCGGAGAGACGGAGAAGGTTGCGGCAATCATGATGTGGCCGGGTGACTTGCCGGTCCACATACGCACCTCCCTGCCGAAGTGCCGGAGCAGCCGTTCATGAAGCTTCTGGTCCATGATGAACGAACAATCGGGAAGATGAAAAAGCACCGTACTAAAACCTATCCCCGCCTGTTTGATTTCCTTCACTTCGGCGATCAACAGCAAGAGCTGATGGGCATTCTTGCCGTCGGACCCGGAAGTCGCGGCAAAGCGCTCGCGCCGCCGCCCAGCGATCTCCTCGCGGTGTTCCTTTATCCATGGCTCGGGCAGGTAGAGATAGTGCTGCAAATCGCCTTGTTTTACCGTCTTCCCGTCGGCTGCAATGGTCAGGCTCTCGTTGACAAAAGCCCAATTTCGCTTCGTACTCTTGCCCGGCCACTTGGTGAGACCGGCTTCGTCCCAGAGGTAGTGCAAGAGACTTCGCAAGGTAAGGCGTTTGATATCGGCTTGGACGCTGGGTTTGTCTGTGGAGGACTTGGCTGCCGCCGGCGGTGCCTGGCTGCCCCGCCGGGATAGTGGGAAACTGAGACGCAGCTTGATCTTGTCCTCATCGTATGTGAGGCCAGATCCGTAGAGGTCGCTTCGGCCGGAGAATTCCTCCGGCATCTCCCAAGAGGCACAGCCGATGGCGTGTTGGCGGCCGGTGTTGGGCATTCGTTTGAGCCAGAACCGTCCATTGATCTGGACGATATACATCGGGACGCCGGGGTCTCCCACGCACTGGCAAATTGGCCGGAGCCTGGAGTTGTAGGCGCTTCCGAGCATTTGATCGAAGTCCGGTTGCTCCGGCGATAGTATGGCTTGCCCGATGCGGTATTGGGCCATTGCAGACCTCCTCTTAGGTTCCTGTGACGCAAGGAGTCGTGGCTGGTCGAGCGGCCATATCCTCGATGGCGAGTTGGTCGCCCAGGCCGATACCGAGCCGGGCGACAGTTCCTGCGGGCAGTTCGAGCACCATTCGAGTGCGGAGCCGGATTGAGCCAACACGCCAGGGTTTGAGGGCACTGTCGATCGCCAGGACATGTATATGCCTGTCGAGGTGAAGGACATCGATCGGTATGCGCATCCAACAGGTGTGAATACTTGAGCAGGGGCGCAGCAACAATCCCGTTCCGGGATCGAGAAACTTCCTCCCCATCAATCCAATTAGCCTGGCCAATTCCGAGTCGGCAACTTGGATTCTGCTACCCACTACCGCGCCGTTGCGGGTGGAATCGAGAACCGTGACCTCTCTCATACGCACCCCTTACGCCTCGTGGACACAGCCCCCGCCGACAGCACTCCGACAGATGCCAGCGTTATAACGACCCTTTGCATTGCTTAATTCCTGCCTGTTGGTTGAGTGCAATTGAGAAGGAAGGCGGACAGCGTGGATGTACACCTTCCCTCGTCCTCTCGATGAAGACTACTTAGCTAGGCGTCTTCGAGCCGCGGCGCCAGATGAGCGCGCCGAGCACGATGACGAAGAGAATGCCCGCAATAATGCGGATTTCGTTTCCAGTCATCGACCTATCTCCTTTCTGAAAGTCATTGACCAAACGTACCGAAGCCACGGACGATCGAGATCGCGGCGGGCCCAAGCAACACGACGAAAATCACCGGAAAGATAAAAAAGACCAGCGGAACCAGCAGCACGATGCCGCTCCGCGCGGCGCGTTCCTCGCCGCGTTGCCTTCGCTGTGTGCGCAGGGAGTCCGCTAGAACCCGCAAGGCATCCGAGATGGGAGTTCCGAAAGTATCCGCCTGGCTGAGCATATTTGCAATTTGCTCGATGTCCGGCGACTTTGTGCGGACCACCAGTTGCTTCCAGGCCTGCACGCGGGTTTGCCCCATCCGCTGCAGGCGACCGAGATGGATCAGCTCCGCGCAGAGGTCGGGGTAAGCGATATAAAGCACTTCGGCAGTGCGCTGTACGGCCTGGTCCACGCCAAGGCCTGCGTCCATGCAAATGACCAGCAGGTCAACCGTGTCGGGCAGGCTCTGTCGGATGACGTTCCGCCGCCTTTTTATAAGCCTTTCCAGCACGAAGTCCGGAAGCAGATAGCCGGCACCCGCCACGCCTGCAATAGCAACGAAGCTGACTGAGAAGAACGATACCAGCGCCACTGTGACAACTGGCAGCAGAGCACGGATACCAACATAAATGTCCAGCGCGCTAGGGTGGTAGTATCCTGCCGCGGACAATCGATGTTGCAGCTTATTGCTTGCAGCAACGCCCAGGCGCACCCGAATCGTGTGAACTATATTCGAGAAGTTGACTAGCGCCCGCGAGGGAGTTCCGTTACGTTCTTCCAGCACCCTGAGGTGCGGGTTAAGGACGCCCGCGTTTCTCTTTTCGACTTGAGCTTTCTCGTGACGCAGGAAAAAGAATAAGAACGCCGCCATGGCCGCCGAAAAGCTGCCAAGACTTATCAAGAAATAGAGAACCTGAACCATCGTTAAACCTCGGGCCTGGTAATGGCGTAGATCAGCACACTGCCAACCGCGAGGGACGCACACGCGTAATACAGCATCATGTGGCCCAGCGGATCCGTAATGAGCGGGTCGAGCCAGGTTGGACTAATGATTTTCATCACCAAAGCGAGGCCGAAAGGCATACAGATCAAAACGGCTCCGCTGAGCCGTCCCTGCGTGGTCTTAACCCGCAGTTCACCTGCGACACGGATGCGCTCGCGGATCATGTGCGTCGTCCGGTCGAGTACCTGGGGAAGACTGCCTCCCGTCTGCCTTTGGATCAACACTGCTGTGACCATGAATCGCAGGTCCTGCGTCGGAATGCGCTCGCTCATTTGCAAAAGAGCCTCGTTCTGCGGGAGACCGAACCTGACCTGACCGCTTATGACAGCCAACTCAGACCTTACCGGCTGCATTGCCTCCTGTCCGGCAATTTCAAACGCTGCCTGCACGGAGTGGCCCGCCTTCACTGCACGCGAAATCAGTTCCATAGCCTCGGGCAGTACTTTGTCGAAAGCGGCAAGACGTCGAGAGCGCTTGATGCGAAGGTAGAGGTATGGCAAAGAGGCACCCACAACTAACGCGATACACTCGACAATCAGAATTGGAATGAGCATCCAGGCGAGAAGAGGGGCTAGAGCCGCACCTGCGAATGAAAGCCCGAAGAAGACGGGCACGCTCATAGACAACGCGGCCTGCTGGATAAGCAACTCTAAATGCTTGACCAGCGCCGTGCCGCGCAGTTCCTTGCTGAAAGTGGCCGCTTCTTGAGGTGTGGAGTCGATCAGGAGCGGATCGCTCTCCGAATCCGCGTCATTGCCTGTTCCGATGTGTTGTGCCCTTTTCAACGTAGCCTGTTCCGCTTTGGAGGCGCGCGTAAAGAACAGAAACATGAGAAACGATATTCCGAACAGCGCGGCAAACAGTCCTATGAGTTGCAGCATTCTTACACCTCCACCGAGTTTTGAAAAATGCCTCGAGGGAGCGTTATCCCAGCGATCGCGATGATCCCAGCGCAGCGTTCAGGCGCGAGTCCCGTTCCTCGGAACGTGCCGTGAACCACGCCATGGCTGTCCACTCCGCGCTTATCGAATGTGAAGATCTCATGCGTCGTCAGCACATCGCCTTGCATTCCGGATATTTCTGCGATGTTTGTGATGCAACGCCTTCCATCGCTCAGGCGACTTACCTGGACGACCAGGTGGATGGCGCTGGTGATCTGCTGTTTGATGGCCTTGTCAGGCAGATTCGTAGACCCCATCAGCACCATGCTTTCGAGCCGCGTTATTGCGTCCCGGGGGGAGTTGGCATGAATAGTTGCGAGCGACCCGTCATGGCCTGTGTTCATGGCCTGGAGAAGGTCCATCGCTTCTTCACCGCGCACCTCGCCCAACACAATTCGATCAGGGCGCATGCGCAAAGCATTTATGACCAGCTGCCGCTGCAGGACTTCGCCTCTCCCTTCGACGTTGGCCGGACGGCATTCCAGCCGGACTACATGCTCCTGTTGCAGTTGCAGCTCGGCTGAGTCTTCAATCGTGATGATTCGCTCCCGCGATCCGATGAAGCGAGAAAGAATGTTCAACAGCGTGGTTTTTCCGGCGCCGGTCCCACCCGAGATGAGCAGGCAGAGTTTGGCCTTCACTGCCGCGGCAAGGAACTCAAGCATTTCCGGAGTGATGCTCTTGTTGGCAACAAGAGTTTCCGCCGTCAACGGATGTGTGCCGAACTTGCGGATGCTGACGATCGGGCCATCAATGGCCAGCGGAGGAATGACCACATTGACGCGCGAGCCGTTCGACAAACGCGCGTCGACCATCGGGGACGACTCATCGACATGGCGGCCGACAGCAGAGACAATCCTGTCGATGATGTGCATGAGGTGTTCCTTGCTATGGAACCGGGCATTGGTTCTCTCGATCAAGCCCTTCCGCTCTACGTAGACCGTGGTGTGAGTATTGACGAGAATGTCGTCCACGGTGTCGTCGTCGATTAGCGGCTGTAACGGGCCGTACCCGTAAACCTGATCAAGAATCTGTTCGGCGAGCTGGTCGCGTTCTACGCCGCTGTATGGCATTCGATGGCGCGTGATGATGTTATTGATGGCCACGCGCAACTCCTGCTTATCCTCGGTGCGGGGCTGGCCAAGCCGCTCCGGACGGATCAGGGACAGAAGCTCTTCGTGAATGAGTTGCATGTCCTTGGCGGGGAAATGCCGGCTTTCCGGCCGGGATGTCGGCTCTACACGCAAGGGCGCAGCGGAAAACTCAATTGGCACGTCGACAATCGGGACCGGGTGCTCTATTCCTGTGCGGTCGTCTGGCAAAAGCATCATGCGCTACCTTTGTCTTCCAAAAAGTGAAAATGAGTTTTTGCGGGGAACAAACACTGCCTGTTCATCGATGAGCGCTAGTACAGCCTTCAGACCGGTGTAGAACCCACGTACCTGCTGAGGAACCTGAATGCCGGCATTGATAGCGGAAGAGATTGGTTCCGAGAGGTCAGGGATGCTGGCGGCGATCGGAAGGCTAGTAGCGTTCAGGAACATGTCGGGCGTCAGCACGCCGCCACGTTCCACACGGGTAATGACGAGCCTCTGCCGGTCCGGGTTCCGGCCCAGCAAATCCACGTATCGGGCCATATCGCGCATCGAGCCAATGTCGAGTGAGGCGATCAGGAACACATGTTCGGCACGTTGCGCGAGTATGGCGGTTTCCGGCAGCCCAGGGTCGGCATCGACGAGTATGAGGTCGTGTTCGGCGCGCAGCAGCGTCAGCACCTTGTCAATCACTTCAACGGTCGGATTCGGGCGAAAGTGTTGTCTCCTCAACGAATCCGAAAGCGCATTACAGTTATCCGGAGAGCACAACACAGAGAGGGACGCCGACTGCGGGACAAGCATAGTGCGCAGTAGCGCGCCGTCGAGCCGGTGAACGTTGTCCAGAATATCGCCGAACGAATAGCCAGGATTTGTCACGTTGAGGTATACCGCAACGTGCCCGAGCTGGCGCTTGAGGTCAACCAGCAGAGTGTTTCTATTGGGCGTGCCGGCGAGCGCAAGCGCGGCATGCACAGCCAGAGTTGTGGCGCCCACGCCTCCCCGTACACCTATGAAAACCACGAGCTGGCCATTCCGGCTGGGTTCGCTTTCCGCACTGGCAACACGACGCAGGACGTTGCTCAATGTCGACTCCAGTTGAGTATCTGTCGCGGGCCAGCGCAGAAATTCTTGACATCCGGCGCGCATGGCGCGCAGTAGAGTGTCGGCATCGGAAGTTCCGGAAACGGCAACCGGCCATACCCGCGGGATCACATTGGCGCTTAGTTTCTCTGCCGTTTCAATCGCTTGTTCTGGATCAGCTGCAAAGTCGACGAACGCAATGCAGGGGGCATCCTGGGGCAATTGCGCCAGATCGACGCGGCTGCCGTTGGCGAGGTACTGATGGATCTTGGCGACACCGAGCCCTTGAGGGCCGGCAACGCGTTCAAGCAGTGCAATCAACTCCGGATTCGCGCGAACTGCAAGCAGCAGTGGACGATGCGGCATCTCTACTTCTTCCCATTGAACAACTTATCGAATGAGGGGTTTGCCATGTACGGCACTACGGGGGCCGGCGCTTTAGGCGCCGCATCATCCGGGTGACTGACCTCATCGATGATGTGTGGGGTTACGATGACGAGCAGTTCACTTGTGGAATGTTGCAGATTCTTGGAGCGGAAGAGCGTCCCGAGAATTGGGATCGATGCAAGCCCAGGCATCTGCTCGAACTGGTCGGTGATGCGGCGGTCGAGCAACCCGGTCAGAGCAAACGACTGTCCATCCCGCAGTTCAATGTCCGTCTCCGCGCGGCGCGTGCTGATGGCTGGGATGGTGTAGCCGTCGATTTCCACCTCGTTTGTGTAGTCGAGCGCAGAGACCTCCGGAGCTACATGCAGCCGGATGGTGCCATCATCGAGGACCACGGGCAAGAAATTGAGGCCCACCCCGTAGGGCATGAACTGAACAGATACGGATACCTGCCCGCTCATGCCTCCTTGCACCATTGGAAAGGGAAATTCCCCTCCAGCCAGAAAAGTGCCTGTATGCCCAGAAAGTGCAGTAATTGTGGGCTCGGCGAGTATCTGCAGAACCTGCTTCGATGCCATGTCCTGAATGGCCACACCGATGTTCAGGTTCTGGTTGTAAAGAAGCAGGTTGAGCGGGGTGTTGACCGTTTCACTAATGGCGGAACTCGACGTGCTGATGGTAGGGGCCTGGAACGCTTGAAATTGTCCCGTGCTGGTCATGCCGATTGTCTGGCCCATGGAAAGCAGGCTGAAGCCCATCTGGGCGGCTTTGGTGCGATCAACCTCGGCAAACTTCACTGACAGACGCACCTGGCGCAAGTGCGGTGGAGCGATGCGCAGCGAATTGGCAACAGTTTTGCCGAAGCCGGCCGCCAGTTTCGTTGCCAGAGTGAATTCTTCTTTGGAGGCGACGTACCCGTGAAGAATGATGTCGCTCTGGTCGGCGGACACGAGAATCTTGTCCATCGGGAACTGGTTCTCGTACGCCTCCTGGAGCCTCGTAACGTCCACATCGACGACGATGCTGTATGCAGTGTTGGCGCCCTTCACATCCCAAAGCACAATCGTTGCGATGCCGGGAACGAGGCCGCTCACGACAACCTGACGAGGAGTGGCCGCGTAGGATTCGAGCACCGCAGGATTGTCGACGTATACCCGCGACAGCGGCGCCTGCGCATCGAAGAACAGCGAGTGGCCCACCATGACATGCAGGATCTGGCCTACGCTGCCGGGAACGACGGGAACCGTAGGGGACTCCACGCGAATGGGCTGGTCGGACGGAGCCTGCTGTGCATAGCAGGCTGAGACGGCCAGTGCTCCTATGAAGATGGCGCTCCGGAGAAACAGGGGGCTGCGGCTCACTTTGAGATCCCTCCTACAGGGGTAGGTTGAGAAGCCTCCCCAACTGGAATGTTGTTGTGGTATGCCTGCGTATAGCTCTTCGACCCAGTCACGATTTCGAGACGCTCGACCGTGGGTTCTGCGGGCGTTGGAGTGGCACTCCTTGGAACAGATGCCCGCGACTGTGGCGTAGGCGCTCCTATCAGGTCTGAGAGGTAGGTGGCCTTGCGTACAGCTCTTCCACGGTCGCCGCTGTTTCGCAGGGCAAGGTGGACGATGCCCTTCTGTTGGGCCAGTGCGACTTTGCGCGCGTCGTCCGGCGTAACGAGGAGGGTCACGACGGATACAGTTGTCGGCTTGCCGGAAGGGTCAGGGACCATCTGCTTACCGGTTGCCAGCACCGCTATATCTTCCAGCACCACAATCGTCCGGTCCCTATCGAAATCTCGCACCCCCGGCGCCATAGTGGCGCCCGCTGCGCCACTCTTGATGGTCATCAACACGTCCACTTGGGAACCGGGGAAGAGGAAGCCGCCAAAATCGGCAACCTCGTCGGTCTGGATTGCGATCGCGCGCATCCCATCGGGGATTTTTTGGGGAAGACCAAGGGCAGAATCCGGCGCGGCTAAAAGCGCCTCGGTCACTACCATGCCGCCGGCAATAGGGAAGGATGCAAGGCGTCCCACCGCTTTCTCCGGCAACACGATCCCGCCATCTACCGGCAGTGTGCTGGTCCAGTCGACAGTCGTGAGCATATCGGCAGTGAGGCGCTCTCCGGCGGCAATATTGCGTGTCGCTGCAACATAGTGCCACTGGTGGGATATCCGGGCGGCATCCATTCTTCCCGTCTGCATTTTCTGGTAGACAATAAAGACAAACAACCCAGCAATGGCCAGAGAGACCAGCGCTCCAATGAGAAGCTTGCGAATGTTGTTCACTTGAGACCTCTTGCTATTACCAGAACGGCCATACTGCCTACCGCAATGGCGGTGCCGTAAGGCATCGTGAGGGCATCAGGGCTATCCAGACTCAGTTCTGGGTGCGGGGTGATGCCACCGTGGAAGTGGTGCATCAGGATGAGAAAGACGTTCATGAGCCGCTTTCCAAGCTGACGCTTCCAGAGGATGATGCCCAGAGCGATCAGGCCGCCGGCCAACGCTGTGCAGAACATCTCCAAGAACACATGGTTCATCGCAGCAAAGGCGGCAACGGCCGTCATCAACTTCACATCGCCGCCGCCCATTGCGTGGAGGCGGTAGAAGATCGCCATAAGGAAAAACGTGATCATAGCGGCGGCCAAGGCGGAGAGCAGGTCGCGCCATCCACCGAGTACGCCACGCAGGACAATGCCACAAGCGGCGGAGGAGTATGTGAAGTAGTTGGGAATGCGATGTGAGGAACGCAGATCGAAGACCCCACCCGCTACCCCAACAATCGCCGCAAGCGCAAGGCAAACGTCGTCTGGCCGAGAATCCATACAAGCACTATGGCCAAGACGAAGGCTAGATGGAAGTCTAGGAAAACAAAAAATGACGCTTGTTGAATTTATTTTGCGGAAGCCAGTTGAGCGTGGAGACGTACGGTAATCCGCCTGCCATGACAGGATGGTTTTGCTGAGCCACAACGCGAAGTGGCCGTCTGCCGCGCTTGGCAGACCGGCTGCGTAGAGACAGGAAGTGTTCGTTAGTGCAACGCGGCCAAGGTCTCCCCTGGTTACACCGCAGACGTCAGTGTGCTGCCTACCGTGGTGAATGAGCCGGCAATATGGTTCGCTAGCGCTTTCAATGTTGCGACCGGCGCCAAGCCGAGCAGAGCGAGAATCAGAGCGTACTCGACCAGATCTTGTCCATCGGCGTCACGGTGAAGTTTCTTGAAGATGCCAATCATGGAATCATCCCTTTCTCGGCCCACTCTAGTGAGCGCGGCCTCACAGCCCCCGTTGGTTAAACCGAGGACGTCAACGTGCTGCCCACCGTTGTGAATGAGTTGCCAATATAGTTCGCCAGTGTTTTCATCGTTGCTACCGGCCCCAGGCAAAACAAAGCGAGAAGCAAAGCGTACTCGACCAGGTCCTGGCCGTTGGCATCGCGGTAAAGTCTCTTGAAGGTGTCAACCATGGGATCATTCCTTTCCCCGCCTTGTGCGAATGGGTGCAGCGGAGAAGAGCTCTCGGTTGTGTGGCATTTCGCCTGTTCGCTTTGGGGAGTCCATGAGTATTGTCAAGTACCCACAAAGCTCCTGAAACGACAGGCAGGCCGCAGCTCTTGGAACGCTGCGGCCGTTCCGGTTGAAAGTTGGGCGCAATGGAATGAAGGTTACACCGACGATACGAGGGTGGAACCGACGGTGGTGAATGCGTTGGAGATGTAGTTCGAGAGCGTCTTCATGGCCGTAACGGAGCCAAGGCCAATCAGGGCAGCCACGAGGGCGTACTCGACCAGGTCCTGGCCGTTTTCGTCGCGGTGAAGCGAGTGCAGTAGGGTTCTCATTCAGGTTAAGCTCCTTGCAAATGTCGAAAGGTGTGATGGTCCCCTCCGCACGAGTAGCCTAAGAAAATCAAAATCAAAAAGGCAAGTCTACGTTCAGACTTTTTCCCGAGATGTTCTTGGTGGGTCGCCCGAGCCCTGGTAAACAGAGGCAGGCAAAGTGGACACGCCGCCTAAAAGACAATCTGACCCGTGGCCGTGCCGTTGATGGTTAGCGCTGGGAACGGTACATGGGAATAGGTCTTATACGGGTATTGGACCTGCACCGTGACCGGGTTGCCTGGATTGTTGGTGTTGTTGGCCCAGATCAGCTGAATCTGGCTGCTTGAAAGGATGTGGCCGGAGGATCCGGCGACAGCCATGACAACAGCGGTCACGTTGGCGCCTGCCACATCGGGGCAGGCGCTATGCACACTGCCGCCCGGTCCGCTACAGTTGGGTGCGTCTGTGCCATGCGTCATCGCATACTGCACCCCTTGGCGCGAAGCATACTGCAAGACTGCCGTGGTGTAGCAGAACATACATATCTCAAACAGGCAGATCAGCATGGGAGTCGCGACCAGCATAGCGAGCGCGGTCTCAACTCCGTTGGAACCCTGGTCGTCGCGCAGAGTGCCTCGGAACAAATGCCGCATTGGAGACTCCTCTCTAGTTCAACTGGCGCATATACACAGTGCGCCCATAGGTTGCTGAAGGCAGAATGGTCGACGCCTTCTTCCCCAAGATGGAGAAGTTGACGAGTGGGCTCAGAGTCGCGCTCACCTTGACAGCGTTGACCGTAAAGGTGGCCGGCTCCGGATCGGCATTGTAGGTAGGCGCTGTGGAGTTGGAATTGCCCGCGCAGCTCGACGTGTTCGTCCAGGAACCTCCGCCAACTGCGGAACTGGCGGCATAGGCGCCCCAGTTCGTGCTGGACAAGCCCGCCCATCCATTGACCTCGTTCGCCGCAATTTGGCATGCCGCGCTCACGGCTGGCAGCGCTTTTCCCGCCGTCGCCTGCTGTCCCTGAGCTGCATAGGTTGCTGACTGGCGGCCCGCCGAGGTAATGCCTGCACCGACATACACTACATAAACGAAATTAGCGGCCAGGGCCAGCATCAGCACGAGCACCATGCTGAAGAGCGCGGTCTCGATAAGGGCCTGCCCAAAGGAATCCTGAGAGAGCTGTGCCCCACCCTCTGTGCGTTCGATTCGGCTTGAGCTACGCATCTTGATCTTCTCAATTGCTCTCATTACTTCTGCCTCTCGGTGCGACAAGCGTGCCAGTCGGGCCTAGTTGTTCTGGAAGCTCGTGATATGCAGGCTGGTAGTGGAACCACCAGGAATCGTAACGGAGGCGCTATTGATCTGAACGGTATAGCTGTTGCCAGCAGGAAATATGGGGCCGGCACTACCCAACCTCAGATTGGCTGCAACCCGCAGGTAGATTTGATTGGTATTGGAGATTGTGCAACTGGTGTTGCCTATTAGAGGGCTACTCCCCAACACATTTATGGTTATCGTATCGAAGCTTTTCCATGTTTTGCCGCCATCGCAGCTTATATCGCCCTCAACACTGCCACTGATAGACTCACCTCCTTGTCCAGCGGCGCGGCCACCGACAGTGACCGGCACTACGGTGTTTGATGGAACGGGATTATTCGGCCCAATTACTGGGGAAGATATCATGGAGCAGGACGCATTAGACCAGCAGGTTACGGCGGCGATTGGCTCAAAGCTTCCCCAATTGTCAATGGTCCCCGCGACAAAAGGTATTGTGTTGGCAGGCACGGATGAAGTTGTGCCCTCCAGGCCGCAGTTGCAGTGGCCTGCAACCTGAATTGTGCTCCAGGAGTTCTTCATGCCAAGAGAGTGTGCAAAGATTCCCATGAAGGTGACAGGTACATTCTCGGTCACTGCAACGTTCATGTAGGCAGGCACACCGTTTAATGTCTTGGTTAAAGTGGGGCTGCTGTTCGAGTTGGCCGGCTGCGTCGTGGACATGCTCCACTGAACATCGTTCGAAGGCGCATTGCTGGTGAGTCCGAGGCTCGCGTAGCCGTTGAGCTTGGCGTAATAGCACATTGCGTTGCTCGAGTTCGTTGCGCAATCTCCAGAGCTGGAGGACAGAAAGTTGTATGCCGTCACAGGAGTTGAGGTGCTTCCGTTGTTCGCCGCATAGAGCATATCCATGGCGCCTGCGGTGCAGGCAGCCTGAGCGGCCGTGTCGGCCCACTGCTTGTGCATCCATGCAACGGACATGTCGTAGGCCGATCCCATGAGCACCGAGCTCATGACGACGATGGCCCCCAGCCATACCGTGATGGTCTGGCCGCTCTCACATCGGTGCAGGTTGCGCAAGTCCGGCGCGCTGTTGTGTTGTCTGTTTTGCCAAGGTTGGGTCTTCTTGCAGGTTGCATCGGTCCGATGAACTGTTTGGAACACCATACACCACCATTCTCCCGGCGAAGAAACCAGGGGCCGCATGCTCTATTGCCAGCGTGATGGGGTCTGGCGCAGTCTGTGGGCAAGACACTTCGGTGGCTTCAACCGCGAATCTGTTCTCGCCGTGTGCTGCTCTGCCAAAGTGTTTACACCAGGTCGCGGTGAAAGACAATGCCTACAGAGAGATTTTTTATCGCTGAGGGTTTTGTCTCTTCGTGCTGCCGAAAGAGAGGGCTTGTCCGGCAGATGAGAAACCTGCCGGACAGGGTTGGGGGTGGATGCCGGGTCTATTGGACGGTTACGGTTAGCGTTGTGCTGCCGGTGATCGAACCATTGGCGCCTGTGATGGTAAAGGTGTAAGCGCCAGCAGGCGTACCCGGGAACCCGCCTGAGGGAGTGCCAATTCCGCCACGGCCACAGCCCGTGGGCAGCAATGCGGTGCCCAGCACTACAAGGCTGAGCATCGAAAGCCACAGCGTGCGCCGGCTGGGCAGGGCTATGAGCAGTACGCCAGCGAATGCAACTCCCCCGCCGCTCAACCCGATAAGCAGGTTGGTCGGTCTCTTCACACTGGCGCTGGTTGCGGCCGTCGTGGAGACGGTAACGGCTGCAGTTTGCGCCACGGTCCCGGAGATGCTAACTGAGGCAGGGACTGAGCAGGTTGGGTTGTTGGAGCCGTTTGCACCACTGGAGAGGGCGCAGGTGATGCTCACGGATCCTCCGAATCCGTTGGATGGCATCACGGTGAGAGTGGATGTTCCAGACTGACCGGGGGCTTTGATGGTGATATTTCCACTGGTTGTGAGGGTGATGCCGGCGTTCGCCGGCTCCGAGACGGCTACGGTTGTGGTGAACGGTCCAACACCCTGATAGTTGCCATCCCCGCTGTAGGAAGCGGTGAACGTCGCAGTGTTGCCCGCGCCGATCTGAGTGGCATCAACAGAGGCTTCCACGCCGAACGTCATCTGACCCTGCTGCGGCGCCGAGCTACTTACTGTCAACGTTCCGAGGGACGTGCCGTTCATCGTGTAGGTAATGGTGCCGGTTGGCTCAGCGCCAACGCTGGATACGTTGAATTGAAGAGAGACAGCCTTGTTAACGTCTGTAAGGTGCCAAGTCGTTCCATTTGCCGGGATAAAACTCGACTCAATAGGAATGGCCTTGGTAATGGTGAGTGTTTGGGTTGTGGTGGACGCTTTGTAGCTTGCGTCGCCCGAGTATGCAGCCGTGAAAGTTTGCGTCCCGGGGACAAGCGTAGTGGATGTGAACAAGTAGTTCGCCAAGCCCTGACTGTCGAGCGTGACCGTTGCCAGTTGGGCGCCGTTCTGGCTCAGTGTCACCGTTCCGGTGGCCGGGTTTCCCTTGGCAAGGCCCTCCGTGCCGCCATAGGGGGCGATGTCCGCATAGAACTGAGATCCGTAGGCCGCGCCGGTTGGCGACGTGGCCGTCAGATGTCCGGTCTGCGGATCATAGACGTTGATGTTGAACTGCATAGTGCTGGTCTCTGGCAAAACGGTGATCTGAATCCCCTGGGACTGGCTGCCAGAGCTGGTCGAGTCGCCGCCGTACTGTGCGTAGAGGGTGTAGGTGCCGCCTGGCAGAGCCTGGGTGGAGAACGAAGCCGCCCCGTTGGTAATCGGCGCGGACATGATGCTGTCGGAGTTTTCCTCGGAACTGCTGGTCGTGAGAACGACATTGCCGGTGGCCATGGAAGGGCTGACGACAACCTTGAAATAGACGGTGCCACCGTGGGCAACGGTGAGAGGGCTGGAGGTGAGCGAACTCGTGCTCGTGCCCGCTGTGAGGCTGGTGGTGGTGGGAGCAAATTTGACGGTTGCCCAGTCGTTGACGAGTTTGGCGACATCGATGCTGCCGATTCCTGTGGCCAAGTCGTACCCCGTGCCAGCGTTGTAGCCGGTCATGAAGTCGTTCGACCCGCAACTCGTGGTGCCCGCAGTGCACAGCACGGAGTTGTTGCCTTGGGCGATGTCGTGGAAGTCGGACGGATGGTTGGCCGCGATGTTGTAGATTGCGTAGTCGGCCTGCCCAAGACGCTGGCCCCCCTGACTCTGAATCACTAGCGCCAGGGTGCCAGCCATCGACGGCGCGGCTGTCGACGTGCCGCCCACCGGGGTGGTCGTCGTTACTGTACCGTCTATAGAACACGTTCCGCCGCATCCTGCGGTTCCAGGATTCACGAGGCAATCGGTATACGAAGAGCTGTCCCCGTTCACCGTGTTGTCCGAGCAAATCGACCAGGCAGAGTTGAAGTTCTGCGAATAGCCCTCATCGCCCATGAACGACCCGGAGAAGAACGAGACGTCCGGCACATCCCGCACCGAGTCTGCATGGGTGAGGGAAGTCTGGAACGCGGGCTTCGCATAGCCGCCTATCCTCCCAGAGCAGGATCCGGAACTGCTGATGGCGACCGAACAAACCGCCGCGCTGCTGATGCCTCCTCCTCCGGCAAGCGTGTTTTCGGGACCGTTGCCCCATCTGTAAGGAGCGTTGTTCTGGTAGGTGGTGAAGACATTCGTCGAGTCGTTCCACGGCTCTTCCGGGATGTAGCCGAGCGAGGTCGCGAAGTAGGGAGGCCTGCCAGTCATCGCCGCGGTGGTGGACGGAACCTGGACGTACTGTTCGAGCGTCGAAAGACTCGCTGTGAACAGTACATCGAAGTCCGTGCCGCCGACAGCGACATTCCAAGGGGTGGATGCAAGGCCATTGACGGCCAGGCCTGCCGAAGCTGCTGTTCCGAAGCCCACCGTGTCGGCATCGCAACCTGCGGAGCCGGAGTCTCCGGTCGAGACGGTGATGGAGATGCCCTGAGCTGCGGCCTGCTCGTAGATCTCATTGAGGAAAGCGTTGGTTGCGGCGCCCAGGTTCTGTTCGCAACTCCCGAAACTAATATTCAGAATGGCGACCGCGTTGTCGTCGACAGCCCGCTGGATGGCGAGAAACAGCCCGCTCTGCAGATCGGTGTTGGCCGATGTGTAGAGGGTAGTGAGGGCCTGTGGCGCGAAGGCCTCGGCCATCTCCACATCCTGTAGCGCCTCCAATTCGTCGCTGTTTACCCCCGGGTCGTTTCCGTCGACCACCACCTTCGGCAATTGTGCGTCGGTGGTGGCCGTGGCAAGAGGCTCGTTCAAAAACAGGGAGCGGTAGTTGGCAACATCGGCGATTGCCGAGGCGCTCAGGTTTGAGTCGCTGGCGATTCCGATCGTTACGCCGTCCCCAGTCCAGGTGGTTCCGGTGTAGGCGGAGTTCATGGCGGCATTGGGCATGTCGTAAATGATCGCCGCGTCCCCGGCCACGGGCAGGAAGTAGACGTCGTAATCTTCCGGTCCCCAGTTGCCTGGACCGTAGATGGTCAGTTCCGGCCGGACGGCTCCCGGCTCCTTCTTGAATGTGGCATGTCCGCCGCGGATGACATGCGGTTGCGGGTGAAAATCGTTGAGCGCAGTGACCCCGCGGACCACAGGTGCAAGCGCCGCAGGAATCGACGGCTCGCTCACGTTCGCTATATGCATCTGGCCGCCGGCCTCGTACCGGTGAATCTCGGTCTGGAAGGCCGTGCCCACCGCCCCCATGTTGCCGGAGAAGCGAATCAGGTTACCTGCCGGGGAAACCTGCTCGACGGTTAAGCCGTTGGATTCGAGCCACTGGGTTGTCGCCGCGATGTCCTCCTGGCTTGCGCCGAAGCGCTTGCCGAACTCGACCGGCGTAAGCCACTGGCGATAAGATGGCGCTCCCGGCATGCTGGACAATTTCACATAACTGTCGAGCGCCGCCTGCTGCGCGGTGCTGCGGCCGAGCACCAGAATCAGGGTGCCGGAGGAGTCTGAGTCAGAGACCTTCCCCCGATCAATCTCTATCCGCGCGAGTGGGTGGATGTTGCCGCGGAGAGCCACCCGGGCAGTCTCATCGACTGGCTGAGTGATGAGCGCGCGTTGCGCATGAAGCGGCGCAACCATAAAAAACGAGAGGATTCCGAACAGCAGACTCACGCTTCTCCGTAGTGAATGAACGAAGTTCGACATAGGAACGGGTTCCGTCCTTCCTTTTACTCACCGTTCGCACGGTGAGCTGTTGCGGATGCTTATCACGACCTCAACAAGCCCCACAAGGAAATATGCTGGCACTTGGCCTGGGCCAAATTGCAAAGTTTTCAGCAGGAAGGAACAAAGTTTGATGCGCGAACTGCATTTTTTCGACTTTTGCACGCGCCACGCGCGCTCAGACCGGGTCATAATCGTTCGGGGCCGGAAGGAGGCCCCCGGCAAAAGATGAGTCGATACTCCCTCAATCCGATCAAGAAAGGTTCGAAGGTGGACGTCGGATACGATCCGCTTCTGGATAGCTATTTTTTGCAAGTTCGGGTTCTGAACACGCACGGTGAGGTCCATCTGAAGCTCTGGCGTGGCAATGGCCTGGGCGGCTTCGAATCCGGTGGCGTGGTCAGTGTTCCCGAAACAATACTCGAAGAAGCCGCATCGTACGCAGCTGTTCCCTCCGATTTGCTGGAAGCGCTGCTTTCGGACCGCAATCGCGAGCCGGAGTTGGTCGAATCTGAGCCCGTCGTCTATGCCGGTATGCCGAATAATGAGGTGTGGCGACACCGGCCTAGTGTCGACCCACACGATGGTGTTCTGATCACCATCCGGCCTTCCCGAGTTTTTGAGAGATGCCGTCAGTTGGCGATGGTACTGCTCCGCGATTTCCTCGGAGACGAGACTCGCGCCCGCCGTCTTGCAAAGGACTTCTCCGCGATTGTCGTGCGCGGACTGCCCGAAAACCGTCCTTGGCTGCTCACCGATCGAGACCTGCAGGAGGGGGTTTGCGCTGTCGAAACCAGACTCGGACTCAACTGGATTGTCGAAGCAAAGTGCTATGCCGGTGAAGGCCCGCGCGTTACTCCGGAGGCGCAACTGCATCGCTCCGGACGAATCAGAAAACGTTCCACCACCGCCGCCCCTCAACATTGTGTTCCTGCCGGCGTCTGAAGCGCATTGAAGAGCATCCAGGGCTTCTTCAAGAGATTGGCCTTTCGCGCCCTTTTTCTGCATGGATCGACCTTACAGAAAAGGGCAATCTCATCCGCGCGGGCGGGCGCAAACACGCTCGCTATGCGCTAAAGCTAGCCTTCTGAACGACGACTTCAAAACACTGAAATGTTTGCAGTCTGCACTTTAGCCGGCGCTTCCGCAACCGGCAAAGAACTTGGCTATCATGCGAAGCACTGCAGTAACCTGTTCGACAGAATAGTGCGCCGATGATCGCCTGATTTGAGGTATCGGCTCCAACATATCCCCTCGAAGCACAATCAGTCCGTCCACAATCAAGCCCATCTGCTCTCGGGTAAAGAGCAGGAAGGGAGCGCATCGACCGCTTGCTGTGCCCAAGTTTTCCGCAATCTCTGCCTCCGCCTTCGCTGTTCTAAGTACGAGTGAACGAATCTCATCGTATGTGAGCCGAACGTGATTATGCTGATTTGCCCGATGCATTAGCTGCAGCAAGTCTTCCGGCAGATCATGGCCCCAGAATTCAGCCACTGCTACGCTCGCCGGTTGATTGGGCGAGTTGTGTACCAAATGAAGCTCTGATGCCCGCGTCTTCTGGTGGCTATCGCCCGCATTCGGTTGCGGCGGCTCCTGCCCTGCCAACCTTTCGATTTCGGCAATTGGGAAGGGCGCTTCGTCGGCGACCGGACTCTGGGCGGAAATGTGGGTAGCGGATTGAGCCGCTTTGATTGCTTCGACTTTGTTCATAGGGGCCCTTGTTGCCTGCTCAACGGTTGATTTTTTGTGCAAACGGCGTACCCCTCTTGAGAGAAGCATGCCCAAGAAAGATGTGGATCGAGTGCTGCGCGCAAGCCCTCTTCTGCATGATTGCCCGGGTCCACAAAGACCGCAAAGTCGATCCCGCGACTAATCTCCGTACGCAGCGAGTCGGAAGAGGTGAGGGCATCATAGAACCAGACAGGAGTATTGATTGTCCTGTGGTCGAGACGGTCCTCAAGAAAGGTGCTGGCGGCCTGTTCCCTAAGCGGAATGTGTGTTTCGTTGAGCCAGGGGCTGTTCAGCAGAATGTCATGCCTCACTGCGAAGCCGCTAGCGCCCGCCCAATAGGTGATCCCGTATCCGGATTCCGGAGTCGAGTGCAACCCTGCATTCGACTCAAGGAATATCCCGACACGGAACGGCGGCAACGGGGCATGGTCGAGGCTCGCCATCAGCCGCGACGCCGGCACCAGGCTTGCTGGCAGCATAAGGGCGGCCATCACCGTCATGGTGCAGCCGACAGCCGTGAGGACGCGGCCTCCGGTCGTGCCATGCAAGGGCCGGGACGCCAGAGCGATCGCAAGCACGGGCCACGCGAGGGCGGCCAGCCTCCGCTCGGCATTGTAGGCGCCGTTGATCTGAGTCGGCAGGAAGCTGCAGGTGAGGAGCAGAACCAGCGCGGTGAGAGCCAATACGTCCCCTTCGTCGACGGTGCGGCCTTTCAGTCGAGCGCGTATGCCGGAGAGCACTTGAGCCAGCGCGACGAGGGGAAATGCAAGCAGTGAGATCCTGTAGGGAATGTGTATGCCCGCAAAGGTGAAGAAATCCACACACTGCCCGGTGTAGACGAAGAGCGCAGTCATTTTATGGAACTCAAACGTGAATTCGTGCCCCAGGCGCGAGGGGTCATAGATCAGCACCGGCCAGGCAAGAGCAGCCAGGACGGCGAAGCTTGCTATGACCTGGAGGCACCGGTTAGCAGGCACCAGCATCCGTCGGCCGAAAAGCGTTTCGAGAACCAGGTATCCGGCAAGAAGCAGTAGCGGAATTGGGTGAGAGAGCGCCAGCAACACCAGACATGCGCTGAAGGCAATTAGCAACGGCCAGGTGCCGGCGCGTCGAAGATAAACCCAGGATGCGATTGCATGGAAGAGGAAGCCGGATGCCAGACAGAAGTTGTAGAAGCCGCCTGCCCAAGACCAGGTGAGAATCAACGGGAGCAGCCAGGCATAGACCGCGGGACTCTCCTGGCGGAATGAGCGGAAGGCTCGAAACAATCCGGTCCAGCAGACCAGGATCGCGAGGACAGCGAGCGCTTTCTCCGCGGCGTTAGGTGAAGCGACCTGCTGGATCAGGGCCAGCAGCAGATAGTGCAAGCAGTAGGGCTGAACGAGATGGCGGATGGCGTACCAGTGGCCATACCACGGGTCGCCTATCAGGAGCGCGCGAACGACAGCCGAGTAATAGAGGTGGACTGGACCGTCGCCGGATGAGATGGCGGGCAGCCAGAGCAGGAGAACGAGCACCGAGACAAAGGCGCCTGCGGAGAAACTCAGCACTGCAAGCGGGCTAAACCCCGAGGGGCCGCTATTGATTGCAAGAGATCGACTCTCAAGAGATGTAATATCCAAGGCACAAGCTCCATAGTTGAAGGACCGGGCTGGGGTGTCTCCCATCACGCAGATACCCCAGCCCGCCCTCCTCGGTCACTGAGGGTGGCCGAGGACCTCAGCAGCACACTCTCTTGGAAGGCGATCAAAGCGTGTTGTCCATCGGAAAAAACTCGGTGCTGGAAGTGACATGGCGCAGTCCCTTTGCGTGGCGCGGTGCCGTAACGATTAGAGAACGCGGAACGTGTAGATTGCCTTGGCAAAGCCGGTCGTGCTGTGCAACTCGCCCCTGACCGGAGGCAGAAAGCCATAGTCGCCGCGCGGCAGGCCATGGAGCGACACCAGCCAGACCGTTGCGCCGAGCTTTTGCGGATTGTAGGCGACTGCCTCGGAGTTGCCACCGCCGCCGAAGGCGTCGCCACCCAGCGCCGCATGGAACTCTCGTCCAGTGTGCTTGGAGCTGATCCGCACCAACTGGTATTGCACCACGGAGACGCCCTCCGGGGTCACAATGAGAAAGTCGCTATTGGCTGAGGGGGTCGTTGTTGGACTGGTTGCTCCCGGCAAATGTCCTTCGGCGCGCTTGACCGGGTACTCTTCGTCGTGTTTCCACGCAACAGCTTCTGCCGGTACTGTTCCCCATCCTGCTCCGTTGATGCGACGATAGACCCCTGGAGTCTTCAGTGTGTCCACGTCCGATAGCGATTCGACTTTGGAGGAATCCTGCCTGTTGGGTGGGAGACTGCGGATGCCCAATGGAGCTGACTCAGCGGCTGTCGTTGCTGAGGATATTGGGACCGGCGTGGCAGAAGAGGCTCCAGCCAGCCGGACAACAGTCGTAGCCACGGTAATATCTGGGGTTGCGGCCTTGGCATCCGAGGCGGGCTTGTCGGTGGCGGCCTTGGCCGGGCCTGGCTCGGGAGACACCTGTACAGTGGGCGGCGCAGCGTGACCGGCAGTATCCTCGCCCAGCGGATTCTCCATCGCGGCAATCACCGCCGCGTCTACGGAGTTCTTCACGAGCAGCGCTCGGTCGCTATCGCTCAGCTTCAGCGGATGGTAGCGTGAGCGCAAGGCGTTAATAATCACCTCATCCTGCAGGCCAACGCGGTGCATGCGCAGCACGTCGTAGACGTCGAAGGGCGGCGCAATGGCGGAGATATCGTCCGCTACATTGCGCTCTTGCGAGGAGCTGCCCGACTGAGAGGACATGCCCTGCCCGGGAGAGGTGATTCCTGTGGATGAGCTGGTCGACTGCGCGGCCATAATCGGGACCGCAACCAATAAGGCAAGCACCGCACTAAAACGTTGCACGAGCGTGTGTCCTTTCTTCCGCGCCGCGGGTCACCGCGGTGGGCATGAGCAGATAAAGCGAATCGTAGGGATCTCCGGCTTTTGCCGTAAGCGCTATCGGCACTCTTTCTTGCGGTCCGCCCGCGGCCCGGTCGGGAATCCCGAAGACTACCCGTTCGGCGCACCTCAGTGGGGGAAGGCAACTCATCAGACAGTGCGCTCGCAGGCAGAAGCGCGTGTCCGCGCCTAGCCACTCGACTGAAAGCTGCTCGACGGCCTCATAGGCGCCCGGCGTCCGCGCCCGGAGCTCCAGCGTATGCCCCTGGATGTCGAACAGAATCATGGCCACCGGGTTGTCGTCGAATCCACTGAGCCGGTTGACCGCCGCAAGCATATCCGAAGTTGAGACGACAACTTCGTATCGCCAACTGGGGATGACGGGCTCAAAAGCCGGGAATCGCCCTGCAACCCGGCGCGCGGCCAGCATGTAGCTGCCACCCCGAAAGAAGATCGCTTTTTCGGTGAGGCCAAGGTCTACCGGTGCATCCCCTATTACTGGAAAGAGCGACAGGAGCGTTCGCAGCAGGCGGCGTGGGAGCAGGATGTCTCTATCTTCGGGCGACGGCGTGCCGGTCCGCATCTCCGCGCGCGCCATGCGGTAGCGGTCGGTCGTCACCATAAGGACACCGGCAGGGGTGAGACGCAACAAGGCACAGCCCAACGCTAGACCGGCCTCCTCATTTTCTTCACCGATTGTCGGCAGGACGCGCCCGATCAGGCCGGCCAGGGCGCCGGGATGAAAGCGCGCCATCCATTCAGTACAGGGGACAAAGGACGCCGGAAAGTTCGCTCCTGGCAATCCGGGCATGGTGGCTCTCAAACCGCCCATTGAGATTGCCACGAATGAGTTGCCTTTTGCAGAGAGGCTCACCTCTCCCTGGGCAAGCGAACCGACGAGGTCCAGGAACCGTCTTGCCCGCAGCGCCACGGCGCCTGGCTTCTCGACTGTGCAGGGGATGGTTACGCGAAGGGATTGAGTCAGGTCGGTAGAGCGGATTGAGAGGTTGTCCCCCTCCGTTTCCAGCAGGGCGTAGCCAAGGATGGGCACGGCGGGCCGACCGGCGACACAAGTCTGCGCGGACCTGAGCGCCGATTCAAGATTGGCCCTTCGAATCCGAACTGCGAATTGCGTCTCTTCCAACATGTCTCGCATCGAGATGTAGCACGGAGACATATGTGAACCAAAGCCTACAAAAACAAAAAATGCACCCCGGCTGAACTTTTTTCTGTGACGCGCTATTGATCAAAAAAATCTCATCTGAGCTTTGTCCCTGACGTGGGTTGAAGGTAGTTTGGGTGGCATGGATACTGCGCTCATCACTCAAGAGGCTTCCTTACCCATTACCAATTCCACCAGTGCAGCCGGACCGTTGGTGCGCGTCTTCAACCGCATCTTTACACGTCACCTTATGAATGCGGCCCTTCTTCTGGTCGTGCCGTTGATCTTCGCTCAACCCCTGAGACAGCCAATCGAGTTGCTTCGGGACCCGGACCTTTGGTGGCACTTGGCGGACGCACGCATATTGTGCGCCACACATCATTTCATCCGCGCCGAGCCCTACTCCTTTACCGTTGCCGGCCAGCGCTGGGTTAACCCCGAGTGGCTCTCCGAGATCCCATATTGGCTGGGATACCGGGCGTTTGACCTGAGCGGCATCTATTTGGTGACTTGGCTCGCGTTGAGCGCCAACGTATTGCTCCTCTATTGGCGCGGGTACTGGAAGACCGGGCATGCAGGAGCTGCGTTCTGGGCCGCATGCATTGGCTTTGCGCTGATGACGGTCAACAGCGGTCCACGAACCATCATCGTCGCCTACCTCGCGCTTTCAGCCGAACTGGCCATCTTGGAGGCGCTGGAGCGGGGAAAGACTCGCGCGGCGTGGTTTCTGCCTCCGCTCTTTTCGGTATGGATCAATCTCCACGGAAGCTGGCTGATCGGCTTGGGCTTACTGGCGCTCTACATCCTGTGCGGTGCGTTCGGCTTCTCGAAGGGGGTCTTTGAGCAACCGGCACGCTCGACGGATGACCAAAAGAGGCTCCTGAATGTCCTTGCTGCAAGTCTCGGGGCGCTCCTGCTCAACCCGTATGGTTGGCGGATGGTCTGGAACCCTTTCGACATGATGCTGAATCAGAAGTTGAACATTGCCAACGCCGAAGAGTGGCAGCCCCTGCATCTGGACTGGTTCGTCGGGAAAGTGGCGTTGGCGGCGATTGCCATCATGTTGCTGGCCAACTTCCTCCGCGGCCGGAAGTGGAAGCTCTATGAGATCGCCTTTATCTTCTTCGCCTGGTACGCGGCCTTCGATCATGTCCGCTTCGCATTCCTTGCGGCCGTCATCATCACGCCATTTCTGACCGCGGACATGGTACGGAGTTTCTGCGCCCATTCGGATGCGAAGACCATACCCGGAATGAACGCATTGATGGCGGCCTGCGCGATTTGGATGATGGTGCATATCGTCCCCGGAGAAGCTGAGTTGCGGAAAGATCTCTCTATGCTGTTCCCCCGTCAGACGATAGCGATGCTCGATCCATCTTGGCGCACATTCAACGCCGTGAACCTGGGCGGAATCATGGCCTTTGACTCCAAGGCCAGCTACATCGATTCACGGCTGGACACGTTTGAGCATCACGGCATCCTGGCAAGCTACCTCGACGTCATGCGGGTTCGGCGACCATCGGAGGTTCTCGACCACGACCGGATCGACCATGTGCTGTTCCCCGAACACACGCCCCTTACCTACCTGCTCGAACGAATGCCCTGCTGGAGAGTGGAGAAGCGTGAGGGTGCGGGGGACGACACTTATGTGCTCTTCGGGAGGCGATGAACGTCACCCTCGGCGACGCGGGCGACCGCAGAACCCCCGTGCCGGAGTTAAGGGAGCCGGACATGACCCTCTGCGGGCAAGAACGTGCCGCTTCCACGCCTTCAGCCAATTCACGGAATCAAGAAATGTCCTGCTCACAAGAGAGGCGGCTCATGCTGGGCGCTTGGACCTCGACGATGATGTGCTTGAACGGCTTACCCTCAGTATGTCTTACTCAACTTTTCTATTGCATTTCATCGCGTGAAATGATTTATTACATGACATGGAAGGAATTAAGCCGCGCTGGTTTCGTCGCAATCTCCAAGCGGCCCTTCGGGTCTTGCCCGTCACTGTGTTGACGGGAGCACGGCAGACCGGCAAGACCACGCTCACGCAGGCGATTGAGCCAGCGCGGGCGTATTTCACGCTCGATGATGTCGGCGTCCTCGATCAGGCCGAGCGCAATCCCGATTCGCTGCTGGCTACACGCCCCGTTATTCTCGATGAGGTCCAGCGAGCGCCACAAATCCTGCTCGCGGTCAAACGGGCCGTGGACACACACCGGCGGGCAGGCGACTTCATCTTGACCGGCTCCGCCAACCTGCTGCTGATGAAACATGTGGCGGATACGTTGGCCGGCCGAGCGATCTACCTGGATCTTCGGCCGTTTTGCCCCACGGAATGGCAGGAACGCAAGGACGCATTGCTGCCGCTGGATCGTTTGTTCGCGCCGGATTTTGATTGGCGTGAGTGGCCGGACGAACCAGGCGACTGGCCTCGATGGCTGCTGCGCGGAGGCTTCCCGCCTGCACTCGAAATCGCTTCCGAGGCGGATCGCGGCCTGTGGTTCGCTGCGTATGTGCAAACGTATCTGGAGCGGGATTTGCGCCAATTGAGCGCCGTCTCCAGCCTACCCGATTTTCAGCGCGTGATGATGCTGGCCGCGCAACGGACCGGCAAGCTGCTCAACCAGGCCGACCTGGCCCGCGACGCGGCGCTCAGTCACCCGACCGCGCACCGGTATTTGAACTTGCTGGAAACTGGTTGCCTGATTACGCGTATCCGACCGCTAGCGACCAATCCCTCGACGGCGCTCGTCAAGGCTCCAAAGTTGCTCTGGACAGATTGTGGCCTTGCTGCCTGGCTTGCCGGAATCAAATCGTCCGCAGACATGACGACCCGCATGGACGCGGGATTCTGGTTGGAGCAAACCCTGTTTCAGACGCTGGAGACATGGCGCGCCCTCGATCCACAACAGCGCAAGGTGCACTTCTGGCGCGACCGCGCGGGGCACGAAGTGGATTTCATTTTGGAAGAAGCAGGGAAGTTGGTCGCATTGGAGATTAAGGCAAGCAGTCAGGTGACCACTAGTGATGCGATTGGAATTCGCGCCTTCCGGGATGGTTTGAAGCGCAAAGCATCCCTTGTACGGGGGGTGGTGTTGCATGGCGGCAAAGCGCGTCCGCTTGAAGCCGATGTTGTGGCGCTGCCTTGGGGGTGGATGGTCCCCAAGTCGCGCACCAAATGAGAGTGAATGGAGCGAGAGTGTGCGCTCGATGGCCGTGGGTGCTTTGAGCGCGGTACGCTGAACGCAAGCTGAAAGACAAAGTGAATTGGGGCGCTCTGTTCAACCTCGTCACTTTGAGCCGCCGGGATTGCAGAGATCTCGCAGCGGCGAGAGTCCCGGCTGCGCAGCTTGGAGAGAAGAAGTAGCCTTACGCAGAGAAAAGTATGGAAGCTACTGATGGGTGCAATGCAAAGAGCCTGTGCGATTGTTCGCACAGGCTCTTTGCATTGCGTGACCCTCGATCAGGCCCCCACGCCCTCAAGTTGGGCGAGGGAAGGAACGAAGGGGCGCCGCCGGCGAGTACGTCCGGGGCCCATTTGGTCGGACGCTACGATTTCCAAGTCCGAGAAATACTTCCCATCGTAGAAAACCCAATCGGCGAAGCGCTGTAGCGGATACTCGCGCTCGGTGGTAGTCACGCGTACTTCGTCGCGAAGAATCCGCGCAGCAATGAAGGGGCCGATAACCGGCCCGAGCATTCCGGGTGTGTGCGAGGGCTCATCGAGTGAAACATGCCCGTCACGTAATTCGAGAAACAACATGGGCTCTCCTTCATGTTTTTGGGAGCAGCGGACGCGCGTCCTTCACGGATCGATGGGCCGGCGTCCAAATAATCGGCAGTCGCATGTCGATGCAGAGCCTTAGAAGACTCCTCCGGTTGACGACTCCCATGCGCCGGTACACACGCCCTAGCGTGTTCTTGACAGTTTGTTCGCTGGTTAAGAGTTTGGCGGCTATATCCCTGTTCGTGAGACCACGAAGGGCCATTGATATCACGCGAGTCTCGCGTGCATTGAAGTGGGGCAGCGTGGGTGTGGCTTCTTCGTCGACGGAGCGGCGGCTCCGCTGCCAATCATCGATGAGCCAGTCCAGCACTGTGGGACTCACGTAATGGCTGCCCCTGGCGACAGTATGGATGCACTGCACCAACTCGGCAGGAGCCACGTGACGGGGAAGCACAGCATGTGCGCCGGCGCGCAACACGCTCAAACAGAGCGCAGGCTCTTCGGCGTTCACCTCGGCAATTACTTTAGTGTGTGGATGGGCATTCAGTATCCATTGCAGATACTCGGCGTTCTGGTCAATCAGAGAATCGTCCAGCAGCACAATGGCCGGTTTCAGTTCTGCGACCAGTGGCAGGAGCTCATGTAAGGACGTTGCCACGCCAACAACTTCAAAAGCCGGAACGGATTCAAGGACATGCAGAATCCCGGCGGAGTATACCGGCTTGGATTCTTCGACAAGGATGCGAACCTTGCCAGCCATGGATGCCGTTGTTTGGCCGGATGCAGAAGAAGTCAACGATGAGTTCGGTGAAAGATTTTTATGTGTGGTCATGTGATGTTTCTACTTGTTGGGGCCTAGCGATTCGAGGATCGCCACGATGGGAACTGTCGCGCCATCAGGAGCGATTGCGCGATGAACGAGTTTGTAGCCGGGCAAGTAGACGTAGATGTCACGTGGGACATCAGTTTTGAGCAGCACGAATGACAGTGGAGCTTCGCCGACCTTCTTGCCGTCCACGGCGATGCTTGCCCCGGGAGGATACGTGCGGACAATACAAAGCGAGGCTTTGCCCTCTCTGATCAGCGCCATCTTCTGCTCGGCGCTGGCGGAATTGCCAGGTGTCTGCCCAGACAGTCCTGCCGCGAGTGGGGTGTGTCCGGCAACCGGGTCGGTGCTTCGCTGATCTATATCGATAGATGCGCTCTCAGTTTTGTCACCGCGATATGCGCACTGCAGCATCCCGTTGTCGGACCATTCGCTGCCGTCGGCAAAGAAGACCGTATCGGGCCACACGGTTACCTGACCGGATGCAGGAAGCACGGATAGCCAGGCGCTATCACCCCATTGAGCTGCATCGGTCTTCCCAGAGCCAACGGGGTGACGCATAGACAAGGCAACCGGACGAAGACGCGAGCCGAAGCGCGCATCAAATTTTGTCTGGGTAATGGTCATAGACGTGGTATTGCGGTAGCTGACCAGCAAAGCTGTGCCGCCGTTTATGACGGAGACAGCCCGCGGGTTGACAGCCAGAACCTCTATCGGACAAGTGGACTGCGCCCCGGCGGCGAAAGGGATCCCCAACAGGCACGCTGCCAAAACCATCAGATGCTTACTGGCAGCTTTTACGGCCGCGCCGGGCCGGCCGAGGCTTATTGCGATAAGGGACCGTTTCGGCGCCGATGGGGAGGCGGAGGTGCGGCTTTGCTGTCTGACTGATGGAGAAGTGGCGCGTTTGGTTGGCATCCAGGGTTCTGCGATAACTCGGAGGTCGCGGATTGCGGATTCGGCTTTCTGCTTTGCTATCCAAACCGCCAATATCTGTTGGCAAGTCGAGCAGCCCCAGACAATTCCGCCGTCGCCATCGGCAGCTGGGTTATATCGGCTGTGTTTGGAACACATTGCTCGAACGACCACTTTGCTTGTGTCGTGAAATGTGAATCTCAACATGACAACTCCTTGGTCGTGGAAGGGAAGGGCGACGCCGGAACGGCGGCAGCCCAGGGACCTACTGAGAAGCAGAGACCCGCTCACCGGACGCTGCAAAATGGACGTTGAGCGAAACCGGCGACCCATCGGGCCACAATTGGTATTGAACGGGTTGGTATCCAGGCAACGAGAGAGTGAGGTGTCTCGCCTCGTCTTTGCGCAAAAGGACAAACACCAACGGTGACTCACCAAGACGCTTGCCATCGATCGAAGCCGTGGCGCCGGGAGGCGTTGTCGTTATCGCGCAGACACTGGCCTTCTTCTCCGCAATGAGGGGAGCGTTCCGGCGCATCGCCTCCGGAGTGGCCTCCTCGGTTACGGAAGCGTTGGAAGTGGCTGAAACGGTGGCAGTCGTCGGTCCACCCGGCGACAAAGTCGCAGCGGCAGAAGAGGATAGGATGCTGCCCTCTGTCGCGGTGGCAGGAGCTTGGGTTCGAGTGGAGCCTTTAACAAAGAGCGGCAGTGCTGGGTTCGGCTGTTGGACTGATGGAGCCAGACTTGAGACAAGTTGCGAGGCGTTGTCCGTCGCCTGGCGGCTCGCGCTGACGGAACACATACCGTGGCCGCCATCGGACCAGACATTGCCATCGGCAAACACGATTTTGTCTACCTGGAGGACTGTTTCCGCATCTGCTGGCAAAGGCGGATCGGTATGCCATGCAGCCTTCGTCTGTTTGCCGGGTACGAGCTTGACGCTTTCCCGGATCGTCTGCCGGGCTTCCCCAGAGCGAACCGTGAAGACCATACTTTCTACTGTGCGATGGCTCTTGTTCCGGATGGAAGTGTACAGCCGGCCAGCCCCGCCGACGTCGAGATAATCGACGACAACCGGGCATAGCTGAGTTCCTCTGATGGGGAGCAGGCGAGGCTCAATCAAAGGCATATCCTTGATGTCGAGCACCATCGGCTCAAGCTCAAGAGGGGAACCGGAATGTGCGTTCGAAGAACGTGCCACCTGGGCAGCTGCGGATTCATCGGCAACCGGAGCATTGCCTGATGGAGGGACCAGTAGACTTGCCGATTGCTTGCCAGCCTGGCCGGCCATTTCTTGACCCCGCTCCGCGGTGGGCAAGGCATCTGCCTGCGGGACGTTGCCAGGAAATACGGTAATGCCTGCAAGCGAATCCGCCCCAACAACAGCCGTCTGGCTCGGTACCTGTGGAAGCTGCGCTGCCGCTCGAAACACCTTTGAACAGAGATGGCTGCCATCGTCGAGCCATGTGGTGCCGTTTGCCCAGACAACCTTGTCGGGGCGCACTTCAAGGTCCATGTCATCGCCATATTGCCGGACGAATGCGGCGTCTGACCAGACACTCACGTCGCTCGCGTGGCCCGGGACCGAGTGAGTTGCGGTGAATTCTCCGAATGCTCCCAGGAAGTGAACCTCGAAGACCACCCGAGTGATGGCCAGGCCGCTGTTGTTCTGGAAGAGGATCTTCAGATACGGGGGAACGGACGTTGGGGGCGGGGAAACGACACTCGCGCGAGGCTCCAAGTGCGTGATCGTGATCGGACAAGACTGGCTTTGCAAATGCCCTGGCAACAGGCTGAACAGCAGCAGAGTTAGAACGAAAGGTGATGGCTTCTTTCGCATCTGATGGTCCTCTCAAAAACTGCGATGTGGCGACGCTGCGCCGCCTCCGTTATGAAGGAAGCCCGGCCGTAGCCGACGTTCGCACCACGCTATCCTCGACCGTAACCGGAACATGTGGCGTGCTTCTGGCGTCACCGTAAGGCAAGGGAACTCACCGAGGGAAGTCTAGGAGTGCAAAAAATGCAATTGGAGTGAAAAAAGATTCTGCTCAGGTGTCGACACAGGTTCCCACGTCGCGTTGGAGGCCCCAATGTGGAGGTCTGTGCGTCCAGCGGCATGAAAGCGGCGCAGCCGTGTGGCCGTTGTGTATGTGGCGGGCTGGATCGAGCTGCAAGGGCGCCAAGTATCGGCCCCGACCGTCAAGCCGCAGCTTGCTGCCCCGCGCACCTGTTCGACTGGCTGGTCAGCGGCCAGGTTGTGCCGATTAATCCGGCGGCCTCGGTACGCGGGCCGCGCCACTTGATGCGTTCCGGTAAGACCGCGGACTGGAAGGGATCCTCGAACAGTTCAGTTCAAGAGAAGGCGATTCCTTGACCCTTGGGCGTTTATGGGGGCTAGTTCTATGCTCTCTCGCCCAAGCTGGATTTCAGTTGCTTTTGTAATCACAGGGACTATGATCGGGCCCAGAAATTCCCGCTCACTTCGTGTAGAGGTCTGAGGTGTTATGTCGCCAGATACCACAATCCCTGTACCAACGGCGCGTGCGAAAACCTATTGGGTTAACGACAGTTGACCCGAAACCTCAATCCTGTACGGGGCGACGTTAGAGTACCTGCGATGCCTGTGGCCGCTGAACTGAATGCTTAGTGATGTCCCGGCAAGAGCAAGCCGCAAGTAGTCGATATGCTCAACGGCGGAACTGAGCTTGAGCCCTACCACGGCTGATATCCACGCGGACTCAAGGAAGCTCCGTGGTAAGCTTCCAAGCTGGCGGAACAGATCAAGAAAAAGCGATTCCTTGACCGCGATGGTCGGGTTCAGTCCCTGAATGAGATTTTCCCGCATCAGGTTGTTCATTAATGCGAGATTGTCGCCATCTGAATTATCAAGCTGCGGAAGATGTTCGTTGAGCAGTAGCCTTCTGACGCGCATCTCAGCGAATTGGTCGGTCGAAGTGCCGGAAGTTCCCATTTCCATGTCGTTCCGGAAGTCCATTTTCTGAGCCTTGAATTGTAGTTTCCAGAGCGCCGCACCGCGCACGGTACTGCGAACCGCTGAAAGCAGCTCTGCCTCGGCCACATCGAGCCCATATGCAACGAGCATGCCTCGCTTTTGCGCCCTGAATTTCGTCAGGACGGAGTCGGTCTCCTTATCCTCCGGTTCGACGGAAAGATCAATCACTTCGGCCCATGAGCTCTCTGAAATTATTGGAAAAAGTGTCACCCCCAATTCTTTGGAGAGAATGAGAGCGCGCGGAGAGGAGTCACAGTGAAGAGGGTCGGCGGCAGGCGCGGATGACGTGCCCGCGGAACGAGCCACGTTAACCTTTCCAAGCTTTTCCAGCGCCGCAGCGCAGATTCCAGCCGCACCCTCCGTCCGAAAATCGAGAAAGCCTGTGGTAGGCAAAATGCTAGCAACCTCGGTGTTGTCGAATCTCACCGGCAAGATGTATCCCGCACCCTTTTCCCTAAAGGCCCTGGCCTGTGCAGCCTTCAGTTCGTGGTTGGTCCAGGCCTTTTCCGCATATTCTTTGGATATGAAAATGATGCAGAATCGCGCCTTCTTCTGGTAGACAGCGCTCAGGTGCTGGTACAGGTCGTTGCCCCAGAGCTGTGCTTTCGAGAAGTTGTCGTAGAACACCTCCACCCCAGCTGCCTCTAGGCATTGGGCGATTTCCTCGACTTGCTTGCGCTGTTCACCGGCGAATGAAAGGGCGATGTCGTACTCGAACATCCTTCCATTATCTAGCCTGCGGCCTACAGCGCGTGCCTTCAATCGGGATGAAGGACGAAGCAGAGAGATAATCGAGGAGTGACCACAAAGAAAAAGCTATCTCCCGGCGAGGAGCGCAGGCGGAAGCGTGACACGAGAGTTGCCGCGCTGTCGATTTCCCAGATTCCTAAGGAGAACCAGCGTTCTACGCGCTCTCTGAACCAGGCATTGTTGGCAGGCGAACTGCATGATGCAATAATCCTTTGCCTCAAGGACAACAAACTCATGCCGCTGGCGGCACTGCTCCGCAGTCTGATCGACACGTGCGTCCTGGGGATATGGTTTCTCAAGTACGCGAAGGAGGAGGAGATCACCGAAAGCGTGGCGCACCTGTCCACATCCGATCTGGTTCGGACCATATTCACAGGCGAAGATCAACGAATGTTTGCCTTCGTATTCCAAACAGTCAAGGACACGGACCACGAGTTTTACCGGGATGTCTTGCATCCTTCCATTCACGGCGACGCATTGCACATCGCAATGCGGATCAGGGATTATTCCTCACGCCGGACGTGGGTTCACAAGGTGCTCTTCCATACGAATCACGTCTATGTTCATCTCATGCTGGAATTCGCCAAAAGCGGGTTGGTGCCTGCACCTCTGCACGAGTACTTCAAGACCGAGAGTCTGACGTCAATCCAGATGATGGATGCCTTGCTCAGGCATCCGGCATGGATTAATACTGACGAGCACCTGTCTGAGTAACGGGCACGCTCCGAAACGGAGGCTAGGCATGGCCAAAATCATCTCGGCCAGCAAATTCGATACGACGATCGGCCCGGTCAGGTTGACGGGAGTTCTATTCCTGGCGGATCCGCGATCGGACAGTTTTGCGATCCGAGACTCTGGGCTTTGAATCAGTGAACTTCGAAGTTCGTTTAGAGGACCCGCCTCTTGAAATCCGCTTATCGAATCTGATGATCACAATCACATTCGATATCGACACGACGGCACTGCTCGGCAAGGTGAAGGCTGACAAAGAGCAGGTTTCTGAGGGCGATGACTGGAGGATGATCGCCAGCTTGCCAGCGGAGTCCTGCCTCTGAGGCTGTATGGCAGCTTCGGTAACGGTAAGCATCGGATGAGGCGTTCTCAACAGGAACGGGAGGAACGCGTTACGAGAGAAAATATTCCTGCTGGTACCTGCGGTAGCCACAGCCCGCGGCAGCCGAGGACGTCCTAGTCCGGTGCGACCGCCTCGCCAGCAAACGTGCGGAAATCAGGCTACGAAAACAGGCAGCCAATCTCGGGTATCAGCTCACACCCATAGCTCCTGCCGACTCCTGGGATGTTGACAAGCGGGGAATTAGATGTATACTACACAGCTAACATCCTATATATATATTTACTATTTAGTTAACAGAAATTCCGTTATCGGACACGGAGGCAGTTTTTTGTCTGTTGCTTTCAATCCAGGAAAACTGCTTCTTATCACGCAACACAGATGGGCATAGGGATTCATAGAGCATCATCTCGTTTCTAGGTTTTTCGGCCCGTCTGCCGGTGCAGGTTTTGCATGAGCTGCAACGTGGGCCTTCAAAGCGCCAACCCTGCAGAATCGGCTACGGTAGGCCAACTGGCTTCTTGACCCGGCGCACGCCGAAAGCATCCAGCTTGGGGTCAACGCTGAGCAGCGGCAGATCGTATTGGATGGCTTGCGCTGCGATCATGCGATCAAACGGGTCCGCGTGTTTGTCCTCGAACCTGGCAGCCCGGTACATTGACTGCGGGTCGAGCGGTAGGAGCACGAATCCGAGCTTCTCCTCGATGTTAGCAAGCAAGTCCCCTTCGAACTCAGTTGCCTCCGGGAGCTTGCCTAGACGAACCTTCAGACTAATCTCATAGATTGAAGCCGAGGAAACCAGAATCTCGTTTTTCAGATCCGCCAGGAGACGGCGGGCCCACGGCGTCATCTCCGAGGGGTTTAGCGCGGTCCAGAGGACGTAGTGCGTGTCAATGAGGATTCTCATTCACCCTCACCCAGCCACCCAGCCAACTCTGTCTCAGGAAGTTCATCGAAATCGGTTGGTATGCGAAAGCTCGGCTGAAAGAACTGGCCGAAGACACGCTCGGTCGCCGGCTTGATGGCTACAATCTCGGCTACCGGCACCTTGCCGCGCCCTGAGGTTAGGACAACCTTCTCACCGCGCTGCGCCCGGCGCACCAGATCGGACAACTGGGTTTTCGCTTCAAACATCGTCGCGTGGGCCATAACCCCTCCCATCCTGCTAAGAATATGTTAGCTAACTAACACGGTTTCCGCAAGAGCGTTACATGAAGATCCCGTTTTCAGCGCAACAAATCGAGCGAAATCGATCATGCAACGCCATGTCGCGGGTCACACATTGCATGTCAATGAAATTACGATAGTTATATATCAAAACACCATTCATATATACCTAGAATCAGACCTTCGCTATATCTTCGCCTATACTTGTCGAGTGGACAAAGTTCGAGATTCAACCCATCGTGTGCTGATGAACTTCATGGTGCGCCCGGGCGGATGGCATATTTCGTTCCTGGAGAAGGACTGCCGAACCGTGCTGCTGCGCAAGCTCACATTCGCCAAAGAAGATAAGATTCGTGCCATGCATGATCGGTGCGGGTCTCCGCTCCTTGAGGACAAGCAGGCGCTGGAGCACGGGCTCAGTACGGGATGCGGGAGTTGCTGGCTAAGTCTGACAGATGAGCAGTATCAGGCGCTCAATCTGAAACGGCGATGACCGGAGCGGTGCTTCCGTCTGGAAACGTTTTCAGAATAGGCGCCTTTCCTTTCCTCACTTCACGCTGGCATTGAACCAGATGCAAGTTGCTTCGGTGGGTTCCCTGCCCTCTCGGCAAGACAGCCTCGTAATTTGGAAGGTTGCCGGCCACCATGCGCATCGATAATTGTCTGGCGCCGGCGGTAAAGCATATGCGCGTGTCGTCGACACCCTGGTCAACGAACTGGCCCGCTACAGAAGGTCGAATCGGTGGGCGGCGTGGCCTACCTGGCCTTGCTCACCGAAGGCGGTCTTCCGGGTGCTCGGTGAGCTCGCCAAGACATCCCAGGTGCTGCTCTTCACGCATGCCCATTATATTTAGCTGGCGCGCGAAGTACTGGACGAAACGGCCCTTACGAGAGTAGCCGCCTGGGCGTCAGAGTAGGCCTGGTTGACGAGCTGGTACCCAACACGGCCGCCTAGCCGACAACCGAGACAGCAAAAGGGGCCTGGTTCTCAGGCCCCTTTTGCGTTGGCTGCTTTCTTCTTGGCCCAGGTGGCATTGAACTTCTTCCGGCGTGCCGCGCTCCACTTGGGGCGCGCAGCACCATCGGCTCGATCTACCGCGGCAGGCCGCACGCTCAACTTGAGGGCTGTACTCGAACCCGCCTTCGACTTGGCGTTTTATGAAGAACGACCGGCCGGTCCTTCCGAACAAAGGGCGGTTGCAGTAAAGTTGCTTGCACGGCAGAAGGCGTAGCATCGGCTCTGGATCGGTGTCTTGACTCACGCATCAATGGCTCAATTGCCCGCTGCTGTGTACCACAATCTCAGGCACTCCCCGGTAATCCTGAATCTCCCCCGTAGCGCAGACCCGTGACCCTTCACGCGGCAACGCGCCGACCCTTTGCCGGTCCTCTCCCCACACTAGGATGGTGAAAATCTGCTTCGGATAGGCGGCATCCAGATTGATGAATGTCGGCTCCCCCTTGCTACTCGTCGCAGTTCGTTCACCGGCCACGTTGCCGCATACAGTTGCGCTTTCGCCAACGTGGTTCTTGGCTTCTGCCGCTGAAATCGTAGTCGCACCGGCTGGCGTTAGGGAAAATGCAAGCACGAATATGATCGATAGAGAATATCTCATTCTCACCTCCAGGATGGATCGGGACGCAAGAACATAATACTCTTCGCAGAACATCAAAAGAGGTCCATATCCGAGTGGATGAATCCCCTCTGAAACAGCGCAAGCCTCCGAGCCTCATACCGCTCTTTGGCTTCTTCGAGAGTCGGCAATCGCTCCGATTCAAGATCATCCCACATGATCTGCCGGTCGATCTCGCTCCACTGGGCATGCGCCTGCTTCACGATGAAACCGGGCCGCCAGATGTCGGTTGAGTCATCGAGACGGAGTTCGTAAAACTCCTGCTCACTGAGCGGGATCTTGCGGTCATCGGCTTTTGAAAGCAATTCTTGCATGAAGATAATGATCACCCTGCGTAAACAGGAATGCAACCAGAGGTCATCCAATGAACCGATTAGATTTGAACGAACCGGAAGCAAAGCTCCTCCAGCGAGAAGTAATCCGCAAGCCGAAGCCCTACTGTCCGCGCAACAAGGGGTCCAACCCCGAGGGCTTGGCATTGTTCCGAGCGGATCACGAGCAAACCGGAAGTTGAATCTCAGTCGCCGATAGCCATAGACCATCTCCATTTCCGGCGGACCTGAGTGGTCAATGGCTGTATCGCATCCACATTGCGGGTAGGCGGGGTTGGAGGACTGGTTTCATGGCCGATATGCGTTGCTGCACTTCTATTTGTGGATAATATTGTTCGTCTTATGTTCGCCTATACTGATTCCATGGCCCAGGATGAACGTCACCGGGTATACATGAGCTTTCAGGACCGCCGCGGCTGGCAGGTCCAGTTCCTTGAGGCCGATCTGAAGACTGCGCTGCCACGGAAGCTGCACTTCGCCTCGGCCGACAGTCATCGAGCTTGTGGCGCGCGGCGGCGGGCTGAGGAACCTAGAAAGTAAACAGATGCTGGATCAGGCTATCGGAATGGGACGAGGAGGGGTCTTCCTGAGTCTCACTCCACAGCAGTATGCAGAACTGTTGCACAGCTGATGGTGAAGTGGGTGCGAAATTCAGAGATCGCGCACAGTTTGGCGATGGAATCGCTGTCCTTCTCCCGCTTGATGCCGCGCTGCCGGACGACGATCTCCAAGCGCCGCTCGTCTTGCAACCCGGCCACCCGCGCGACGACGGTCATGACACCTGTTTTTTCTCTTCGCGATAGTCCGTTTCCGTGTTGACAGCCCAGATGTTCGCCTTCGAGGTCACGCCCGCCACGATGTTTTCTACCGCGGTCATCGCAGTGAGCATGGAGTGATCCTGGTTGTTGTATTTGTGCATGCCGTTGCGGCCCACGAGGAAGAGGTTCTCGAAGCCGTCCACATAGTTGCGGATCACGCTGAAACGGTCGTAGCTGCCAAAGTAGGCCGGGTACGTCTTGGGCACATGGACCACATGCGCGTCCTCGACATCCTCTGGGTTGAGAATCCCGATCCTGGCCACTTCCCGGATCGCGAGCTGGGCCATTTCGTCATCGCTCAGCTTCCGAAGCGCAGGTTGACTACGGCACAGGGCCGATGGTGCGCGATCCCGACAGTGGCAAGTACCGGCGCACGCGGTTGTTCGTCCTGACGCTGGGCCGGAGTCGCAAGTCGGTTCGGCTGCTGGTCTTCCGTTCCAGTGCGCGGGTGTGGGCCGAGCTTCACGAGAAGGCATTTCGCCGGCTTGGCGGTTCTCCGCGGATCGTGGTTCTCGATAACCTTCGCGAGGGTGTGCTGTCTCCAGACTTCTACGATCCTGGTCTGAACCCCTTGTATCGCGATGTTCTGGCGCACTACGGCGTGACGGCGCTGCCATGCAGAGTGCGCGATCCGGATCGAAAAGGAAAAGTCGAGAGTGGCGTCAACCATGCGCAGATGACGCCGTTGAAAGGCAAGAAGTTCGAGAGCCTTGCAGAAGCCCAGGCGTATCTGGACCACTGGGAAGAGCGCTGGGCCGACACGCGCATCCACGGCCGGACCAAGCGGCAGGTAGCGGCGATGTTCGCCGAAGAGAAGCCGTTCTTGCAAACGCTGCCGTTGGAACCGTTCCGCTACTACCAGTATGGCGAGCGGACAGTGCATATCGATGGTTGCGTTGAGGTCGAAGCGGCTTACTATGGAGCGCCGCCGGGCTGGATCGGCCGGAAGGTCAACGTGCAGTGGGACGCGATGTTCGTGCGTTTGCTTGATCCACGCACCGGGGAGTTGCTGCGCGAGCATCTGAGCGGCAAGCGTGGCGCTCATCGTATCCGCGATGCGGATCGTCCGCGTCGTACGCCGCCGCCGTTGCTTCAGCTGCTGGCTCGTGCGCACAAGGCAGGAGCCAGTATCGGTGCCGTCTGCGACGCCATCCATGCTCGCCAGGGCGAACTCGGAATGCGCCGTATCCAGGGCGTTCTCCAACTGGTCAAGCAATATGGCAGCGTGGCTGCGGACGATGCCTGTGCGGCGGCACTAGAACTGCGCGTCCCCGAGTATCGCTTCGTACGCCGCTATCTGGAGCGCCGTCCAAAGGCACCTCTGACTCTGCGGCAAGTCGATCCGCTCATCCGCGAACTGAGCCAGTATCGCGACCTGATCCAACAACGCATCAACTTCGAGGAACCCAATCCATGAACCTGATCGAACTCAATCACTCCCTTGTGCAACTGCGCCTGAGCGGCATGGCCGCAGTGATGGAAACTCGCCTTCTGCAAGCGCAATCGGAGAACATGGTGCCCATCGACCTGATCTCTACGCTGGTCTCTGACGAACTGGCCTGTCGCAGCAAGCGACTTCTGGAGCGACGTCACAAACAGGCGCAGTTCCGCGACGCCGACAAGCGTCTGGACAACTTCGACTTCCAGTTCAATGCCAAGATGAATCGCAACCTGGTCTTCGAACTGGCCACTGCAAACTGGATCGGGAAGCGCGAAGATGCCCTTTTTCTTGGTCCACCTGGAAGCGGCAAGAGCCACTGCGCACAAGCCATCGGACATGCCGTCATCCAGCAAGGCTATCGAGTGCTCTATCGCGAGGCCCACAGACTGCTGGAAGAACTGGCCGACGCCACGCTCGATGGCAAGCGCAAGGAGTTTATGGACCTGTTGACCACCGTGCCGCTGCTGATCATCGATGACCTGGGAATGCGCAAGTTGCCGTTGACTGCAGCCGAGGAACTACTGGAAATCATCATGCGCCGCTACGAACGTGCGAGCACGCTGCTGACGTCCAACAGACCAGTAGACGACTGGGGCAAACTGCTGGGCGACAGTGCCGCCGTCACCGCCATGCTGGATCGCTTGCTGCATCACGGACACGTTCTCAAGTGCGGCCCGCGCAGTTGGCGCACCAAAA
>Ga0302201_10000330_pt1 | contig 43246 bp, 24 predicted proteins | sample II_Bog_N3_2_FD_194586 | JGI IMG/M metagenome (GOLD analysis project Ga0302201, IMG submission 194586) | Peat permafrost microbial communities from Stordalen Mire near Abisko, Sweden - II_Bog_N3_2 | ecosystem: Environmental > Terrestrial > Soil > Wetlands > Peat | place: Sweden: Abisko... | reverse complement strand
CGTGTTCTTCGGCGGTGACGGAAAGCGGCGCGAGTGGGCGACCCTTCGGCATCGGACTTCCTCCCACTCTATCCGATGCCCAAGACGTTTGTGTTTATGATATTTATTTCAGAAACAGGACACTAGTGTCCTTGACTGCTTCAAGTTCCACCGATGTTAGGTGCCCCAGGTCCCGGCGGCCCCAGCGACTGGTCTTCGTCGCTGGGGTGAGGATTCGATTCTGGGACCTGGGAAAGCACGGACCCACGGCATATCATCACGCAGCCAGAGACCCGGTCCAACGCTGCCCCTTCGCTGCCAGAACCGGCGCCCTTATTCGCAGCGCAACGCAGCCATCGAATCCACCTTCGCGGCCCTCCGCGCCGGCAGGTAGCTCGCTCCCACCGCCACCAGCAGCAGCAGCGCGGGAACGCCCATGAACACGGTCAAATCACGCGGGCTGGTTCCGTAAAGCATCGCCCGAATTACCCCGGCTCCCGCAAGCGCCAGCGGAACCCCCACAGCCACTCCCGCCACCGCGGGCAGCGCGCCTTTGCGCACCACCAGCGCCACCACATCTCCGTACGTCGCTCCCAGCGCCATGCGAATCCCCATCTCGCGCCTGCGCTGCCGCACCGAATAGTCGACAATCCCGTAGATGCCGATCGCCGCCAACAGCAGTGCAAAAACAGCAAAGCCGCTCAGCAGCGAAGCCATCAATCTGGATTCCGTAAGCGAATCTGCCACCACTTCCCGCATGGTGCGAATCTTCAGCAGCGGAAGATCGCCGTCCAACTCCCGCACCGCTCTGCGCGCCGTCTCGGTCAACTGCGCCGCATCGCCGCGCCCACGCACCGTGACCCACATCGAATTCGAAGGCCACTGCGCATGCGGCGCATAGACGCCCGGCATGGGCGGCTTCGTCGGCTGCTCGTGCTGGACGGAAGCCGTCACGCCCACAATCGTGCGCCACTTGCCGCTGTAGTCGTCGCGATAACGATGCCCAATCGGGTCTTCATTCGGAAAGTACTGCCGCGCCAGCGTCTCGTTCACAATCGCCACCGGCAGCGATGCCCCGTTGTCCTGCGCGTTGAAGTCGCGCCCACGCAGAATCGGAATGCCCATGGCGCTGAAATATCCCGGCGTCGTCGCGTTGTATTCGACCAGCGTATCCACCCAGTCCGGAGCTTTGGGCCGGCCCTCCACCTGGAACGAGCCGCCGGTTATTCCCGCGGTCATCGGCAAGTTCATCACGCCGGCCACCGCTTCCACGCCCGCAGAACTCTTCAGCCGCTCCAGCAGGTCGCCATAAAAGGCGCTGACGCGCGCCTCGGACGAGTACTTCGCGCCCGGCAGGTTCAGCGCAAAAGTCAGAACATGCTCCACGCGCAGGCCGGTGTCCACATCGAGCGCCAGCGCAAAGCTTTTCATCAGCAGTCCCGCGCCCGCCATCAAAATGACGGACAGCGCCACTTCGCCCGCCACCAGCCACGACATCATCCGATTCCGCGAACGAGTCCGGCTCCACGCGTTTCCGTCCTCTTTCAAAACTGAGTTCGGTTCCGCTCCCGACGCCGACCACGCCGGAGCCAGTCCGGAGACAATGCCGGTCAAGAGCGATACCGCGACGGTGAAGGCCAGCACCGCGGGATTCAGATGCAACGTCGCATCCAGCGCCAACTCCTCGGGTGCGGCCGCGCGCAGCACCTTCATCAGCCACACGGCCAGCAGGATTCCCACCGCGCCGCCACTCAAGCTCAGCAGCACTGTTTCCGTCAGCATTTGCCGCACAATCCGTCCGCGCCCCGCTCCCAGCGAACTGCGAATGGCAATCTCCTTGGTCCTGCCAGAAGCCCGCGCCAGCAGCAGTCCGGAAACATTCACGCACGCCAGCAGCAGCACAAATCCCACCGCCGCAAACAACACACCCACCAGCGTTCCCGTCTCCTCGGCCAGCGCCGCGCCAATCGGCTGCACCTTCACGCCCCAACCCGTATTGGTGGCCGGATATTGCTGCTCCAGCCGGCGCGCGATGGTGCTCATATCGCTCTGCGCCTGCTCCACCGAGACGCCCGCCCTGAGCCGCGCCACCACGCCGTACTGGTGCTGCGTACGGCCCATCGAGGCGCTTTCTCCGAGCGCCGAGAAGAAATCGCAGGTCTCGATGCCGGGGAAAGCGAAGCCACGCGGAAGCACGCCAATCACGGTGAAGGTCCGCGCGTTCAAGGTCATGGTGCGCCCCAGAACCGCTGGGTCTCCGCCGAACCGCTGCCTCCACGTGGCGTACGTCAACACGGCCACCGGCGCCGCGCCGGGCTTGTCTTCATCCCCTGTGAAGAATCTTCCCAGCACCGGATTCACGCCCAGCACGCGCAGAAAACCCGCCGTGGTCAAGCCGCCCGTCATCCGTTGCGGCTCCCCCGCTCCGGTCAGCGTGTAGCCCCGGCTCTCGGGGGTAATTGCCATCGTCTCGAAGACCGCGTTTTGCTGCTGCCAGTCCAGATAATCCCGATAGCCCGTGTTGATGTTCGTGCCGCTCGTGTGGCGCGCCTCCACGGAGACGATCCGGTCCGGCTGCGGAAAGGGATAGGGGTTCAGCAGCAGAGCGTTTACGGCACTGAAAATGGCCGTATTGACGCCGATGCCGAAGGCCAGCGTCAGAATCACCACAACGACGAAGAACGGATTCTTGCGCAGTGAGCGAATCGCAAACTTTACATCCTGCGTCAGGTGGTCGAGCCCGCTCCAGCCCCACGCTTCGCGGCTCTTCTCTTCGAGCAGCGGGGCATTGCCAAACCGGCGTCGTGCCGCACAGTCGGCCTCGTCTCCGATCATTCCCTCCGCGCGGTTCCGCTCCGCTCTGCTCTCGAGATGAAAGCGCAACTCCTCTTCCATTTCGCGATTGAACCGGCTCCTGCCAAACAGAAACAGGAAGCGCCGCCAAAGTTCCCCCGGACCTTCCATACGCCTCTCCGATCTCTATTGATCCGGCCAGTAATTACTGACCATTGGGTGCCCCATCCTTTCAGCGTTCTTTGCTGAAAGGGTGGGAGACGATAACACTAAGGAAGGGCAGGCTCAATCACCCGCGTAATCGCCTCCATCACGCGCGTAAACTCCGAAACCTCTTCTGTCAGTTGTTTCAGCCCCGCGGGCGTGAGCTTGTAGTAGCGTGCGCGCCGGTTGTTCTCGGTCTGCCCCCACTCGGCCTTTACCCATCCCTTGATCAGCATCCGTTGCAGCGCCGGATAGAGCGACCCCTCCTCAACCTGCAGCACCGAATCCGACATCTCCTGGATGTGAAGCGCGATCCCGTAACCATGCATGGGCCCAAGCCGGTCCAGGCTCCGCAGAATGAGCATGTACAGCGTTCCCGGTGGTATTTCAGTTCTTCCCATAGTTGGACTACGGGAAAGATAAGCCGGGAAACAAAGCCTGTCAAGCGTCGGCCAAAAGTTGTAACGTCGGCCAAGAGTTGTAACGCCGACCTCCCGGTCGGCTGTAGCGTGGGCCTCCCGGCCCACACCCACCCTGCGTCGATGCGAGAGATGCTCTGGATGTGGAAGCTCAAGTGTTGTTCCTGTTTTTCATCCTTTCTGGGTGAAGCATAGCGCCATGATGGCTGCAGGTGACCTTGCTCTGGTCCGCATCAATTCAATCGGACCGGATCACTAACTTGCAGCGTTCTTAAGAAACCTCGCTCGTGTAACAGCCGGGGTGCTGATCCGCCGCTTTGTTGAAGCTTCAGGTCTGCACGTAGTCCTGATCGGCGGCGTGGACTCAACCCCCTCCCAAGCCTTTCATTCTGCACAGCTTCCACATCCTTTTCTTCCTTGCTCCAACTTTTGCGGAAAATATCCCTCCACCGGCGCACACTGGGAACAGATGAGAAAAAAGGGCAGGGAAAAAGCCTGGGTTACCCCACCCCCCCTATGTAGTACAAGCCGTATTCTCGACCAACCGCGCATGTAAACATAGTTATATGAACAGTTTACGATTTATTTCTGTTAATTATAAGGTAAACAGAAGAGGCTGTTTTTGGCCTGTTTTTGAACCGTTTTGGGCCCATTTGGAGGCAAAAATGCCATTTTTCGCGCCATCTCAAGCTGAACTTGCGCTCCCTGGAACGCCGGATTCCCTTTTTATTCGCCTACCAGCAATCACGAGACAAACCGACCGCCGACTGCTGACCGCCGACTGCTGACCGCCGACTGCTGACCGCTGACTGCTGACCGCTGACCGCTGTTCCTCCTCCACTCCGCGCCCATTTACAATGGTGGTGTGCAACTCGAACAGTCTTCGCCCATCATTCTCGCCGAAAATCTGACCAAGATTTATGCGGCGGGCCGAATTCAGGTCGCCGCGGTGCGCGGGGTCTCGTTTGCCATTCAACCAGGGGAGTTTGTGGCCATTGTCGGCCCGTCGGGTTCCGGCAAATCCACGCTCTTTTACCTGCTCGGCGGGCTCACGCAAGCCACCAAAGGCCGCGTGGTGATTGACGGGGTGGACTTTGCCACTCTGAGTGACGGCGAGCGCACCCGCCTGCGCAAGCACCGCATCGGCTTCGTCTTCCAGAAGTTCAATTTGCTGCCCACGCTCTCGGCCATGGGCAACATTGAGATCGCCTACGACGTCAGCGGCCGCAAGGAGCCGCTCGACCGCGTTTATCTCGAGCATCTGAGCGAACTGCTCGCGATTCAGGGGCGCCTCATTCACCGGCCCAGCGAGTTGAGCGGCGGCGAGCAGCAGCGCGTAGCCATTGCCCGCGCGCTCATCACCCGCCCGGCCATCGTCCTGGCCGACGAGCCCACTGGCAACCTCGACACCAAAAACTCCGATGCCGTCCTGAACATGTTGCTCAAGTCGAACCGGGAACTGGGCCAGACCACGCTCATGATCACCCACAACCCGGAAGCGGCCTCCATTGCCAGCCGCATTCTCTACATGCGCGACGGAGAGATCGTCCGCGAAGAGCGTGGTTCGCGTTGCGATTCACCCTTGCCGGCCGCGGGTGCGGCGCAGCTTTCCACACCTTTGGCCCCGGCCGCCGTTTGACCTCATTTGGGTGGCCCGGTATACTCAAAATTGTTGTGCGGGAGTAGCTCAGTGGTAGAGCATCGCCTTGCCAAGGCGAGGGTCGCGAGTTCAAATCTCGTCTCCCGCTCCATTCCGCCCTCCGGCGCCAGCCGGGTTGGCTATGGTGGAATGGAGCGACTAAGACTAACATTAGATAGCCAGCATGGCCCTGCCAAAGGCGCGGTACCCAAGTGGTAAGGGAGAGGTCTGCAAAACCTTTATGCGCCGGTTCGATCCCGGCCCGCGCCTCCAAAGTTTCCTCATTAAGTCTAATAAGATCAGCATAGTAGCCCCGTTATCCACACCTGTCCGCAGGTGGGGATTTTTCGTGTCTTTTCGTTAAATCTCTTCCTTCTCTGTCAGGCGGGTCGGAACATTCGAAGTGGCCTATTGGCGTTCAGGACTTGAAGCAGCCCAACGCTGGCGACAGCGGCTTGGACTCGGCTGTGACCCGAAGTGGGATCACGTCATCGCTCATTTACCTCCCTTGACGACGCGGGACGGTCTTTATGTGGCAGCGGAGACGGCCAACGGCACATTCCACGATCCAGGACAAAATACGTCTCACCCATGCATGCTCGCCCCAAGGGGCATTCTCGACGGCGCAATGGTCGATCCCGGAATCATGCGCGCCACTCTATCTCACGTCATGAGCAACTCCTGATGTCCAAGGCGAAGAATACTTATCTGGCGAATGGGCACAATGATCAAATGGAACATGTGCTTCCGATCTATCTGCCTGGGAACGACGGGCTACTCTATGCTGAGCCGCCCGGGACGTCAGGACGAGTCCAGGAGAGAGTCGGATCGTGCCACCAGACTCGACGCCGAGCAGACGAAGACGAGCCGAGGAAATTCTCTGACCGTGATTCAGTAAAGCTGACGGCAAAGAACTCTGGTTTGAATGGCAGCAAGCCGGTGTGAAATGCGCAACGCAGCGGGAAGGGAATAACATTGAAAACCGGAGCGCAGAATCGGAACGCGAGATGTTCCTCGGAATGAAAGTGAACCAGCCACAGAACCGGGCAAAGTGCCTGCGTCAAGCAAGATCGCCAAAGGGACCGTCGTGTTTTGCCCTTCTGGCTGTACTCCTTGGAATGTCCCTGGGATGCCGCCACAAGCAGGCGCCGACCATCATGGTCATTACCCCGACCGGGGGCATGGTGTACTGGGAGAATTTTGACCATGCCGTCAAAGCCAGCGCCGAAGGCGCTGGCATTCACACGGAACTGGCCGCGCCGCAATCCGTAACCGACTACACGGAGCAGGCGCAGATGGTGGAGAATGCCGTCTCCCGGCATGTGCAGGGGATCATCGTATCGCCATCGCATCAACTGGTGCTGGTCTCGGTGTTGCAGAAGGCCGAGCGGGCGCATATTCCGGTGGTGATCGTCGGAACTCCGATCGCTTTTTCGACCAAGGACTTTCCGGCCTTCGTCGGATGGGATGAAGCCGAGGCGGGCAGAGTTGCGGCAAGGCGCATCATTGCCCAACTGGGTGGCAAGGGAGAGGTCGGTATCGTGGGCGTCAGCCCGACCGTGGAAGGAAGCTCCCTGATCGAAAAGGCCTTTGCCGATGAGATTGCGCGCGCCCCGCGGGTGAAACTGGTGGGGGTGAAGTACGGGCTGTCGGATTGGGCGAGAGGACGCCAGGCGGTGCTGGACCTGGTTGCGGAGCACCCTGGAATCAAATGCATCTTCACCACCGACGAGTTTTCAACCCACGCCGCGGCCTACGCGTTCGATCGGCAGAAGCGGAAGCGCCCGATGCTGATCGGTGTGTCCGACGAGCTGGATGAGCTGAAGGGATTGCAGGCGGGAAGAACCGATGTGCTGGTGATCAGCGACCCACACGAACTGGGGGTGCGCGCCATGCAGGCCATGCGCGCGGCGCTCGCCGGGTCGGAAGCCAGCGCTTATTCCATGCAACTGCCGGTCTATCTCGTCGACAAGGAATCCATGGACGACAATCAGATCGTGAACATGTTGCTCAAGAGACGCAACTAGCGTTCTCTCCAAAAACTCCTGACAAAAATGCCGATGTCATTCTGAGCAGCTCGACTCGCGGTGCGAGTTACGGCTGGAATGAACTGCCTCCAACTCGCCAACTCGCGATTTCCGCGAAGCGGAAGCCAACTTGCTGATTTTGTTGATAAAACTCTTCTTTCAACCTGTTTGTTCATAGGGGGCGAACGGGGCCCCGAACGCTTTTCAGTTCGGGGGTGGTGAGCGAAGAATCTGCTTTTGCATCTCCTGATTCCTGGTAAGAACTTCAGGGACACCACTCTAATTCGCTGAGATCTTCACGTTCTGCCACGACGCCTGGGCATAGAACGAACGCAGCCCCGCGACGCCTTCGGTGAGGCAGTGATTGTCCTGGTAATCGAGGCGGGTGGGGCGGCCGTTTCCGGCCGGCGCCACGGTCACCGTCAGATGGCATTCCCGGGCCGCGAGTTCCAGGTGGTACCACATCCCCACAGAAACCGGCGTCGCCAGCGGTACGGATTCCAGCTGACGCCAATCGTAGGAAGCGCGTCCCAGCACCACGGTCTGCTCGTCGGGACGCAGGCCTGCATAGTAACCCTGGTAGGAATCGACTCCCTGCTGAGGGTCGGTGGTCCGGATCACCAGGCCGGCATCTCCGTAATGCGTTTCAGGAAACAACAGGTCAAAACGAATGTCGGCGGAGATGCGGTAATTGGTGCCTTCCGAGTGCGGTGCGATCAGCATATCGCCCCGGCCGTAACTGGGGTTGGAGAAAATGCCCCCCTGCTCGGTCCATTGGCCGCTGATGGGCTGCCAACCCTGCATGGCGGCGTAGGGACCGCTCTTGCCTCTCTGGGAGAGCAGACGGTAGGCGATGAACAGACCGGCGGCCAGAACCAATGCCAGGAAAATGGCCACCATGCTCCGGCGTGCGTAACTGACTACGTTTCTCATCGATAGCGCATCAAGTATAGTGGGTTTGCTTTGATTCATCCAATCTCCATCCGCGGGACAGAAGGTCTCGGCCGATTGGGCAGATTGACCTGGAGATGGTCTGTTCCCGCCCTGGCGGTCCTGCTGGTGCCGTTCTTTGCCTGGGCGGAGGGAGAACCGGAAAACCCGCTGCGCCTCCAGTCCATTGAGTCCGCCATCCAGACTGCCAGTTCCGCCGCGCACCCGGTGCGGGTGGTGGTGCGGGGCATCGTCGTCCTGAATCACCAGGAAATTGTGATCGAGGACCGGACCGGCGCGACTGAAGTCAAGCCACTGCACAGCGAAAAGATTGCCCTGGGGGACGAAGTCGAGGTCACGGGACAGATGACCCTGACGCCTCAACCGCAGGTCGAGCAGGGGCAATTGCGCAGGCTCTGGGGTGGGGCGATGCCGCTGCCCCTCTCGATTACACCCGATCAGGCCGCTGACGGAGAAAATGAACTGTTTCTGGTCCAGACCGAAGCCAAACTGGTGGATTTTGCTCCGGCCGGCCTCACCGGCGTGCGGCTGAATCTCCGCGGAGGACATCAGAACTTCTCCGCTGTGCTGCCCAACGACAACCCGGGAGAAGAGGTCACGGCCCAATCCAGGCAGCCGGGAGCCACGTTGCGGCTCACGGGCATTCTGATGGTGAACCACGGCCTCGACGCCGCTCACGGCGACGCCTTCACCCTTCAACTGCGCTCGCCGCAGGATCTTGTGCTGGTGGAACCGCCCTCCTGGTGGACGCGGGCGCACCTGTTGTTGCTGGCCGGAATCGCCGTGGTTTTCATCGTCATCTGCATCAACGGCTACTATCGCATCCAGCAATCCCGTCATTTGGCAGTGGCGGAGGAGCGCGCCAACATCGCGCGGGACATCCACGATACCCTGGCGCAGGGATTTGCCGGTATCACGCTGCAACTGGAGGCCGCGCAACAAACGCTCGAACGCGATCCGCCGCGAGCCAGGGGGCTGCTGAATGAAGCTCTGCAACTGGTGCGTCACAGCCGCGACGAATCGCATCTGTCGATCGATATCCTGCGCTCGCTCTCGCGCAATGATCGCCTGGATGTTCTGGTGGCACACTGCATCGCGCAACTGCAGGCGGCGTCCAGCGCTTCGATCGAACTCCACGTCACCGGCGCGCCGGCCGCGCTTTCCTACCAACTGGTCAATAATCTCTTTCGTATTGCGCAAGAAGCGATCTCCAATGCCGTGCATCACGCATCTGCGGATAAAATCTCGGTACGGATCGGATATCGAAAGGATGCCATCCGGCTCGAAGTTCAGGACGATGGGAAAGGCTTCAATCCGGAAGGCATTCCCGGCCCGGATGAAGGCCACTTCGGTCTGACCGGAATGCGCGAACGTTGCGCTACAATCAATTCGAAACTTGAGCTGGAGTCCAGCCCCAGGGGCACGTTGATTCGCGTGAGAGTTGCCGAATGACGCAGACAAATGCTGTCAGGCCTCCGGGGTGGGTAGTCGGTGCCCAGCCGGCTTCAAAACCAATCCGCATCCTGGTCGCCGACGACCACCTGGTTTACCGCATCGGCATTCGCAGCCTGATTGCGTCCGAGCCGGGTTTCGAGGTTGTGGGCGAAGCCTCCGACGGCCCCCAGGCCATCGCGCTTTTCCGCAAACTGCGGCCAGACGTGCTTCTGCTCGACCTGCGCATGCCGCAAAAAGGCGGGATCGAGGTGGTCCAGGAGATTCGCAAGGAGTTCTGCGACGCCCGCATCCTGATCGTGACCAGCTACCAGACCGAAGAAGAGATTTTTCAGGTTCTGGAGTCCGGCGCTCTCGGTTACATCCTCAAGGATATGGGCCGGGAGATGCTGATCGAGGCCATCCGCTCCGTGCGCGGAGGCACGCGCTGGGTGTCGCCCACGATCCAGCGGCAGTACGCCGAACGGGCCCTGCGTCAGCAGATTACTGTGCGCGAGATGGAAGTGCTGAAACTCCTCGCCCGGGGCCTGACCAACCGGGAAATTGCGAATGTATGCGGCATTTCTGCCGCCACGGTCAAGAATCACGTGAACAGCCTGCTGACCAAACTGGAAGTCGCCGACCGCACCGAGGCCGTCAGCTATTGCCTGGCGCATGGCATCGTTCAACTGGAAGACATGTAATTCCCGAAGATCTTGGCCGTTCATCTAGAAACGGCGGGGCGCAGCCATTCGGACGCAGCCCTATTTTTGTGCAGACGGCAGATGCCAGAAACCTGTTTCCGTAAGTGCGATCCGGCTCGCCAACGGTCTGCGGCCAAAAGACTGAAGCAATTCAAATCAATAAATAACTCATTCCGTAAGTCTGGAACGATAGGGCAAGCATCCGGGTCCTGGAACGCAGACGAACCTTTAAAATTACGCGCCCGAAAAATGGATTGTCAATAGGCTGAACCGCTCAAGACTCCAGATAAAAAATCTACTTATGCTTCCGGGCAACGCGGAGTGAGGCGCTGCCTTCGCAGGAGACGTTTCACCCGCGGCAGCAAGGGGCTCCCTCCCTGCGAGAAGGGCGTGCATTTTGCCGTCAGGCTGGCTGCCCGTGGGAGATGCAATGTCTTTGTGCAAAGGGATTTCAAAAGGACCATCCGCCATGGAGCGTTTTATCAGGACGTGCGCACGCCATCTGGAAGTTATCCTGATCTGCGGCGCGCTTGGTATCTTCAGCAGTCTTCTCGAAAGCCAGGAGCCGCGTTGGAGCGAAGCGCGGGCCAACCAGTGGTACCAGCAGCAGCCGTGGCTTGTGGGTGCCAACTATCTGCCTTCCGATGCGGTGAACGAACTGGAAATGTGGCAGGCCGCTACCTTCAATCCAGCCGAGATTGACCGCGAGTTCGGCTGGGCGGAAGGAGCCGGCATGAATACCATGCGCGTCTTTCTGCATAACCTGTTGTGGGAGCAGGATCCCGCGGGCTTCAAGCAGCGCATGGACCAGTTCCTGGCCATCGCCAGCAAGCATCGTATCCGCCCGATGTTCGTCCTCTTCGATTCCTGCTGGGACCCGGATCCAAAGCTCGGTCCGCAGCATCCGCCGGTTCCGGGCGTGCATAACTCAGGCTGGGTGCAGGCGCCGGGAAGAGCCATCCTGGCGGATCCAAACCAGTACCCGCGGCTCAAAGCCTATGTGCAAGGAGTTATCGGAGCCTTTGCCAACGACCCGCGCGTCCTTGCCTGGGATGTGTGGAACGAACCGGATAACGACAATGCAACATCCTACGGGCGAGTGGAACTCTCCAACAAGCGGGAACTGATTCTGGCGTTGCTGCCGCAGGCATTCGCCTGGACTCGTTCGGCTCATCCCACGCAGCCGCTGACCAGCGGGGTCTGGGCGGGGGACTGGTCCTCGCCCGAGAAAATGTCTCCCGTAACGCGCGTGCAAATCGAGCAGTCCGACATCGTCACCTTCCATAACTACGATTGGCCGGAGGGATTCGAGAGCAAGATACACGAACTGGAACAATTCCATCGTCCGCTGATCTGCACCGAGTACATGGCGCGCGGGGCAGGAAGCACCTTTGACACCATCCTTCCCCTGGCAAAGAAGTATCAGGTGGGCGCGATCAACTGGGGGCTGGTAAAGGGAAAGAGCCAGACGTATCTGCCCTGGGATTCCTGGCAGCGTCCGTATGTGGTCGAAAATCCGACCGTGTGGTTCCATGACGTCTTCCATGAAGATGGAACGCCCTATCGGCAGCGGGAGGTGGAAATCCTCCGCCAACTGACCGGAAAGTGAGAAGAAGGAGCGAAGGAATCCCGTGCGCTTGATAAAGAGCGGAAGCGTCGTCATGACCGTTTGAAGTTGCACCAACGATGGGTGCCCCAGGTCCCGCTTTTGGGACCTGGGAAAGCACGAACCGGTGTCCTGTCCCAAATCTTACTGACAAAATTACCGCTGTCATTCTGAGCAGCCCGACTCGCCGCGACGAGTTACGGCTGGGATGAACTGCCGCCAACTCGCTAACTCGCGATTTCCGCGAAGCGGATGCTAACTTGCTGATTTTGTTGATAAAGCTCTTCCTTCAACCTTTTTGTTCATAGGGAGCGGAGATTGGCGCGTATTACGCGCCAATCGCAGTCGAAGGACCTGCGGTTGTCCTTCAACGAAATTCGGTTCCACCACACTGGCTGTCGAGCGCAGGTCGGCCCCTTGCTCCCTACTCTTTTTATTTGATCAATTGCCTGGGATTTCTACGCGGAATGGGGTGCTGCGGTTAGGACCCTGCACCCTGGAGCCTGGCGGCTTGGGAATCTCCTCGGCGCTGGCAATGGAATTGCGGTAGTTCGGCGAGTCCCTGCGGCGAGTCCCGAATTGACGCCGTCCGGATGGCGGACGGGATGAACCCAACATCCCCCCCAACCGGCTGATTTGATTCAGGGATACGCTTTCTTCTGAGAGCAAAGTCAGAATGCAGGAACGAACGTGCACTTTGTATCGGATTGAATAAAAAAACCGTTGACAGCGATGACTAAATAAGACAAAATTGCGGGTCGTTCGGCGCATGCCCTTTAGGCTCGGGCTGTGTGTGCTTTTCTGTTTCTTTTGGAGCGGCTGCACCGGACTTTTGAAGCCTTGCCATCGCGGCAGGCCCGCTTGGCACGTGACAGACAGGTTTCAACCTGCTGGACGTGCCTGAAACTCACAAGTCGACACATAGAAAAGGGAATTTACTCAGGAGACCGCATGAAAACAATGTTGCGTACAGCACTCGCGCTTGCGTGGATTGGCTGTGCAGGATTCCTCCTCGTTGCACCCGCAAGTGCCCAGTCGGTCTACGGATCGATTTTTGGTACGGTGAGTGACAAAACCGGGGCAGCTATCCCAGGCGCCACCATCACGGTGAAGGATGAGGCCAAAGGCACCGTCGTTACCGTCACTTCCAACGCCTCTGGCGACTACAGCGTTCCTCACCTCATCCCGGACGTCTACGACCTCAAGGTCACAGTCAAGGGCTTCAAGGCATTTGAGACCAAGGGCGTTTCCGTCGAGGCCGATACCGCACCCCGCATCGATCCTACCCTCGAAGTCGGCGGCGGAGCTGAAACCGTCGAAGTGAACGCCGAGTCGCAGCCGGAATTGAAGACCGACAGGGCCGATGTGGCCACCGTCTTCGATGAGCAGCAGGTTTCCAGCCTGCCCGTCGGCGACCAGAACTTCACCAACCTGCAGCTCCTGCTCCCCGGCGCTCAGCTCCTCGGCTGGTCCCACGCCGCCGACGAAAACCCCCAGGCCTCCAAGCAGATTCAGGTGGACGGCCAGGCCTTCGGCGGAACTGCCTTCGAACTGGACGGCACCGACAATCAGGACCCCATCCTGGGCATCATCGTCATTAACCCCGCTACGGATGCGGTGACTGAAACCAAAATCACCACGCAGAACTTCGACGCCGAACTCGGCAAGGCCGTCTCTGCCGTTGTGACTGCCCAAACCCGTTCCGGAACCAACACCTTCCACGGCGACGTCTACGATTTCCGCACCGGCAACGCCAACCTGGCCCGCGATCCCTATTCGCAGCCTGCGGCCGCCGGCCTTCCCGCCGGACTCAAGAACCGCATGGGCGGTTCCATCGGAGGCCCCATCCTCAAGGACAAAGCCTTCTTCTTCTTCAACTTTGAAGGCCAGCGCGCGAAGGTCGGCACCGGGGCTACCGACACCCTGCCTACCACCAACCTCACTGAGTCCTGCCTGGGCAACACCACAGGCTCCGGCGCAGACGGAGTTGCCGGTTGCGACTTCAGCGAATATCTGACCCAGCTCGGTGCCGCCGGCACCATCTACGACTGGACCAAAACCTACGTGGACGACAAGGGCATCACGCGTCCCACGCCGTTTAAGAACAACGTAATTCCCGCCAGCTATTTGTCCGGTCAGGCTCTGGCTCTGCTCAAGCTGCTGGAGCCCTACACCAAGGGCGTCACCTATACGCCCGGCAGCGGCTCGGTCGGCAACCTCGACAAGAACTTCAACGAGAACGGAACCGGCCTGTTCAACAGCAACCAATGGACAGAGCGCGCCGACTACACCATCAATGAGAAGATGCATGTCTTCGAGCGCTTCTCCCGATTCACGGACACCTTGACCGGCGCGGTCATGTTCGGCGCGGCGGGCGGTCCTGGATTCGGCATCAACAACTACGGCGGCAACTCGACGGGCGCCAACGACAGCCTTGCAACCGGCATGGATATCGCCATCAGCCCCAAGCTGCTCACCGACTTCCGCCTCGGCTACTACCGCTATAACGTCATCGACACCAAACACGACCAGAGCGTTGAGTTTGCCAACTCGCTGGGCATCCCCGGCATCAACCTGGGCACCTTCTTCACCGGCGGCGCCCCTGGATTTATCTTCGACAGTCTGCCCAACGGCGGCGGCGGCACCAACGGCTGGTCCTACGGCGACGGTCTGGGAGTCAACCGCTGCAACTGCCCCTTGACCGAGCGCGAGGACCAGGGACAGATCGTCAACAACTGGACCCTTATCCGGGGCAACCACTCCTTCAAGCTCGGCGTCGATCTCCGCTATGGCCGCAACCTGCGCGTTCCTTCCGACACGGACCGCGCCGGTGCACTCAACTTCCATACCGACCAGACGTCCGACCAGGCAGCTGCCACTGCTGGCGGTCTGGGCTTCGCGACCTTCATGCTGGGCGAGGTCAGCAACTTCGGCCGCTACGTCTCCACGTCAACTAACGCCAAGGAGTTCCAGAAGCGCACCTTCTTCTACGCCCAGGACACCTGGCGCGTAAATAGCAAGTTGACCCTCAACCTCGGCCTGCGCTGGGATCTGTATTTCCCGGAGACCGTCAATGGCGCCGGGAACGGATCGCTGATGAATCTCGATACCGGCTACATGCAGATCGCCGGAATTGGCGGCATCGGCTCCAACATGGGATGGACCGTGAGCAAGACCAAGCAACTTGCTCCTCGCCTTGGCTTGACCTACCAGTACAATCCCAAAACCGTCATTCGCGCCGGCTATGGACGCAGCTTTGACACCGGCGTCTTCGGATCGATCTTCGGTCACACGGTAACGCAGAACATCCCGGTGCTGGCCAACCAGGCCATTCCGGAGCCCTCGAAGAGCGTCCCGGCCTTCACCCTGGCTCAGGGTCCCGCAGCTTACGTGGGTCCCGCGGTTCCCGCCACCGGTCTGCTGCCTGCCGAAGGTTACGCGGTTTCGCCCAGCTCGCGCGCCAACCCATTGCACTTCACCACCATCGATGCGTGGAACCTGAGCGTGCAGCGCGTCCTCACCCCAACCCTGTCGTTAACCGTTGCCTACGTGGGAAACAAGGGAACGCACACTTTGGGGGACGGCGACTCGAACGGCACCAACCCCAACGAAGCAACCAACTTCCTGCCTGGGGCTTACAGCGTCACTGGCCAGTCGTTGAACTACGATCCCCATGGCTTGAGCGGTAAGAACGATGCCGGAACTCCGATTACCTTCCCTGGGTCCTACTCAGGCGGCGTTTCCAACTCGAAGTTCCTGACACGCTACTACGGTGGCAAGCTGATGGCGTGCATGGATGCCAACTACATCAGCCTCAGCAACCTCCAGGCGATCGACGGCGGCGATCCTAACCTCACTTCAGGCATGTGCGGCTGGACCAACGGCATCGGCTACCGTGCCGACACCCAGAATACCGAATTCGACGCCCTGCAGATCAACCTGGCCAAGCAGATGAGCCACGGCCTCTCCGTCACTGGGAACTATCAGTGGGCCAGCGCCTTCAGCGAAAACTCAAACTACTACACCTGGGATCACGCCATCCCTCACATGCGCGACAGCAACGTCCGCGACCAGCAGGTGGTTCTCTACGGCAGCTACGATCTGCCCTTTGGCAAGGGCAAGGACTACCTGCAAAACGCCAACCACGCCACCGACCTGATCGTCGGCGGATGGCAGTTGAGCGGAACCATGAACTGGTCAGGCGGCCTGCCCTTCACGCTCGGCTACAACGAGTGCGGGTCGAACATTACCAATGGACCGTGCGATCCCAGCCAGTCGCACAAGATGTCCACCAGCCTGACCGGTTTCACGCCCGGCTCTAACGGTGTTGGAACCCGTACCTTCTACCAGGCGCACTCACTGGGAGACGGCACCTTTATCAACCCCGGCCTCGATCACTTTGGAAACGCGGGCCAGAACACCTACCGCGGGCCCACTTTCTTCACCTCCGACCTGGCCTTCACCAAGGCCTTCGCCATCTGGGAGAGCGTTGCCATGAAGTTCCGCATGGACGCTTACAACGCCTTCAACCACATCAACGCCGGCAACCCTGGCGGCAACATCGAGTCCACGGGTACCATCAGCGGCGAGGCCAATGGATGCGTAGGTTCATCCTGCGGTCCTCGTCAACTTGAATTCTCCCTCCGCTTCCAGTTCTAGTTCCGCGAAGGAGGAGCAATAAGACTCGAGGGGGAGCTTCGGCTCCCCTTCTTTTTTGGGATTGCCGCGGTCAGTGGCTTCTTCACCACCAGGGTCCCCACGGACGGGTCTTGGGCCGTGGGGTGGAGTTATAAGCCACCTTGCACAAACTGGGTCTGTGCACTCTAATTGGAGAACCGCTCTAAACTGCAAGGGCAGGGTTGCCATGTTCCGCACATTGATTTCCGCACTCGTCTTCGTTCTTTTTATCGTTTCCGGCCAGGCACAAGCCTCCCAAAGTGCTTCCCCGTCCGACGGCGGCGCTGCGGCGTCTCCTCCCACTTTCCAAACCGCCAAAGAGCTGGCTGGCAAGGGTCGGCTTGATCAAGCCATGGCTCAACTGGACCAGCTTTCCGCGCAAACGCCCGAACCGGCCGGCGTCGAGCGGCTGCGCGGCATCATTCTTTATCAGAGAGACCAGTTTCCCCAGGCCATCGAGGCATTTTCCAAAGCCGCTGCCCAGGACCCCACCGACCGCGAGTCGATCGAGATGCACGGCGTGAGCCTCTTCCGCCTTGGCCGTGCCTCCGAGGCCATCCCCTTCCTTGAGAAGGCGCGAGCCACGGTCGAGAGCGCAAATATCGATCCGGACTATGTCCTGGCGCTCAGCTACGCCAGCGCGCAGCGCTTTAGCGACTCCAGGCATGCCTTTGCCGCGCAATTCGGTTTTGCACCCGACTCGCCCGAAGCCTACCTGCTGGCTGCCCGCATGTTTCTGCGCCGCGAAATGCTCAACGAGGCGGGAGCCGAGGCCAGCAAGGCCCTGGCCCTCAACCCCAATCTCCCCTTGGCCCATCAGTTGCTCGGCGAGCTGGCGCTCTCTCGTGGCGACCTTCCCGGAGCCATTCGCGAGATGCAGGCCGAGTGCAAAATCAACCCGCTGGACCCTGACCTCTATGACCGGCTCGGCGATGCCTACTTCCGCACTGGCCAGTACACCCAGGCCCAGCAGGCTCTGGACCGCGCCGTTCTGCTGGAACCCAACTCCACCGGCCCCTTCATCCTTCTCGGGGAGACCTTTCTCAAGCTCAATCAAACCATGCCGGCTCTCCATTATCTCGACCATGCAGTCAAGATGGACCCGTCCAACTATCTCACCCACTACCTGCTGGGCCGGGCTTACAAAGCCGCTGGCCAGATGTCCGAATCCAATCGCGAGTTTCGCAAAGGCGCGGAACTGCAGCATCAGGGCGATTCCAGTCCGGCGGGGAAATAGCCCATGCACATCTGCCGCGCTTTTTTTTCTATCTATCTCATCGGCGCCCTCTTGCCTTCTGCCTTGCACCTTCAGGCGCAAACGCCGAACCCGGCGCAGGCCCCGAATCTAAAGAAATTCCCTTCGCTCAAAAAAGCGGATGCTGCCTTCCATGCCGGCTTTGCCGCTCGCCAGAGTGGGAATCTCGAACTGGCGCGGACAAAATTTGCCGAGGCGGTCAAGCTGGCGCCGCAGATCCCGGAAGGGCATGAGGCCCTGGGCGCGGTTCTGCTGGAACTGGGCCGACCGGCCGAAGCGGTTCCGGAGTTCGAAGCCGCCGCAAAGCTCAAGCCCGCCGACGCAGAAATCGAATCCAGTCTGGCGCTGGCCTACGCCCAGGCAGGTGAGCCGGCAAAGGCCCTTCCGCACTTTTCCGCGGCGATTGAGAAGATGCAGGAGCCAGGCCAAACGCCCGCCAATGCCGCCTTTCATGAGGCCTATGCCCGCGCCCTGGCGGCTCTCGGCAAGCCGGAAGAGGCGGTTCGCGAGTTCGTCTCCGAGGAAGCGATGAGCGGACCCCGGGCCGATCTCGACGATGCCATCGGTTCGCTCTACGCACAGATGGGCCAGTGGGACCAGGCGCGCAGCCGGTTTGAACACGCCATTTCGCTCGACGCCGGATTCCTTATGGCTCGCATCCAACTCGGCATTGTCGATCGCGAATTGCATCTGACGCCTGAGGCCCTTGCGCAGTTGGAGGCCGTCGTCAACCAGGCGCCAACCAATGCACTGGCGCAGTTGGAGTATGGGCGGACGCTGGAGGCGGCCGGCCAGGACGAAGCCGCTACCCCCCATCTGGAACAGGCCGTCAAGCTAGGCCCTGAACTCCCCGGCGTGCAAAACGAGCTGGCCCTGGCCCTGCAGCGGCTGGGCCGCCAGCAGGAGGCCATTCCCTGGTTCCAGAAGGCCATTGAGCGCGAGCCGCACAACACCAGCGCATTGACCAACCTGGGGTTGGCTCTCACCCTCACCGGCAACGCCAAGGATGCCCTTGAAAGCTTCAAGCGAGCCCTGGCCGAGGACTCCAAAAATCCCGTCATCTATAAGGATCTGGGTGTGGCCCACGTGCAGCTCTCGGCCTTCGACGAATCCATCGTGGACTTCAAGACCGCCCTCGCGCTGGACCCCAACGATCCGCAAACCCACTACGACCTGGGCTTGGCCTACAAGTTCAAGGATCGCTCCGCCGAAGCCGTTGCGGAGCTGAGCCAGGCCGGCCAAATCGACCCCACACTCCCTGACCCGCCTTACACGCTGGGCATCCTCCTCATGCAGCTCGGCAGGCTCGACGATGCCGTCGTCGAGCTGAAAAAAGCCGTCGCTCTGCGTCCCGACAACGGAAATTCCTGGGCGATCCTGGGCAGCACGCTCAAACAGGCGTCGCGGTTGGACGAAGCCCGCGAAGCCCTTGAAAAGGCCATTCCCCTGCTTCCCGGCCAACCCGGCCCGCGCGTCACCCTGGCAGGCGTTCTGGCCGAACAGGCCGCCGCGCTGGCCTCGCAGGCCGACACCGCACAAGCCTCCGGAGACCAGCAGAAGGCCGATCAGTTGCGAGCCAGAATAAAGGAACTGCGCGCCCAGACCGCCGATCTGCGCCGCCAGGGAGCGGTTCTCGCTCAAAGCGCCATCAGTCGCCAGCGTGCGGCTTTCGCCATGAACGCCGGAAATCAGCTCATGCTGCGCGGCCAGATCACCGACGCCATCGCCCGCTACCAGGAGTCGATCGCCGCCGATCCCTCCTTCGCCGAACCTCACCTCCAGCTCGCCATTGCCTATGAGCGCCAGGGACGCCCGGAGGATGCAGCCGCAGAACGCGCCAAAGCGAAGGATCTTGCTCCCACCAAATAAGATCCCCTTCGCACCTGGAAACGCCAGACCCGCTGGGTGCCCCATCCTTTCCGCAGCTTCATCGCGGAAAGGGTGGGAAACCTCAACACGAATCAATCCAAAGGAACGGATCAACGAAATCCCCCTCCTCGAATCGAAGCTCCCCAGTGTTTCCCCAGCCGCCGCTGTGCTAGACTGGCGGCCAAATGAAAGCCCGCATATTTGCCGCTCTTTTCGTTCTGTGTGGAACGCCGCTTCTGGCTCAGGCGCCGGCATCCGCGCCTGCAACGGCCCAGACCCAGACCTACTGGGCCAATGTCGGTTTCAGTTACAGCTTCCCGGCAGACTGGCAGGTTGTGGACATGAGTTCCACCCTCCCCGCAGCCCAGCAGCAGGCGCAGCAGAACGCCGCCACCGACGATGAAAAGCGGGCCGTTGCCTGCACCCAGATTGCCCAAAGCGCTCGCCATGGAAGCCCAGCCTCCACGGTGGTCGCCGTCGTCCTCCCCTTTGCCTGCCTTGGTGCGGAGATGACCGAAAAGGATCTTCCCGGCATGGGCTCGGGTGCCATGGAGGGTATCCAACAAAACTTCGATCTCGCCGAGCCGGTTTATGGCGTCTATTCGCTGGGCAGCCATCATTTGTGGGTCGAGCGCGTCAAAGGCACCTTCAAAGACCACCCCGAAACCCACTACACGGTAGAGACCGTCTGCAGCATTCTCAAGAAGGGCGCGGTTTGCTGGATGGCGATCGCCGCCGATGAGGCCGATCTCAGGGCCTTCGAGCTCGGCGCTGTCGTGTTGGACGGCGAAGCCCCCACCCCGCTGGTCCCAGCCAATGCTTTTGTTAAGAAGCCGTCGTAATATTCGCTTGCAGACCAGGACAAAAACAGGCCCATCGACTTGGCGCAGACGCGTGCGGACGGCGGCAATGGCTCTCGCTGCCTGCGCGGGGTCGTTCGCTCAAACACCGGCGCCCAACCCCGCTCAAGCTCCCGTTCCCACCGCGGCCCAGGTCGGCATGGGAAGCCAAATCCCCGCCCCGGCGCAACCTTCCCCTCCCAACGCGCCCCAGGTTGAGGACCAGATTCCCGTGCGCATCGCTCCCTTGCCCCACGGCGAGGGCGCGCGGCGCATGGGCCAACGGCTGCGCGCAATCTTCGACGCCAACGATTGGAAGGCCGATCCCAGCAAGCCCTTCCAGCGCATTCCCTATTACCAGACTTTACTCAGCCACAAGCTGTCGCTGCCCGACGAAATGGCCGTGCGCATGGAACTGGGCAACGAGCAGATGCGCGCCGGCCGCATCGACCGCGCCATCGAGACGCTGGAAACTCTCCTGAAGCGCATCGCGCCCTGCCTGGACCGCGTGCCCCGCCTGATTCAGGCGCAGATTCACCAGGAATTGGCGCTGGCCTATCTCCGCCTCGACGAACAGGAAAATTGCATCGCGCCGCGCAACCCGGTGGCCTGCAACTTTCCCCTCCAGGGCGCCGTTCCTCACCGCCAAACCCGCGGCGCCGAGGGCGCCATCCGCGAGTACACCAGGACCCTGGAACTGAATCCGGAAAGCAGGATTGCTCGCTGGCTGTTGAACATCGCCTATCAGCAACTGGGCCGCTATCCTCAGGACGTGCCCAGGCAGTGGCTGGCGTCGCCGGAGCTGTTCGCCTCGGAGTACGACATCGGCCGCTTTCCTGAGGTGGCCGCGCTGGCCGGGATGACCAACTACGAGCTCTCCGGCGGTGCCATCGTCGAGGACTTCGACGGCGACGGCCTGTTGGATGTACTGGTCTCTTCCTCGGGTCCCCTCGACCCCATGCACTTCTATCACAACAACGGCGACGGCACCTTCACCGACCGCACCAAAGAAGCCGGCCTGGGCGACGAGATCGGCGGCCTCAACCTCGTCCTGACCGACTACAACAACGACGGCCATCCCGACGTGCTGGTGCTCCGCGGAGCCTGGTGGGGCCGGTTTGGCTTGTATCCGCTCTCGCTGCTGCGCAACAACGGCGACGGCACCTTCGACGACGTAACCGAAGAAGCGGGGCTGCTCACCGTTGGCCCCACCCAAACCGCGGCCTGGGCCGACTACGATGGCGACGGCTGGCTGGACCTCTTCGTCGGCCACGAGTCCAAGCCGGGCGACGAGCACCTCTGCCAGCTCTTTCATAACAACCGCGACGGCACCTTTACCCTGGTTCATGCGCCGGGAGCGCGGCCAGACAGGTTGGGCTCCAACCTCGGCTTTGTCAAGGGCGTCACCTGGGGCGACTACAACAACAACGGCCGCCCGGACCTCTTCGTTTCCACCATGTCCGGCGCAAGCTACCTGTTCCGCAACGACGGACCACGCGACCCAGCGCATCCTGAAACCGGCGAATGGAAGTTCACCGACATTACCGAAAAGGCCGGCCTGGGCGGCCAGCGCTACACCTTCCCCACCTGGTTCTTCGACTACGACAACGACGGCTGGCTCGACATCTTTGCCGGCGGCTACGCGACCACCTCGGAGGAGGATGTGGGCGCCTTCGAATTGAACCTGCCGCACCACGCCTCCGTCTCCCACCTCTTTCGCAACAACCGCGACGGCACCTTCACCGACGTGCCTCACGCCGCCGGGCTGGACCGCTCAATTACCACCATGGCCGCCAACTTCGGCGATCTGGACAACGACGGCTGGCTCGACGTGTATCTGGGCCTGGGCGAGTCCTCCTACGAGTCGCTGCTGCCCAAGCATATGTTCCGCAACGACCACGGCCGTTACTTTCAGGATGTCACCACCGCGGGCGGCTTCGGAAATCTGCAAAAAGGCCACGGCATCGCCTTTGCCGACATTGAGAACAACGGCAACGAAGACGTCTTCGAGGAGTTGGGCGGGGCCTTTCCCGGCGACGTCTTCCTGCCCACGCTCTATCGCAATCCGGGGCACGGCAATCACTCCATCACGCTGCTGCTGGAAGGCGTAAAGACCAATCGCGCCGCCTATGGCGCGCGCATCAAAGTCACCGTCGAAGAGCAAGGCCGCGAGCGATCGATCTATCGCGCAGTCGGTTCGGTCTCCAGCTTTGGCGGCAACCCCATGCGCCAGCACATTGGCGTCGGCTCGGCCACTTCCATCCGCGACCTCGAGATTTGGTGGCCGGTTTCAAAACTCCGCCAACACTTCAGCAACGTGCCGGTGGATCGCGCCTTGCACATATTGGAAGGCCGGGACACCCTCGATCCGGTTGCGCTCAGACCGTTTGAGATTGGAACGTCAAAGATTGCCCACTGAGATTGGAAAAACAGAGATTGCCCAACCCAGCCGTTCCGCAAAAGCCACAAAATCAGCGCGGCTTTAGCCGCGGAGGGATGTTTCTTGCGGTTTCTGTGTAAAAAACGGAGTTCTTCCGCAGCCTCTTTAGCCCCTGAGGGGGGGGCTTTGCTTAAATACTCCTGCTTTCGGGTGACTTTCTGGGCAAGACGAAGAGTTTTTGGGCAGGAGCCGAATTTCGCGGATTTGCCCTGATTCTGCCGTACTACCTTGAGGCTTGCCTAGGGTGACTGCATGGTAACTGTCGGACTGGCGACTGGCGACGAACCAGGCGCAACCTTCTTCCTGGACCCTGGGGCGTTTGTCAGGAGTAATTGTCACGGTTGTCATTAAGACGCGCACAAGGATTGCTTTCCATCAGGAATTCTGGAGTTAGCCAGGAGATGAGGGCGGGTGCTTTGACCCGGCCCCTACGCTGCCACGGCGGAGCTTCCTCGTGGATAATCGTAGGCGTGGAATAATCTGCTGCTTAATGCGCGTAAAAGGGGAGCCGAGTGATGGTTGCAATGTGCGTTGTGCGTATCTGTCTCGTTCCGCTGGAAACGAGCGCGCCCAAATTCTTTGGCTTTTCCGAGTTTCTTGCTGGTCTTGCGCTCATGGTACTGGCTTGGACAATTGCAGACGTGCGCTACCGATTTCGCATCCGATCCGCTCCAATTCCCCTTCAGGGGATCACCTTCGCGACGGTCACCGCAGTTGGGGTACTCACCCTAGTAACTGATCTTTGGCGTGCTCAAGGATGGCTTGTTCCGAAAGTCAGCTTTTTCACTCCGGCCTCCTGGCAAGCGCTACTTGCGGGACTTTATCTTTTGACCTTTCTGACTTGGACGATTTTCGCGTTTATTAAACCAGCGACCTTCGGCAGGTGGAATGCCAAGCGCTATGCGGAGACTCTTTTCCGAGTTATAGTGAAAGGCTCGCCGACGGAGTTGGCTGTCGTGGCTGACGAACTGATGCGCTCGGCAAAGGCGCTTGTGTTCTACGCAACACCTAGAGGTGAAATCCAGCGTTTTCTCCCCAATTCAGCAAGAAAGAAAAAAGAGCCCTCAAAGATTGAGCTGTATGCGAACGATATTCTGTCCCTCATAGCAGACAGGCGATTTTGCCGCGCCATTGTCGAGTCTTCGCCTGGCACAGCATGGGCCTTCTTCGGCGAGATGGGAGAGCAAAAGAAGTACGGCATCCAAATTCAAACCTTTGCCCGCAACATTGTCAGCGAGGCGCTGGAAAACAAGGGCTCATTTCTCTACCACGAGACAGCAGGCTACGAGTCTGGACTGATCGGCAACTACAAGCCCATCTGCCAGTCAATATTCTCCAATTACGAAATGGTCGAAACTATTGGTACAGAGCTCGATAGTGACTACAGAAGTAGGACCAGATGGGATAGCGACCAGTGGGAGGCCTATTGTCGCATTGTTCTTATGACCTTTGGTGACTACGTCGGAAGGGGGAACAGCGGCCACTCGTACGTGCTCTACAGAGCGTTAAAGGACGTCGGGAATGCGCTAGTTGATCTCTACAGGCTCAACGGAGTGGAAAGCAGCAGCTGGAATGACGATCTCCTAGCCCGACTTCGGGTTGTCGTTGATTTCATTGCGGAGGCAGTACAGATCTTAGAGAAAAAGGGCGTTCCTACTGGTTTGGGGAGGCGAAGCACGGGCAAAAACCTTCATCATTCTGAGAATATCTACGACCAAATTGCTAACCTGATCTTCGAGGTGATCTTTGCGGCCTCCGCCGTGACCTCCCCGCGAGACCAGTGTTGGTGGGTTCAGCACAACGCACTCTGGGGCGAATTGTTCAACTTTGGTCATTTGGACGGACAAGCAGGCAATGTCGTGAAGTCTAGGGTCTACCGGCTCCTGTACAACGATATCGTGGAGATGAAACGTCTTTCATTTCCGAACTTCAAAGGCGCAAGAATCCTTGGCTTTTGCCTGAACGTCATGGGATTGGAAAAGAGGCAGGATGACTGCTTTAAGGATAGCCGCGCACTGCACAAAGCAATTCTAATCTGGACAAGGAAGAACTTTGCCTGGCTGTATAACGAGAACCCACGGGTCGGTGAAGCCTGTCTCGTAGATGGCGTAACCTATGATGCTGCGAGCCAAAGGATTGTAAGGACATACCCTGCCGATGGGCTGAATCGTGAGGCGCAGTACGTCTATCTCTATGTCGACCCTCCTCCGACACTGACCGAGAAGCTTGAAACCTAAATGGCGATTGTGCGGTACCTTTCGCGCTCGCCACAGTTTTTCCCCGGGTCAGTCCTGAAATGTCGCCATCGCGCACGTTTTCTGTTCCCGACCCTGCTCTGAGCGGTTGACCGCCGGTTCGTCAGCTACCAGTTGATAAGCGTCCAGGCAAACCTTCTGTGGGAGAGATCCGGAATTTTTGGGCAAGGCGGGCGATTGACCCACTTTTCAAGCAAAGCCCCCCTGAGGAAATTCTTTTTCCTCTATGCCATCAGGATGAATGCTCAAGCCAATCCTTTTTTGCAGATCATTTCCCTCATCCCGCGCACAATGAAGGTAAGAGACCTGATCCATAAAGCCGCTCAGTCACGGTTTTCAGCCCGAAATCTGGCCCCGACCCCCACCCCCCCTATGTTTTTTTAGGGTTATTTCCGCTCTAAAATTTAAGTAAGCAACAAGGAATGAACAACTTAAAAATTAAGTCAGTTAACTTATCGGTAAACAGACAGGCCTGTTTTTTGCCCGTTTTCGAGCTGTTTTAGCCCGTTTTTGGTCAAAAACACCGCTTTTTGCATCAAATCCACGAATCATTCGTTGCGCCGTGTCGGCAGAGAGTTCTATTTAATCTGCAAACGTCAGAATGAATGCCGTGCAGGCCAGAACGCCGCCTCCTGAAAAACCCGATCCTTCCGCTTGTCGCACCGAAACGATGTATCGACCCTGATGCACCAGGCAATCCGAATTGCATTCAGGGGTTGTCGCTTCTTATACTCAATCACCGGTCGCATCCAAAAAAATCGGCAGCGGTCCCAAGGAGATTCCCGCTTTGTCTTTTACCCGTCGCGGATTTTTGAAGTCGCTTTCGAGGACTGCACTGGTCTTGCCGCTTGCAGATGTTTTAAGCTTGGCTCGCCCGGCTTTTGGGCTGCGCTCCCAGCAGCCCGAGCCATCGCAAAAGCCCGCCGCGGGCATGGCCCGCGACACCTATTCGGCCCCGTCCCGTCCCGCGCCCAAGGGGGCTCCTTCGCCGGTCACCGGCACGCCGCTTGGAGTCCAGTTCGTCGATGTTGCCGCCGAAGCCGGCCTCAACGTCGAAATGATCTACGGCGGCGAGCACCGCAACAAATACCTGCTTGAAACCACGGGTTGCGGCGCAGCGTTTTTTGACTATGACCAGGACGACTGGGTCGACATCTTCCTGGTCAACGGCTGGCGGCTGGAGGGCTTCCCCAAAGGCCACGAACCCGTCTGTCACCTCTTCAAGAACAACCGCGACGGCACCTTTACCGATGTCACCCTGAAGGCAGGCCTCGCGCGCTCCGGCTGGGGCCAGGCCTGCTGCGTCGGCGACTACAACAATGACGGCTGGAACGACCTGTTCGTCAGCTACTACGGCCAGAACGCCCTGTTCCGCAACAACGGCAATGGAACCTTCACCGAGGTGACCAAGGAAGCCGGCCTCTTGCAGGACCGCCTGCGCTGGAACTCGGGCTGCACCTTTCTCGATTACGACAAGGACGGCCACCTCGACCTGTTCGTGGGTAACTACATCGACTTCGACATCAAGACAGCGCCCTTGCCCGAGGACGCCAACTGCACCTACAAAGGCATTCAGGTGGCCTGCGGGCCGCCCGGCTTGATGGGCGGCAAGAACCTGCTTTACCACAACAACGGCAACGGCACCTTTACCGATGTAAGCGAGCGCGCCGGCATGTGGGCCACGCAGGGAACCTATGCGCTCAGTTGTGGCGCGGCCGACCTGGACAACTCCGGCTGGCCCAATATCTACGTGGCCAACGACTCCACCTCCGCCACCTATTACGTGAACCAGAAAAACGGCACCTTCAAGGACCAGGCCATCGAGGCCGGTATCGCTTACTCGCCCGATGGCAAGCCGCAGGCCGGCATGGGCGTTTCCTTCGGCGATTACAACCGCGACGGCCTGTTGGACATCATCAAGACCAACTTCTCCGGCGACACCGACTCGCTCTTTCAGAATCTCGGCGACGGCTCCTTCGACGACCTTACCTACCAGGCCGGCATGGGCATCAATACTCGCCTCATGGGTTGGGGGGTGAGTTTTCTTGACATGGACAACGACGGATGGCTCGACATCCTCATCGCCAACGGCCATGTCTATCCCGAAGTGGACGGAACCCAGGTGGACGCCGCCTATGCCGAGCGAAAATATCTCTACCGCAACCTGCGCAATGGCCAGTTTGAAGATGTCAGTGCGATCGGGGGCAGCGGCATCACCGCTCCCGCCAAGGCTCGCGGCTTTGCCCTGGGCGACTACGACAACGACGGCGACCTGGACGCCATCGTCAACTGCGTCAATGCGGTCCCGCAATTGCTCCGCTGCGACTCCACCTTGACCCGCAGCTGGATCAAAATCCGCCTCGTGGGAACTAAAAGCAATCGCACCGGCATCGGCGCGCGGTTGAAGGTGGTGGCGCAAACCGGCACCCCCGTCCTGACCGCCAAGCCAGGCACCCCCCTGGTCCAGATCGACGAGGTCCGCTCCTGCAACGGATACTACTCGGCCAGCGATCTGCGCATCCACTTCGGCCTGGGCGATGCAAAAAAAGTGGACCTGCTCGAAATCAGTTGGCCCTCCGGCGAAGTGAACACGCTGAAAGATCTGGATGTGAACCGACTTTACGTGATCCAGGAGGGTGGCAAGATCCTGAAATCCGAAGCCCTCACCCCGGCGCAGAAGAAGTCATGAAAAACTTCGGAAGCGCCAGGCACCCTGGCAGCGAGCAAATGCCCGTCAGATGGCCCTCCGTAAGCTCTCCGCGCGCCGATGGCATAAATGAAAACATCCTCCGCAGGATATCTATACGGAGCGGAAAGTGATACGCTTTCCACGACTTAAATTAGAGGCCCGCAGCACGCACGGAGGCGGTTATGCAACCAGCCAGGGGAGAGATAACACTGCTTTTGGCAAGGTGGAAGAATGGCGAGCTGTCAGCATTTGATGAATTAATGCCACTGGTTTACCCCCACCTGCGGGAGGTAGCTGCCGCCTATATCCGGCGCGAACGCAATCCCGACCTTCTGCAGGGCACGGCTCTGGTCCACGAACTCTACTTGAGACTCTTGAACCAGAAGAAAGCCGCCTGGGAAGACCGCCGGCATTTCTACACCTTCGCGGCCAAGGTGATGCGCATGATCCTGATCGATCATGCACGCGAATGCCAGGCCCAGATGCGCGGAGGCTGCCTTGAGCGCATTCAGCTCAGCGACGACCTTTCGTGGATCAATATCGACAGTCCGGAACTCCTTGACCTGAATCGCGCATTGGATGAGCTCAACGCCCTCGACCCATACAAGGTTCAGCTCGTTGAATTGCGTTACTTTCTCGGCTGCACGGCCGAGGAAACTGCCACCTTGATGGAAGTTTCCAAGTCCACTGTCGACCGGGACTTGAAATTCATAAAAAGCTGGCTCTATCGGCGCATTCACCTGGGCGTGGCCAGCGATGCAGTCGCACTGTGACCCAGTTCGGCTCCAGTTCCCGCAGTCTTTAGTTAGAGTTACAAGCCACAGGCGGGGTCACAATTCAAATGGAAGAAACCACTGAAAGATTCCTCCGTACCGAAGCGGTTTTCAACGAAGCGATCGTGGCTCCCGTTGAAGCGCGAATGGTTTTGATTGAAACCCGATGTCATGGCGACAGGGAACTCGCGGAAGAAGTCTGGTCGCTGCTCAAAGCCTGCGAAGCGGAAGAGCAATTTGCGGCATCGCGCCGCTCGGACCCTGAAGCTGACCACGACGCCACACCCAGATTCAAGCGCATTGGTCCTTTTGTGCTGGATCGCCTGTTGGGACGCGGCGGCATGGGCGCCGTTTATCTGGCCCACCGCGCCGATGGCCAGTTTGAGCAGAAGGTCGCGATCAAATTGATCGACCTGCCGCTTGCAACCGACCTCTTCCGGGAGAGGTTTCGTCAGGAACGTCAGATTCTCGCCGGGCTACAGCATCCGTTCATCGCTCGCCTGATGGATGGCGGCGTTACTCAGGATGGCGATCTATATCTGGTGATGGAATATGTGGATGGAGTTCCCATCCATCGCTTTTGTGAAGACCAACATCTTTCCGTGCCCCAGCGTCTGGCCTTGTTCCTGCGCGTTTGCGAGGCCGTGCAGTTTGCCCACCAGCACTTCGTAGTCCATCGCGACTTGAAGCCGGATAACATCCTGGTCGCGGAAGATGGCACTCCCCGCCTGCTGGACTTCGGCACCGCCAAGTTACTATCACCTTCCTCCGGCAAACCTGGAAACCAACTTACGCGCGATGGATTCCAGTCTTTCACCCCGCAATATGCAAGCCCGGAACAGGTGTTAGGCAACCCCATCACCACCGCGTCAGACACTTACTCGCTCGGCGTTCTGCTGTACGTGCTGTTGACCAAATCTCTGCCGTATGAACTGAAGGAGCTTACCACCGCAGAAATGCTGCGCGTGATTTGCGAAGAACCTCCACGCAAGCCGTCTCAATCCGCGGCCCCCAGCAAGCGGCTCGATTCCGATCTCGAAGCGATCCTGCTCAAGGCCCTGCGCAAGGAACCAGCGGAGCGCTATCGCACCGCCGAGCAATTGGCCACGGATGTGCGCGCCTATCTTGACGGGCGCCCCGTTGCCGCACGCCAAGGCACGTTGCGTTATCATGCCGCAAAGTTTGTCCGTCGCCACTGGTTCGGCTTGGCCGGCGCGGCCCTGCTCGTCGCCACTCTGGCCACGGGCGTTGTGGGCGTAGTGTGGCAGGCCCAGGTGGCAAATCGCGAGCGGCGTAAATCTGAGGCGCGCTCCGCCGACCTCAGACAGTTGAGTAACAGTCTTCTTTCCGAGTTGGATGATGCCATCAAGCAGTTACCCGGTTCAACCGGCGCGCAGAAGTTGCTGGTGACGCGCGTGCTGGAGCACCTTGACCGCATGGCTAAGGACGCGCAAGGCGACCGCCAGACCCAACTCGATCTCATTGATGCCTATACGCGCCTGGGAAACATTCAGGGCAATGCCTACGATCAGAATCTCGGAGATCCCGCAGGCGCATTCGCCAGCCTTGGCAAGGCGCTGATCCTCGCAAAGCTGCTCGCGGACGCCGGCCCCAAGGATCGCGAGGCAATCCGCACGCTTGCCCTGGTCGAGCAGTCCCGCAGCGAAATTCTGTGGCAAATCGGCAAAACGCCAGAGGCTGTTTCCGCCATGCAGACTGCCGTCAACAGCTTCGACCAACTGGTCGCAGATCCGCACGCCTCTCCTGCGCTGATTGCCGAAGCCGCCGGAGCCTACAACACAATGGGCGATGAGTTGGGCCAGCCAGGAACGCAAAGCCTCGACGACCAGGCAGGCGCTCTCTCTGCGTACAGGCAAGACCTCAGCCTGGTCAACCGTGCATTGAGCATCGACCCCGGCCTCATGCGTGCCAGGCGGGCTCTCGCCATCGTCTCATTGAAGATCGCCAATGTCGAAATGGAAACTGACCCGGCCCAGGCGCTCAAGGACTTTCGCACCGCCATGCAGCGCACCGATGCCCTGCCGCAGGCTGACCAAACCAGCCTAGCCACCGTGCGGTTGCGCTCCATGCTCCGGCGCAAGGAAGCAAACTGCATGCTTGCGCTGGGAGATTTTTCCGAGGCATTCCCGCTTCTTGCTGAAGATATCCAGGTTCATCGGCGGCTCGCGGCCGCAGACCGCCAGGACTTGCGCGCCCTCGCGGACCTGCAGGTTGTCTTGAACGATGAAGCGATAGGCTATGAAGCGGCGGCCGATCCCGCTTTGGCTGTCTCGGGCAGCGACCAGCGGCGCAACCTTGTCGCTGCCAGCGACCTGTTGGCTCAAATCGTACCCATCCTGGAAGAAATGCTGAAACAGGATCCCTTGAATGAGAGTTGGAAAGCGCTCCTGGCAGATGCGCAAGTTCGGCTCGCCACCATTCAGTCCATCTTGCATACCCAGGCAGACGCTGCGACACTCGCAAAAAAAGGTATTGCCACCCTGAAAGAAATGGCCAACAACGGTCAGGTTTCACCGTTGATTCTTGATCAGGCCGCGAATGCCTTTCTGAAAGTCGTCCCGCTTTCGCTCAGAGATCCAGCACTCGCGCTTTCCTGCGCCCAGCGCGAGGTCGCCATGAGCCATCGAAAACGGCCCACACCGTTGCTGACTATGGCCCACGCCTATCGCGCCAATGGCCAGATCGAACAGAGCCGGGCAACCGCCCGGGAAGGCTTGGCCCTGCTGCCGCCTGTACAACCGGCCAGCGTGAAGCCGAACCTCCGAAAGCTTCTCGATCTTCAATCGCAGCCGGGCAGGTGAAATACTCCTGCTCCGGCGCACTCAGATCGCTGGCTGCCCGCACCTGGCCTCATTCCCTCACCGCACCGGGACCCAACGCGCCTCTTCCTGCGCAGACAATTCCACTGTGTCTGTTGCTCCCATCACCCCGCTGCCTGACTTGCTCTTCAGCCGGTAGCTCACCGTCCCTGCGCTCAGGCCCGATAGCTCCACTTTGAATCGCCGCCGCTTGTCAGACAGGTTCTTCAGCACAAACCCATTCTCGTCATAGCTGTAGCGCAAGGCGTACTCAGGAGTCCCAAACTCCACGCTGCCATAACCCTTGATGTGCGGCGCCAGAGACACATCCGCATCTGCGGGGATCGTCAGACCCAAAAGCTTCGAGATCAGCACCGCCGCATAGACATTGGGGTATTCGTAGTACTTCTCGGCCCCGTGCGCGTTCTTGCCATTAATGTAATAGACATAATCCATGTCATATCGCTCGCCCATGAAGTAGTTGTCTTTCGCACCTTCCATCGCCACAGCTTTTAGCTGATGCAAGAGGACCTCGCCCTGATCGCGTGATGCACGGAAGGCGGCATCCCAGTACCAATACCTTCCCGCCGCGCAAAGATCGTACGGGCCTCCGCTCCCGATCTCCGAGTTGTCATACCCCGCAATGTCCGCCGCCACAAAGCTGGGAAATCTTTCAAATAAACCTTCGTCCGCGTCGACCAGGTGCCGTACGGCATTGGCCTGCGCTGCGGTCGCATACCCAAACATCACCGGCAGCGTATTGGCCAGCAGATGAATGTGATCGTGAGCCCGTCCGTTGCGATCCACCCAGTCGATGAAGCGCTGATTCTTCTCATCCCAATACCCCATCGGAAGCGGCTGAATCAGCGCGCCGGCAATCTTCTTTGATTCGCCGGAATAGTAATCAGCTTGCTTCTTGCGCCCGAGAGAACTCTCCATGTCGGCCAGCAAGCCAAACGAATAGGCCGCGAAAGCCTGGGCCTGCGTGGTGCGCCCATCCTTGATCACCTGGTCTTCGTAGTAGACATCCGACCACACACGTCCGTATCCATCCACGTGTGCCAGAGTCCAGGATGCGGCATGTTCCAGGTTCGAAATATTGGCCCCAAGCCACGCCGCATCTTTCCTGGCTTCGTAGTAGTGCCAAGCCTCTTCCATCACTTCGATGTTTCCTGTCAATGGAAACATCGCCGCGTTTTGCTGGTTGTCTTTGCTGTTCCTGCGCACGTGGTACTCGCGGCGGCCATCCGGCTGCACCGCGCAGGGAAAGCGATAGAGCCCCTCGGGGTCGTCGTTCATCAGCTTGAACTGAAGCTCGATCATGCGCTTCACAATGTCCAGATCGGCCTCGGATCCCATCGCCAGCCGCCCCTTGATCTGGAATTCGTGATCCACCGCCGGATACGAGCCCGCATACGAATCGATATTCAACGTGCTCAGAACATACCCGCTGCTATACGGGAAATTCGCCGCCATCGTCTTCTCCACCACCGAGGGCAGCATCGTTCCCCAATAGAAGGCAGCCAGCGCGTCTTCAAGTTCCACACCGCCGTCGATCTTGAATGAAAATCTGTGATTGAATGGATCGCTGTGGGGCCGCGCTTCTCTCTCGTAAAGCTCAAAGCTGTCCGCTTGCACCTGAACCTTCAGCCCATCCACTGTCTTCGTCGCGCTCGCGCCGCCGTCCTTTAGATGGAGATACCAGGAGTGATCTTTTGAAGTGGCATCTACCGGCAAAATCCATAGGTTAGTGTTCACATCGATCCGGCCGCCCGTCGCGCCGATCGGCAGAACCCACCATTGATCGTGCTCGCGGTTCACACCCAACCCCTGACAACGCGTGAAGACCATCTCCACCGGTACGCTGCGATCTTTTCGTGTCACCAGATCATGATCTCCGGCGGCGGTCAGATTGGCGTTCTCAAATGACTGCAGAATCCCATCGGCCTCACCCGGTCGCGGTCCGTCCGCGAACGCCTGATTGGCCTGCGCACACAAGCAGGCTGGAATGCCGAGGAGCATGAGTACCGCGATAAGTCTTCTCAAGAGACACCTTTCCCTGGGTTCTGTACACACCTGGTTTTCAAGCAGATGCAGCCCCTGAGAGATTCTATTGCAGCAGCATCGCAGCCTGCCGAAGACCGGGCAAGGTTTGGATGTCCGACCTCCGGAATGCATGAGCAACGCAGAGAGATGCAGGCATTTTGAAGGCGAAAACCGGAGGGAGCAGGGGGCTTCAGCCCCCTGAAGGAGAGCGAACATGTCGGGCCGTTAGGCCCGGGCCGTTCCTTCTATTCCAAGTTTTAAAGGAAATATAACTGTAGCCCTACGGAGTAACTTCGGCGGCCGTGATCTCAGTCGCGGTCTGCGTAAAGTGAAATCGCAGGGTCCATACGCTGGGGACGGCCCGTCCGTTCACATGCGCAGGCTTGAACTTCCATTGCTGCGCTGCCTCGAGTGTCTGTTTGGCAAAATACCTGCTTGTCCCCGGCGAGTCGAACCTGGCATCCGAAACATTGCCCGTCGGATCTACCGTGACCCGTATCACCACGTTGACTTGGCCTTGAATCGACGCCCGTCCGCGTGGAAGGATGTCGGGCACAACCCGCGCAGCGACCGCGCCTTTCACCCCGCCGCTCGCGTTCTCAGACTGTTCGGTTCCGGTGGCCAGGGTTGTCCCCTTCTTGTGAGACCGCAGGTGCAGAATTGCGACCACCGCAAGCAGGATGAGCAATGCTAAAACGATGGCTGTCACGTGGTGTTTGGAAGGCGCCTTTTCAACCGGTTTGCTCACCGGAATCGGGAGTGATCTGGCAGGTTCCAGGCGAGCCTTGACTTCGCTGACGGTGCATCGGCGCGCGGGGTCAACCCGGAGACATTCCTGCACAATGGTAAGGAAGGGCTGTGGCATGGATTCCGGCACCACCTGATCCCTCTGTGTTGATCTGTCCCAGGCTGGCGGATGTTGAGTCAGGGCTTCCACCAGGGTGACGCCGAGAGACCACACATCCGCGGCCGGGGAAATCCACTCCGTGGTGCATTCCGGTGCGTCATAAACTCCCGGTGTCGAAAACCGTTTGCCCGGTTCGCCCGCGGTATGAAGGCTGTCCGAAGAGAGCTTCAACTGATCGTTGACGACCATGATGTTCGATGGCTTGAGATGACCGTGCACGACACCTTTCCCATGAAGGTAGGAAAGCGCGTCGAGAACCGGGTCGAGCATCTCTCTTGCCTCGGAAGGCGTGAGCGGCCGGTCGGCAAGAACCTTTGAGAGTAGTTCGTCGGCATATTCCGTCACGGAGTAGAGCAGCCAGGAGCCGTTCATCTGGCAACGTCCACTGTGAAACAGGCGCATCAGGTGGGGGTGAGACAGGGTGGATGCCAGAGCCCAGCAAGCGATGCGAGACTCCGCGTCGTCGGCATCGGCCGGAATCAGCTTGATGGCTACTTTCTGCGATCCGGGTCCCTCCAGTTCCGTGAGGAACACACCACCCCCTCCAGAGCCACCCAACCATTGGAGAAGAGTGAATCTTCCGTTGACGACCTGTCCTACCCAATCACTGCGAATTGTCGCTTTGTTCATGACATAACCATTTTATATGGCCACAGCAAAAGCCAGAGCCCGGAATGAAGAGCCGATCCGCCATTTGGAGGGACATTTCAAAATACTCACGCCCGTCACAGGACTGTCATCCTGAACAGTCCGACTCGCTGCGGCGAGTTACGGCTGGGATGAACTGCCGCCAACTCGCTAACTCGCGATTTCCGCGAAGCGGAACCTAACTTGCTGATTTTGTTTATAAAACTCTCCATTCCACTTTTTGTTCATCCTGACGAAAGCGTAGAGGAGTCGAATGACCTGCCGCTGTTTCTCCTTCTTCTCCGTTCGAACACAATAGGGCCGGATCCAAAAACACAAATCGTCGTCGCAACCCTTGAAAACAACCCAACTACCGCTTCGCCAATCGAGCCGGAAGTGCGGTAAAGTCGTCTTTGTCGGTTAACAGGTTTCGTCGAACAGCCCGGCAGTTCTTGACTGGTCGTGTCAGCCGGGATGCCGAGCGAACATTTCTGCCACCGCCGGGGTTTGCAGCGGGCATGGCATCTAATCACCAAGTAGGAGAACTAAAGCGTGAAGAAACTGGCAAGCGCAACCGATCCCCTCTGGTACAAAGATGCAATTATCTACGAACTTCACGTCCGGGCCTTTGACGACTCGAACGGCGACGGCATCGGGGACTTCCCCGGTCTGCTCTCGCGGCTCGACTACCTCCAGGATCTCGGCGTCACCTGCATCTGGCTCCTGCCTTTCTATCCCTCGCCCTTGCGGGACGACGGCTACGACATCGCCGACTATGTCGACGTCAACCCGTCCTACGGAACCCTGCGCGATTTCAAGGCGTTTCTGGACGCCGCTCACCAGCGCAACATGCAGGTACTGATCGAACTGGTCATCAATCACACCAGCGATCAGCACCCCTGGTTCAAGGCCGCCCGCATCGCGCCGACCGGCAGCCCGGCGCGCGAAATGTACGTCTGGTCCAATACAAAACAACGCTATCAGGGCGCCGGCATCATATTCACTGACACGGAAACGTCCAATTGGACCTGGGACGAGAAGGCCAAGGCCTACTACTGGCACCGTTTCTTTTCACATCAGCCCGACCTCAACTTCGATAATCCCGCGGTGATGGAAGAGGTCCTCAAAGCCATGCGCTTCTGGCTCGACATGGGCGTTGACGCGCTGCGCATGGACGCCATCCCGTACCTGGTCGAACGGGACGGCACCTCCTGCGAGAATCTGCCCGAAACCCATCTTGTCGTCAAAAAAATCCGCGCCGCCATCGATGCCGAATACGCCAACCGTCTCATCCTGGCCGAAGCCAATGAGGCGCCCGTCGATGTCCGCCCCTACTTCGGCGATGGAGACGAGTGCCACATGGCTTTCAACTTTCCCCTGATGCCACGCATTTATATGGCCCTTCGTCAGGAAGATCGCCGCCCCATCACCGATATCATGTCCCAGATGCCGCCCATCCCCGACAACTGCCAATGGGGCCTGTTTCTTCGCAATCACGACGAACTCACGCTTGCTTTGGTCAGCGATGATGAGCGCGACTATATGCACATCGCTTACTCCAACGACCCTCGCATGCGGGTCAACGGCGGCATCCGTCGCCGGCTCGCGCCCCTGGTCGACAACAACCGCCACCGTATCGAGTTGCTCAACTCACTTCTGCTCAGCTTTCCGGGTACGCCGATCCTCTATTACGGCGACGAAATCGGCATGGGCGACAACATCTACCTCGGCGATCGCAACAGCGTTCGAACCCCCATGCAGTGGAACTCGGATCGCAACGCCGGTTTCTCCAAGTGCGACCCCGCCCGGCTCTTCCTGCCCATCATCATGGATCCAATCTACGGCTACCAGGCCATCAATGTGGAAGCCCAGCTCAGCGATCAGTCCAGCCTCCTGCACTGGACCCGCAACATGATCGCCTTGCGTAAACTCTTTCAGGTCTTCGGCCGTGGAACCCTCAGTTTTCTGAACCCGGCAAATCGCAAAATCCTCGCCTACCTCCGCGACCTCGATCGCGGCGACGGCTCCCACGAGACCGTTCTCTGCGTGGCCAACCTCAGCCGGTTTGCCCAGCCCGTCTCTCTCGACCTCGCCGATCACAAAGGTGCCGAGCCTGTCGAGATGCTGGGCTACGTGCCCTTCCCGACCATCACTGAAGCCCCGTACGTGCTCACCCTCGCTCCTTACTCCTTTCTCTGGCTCGAGCTGCAGCCCTCGCACCAGAATTCCGCATCCTAGCCTTGTAGTACCTCCTGGCCGCATGGAGGCTGGTCATTTGGAGACAGTTGCAGGCCTCCAGATCGATTTAGCATCAGGCCACTCGTACATCCATGGCGACAACACAATCAATTTCCGACAGCACTACCCCTTCCGCGCCCCCCGGCGCCGACCTCCTCGTCGTGCTCGCCGACATGACGCCGGAGCAACTCGAACAAGTTCTCGCCAGCCTGGCCGCCTCTTTTCCAGCGGAAAGTCTGCTCATCGCTTCTCCTCATGCGCTCCCGGAAGACTCCCATCCGCCTTTCCAAACCGTGGCACTTCCCGCCACCCCTCCCACCTGGACCCTCAGCGCCGCTCATTTCCTCAACGCGTACGAACTCGCCGGCAAAAGCAATGCGCGCGCCATCCTCATGCTCGGCGCGGGCTCCGGCTCGCTCGCTTCGTCCGCCATCCGTGCCCTCGCCAACGCCGTTCTCACTACCCCCACTGACCTCGCAATGCCCTGCTATGACCTGCCGCCGCACTCCGGTCTGGTCAATTCCGCCATCCTCTACCCGCTGACTCGCGCCCTGTTTGCCTCCCCCGTGCGCTTCCCCCTGGCCGCCGATCTTGGACTCTCGCTTCGCATGGCAGATCGCCTCGCCGGCGCCGCCCATCGCTTCACCGCGCTCAACCAGGGCGGGGAAACGCTCTGGCCCGTCAACGAGGCCGCAGTCGCCCGCTTCAACATTGACCAGTTCGACGTCGGTCCGCGCGTCCAACCCCAACCCCAACCCGGCGGACCCGATCTCAACACCATCCTTCCCCTGCTCACCGGATCTCTGTTCTCCGATATCGACGCCAAGGCGGCGTTCTGGCAGAGACCCCGCCAGTGGCTGCCCCCGGACAATCCCACGCCCGTGCCCATCGCGCCTTCCACCGACGCGGCCGCAGATATCGCCCCCATGCTCTCGGCTTTTCATCTCGCTTATACCAACCTCCACGAAATCTGGTCGCTCGTCCTGCCGCCCAACTCGCTGGTCGGGCTCAAGCGGCTCTCCACAACCGATGCCGCAGCCTTCCGCATGCCTGAGAGCCTCTGGGCCCGCATTGTCTTCGACTTTCTCCTCGCCTACCGGCTCCGCACCATCAATCGTGGGCATCTCCTCGGCTCCCTTATCCCGCTCTACCTCGCATGGGTCGCAAGCCACATCAACATCACCGCCTCCGGTATCGACCCCGAACGACATATCGAAACCGTCGCCGCCGCTTTCGAGGCCGACAAGACTTATCTCCTCTCGCGCTGGCGATGGCCCGACCGGTTCAATCCGTAAGGCCGCGTATCAATCCCGTTTCCGGTTTGAAGCAAGTGAGTCGATTCAAGGAGTGAGTCCGATGCAATACATCTTTTCCGCCATGCTCCAGCCAGCCCCAAACCAGATTCCGCTGCCCGCGTCTGCCAACGGCGGCTCCATCTGGCACCATATGGCCGACGCGCTCCACCAGTCGCTCGATCGCGTTCTCTCCCTGCTCCTCGCCATCCTGCCCGGTATCCTGGCCTTTGTCGTTGCTTTGGCCGTGTTTACCCTGATCGGTATGGTGGTTTCCGCGCTCCTGCGCCGAGGGCTCACCGCAGCCAGGTTTGACGACCATCTGGCGCGCGGCCGCGGCAATGTCGACTGGGCGCCCGCAACTTCCCCCACTGCGCTGATCGCACGGGTCTCCTTCTGGGCCAGCATCCTGCTCGGACTCATCATCGGCATCTCCGCCTTCGACGCCTCCTACGCTACCGCCGCCATGTTGCCCACCTCGCTCCTGCCCTACCTCACCCGCGTCGTAGGCGCCGCCTTGCTGCTCATCGCCGGCACTCTCATCGCGCGCTTCCTGGCTCGTTCGGTCCTCATCGGAGCCGTCAATGAGCAGCTCCAATACGCGCGCTTCCTGTCGCTCGGCATCAAGTGGCTCGTCCTCGTGCTCACCGCCGCCATGGTCCTCGACCATCTCCAGTTGGGCGGCAACATCGTTGCGCTGGCCTTCGGCATCCTCTTTGGCGGCATCGTCCTCACGCTCTCTCTCGCCGTCGGCCTTGGCTCCCGCGACCTCGTCAGCCGTTCGCTTGAAAGCCACGCCGAACCGCCCAGTGCCGCACCCCCCGCCGCCCCAGCCGCCAGTGCAGCCGAGTCCATCCGGCATTTCTGAGAACGGGTGGCCAATCGTGGGTCCGTGATCTGACGCAAGTATCCCGAGTCTGAAGTTCGCCTCGGAGTTGCACTGTCCTCTTGAGCAGCTCGAATCGCGATTCAAAGTACGGCTAGGATGAACTGCCGCCAACCCGCTCACTCGCGATTTCCGCGAAGCGGAAGCTAACTTGCTGATTTTGTTCGTAAAACTCTCCAGTCAACCTTTTGTTCATCAGGAGTCTAATTTGGCCGTCTTTTTGGCCAAACGGAGTCGAAAAATCTGCAGCTGGATTCCCCGCCTGGGATAGGAAATGGTCTGAATTGCACAGGAATCAAGGGGCAGGTTGACTAGAAGAAAATAGGGAGAGGTGATATGCAATTCTTTCGTCTTCGGCTGATCCTTGCACTTGTTGTAGGAATCACCCTGATCTCGGTCGCCTCAACCTACTTTGAGGTTTTGGCCCACAAGCACGCTCTGCGTCAGGAACTCGAACACAGAACCGCATGGACGAGCAAGAATCTGCAATCTGAGATGGAGCAGACCTTGGCCGGTGGGCAACCCGCAAAGATTGCGGAAACCGTGACCCGCATGCGCTCGCAGGAGCTTGCGTTGGCCATGGCCGTCTATGACACCCAGGGAAGGACGATTGCCGCAGCCGGTTCTTTCGACGCTCTCGCTGATCTGCCCCACGCTCCGCTGGGCAAGGCCATCCAGCAGGGCGTCGAATCGGCTGCCTTTGGACATAATGACGATCAGCAATGGCTGGAGGAAGCAGTTCCGCTCCATGTCGGTGGCCGTGTTGTCGCGGCGCTGGTCATTCTGGAGGATGCCAGGTACATCCGCGCCGAGGGCTTGTCCGTGTGGCAGCAGAGCTTCTGGCGCATTGCCGCGTTTGTGCTCCTGATCGTGGGCGTCACGCTACTGGCGGTCCGCTGGTTTCTCATGTGGCCCATGGTGCGCCTGGCGGAACGCCTGCGTCGCCTCCGCACGGGAGACACTTCCGAGGTTCCGCACGAGAGCCGGACGGAACTCAGCTTCTTTAAGCCGCTGGCCCATGAAGTGGAGTCGATGGCCGAGAGCCTGATCACGGCTCGTGCCGCCGCTGAAACCGAAGCCCGCCTGCGCGAAGCTGGCGAGCACCAGTGGACCGCCGAGCGGCTCGCCGTCCATATTCGCGAGCACTTCGGCTCCAGCCGCATCTTCGTCTTGTCGAACCGTGAGCCCTATATGCACGTGCTTCAGGGTCGGGAGACCGTATGCATCGTTCCCCCCAGCGGTCTGGTCACCGCCATCGAGCCGGTGCTCAGGGCCTGCGACGGCGTCTGGGTGGCCCACGGCAGCGGCAGCGAGGATGCCAAAAACGTCGACAAGTTCGATCGCCTGCGCGTTCCGCCCGACGATCCCCGCTACACCCTCCGCCGGGTCTGGCTCTCCGCCGAAGAGGAGGCACGCTATTACGACGGCTTTGCCAACGAGGGCCTGTGGCCGCTCTGCCATATTGCGCACACCCGTCCCATCTTTCGCGCTTCAGACTGGGAGTGCTACCAGAAAGTCAATGAGAAGTTCGCCAACGCCCTGCTGGAAGAGATGAAGGACAGCGCCAGCCCCATCGTCTTTGTGCAGGATTACCACTTCGCCCTCGCGCCGCGCCTCATCAAGGCTGCCCGTCCCGACGCGCGCGTAGCCATCTTCTGGCACATCCCCTGGCCCAATCCGGAGTCGTTCGGCATCTGCCCCTGGCAGGCCAAGCTGCTCGATGGGTTGCTGGGCGCGGACCTGATCGGGTTCCACATCCCCCTGCACTGCAATAACTTCCTCTCCACCGTAGACCGCGTGCTGGAGTCGCGCACTGACCGCGAACACATGACCGCCCGCCGCGATGGGCACACCAGCACCGTGCGCCCCTACCCAGTAAGCGTCGCCTTTGACGGCTCCAAACTGGAACGCAAAACGCCCCGCCCCACTCGCGACGAACTGCTGAAGAAATTCAACCTCCGCGCCGAAAGCATGATAGTGGGCGTCGACCGCATGGACTACACCAAGGGAATCGTCGAGCGCCTGGTCGCCATCGAGCACCTCCTCGAAGAGCATCCCTGGTACCTGGAACGGCTGACCATGGTGCAAATCGCCGCGCCCAGCCGCTCCCGCATTCCCAGCTATGTGAATCTGCGCCGCCAGGTCGAGGAGACCACGGAACGCATCAACCAGCGCTACCAGACCGCCGCCTGGAAACCCATCCTGCTCATCGAGCAGCAGTATAGCCACGAGGAGCTGGATCCCTGGTATCACGCCGCCGATCTCTGCCTCGTCACCTCGCTGCACGATGGCATGAACCTGGTTGCCAAGGAGTTTGTCGCCGCACGCGACGACGAGGACGGCGTGCTGGTCCTCAGCAAGTTCGCCGGCGCTGCCACCGAACTGCACGATGCGCTCATCGTTAATCCCTACGACACCGAAGGCGTCGCCGAAGCCATCCATCAGGGCCTGGAGATGGACCCGACCGAGCGGCGCATGAGAATGCAGCGCATGCGCCGTCACGTGATGGACCACAACATCTACCGCTGGGCAGCCAGCATCCTGGGCGACCTGCGCGAACTGCGCATGGAAAACCCCGGTCCAGCCGACGTGAGCCACGCCCACCCCGCGTCTGCTCCTCCAGGCGAAAAGCCAGATAATGAACCGGCTTAAAACTCAACCATCCGAGACCTGGGAAGCCTCAGCCTCGACAGGTTTGTTCGTCAGCGGCAGTCCGACTCGCGATACGAGTTGGAGCTGGGATGAACCGTCGCCAACTTGCTGACTCGCGATTTCCGCGAAGCGGAAGCTAACTTGCTGCATTTGTATCTCCCGATTTCCAGTAAGAACTCTGGCAGAGAAAACCAGGACTGCATCGGCTGTGGACCCAATCGCTTATACTGCTGCAAATCGCTTCGGGAGGCAACCAATGCCCACCGCCACCCCGTCCCTTGCAGACCAGCCGCTCTACGACCTCATGAACCAACCGGCTGCGGCCACCATCCAGGACGTGATCGCCCGCATGCAGGCCATCGACGCACTCCTGCCGCCTGACGATGGCCTCAAGTGGTTCAACCGCCTCTATCTCATGGTGACGCAGCAGGTCGATCTGCACCCTCCCGGCGGCGTCTGGCAAAGCCCGGTTTGGCTCACCCGCCTCGATGTGGTCTTCGCCGGGCTCTACTTCCAGGCTGTCTCCAACTTCCTCGCGGGAAACTCCCCGCCCTCGGCATGGAGTGCGCTGTTTGAGGCGCGCTACCGGCCCGGCATCGATCGCATCCAGTTTGCGCTCGCTGGCATGAACGCCCACATCAACCACGACCTCTCGCTGGCCCTGCTCGACACCGACAGCGAGTTGAACCTGGTCCCCGCACCGGACAGCCCCGAATTCGCCGACTACCAATCCATCAATGGCCTGCTCAACACCCTCATGCCCGCGACACTGACCATGCTCGCCACGGATACGCTGGGCGTGCTCGCGGAAGACACCGGCAAAATCGGCCGCCTGCTCGCCTTCTGGGACATCGTCAGCGCCCGCAACCTCGCCTGGGACTTCGCCAACCACCTGCGCAGTCTCACCGGTCTCACCCGCGCCGCCGCCCTCAACGCACAAGACGCACTCACCGGCGCCCTCGGCCGCGCCATCCTCGCTCCGTAAATGAAGGAGATTGATTGCGAATCCCTTGCGCAGAATAAAGCCCCATGAGCGCACAATGTTCTTAGTCAGGAACTAACGCCAATCGTGGAGTAACGCCAATCGTGGAGCAACGCCATCGACGAGTAACGCCGTGTATGACAGCGTCGGCTCCTGTCAACTAATTTTCGCAACAAGGCCCTTGTTGTGGTCGGAGGGGTGTCAAGGGCGCCGTTGTTTGGCGTTCATCTCGACCCTTGACACCCCT
>Ga0302201_10000313_pt1 | contig 44233 bp, 59 predicted proteins | sample II_Bog_N3_2_FD_194586 | JGI IMG/M metagenome (GOLD analysis project Ga0302201, IMG submission 194586) | Peat permafrost microbial communities from Stordalen Mire near Abisko, Sweden - II_Bog_N3_2 | ecosystem: Environmental > Terrestrial > Soil > Wetlands > Peat | place: Sweden: Abisko... | reverse complement strand
CATTTAAAAATCCGCAGTCCAGACCGGCGATGAAGGCTTGCAATGTGTTCATAGTTTTAGTTGTAAAAATAACCAAGTTCGCGGAGCGAGGAAAATGCTTTGGGGCGTTCGGTCGTGGCCGTGCCCATGATGACATGGTCCACCACTTCAATTTTGAGGAGCTGGCCGGCGCGGATCAAATCGCGTGTTACCTTTATGTCCGCCTCGCTGGGTGTCGGGTCCCCGCTGGGGTGATTATGCACGAGCACGATGCCGGCCGCGTTCATCACGATTGCGGCCTTGAAGACTTCGCGCGGGTGCACTAGGAGCGTGTCCAGTGTTCCCATGGTGATGATTTCAAAACCGATTGGGCGCTTGCGGGTGTTCAACCCGACGATGGTGAAATTTTCCACGTCCGGCCGATAGATGACGGAGGCCGCAAGGCGCGGCGTGAGATAGTCGGCGATGGCTTGCGGTTGGTCCAGAATCGTCTCGAAAGGCATGGCTTCATTTAATCTCATCAATTTGTATTCGCTGCCCCGCAGGATCACCTGCCAATTTGTGTGTTCGTTCATGGTATTTTTAAAGGTGGGCCGGGCACGTGCCCGGCCGTTTGGTTTTAGTCTTCGTTCGGTAGCAGGATGGTGAGCACTGGCGCGGCCGTGTCGCCGGGTCCGCAAACGGCGTAAAGGTCCACGGGTTGCGGCCGGCCGATGCCGCGCGCATCTATGAGGACACGAAAGTTTAAACGGTCGGCCGGGTTGCCGGATTCTATGGCGTGCAACATCATGGTGAACACGTCATGCAGCCGGCCGGCGACGTCCTGACCGCCGGGCAATTTGATTTGCGTGCAACCGCTGCCCTCGGCGGCCGGGACCCATTCACCGCCCGCGCCACACGTCGCGGACCATGCCGACAGCGTCATGGCCACTGGGTATTTGAACGGGCACGGCGTGAGGACCGTGGACACGTCCACGAGGACACCGTCGGCGATGGCTTGCGCGCGCGAGTAACCCGAAATTACGGGACCAAATAAACTTTCGAGACTTTCCGTTTCTGCTTCGTCAAATGTTTTCATGCTTTGTTTTTCCTTGTGTTCATTGATGTTTAACCGTCACTGCATAACCATTATGCACCATAGAGCAATGAGTGTCAAATTTACATTTGACATCCAGTAAGAATGATTCATAATAGATGCACAGTGAGTTCCAAACGCAACCCCAAGCCAGCGCCGGCCCCGGCGTTTTACCGCTTCACGTTCTCCCTGCCGGCGGAGCTGAAAGAGTTTGTCGAGACGCGCGCGCGCGCGCCGCGGCACGCGGGCAACCTCTCCAGCTATATCCGTGACCTGGTCATCACCGACAAGGAGAAATCCGCCGCATGAGCGCCTGCGCCGCCATGCCGCTAACCGCCCTCGGCGCCGCCGTGGAGCGTTTCAATGTGGCTTTCAATTATTCAATCGCGCTGCCGGTGCCCCGCACGTTTTTTTTCGTCATGGTCGAGGTCGCACACCTGCGCGGCCGGCGTGACATCGGGCAGGAGCTGCTTGCCGCCATTCGGGAGGTGCCCGAGTGAAACGTGCCCGGCATGTTCTGCCAAGCCTGTCCGCCTGCGCGCGTGACGGCTACTTTTTTTGCGCGGATTGTCGGCAGGTCGTGCAAAGGATCGAGCATGACTATCTGCCGGCGGCCTGCGGTCAATGCGGTTCGCATCGGGTTCACTGGCACGCTCCAGTGCTGGAGCTGCCGGACGCGGCGCGCTTTTTAACGTCTCATCCTGGCCGGCAATCGGCGGACTGAAAACCCGCCGCGTTTTTATGCCTACTCCAAACCGTCTTTACAGCGTGCAGGACAGCCGGCGGCTTTTCTATCCGTCGCGCTCTGATCGCTGGGTCAAGGACACGTTCACGGACGGCAGCTACGGGCCAGTCATCCGCGATGGTGCCGGCTGGATGATCTCCGAGGTGGCGCTGGTCTCATACCAGACCCGCCACGAGGTCGGGACCAGAGTGGTCGAGCTGCGCGCCGGCCAGCGTGCGCTGGTCGAACGGCAAAAAAGCGCCGCCGGCTAAAGTAGCAGGATTCCGCCTTAATGCAGGGCGCGAAGACTGGTTAGGTTGCTGGCAGAGAAGATTGCAAAAGGCGCTGGCACCGCGCACGAGGATCACGACGAGGAGCGCAGTTGATTGGCTCTGCGGTGCGCTCGGTTGCAGTTCAGTCACTTGCATTAGTTGGTGCGCTGGTGGTGCGGTTGGCGCGGCCTGGGTCGGGCCGGGCAGCTGGCCGGGGGGGGGGGTCCCGCCCGGGCCGCTGCCCCGAATTTACTAATGGGTCCGCCACACCGGGATTTACAGGCAAAGGTTCATCGGTTCAACCACGGGAAATCAAAACAAAATGAAAAACATCGCTCTGCACACATCGCTCAAAAAACGCGGCCTCTCCTTTGGCAAGCTCGCAGTGCTGGCCAACGTCGGGCGCGCCCATCTATCACAGGTTCTGGCCAACGTGCCGGGACGCGGCTTCAAGACCCGGCCCAAGCTCTTCCTGCACCTGACGGAGGAGGAGATCGGACTGCTCGGCTGGACGGAGGAGTATCAGGTTTGGAAAAAAAACCGGCCGGAAAATGCGGCGGCCCCTCGCCGCGAACAAAGTTCCACGGAGAACATTGTTCCACCCCCAGCGGAGCCGGCGGAAGGAGTGACGCCATGAGCGTCAAGGCCTCCTCGGCGGTGTGGCAAACCAGTGTCACCAAGGGCGGGGAATTGCTCGTCCTCCTGGCGCTGGCGGACCGGGCGAATGACGCCGGCATGTGTTACCCAGGGCTGGAGGACATCGCCGGGAAGAGCCGTTTGAGCATCCGGCAGGTCCGGCGGTGCATCCGGCAACTGGAGAAAATCGGGGAGCTGATCGTGGAGCTTAACGACGGCCCGCGCTGGTGCAACCGCTACACGTTGACGGCCGTAACCAAAGGCGCTTACGCGGACATTCCGCGCGGCCGGCCGACCCCGGACAAAATGTCCCACCGGACAAAATGTCCGCCGGACAAATCGGTGCCGGAAATGTCCGCCGAACCATCAGGAACCGTAACACCCCCCAAGGACCCTGCCGGGTATGACGAGGGCGTCAGGTGTGCGGAGTTTCCGGGACTGGAGGAAGTCCTGAAATTCGGGGAGGCTTACGCCGGCTGCCCGGCCAAGGGCGTCCCGGCAAAAATCCCGGCGCTGTGGTCCAACAATTATTTCCACTACCGGACCTTCGAGGCTGAATCCTGGCCGGTGGCGTGGAAAAAAGCGATGGTCTTCAAGTTCGAGCTGGACTGGGTGAACGGCCACCCCAACGCGCGCGGCATCCTCCAGTTCAACCGGGGAAAAAACGGCGGCCATTTTCCGGAAAAAAACGGCCTCAAGCGCGAGCGCGGGGAAATCCTCCAACAAATCGAAATTGCCCGCGAGCGCGGCCTGCCGGGCATCGCGGAATTGGAACGGGAGCTGGCCGCCGCATGAACGAGCCACAATCAGACAACCCCGACCGGCTGCCGCCGCATGATTTGCCGGCGGAAATGGGCGTGCTGGGCTGCTGCCTGCTGGACCCGGTGGCGGCGTTGCCCGACGCGCAAAGCCGGCTGGGCACGGACGAGGTTTTCTTCGACCTGCGCAACGCGGAAATCTGGCACGCGCTGACGTTCCTGAAATCCAAGTGCATCCCGATTGATGTCATCACGCTGCGCACGGAGCTGGTGAGCCGCAACCGCTTTGACAACGTCGGCGGCTTTCAATACCTGGAGCAGTTGCAAGCGGTGGTCCCCTCGGCCGCGAACCTGCCGGAATACCTGGACATCGTCTGGGAGAAATACCTGGCGCGCCAGTTGATCGCCAAAAACATCCAGCAGGTGGGCGCGGTGTTTGAGACGAGCGGCCTCTCGGAATCCTTCATTGTGCGGATGGCGGAGCAGCACGCCCGCTGGAACGCGCTCTTGGCGCGCGGCGTGGTGACCCCGAAAAATCTGTGCGCGCCGGCCGACTTCGGGGACGCCTACTACAACGTGTGGTTCAAGCGCGTGCTGGAGGATTACGGCTGGGAGCTGCCGTTTAAATTCCCCATGCGCATCCGGCCGAGCGAGCTGACGCTCTTCACCGGCGACAATGGCGCGGGCAAAAGTTCGATGCTGGGCCAGATCGCCATTGTCTGCGGCAAACAGTTTGAGCAGGGCGAGAAAATCGTGATTGCGTCCATGGAAGTGCCGCCGGAAATCACGCTCTGGATCATGGCGCGGCAACTCCTGGGCGTGGGCAAGCTAGAGGAGAACGACGCGAATTTGCGGCTGATTACCAAGGCGCTGGCGTGGCTCAATGAGCGCGTGCTCATCTACAATTTCCTGGGCATCACCGACTGGCGCGAGTTGCTGAACACGTTCATCTACGCGCGCGAGCATCTGAAGGGCGCGGTGTTCATCGTGGACTCGGTCATGCGCATCGGCATCCCGGATGATGACTACGCGATGCAGGGTTTGGTCGCCATGCAGTTCGCGGATTTTGCGGTCAAGCGCGGCGCGCACGTCTTCCTGGTGGTCCACGAAAACAAGGGCGAAGGCCGCGCGAAGGACCGCGTGCGCGGCTCTAAACAGTGGACCGACAACGCGCACAATGTCGTGGCCGTAAAACGCAACGAGGCCAAGGCCGAAAAGTTGGAGGAGTGGAAGCAGCAACTCCTCGCCAAGGAAATCACCAAGGAGGAATTCGACAAGAAGCGCGACGGCGTGCGCGGGCTGTGGGACACCAAGTTCATTTTGAACAAGCAGCGCTGGCCGGGCAGCCAGCAGAACGCCAGCCGGTGGCTCTTCTTCAATTTTGAGAGCCTGCAATTTCACGAATATCCCGACGACGGCAACATTGATTTCATGCTATGAGCAAGGACATCAAACACGCATCGGAGATTCATCGCATCACGCGTTACGCGCGGGAAATCCGGGCGCGGCTCATCACCAAACTGGGCGGCGTCTGCATCCTTTGCCTGGAGGCCGACCCGGACAAACTGGAGTTTGATCACAAATACGGCCGGAGTTACGACCCGCGCACTTTGAGCTACTCGGCCCGCATGAAACGCTACGAGCGCGAAGCGGAGCTGGACCTGTTGCGGCTGCTGTGCAGCGACTGCAACAAGAAAGTCCGCGTTAAAAATGACAACGGCGAAATCATCCGCACCGAACACGCCGGGTTGGTGCCGCTCACCCCGGACCTGCCCTATTAAAAATTATGAGTTTGAGAAACCCGACCAATGACGAGCTGCTCAAAAGCTGCTACGCGGACACCCACCGCGCCGCCGACCTCGTGAGCGACCTGGAAAACATCGCGCGCGATGACGTGGTGCTGGCCCAGGACGCCCTGCCAAAACTCGTGGACCTGCATCGCACGCTGCAAACCGCGTGCGGGGCGGCGCTGGCCCTTTCCCAGCGCGCGAAGGGCAACGTGCCGCCGCGCCAAGGCTGACATGAAAACGACCCCCAACTGGCGGGCGAAAACGATCACGACGGCGGACGGCCTGTTCGTCAACGTGAACGATGTGAAGCGCGCGCTCATGGATGTGGACCTGCTGCTGGAGTGCGCGAGCATGATCCGGCTGGCGAAAGAATTCAACCACCCGCCGCTCGCCGGCGTGCGCCTGTGCATTTTGTGCGCGCTTGCGGAAACGACGGGGCAACTGCTGCCGCAAATTATGGACCTGGTCATCGAGGACCCGCCGAAAATTCCGCCGGCTCCGCCGGAAAAGAAACCATGAACGGCGAGGACAACATTGTGGATTCAGGTTTGCCGCCGCTCGTCCCGGACGCGGCCCAGCTCCGCGTCGCGCAACAAGGCGTGGAATTCGCGGCGGACGTGGTGACGAAATCCGCGCGGAAACTGGCGGAGAAAACCTTCGAGCTGGAGCAGCTCGCCATGTTTGGCGAAGTGGAATTTGAGCCGGCCATGCTGCTGCCGGGTGATGAGCTGCGGAAAAATTACACGGGCGAGCAGGCGGAGAAAATGGAGTGGCGGCGCAACGCGTGCATCCGAATGATTTCCTACGGCGTGCCCGCCCAGGATATTGCGAAGGACCTGCACATGAATTTGCGGACCGTGGCGGCCGTGGCCGTCAACAACGGCAAGATGCTCGCCGGCTTCACCGACCAGTTTGCCAAAGAGTTGCTCGCCAGTGCGGCCGGGGATATTGCACTCGCCGACACGAAAAAGCATGAGGCGAGCTACAAGGATTTGCACATCGGCGCGGGGATCAAAATGCAGAACGCCAGCGCCCTCAAAGTGATGGCGGAGATCAGCGCGCCCGCCGTGGACATCGAGGCCGACAACGGGAAGCTCGCCGGCCTGCGCGAGAAAATCAAACTGCTCAAACCAACCGAACAGCCAACCCCCCAAACTGTATGATTGATTACTCAAAAATTCGACCCGGCGACATTCTGACGGTCAATAAAGTCCGCCACATTCCTCCGACCTACCACGCCGCACCCGGCGACCAAATCACGGTGGTGGACGTGGGTGCCGCTTACATCAAAGGTCAGAATCAACGGGGTGAAATCAGCGAGTTTGCCGGCCCGGATGGCGCGCGCCAGTTGACCGCCACGGGTAAAAATGTCCCCTACGGGAACCGAAACGCCTGTGAAAGCGCGCCCGGCACGGACACAACAAACCGCGTGTCCTTTCTCACCCTGGGAGACTTGACCCAGTGGTTTGATGAGCGGCATTGCCCATTTGCCCCCGAAGAGCGAAAGACCTGGCTCCAGAAACCTGACAATGAACAATGGTATTTCGTGCGCCTGGGTTTTATGAACGAGGTGCTCGTGGCGGCCCAGGAGCGGCATCTATCAGTCGTCGCCGAGGTGTTGCAACGGTGCGCGAGTGAGGCCGACAAATTGCTAAAACAAATCGAAGACCGTGATGAAGAAATTAAAGCTCACCAGGACATTTGTGCTCAATACGAAAACCGAATTGATTTAAAGAACGAGGAAATTGCCGGCCTAGCGGCCAGACTGAAACGGCGCGCCAAGTCACGCCGCCTGGCTAAATGACCACCCCGCTCGAATATGAAAACCGGGAGTGAACTCATCGCCGCCGAGCGCAAGCGGCAAATCAAAGCCGAAGGCTGGACCCCGGAGCAAGATGACACGCACCGCGCCAAACAAATGGCGCGCGCCGCCGAAAGCTACCCCTCCCTGCACACGTCACCCGACCATTACAATCAGCCGCCGGAGCCATGCCATGATTGGCCGTGGTCAAAGAAATGGTGGAAACCATCCCGGGACACCATCCGAAATCTGGTGAAAGCCGGCGCGCTGATCGCGGCGGAAATTGATCGTCTGCAACGCAAGCAGCCATGATCCCCACGCTCGAATATCCGAAAAGCAAGGAGGCGGCGCTCGTGTGGACGCCGCACCCGGTCGTGGACCTGGTGGAGGGCGGCCGTTATCGCGCGCTGGAGGACACCGAAATCAAGGCGCTGCTGGCCGCCGGCACGCCGGGGCACGAGATCGAGGAGTATTGGCGCGAGCGCGAACAGCGCATCCAGCGGTCCATTGATGATCCGTTGCGGCACGGCTTCGAGCTGCCGTTTTGGAATGACGTGCGGAAAATGCTGGCACGCAAGGATGAATTATTTGCGCTGGGGGGCAATGGTCCGGGCAAGACGGAGATCGGCGGCAAGCTGGTCTGTGAAAAATTATGCGAGGCCGGCGGCATGAAGGTTTTGTGTGTGGCCACCAACGACGCGAGCAGCAAACAACTCCAGCAGGCCGGCGTCTATAAATATCTGCCCGTGACCGCGCGCGGGGTGAATGAGCGGCTGGGACCGCGCCGCCGGGACACCGTGAAGAACATCACGTTTTCCCAAAAGAACGGTTTCACGGAAAGCACGTTCGTGCTGCCCAACCGTTCACAGTGCTGGTTCAAAACCGTGGAGCAATACCTGCGCGACTCCAACTCGTTTGAAGGACCGGAGTATGACCTGGTCTGGATTGACGAGCCGGCCCCGATTGCGCTCATCACGACGTTGAGTTTCCGCATCGCCAAACGGCGCGGGAAATTCTTTTTCACGTTCACGGCCGTCAACGGGTTTGATGCGACCTGCGCCATGGTGTTGAACGGCGCGCGGGTTTTGCAAAGCCTGCCGATGAACTGGCAGTGGTCCCTGAACGCGGACCCCAACGACGGCCTGGACCCGGGCGGCGCGCCGGAGCCACGCATCAAAATCCCGGAGCTGGCGCTGGACGAGGTGCAGGTGAAGGACCTGCCCGCCGGCCACATGCCTTACCTGATGCAACCGCTCAACCCGGCGCAAGGCGTGATTTTCCTGTGGACGCAATGGAATCGCTTTCTGCCGCGCTCGCGCGAAAACCCGGCCGTGCCGGCGGTGTTCGACAAGGTGGTGCGGAAAAGCAAGGGCACCGTGCGGATGCGCCTCTTTGGCTGGGCCGAGAAATTGAGCGGCTGCCAGTTTCCCGCGTTCAACCCGAACGTGCATGTCATCCCGCACCTGAAAATTGTGGAGATGCTTTATCCCTTGGACGGGCAGGGCGGCCGGCTCACGACCTTCATGGCCTGCGACCCGGCGACGGCGCGCTCGTATTTCATGCTGTGGCTGGGCGTGGACAAGCTGGGCCGCAAATTCATTTTCGACGAGTCGCCCCGGATGGAGGAAGGCGAGTGGGTGGGGGATGACGGCCAGCGCGGGGATGGCACGCGCTTGTATGGTGGCCGGGGCACGGATTTTTACAAGGGTTACATCCGCGTGCGCGAACATGAACACGGCGTCACCGCCACGCGCCGTTTCGGCGATCCGCGCGCCTTCGCCACGGAGGCCGCCGCCAAGGATGGCGGCCGTTCGCTCCTCGAATTATTTCGGGACTGCGCGGAGGATGAGCCGGACCCGCTGCTGGCCGCCATGTTTTTCGAGCCGGCCAAGGTGATGCGCTCGCTCCTGGCCGAGGCCGCGAGCGGGAGCCTGGACAAGATCAACGACGCCTTTGCCTACGATTCGGAAAAGGAAATCACGGTCGAGAATGAGCCGCACCTGTATGTGAGCGACCGCTGCCAGAATTTAATTCACGCGCTGCTCAACTGGGACCCGGCGCAAGGGGACAAGTCGCCCTGGAAGGACCCGGTGGACGTGCTGCGGTATCTCTTCGGCGAGCCGCTGACGTATGTGGACCCCACCGTGCCGGAAATTGTGACGGGCAAAGGGTGGTGATGAAACAAACTTAAAACAAACCAAACAAAATTATGAACGAACCAAACGAGACGGCAACGATCAACGGCAACCCCGGCGACCTTGACCCGATGGAACGGGCGGAGGAAACGCCCGACGTGAAGGTGTTGCAAGAGGAGCTGCAATACGCCTGGGATCAGGACTGCACCACTTACAATTCCACGGCCTACAAGGAGGATGTGCGTTATGCGCGCTGGCACGGGCAGACGGCCGACGGTTTGAAACACCGCGAGCGGATGGGGGACCGCGCCCAGCCGTATGACGGCGCGCCGGACACGCGCATCATGGTGGCGGATGATGTCATCAATTCGCTGGTGGATGTGCTCTACGCGGCGTTCTTCGGCGCGCGCGTGAAGACCGCGCCGACCACGGCGCGCACGCTCAACGTCGCGCAGGCGGCCGAGTGGCGCGCGGTGATTTCGTGGATGCTGCACGGCCCCCTGCGCGGGACGCTGATTGACGACGTGGAGCGCGCCGCCCAGTGGCAGAACACGATTGGCTGGTGTGTGCTGCACCCGAATTGGCGCAAGGAAAAGGTGATGAAAATGCAGACGCTGACCATGCAACAGATCATCCAGCTGGCGGCCCAGGCCGCGCCGCCACCGCAAGGCCAGCCGGCCGCCGGCCAGAATCCGAACCCGCCGCCCGCGCCGCCGCAAAGCAGCCTCGAGGCGCGCGCGCCGGAAATGATCATGGACCCGGCGCTGGAAGACGCGGCGGTCGAATTATTCATGACTTTTTTTCCGGGCATGAACAAGCGCGAAAGCCGCCGGGTGGTGAAGCAGTTGCGCGAGGACCAGACGGCGGATTTCCCGGTCGAGACGGACGGGCCGAATGTGCCGGAGCTGCGCGTGCTGATCCCCGGCCAGCACTTCGTCATGCCGCCGGAAAGCACGGCGCTGCCCGGCGAGGAGCGCTGGATGGCGGTGCGCGAATTTCTGTCCGAACAGGGCGTGCGCGCCCGCGCGGCCGAGGAGGATTGGAATGAGAAATTCACCGAGCGCCTTTGCAAGCAAAAGGGCATGGCCCTGAATGAAAGTGCGATTGAACACGCGGTGGACGAAAACATGAAGGACATCGAATTCTTTTACATGTATCAGAAACGCAATTCCGACAACGGGGTGCCCGGACTTTACTGCACCGTCCTCTCCATGTTTGTCAATCCGAGCGCCGGCAAGGACACCAGCGAAGCCGACTATGGCTACCATCGCCTGGCCGGCTTCGCGCACCATCAGCAGCCGTTCATCATCCTGCAAACCGAAGTCACCGGCCTGCGGCCGATGGACGCGCGCGGCGTGCCGGAAATTGTGATGACCCAGCAGAATGAAATGAAGAATTCGCGGGACCTGACTTATATTTTTCAGCAGCTCTCCGTGTGCCCGCCGCTGCAAAAGAAGGGCGCGCAAGCCAGCAAACTGCCGCCGGGCCTCACCCCCATGGGCATCGTCAACAACGTGAACGGCGGCGAGTGGAGCTGGTTTCCGCCCCCGGACGGCAACCCGGAAGTGGCGTTCAAGCTGATTGAAATGGTGCGCAAAGAAGTGGAAGACCATTTCGGGATCGCCCGGCCGGACAGCATCCCCTCGCGCGCCATGGGCCGGATGCAACGGATCGTCACGCGCTGGCTCGCCAAGTGGGGCGAGGCGCTCTGGCAGCTTTCCGTGCTCGCCTACCAGAACCTTTCGCCGGCGGAATTGCAGGAAATCCTCGGCCGCAAGCCGCTGCTCAACGCGGACCTGGTGGCGCAACAGCGTTTGATGCTCTGGTTTGAGACGCGCTCGATGGACAGCGATTGGTTGGATGACATGATCAAAAACATCATCCAGCTTTTGCAGGTGGACACGGGCGGGACCATTGACCGCTCCAAGCTCATCAACTTTCTGCTCGCCTACATGGACCCGGCGCTGGGTGAGGAAGTCACCCTGGACCAGGCCGGCGCGAAACAGGCGATGTTTAAGGAGGTGCGCGATGAGATTGACAGCATCATGGCCGGCAACAAGCCCATGCTGCGCGAGAATGATCCCACGGCCGGCATGAAATTGGAATTCGGCAAGCAGGTGGTGATGGGCAATGCGCGCTACAAAATGGCGCTGACGGCGAAACTGCCCAACGGCCAAAGCAATCCGAATTTTCAGGAGGACCGCGCGGCGGATTTGCAGACGTATCAGAAAAATCTGGAGCATAACCACCAGGAAATGGTGACGAGCAAGATGCAGGGCCGGCTCGGCACCAAGGACACCGGCACCGGGCCGGTGAGCGAGGGGGCGAAATGAAAACCAAACCTGACTCCATTTGGAACCGGCTCATCAAACGCCTGCTGCCGGCAGATTATCACGAGCGGCCGGCCCCGGACCTGGACCAAAACTCTAGCACGCTGGCGCGGCTCCAGGAGAATGACCCGGTTTATCGCGCGGTGATGGACCATGCGTTCGTCCAGTTTGCCAACGCGCTCAACGAGGTGCTGGACCCGACCCAACCGCGCGACAAACGGGTCAGCGCGGCCGACAGTGCCATCGGCCTGCGGCAGTTCATCGAAGACATTGAATATCGGCGGGCGGGTTGGAATGAGGAGCGCGTAAAACAGCTGCGCGCCGAAGCGGCGGCCCGGCGGCCAAAGGAAACGAGCCAATGAAGGAACAGCTTTTGCTCCCGATCAAACTGGGCGACGCGGACTTGATGCCGGTGGGCAAACACGCCGGCACGCGCATGGCGGACGTGCCGGTGGATTACCTCCATTACCTGTGGCGACACGGCAAGAAAGATTTACCCGGCTGCCCGGTCGCGGACTACATCCGGCGCAATCTGCCGGCGTTCAAAATAAAATACTCCGCCGGGATTTGGTGATGCCGGACATGACTACCGAGCTTGAAAATTCCGTGCTGGCCGTGCGCACGCTGCCCCCGCGCCAGCGCGAAATGCTGTGTTTCCTGGGCCAAGGTTTCCAGAAAAAGGAAATCTCGGAGCGTTTGGGGATCAGCCTCAAAACGGTGGAACATCATTGTGAACGTCTCTATCTCCACCTGGCCATTCACAATTCCCGCGAGGCGGTCCGCATCGCCTTCCACGCCCAACTGGTCTAAACCGGCAATGGGGTTTTTACCCCCGTTGCCGTTTCTTCGTTCGAGACTATAACTGTAAGCCGAACCGTTTCACGCGCACCGCAGTCGCGTAAAACCCCGGGCGGAAACTTCCGCCGGGTGCTTCTCTGCGAGTCCCCCAACGCGACGCACTGATTGCGTCCCTAAACAAAATCATGGCTGAACCAACCATAAAACCAAACGGGGTCGTGAATCCCCCGGTCGCGGCGAGTCCTGCGGCAAGAATCACTGTCCCCACTGGTCCCGTCTCGGCGGCGGCCGGCGAAGCGATCCTGACTGATGCGCTCACAAATGCCTTTTTGGAGCCAGGCACGCGGGGAGAACAACCAAAAGGCGAGGCGGGTAAACCCGCCCCGACCGGAACAGCAGCCGGCGCGGCTGCCCCGGACCCGGAAAATAAAAATTTAGCGCCGGAACACAATGCGGAACAGGAAGAGGCGGAACTGGCGGCCCGCGCCCAAGCCAATGGCGTGACGGTCGCGGAACAGTCGCAGGCGGAAACGGATGAACTGGCGCGGCTCGAAGCGCGGGCGGCCGAACTGGGTCAGACGGTGGAACAGGTGGCGGCGGGCGAAGAGGCCGAGGCCACGGCCAAGGCCGGCAAGACTTACACGCAGGAACAGGTGGAGGGTTTGATTCTCAAACGGGTGAAGAACCTGGGGGAGGAAAACGCGGAGTTGAAACGGCAACTGGCGGCCAAGCCGGTGGCGGCCGGACCCGGGGCGGGCCGGTTGGACAACGTGAACGACGTGGCCAAGCTGGCGGAAATTTCCGCCGAGGCGCGGGAAGGTCTGAAGTTCACGGGCAAGATGATCCGGCAACTCGCGTATGCGCCGCAGGCGGTCGCGGAAAAGTTTCAGGAAATGGCGGCGAACAACCCGGCGGTGGCGGCGCGGTTTCGGAACGAGGCCGGCGAGGATGATTTCAGCGTGGCGCGCATGTCGGCGGTGCTGGAGGAGTCCGAAGAAAATCTGACCGCGCAGGCGGAGGCCGTGCCGGTGCGCCAGGCGTATCTGGAAACCTACGAAAAATCGCACGCCGTGGCCTTGAAAGTTCACCCGTGGCTGGGTGACGCGGAGGATGAACGGACGATCCAGTTTCGCAACATCGAGCGGGCGCTGCCCGGCGTGAAGGCGGCGGCGAGCTGGGAATACTGGGTGGCCTGCGCGGTGGAACGGCACCTGGAGCTGACGCAGGCGGCGGCGAAGGCGGCCCCGGCCAATGGCAAAGGGAAGTTCATCCCCAAAGTGGTGTTTCCGAAATCGGCGGCGCGCGGCGGCAACCGGCCGGCGGTGAACGGCGACCAGCGCAAGGCGGCGCTGGACAACCTGCGCAAAACCGGCTCGGAGAAAGACCTGCAAGTGGCATTGGAAACGATCCTGGGACAGCGGTGAAAGTGCATTGTGCGACGGATAACGCGGTTTATGGAAAAGGCATTTTATGGCAATCACAGCAGAACCAAATTTACGGCAGGCGAGCAGCGCCTATCGGGACCTCGCGTTTGAGGACCTGATGGACGTGCTGGACCTGTTCGACCCGGCGGCAACGCCGATGTCAACCCTTTGCAAGACGGAGGCAAAACTGGACAACGTCACGACCGACTGGGAAGTGGACAAATACGGGGTGCCGAATGGCGCTTTGGGACCGGGCGACGCGTATGCGTTGCAGGCGGGCGAAATCGCGGACGTGACCACCACGCGCCGCAAGATGGGCAACGGCGGGCAGCTTTTCCGGCGCGGGTTCGGGTCCGGCTACATCGCCGAGCGCGTGCCCCGGCTGCCGGGCACGGGCAAGGGCATCCTCGCCTCCGCCTACACGAAATTTCTCATCATGCTCAAGCAGGACATCGAGGTTGGCCTCTCCAGCTTTGACCAGACGTATAACACCGACACGGGCGGTTCGACCGGCGGCACCATGGCGGGATTGCGGATGATGATTGACCCGGCCAACGCCTACGCGAACGCGAACGCGATGGTCCCCGGCAAGCCGACGGACATCCACAGCGCCCCGGCGGCCGCGTGCGTGACGGGTTCCCTCGCCGCCAACTTCAACCTGTCGCTCATCAAGACGATGCTGTCCGCCCTGTTTGATAACGTGCAGCGCGACCGGGAATACTGGTGCCTGTGCAACAAGGGCCTTAACCAGGCGTTTTCGGGTCTGACCGATCCGCAGGCCCTCGGCGGCAACGTGGCCAACTCGACCCCGGCGCAACAGCGCATTTTCACCAAGGACCAGGACGACGAGACGTTCAAGCAGATCATCACGATTGTGCGGACGGACTTCGGGACCTTGAAGAAGATGCTGGCTCCGCTGATGGGCACGACGGCCTCGGACATCAACGGCGTGCCGACGGCGGTGCGCGCCAACCGCGTGTTCACCGGCCAGCCGAACTACGGTTACATCATCCCGGCGGAGAAGCTCGCCAAAAGGTGGGGCTTCCCGATTGACACGGATGAACTCGGACACGACGGCTCGGGCGTCACCCGGATGCTCTTCACCTATCTGACCCTCGTGGTCTATAACCCCCAGGGCTTCGGCTTCATGGCGTTGACCTAAAACCAACCGCAATCATCAACCACACAAAATTATGATTCATTACGATGAAATTCGCACGGCGCTGGTGAAACTCAAACCCGGCGAACTGCTGATCCTGCGAGTCGAGGGGATGCTTTCCCCCGGCAAGAACTTGCAGACGGGCGAACCGCTGTTGCCCAAGCTGCGCAACGGCACGCTGGTGAGAGTGGTCAAGGGCGGGCTGGACAATGTGACGGTGGCGACCGAGGACGGTCAGCTCATGGAAGTGTTGGCCCACACGACGGGCGCGCGGCACCTCTCTGTGGCGCTGGATAACAAGGAGCAGCCGCTCAAGGCGTTCCCCACGGCGGTAAAGAACACGGAAAAGCCGGTGGCCGGCCAAAAGAACCTGCCGCCGTCGCCGGACCTCGGCAACTGATTTTCGGCCGGTCAATTCATGGACCGGCCGGATTGGCAGAGCTGATAAGGTTGGCGCCCGCCGACGGTTGAGAGTCGGCGGGCGTTTTAAAAGAGGCGAAAATGCAGGTCCAGAATTTAACCGAGTTGTGCGCGTTTCTCGCGCCAGTATTTGAGGCGGCCGGGTATCCGGCCCCGACGCCGATGGACGTGCTGGATGAGGTGGCGCGCGAGGAGCGCGAACGCGTGGCGAGCATCAACCGAGTGCTGTCCGCGACGGAAAACCGGCGCAACGAGCGGACGCTCCTGCGCGATGAACGCGGCAGCGCCTACGGCGAGGTGACGGCGGAAATCCCGCGCGCGCTTTATTTCAACCTGGCCAAAGACCCGCGCTTTGGGCAGGCGGCGCTGGATTGCCCGGAGGGGATCGCGGAGATCGTGAAACAGTTCCCGGCCTGCCGGGTGAAGAATGTGAATTTGAAATTTGGCGCGACCACGAGCGCCGCGCGCCGGGGCCATGAAGGCATCAACTGGCGCGGCAGCAGCATGAAATTTGCGGTGTAGCAAACCAACACAAAAACAAAATATGAAACTGAACAAAATTCTTACCGGCGTCGCGGCCCTCGGGCTGGCGATGATCACCCTCACCGCCAGCGCGCAGGAACGCTTCCGCTATATTTCGCTGACCAACACCGCGATCCCCACCGCCTATGCGCCCGTGGGCACGAACACGAGTTCACTGACGAACAGCCAGGTGTATGCGCCGGCGACGGCCACCGTCTTCTTCATTGGCGATTTGCAGAACACGCCCGTGCAGTGGGAGCAGGTGGTGACTTCGCTCACGAACGGCGCGTCCACTTCGACGTGCGGTCTGGACCTTTCGCCGGACGGCACCTACTGGATCAGCAACGCCGTGATGGCCTCGGTGGGCGGGCAGGGGTATGGCACCAACCTGTTCACGACTTATTTCCCGTTAAGCAACGGCACGAACGTCTTTTCGGGCAACAGTTATGCGCGCTGGGCCTATGGCAACGCCGGCCAGTGGACGAACATGACGTGGCTCGTCAACCGCCTCATTAACTACCGTTGAGGTCCGGGCGGCCGGCCACAACCCCAAAGGCACCATGTATTCAATCTCATACCCGGCGGATGAACATTACAAGAGCGCGGCGGCGGAGAATGGCGTGCAGGTGATCGCCAAACCCCGCAACCTGGTCAACCTCTATGTGCTGAACGTGAGCGCCGCCACGGTGTATCTGCTGGTGAGCGATGATGCGGCCGGACCGCATGGCCTCGCGGTCAATAAGGGGACCCTTTACCCGATTCTGGCCGCGCCGGGTTATGTGGCCATTGCCACGCACGGCGGGGACCAGTTCTACAAGGGCATTTACATCGGGGCCTACAGCACGGCGGCCCTGGCACTGGCCGGCGGCGCGCCGGACGGCGGGGCGAGCCTGCTCATCAAGGCGGACTTTACGGCCAGCAAAATCTTCCCGCAATGAAAACCCTGCTGTCATGGCTCTTGGCGCTGGTGTGGCCCACGGTTTGCCTGGGGCAGGCCGGCGGCGGCGTCTCCAGCGGGCCGACCACGGGCGGCGGCGGGGGTTCTCAAGGGTCTATTTCTAATGCTCTTATTTCACAAGCACTAGGGAATGGTATTTTAACTAATAGCGCTGGCAACTACTCCATCCCCGCGCTCAACACAAACTACATGTTCTGCCAAATCGGAAATGCTCCGGTGCAGACGCTTGGCTACACCGCAACATTCACCGAATGGACGAACGGGACAGCTAGCGGTGTGATTGTGACTGTGGGTGGCAACATCCTGAGCAACAGTGTGACGATTTTCACGAACACAACCGGCTCGCCAGTCGGTCATAATTTCAGTTCTGCGAACAGCACTTACAATGGAATCACCGCCTACACCTGGTTCGCTGGCACGACTCCGCAGATGGCGGATACGAATGATGTTACGTTGCTTACAGCCGCGCAGTTGGCGAATGTGAATAATGCGGTTCAATTAGTTGGGTCAAACTCCTATGTTGCTGGCGGGTTTCAAGACTTGTTAAGCTCTAACGCATCTTCAAGTTTTGGCCACTATAAATATCAAAACCCACAAATACTATCTGCATTAACCATAGCAACAAATGCCCCGACATCATTTAGCTCTATCTCCGTTCAGTCTGGGTGGAATCCGCCAGCAGGTGCAACTGGTGATGCCATCGGTATTGAAGGTTCCGTATGGCCATACGGAACAAATAACGCTCCATCGGCTTCCGCTGAGGCGTTTAAGGCGACTGCGGTATTACTTTCTGGCACAAACTTTAATACGCTAACCGGCTACAAAACTGAATGCGGAAATGAAACCGGTCAGTGGGGAACGCCGGGAGGCTTATTGGCTACCTGCTGTGGGTTATGGGTAGGTTCTCCGTTATCTGATACCAACAACTCTATTTCTGGATATGGTCCAATTACAACTACGATCGGAGTTAATATTGATGCGCAATCAGGGCCGGGTATTGGCGCCGCTTACGGTATTTGCCAAAACGGCGCAAGCGACCATAATGTGTTTGCAGGTTCGACGCAAGTGAATAGCGGACTTAGTGTTTCAAACGGACTAACTGTGAATAGCGGAAATGTTGGAATTTCAACTGGCAACCTGACCTTAAGTGCAGGAACAGCTTCATGCTTTACTTCTTTTTTTGTAAACTCTGCGTCACAAGGGTCTGTTGGTATAATCAACTCTGGAAATGGTTGGGACGAGGATTTTTATAATCCTTCTGGTAATCTTCACTGGTATCTTGCTAATAAAAACAGCGGTGGGACAGTTGATGGTAATTTCTATATTCGTGAGTATGCCGGGGCTTTTATTGACGCATTTAAGTTTGAAACTAATTCAACTTTTACAGCGCTTGGCGCGATTGTAGCCACTACTGGATTTAGCAGTCTTGCCACTTCGACAGCAATGTCCACTACTGCCAATGGTTGCACAAACACCACGTCAATGGTTCAGATTGCCTATATCACGGCAGCCACCGGAGCAACCTTGAAAGACAATGCTGGCAACACGGAGTTTTCAAGTGTGACCATTGCGGCATTTACTCCGGTGCGGATTCAGGTTGGCGGCAAGTTCACTGGAACGGCAATAACCTATGCGGCGGGTGCCGCAGCTCATGCTTGGTAAAATGACCCTCCGCCTCACCATCTTGTTGCTGTGCCTCGGCCTGCCGGCCTTGGGGCAGACGCCCCGCATGGTGGACAATCCGCCCAGTGTGCCGATGGCGCTGCCGGTCGCGCCGATTACTTATCACCTGGAGTGGACCGTGAACAACGGCTTTCCGCCCGACCATCTGTTTCCCACTTATATTTATCACGCTTACAGCGTCAGCGGCCTGTGGACGCTGTGGGGGGTTTCCTTCACCAACAACTGTCTCCTGCCGACCGTGAGCGCCCAGGAGTATTTCCGGGTTTATTAAAATGACCACCGACCCCAACACCCTCGCCCCGACGATCATCCAGTTTGGCCAGATCATCGGCGAATTCTTGATTGGCCTGATCGTGGCCTTTGTGGCGTGGAAACAGAAGCGCAACACCGACGCCATCAAGGAAAACACCGCCATCACCACCGCAACCAGCTTGACCGCCAACAGCACGGCGGCCGTCGTGAAGGACATCCACACCCTCTCCAACAGCGCCATGGGCGCGCAGCTCAAAGGCGCGATTGAAGTTGCCGAACAGGTGGCCGTGCTCGCGCACCGGCTGGCGGAGAGCGGCGCGGCCGGCGACGTGGCGGTGGCCGCGGCGGCCGACTTGAAGGTGGCGGCCAACAAGGTGCTCTACCAGGAGCATCAAATTCAGCAAGCCAAGGTGGACGCCACCAAGACCACGGCCCCAGTCGCTCCCACCGTATGAACCTCCTGGACCAAATTTTTGATTTGCTGCGCCGGATGGCGGGGCAACACGCGGACAACACAAAACTGATACTTAACCGTATCGCAGAAATGGAAAGGAAAGTTATGGCACTCGAAACGACACTCGCAGCGCAGATCACGGACCTCACGACCGAGGTGCAGAATGAAACCACGGTGGAGCAATCCGCCGTCACGTTGCTCAACGGCATCCCGGCGCTGATCGCGGCGGCCATTGCCAGCGCGACGCAGGCCGGCGCAACCCCCGCCCAACTGGCGGCCCTCAACGACCTGCAAACCACGCTCGCGGCGAATTCCGCGTCCCTGGCGGCAGCGGTGACGGCGAACACCCCGGCGGCGCCGGCGGCCTGAACAACCAACGGTTTCCCCGTCCGGGCCAATGCCCGGACGGGGCGGCCCCCTTAAAACTATGAATCCAATTCTGGCAGCCACGGCGATTTTTTCCGGCGGCGGTGATGGCGGCGGTGATGCGGTGCATCAACTGCTTTACCTGGTGGTGATCGGCATTGTGCTGGGCATCATTTATTACCTCGTGCAAATCGCGCCGTTTTTGCCGGCCCTTTTCAAGACGATCCTCGGCTGGCTCATCATCCTCTTCGGCGCGATTATTTTAATCAACGTGCTGCTGGGCCTGGTGGGTCATCCGCTATTCGTATTTTGAAACCAACCAACAACCAACCACCATTAAACAAACAAAACTTATGATTGATTATCCCCAACTGATTGCCTCGGGCAGTTACATCGGCATCGAGGCGGCCACGGCGGCCATCCTCCAGAAGAATCCGGGCATGTTGCCCGGCCTCACCCAGCTTGCGGCGGACCTGCCGGCGATTGCCAATGGCACCATCCTCCCGGCGGAAGAGGCGGCGGACCTCGCGTCCATCGTCCAGCAACTGCAAGCCAGCCAGGGCCAGAACGGCGTCATCATTGCCGCCCTGCTCGACGGCACGGTGACCCAGGTGCAGTCCAATGTGAACCATTCGGCTCCCTCCATCCTGACCGGCGTGGCCAGCTCGTATGTGCTGATGGCCGCGCACGCCATCGCGGCCGGTTGCAAAGTGGTGGCCTCGGCGCTGCCCGTGCCAAGCAAAATCAACGTGACCCCGCCCGCGCCAGGCGTGCCCGTGCCCAACTCGCCATATGTGCCCGGCCCGAACTCGCCCGGCGTGGCCGGTCCCAACCCGCCGTATCCGAACACAGGCGCGCAAGTCCCGGACCGGAACGCCGGCACGTCGGTCGGAAACCCGTTCCCCGCGAACCCGCCGGTGGCCAACCCGAACGAGCCGACCCCGCCGATCCCGTCGGCCCAGGCCGAGCTGATGTCGCCAAAACCACAGGTGCCCGCGCCCCCGACGTCCGATCTGGCGGCCGGCGACCAGTTGGCGACCCCGGCGGAACTCGCGGCGCGTAAACGGAAATAACCGATCATGCTCACCATCGGCTTTTCCGTCATGTGCTGCGCCGTAAGTTTCTTATGCGTGGTGCTGGCGGTGAAGCTGCTGGTGGAGATGCGCCGCAAATAATCATGGCTACCATTGGCACGGCCGGTCCGGTCAGCGGAATCGTTTTCCCGCTGCCGGTGGACTATGCCAAAATGTGCCAGCGGATTTACCTGACGGATGAAGGCTGGACGCATTACTGGGAGCTGGGTGACATTGTTTGCGGCCACCAGTTGACCGGCGGGGTGGACTACCTGGTGTTTCGGGGATCGGTGACGCTGGTGGATTGGATGCGGGACATCAACGCGCTGGCGGTATGGCATCCCAAACTTGGTTTCGTTCATGCCGGCTTCGCGCAGGGGTTGGACTCGCTTTACGCGGTGATCGCACCGTTGATGGGCCGGAACATTGTGATCCTCGGCCATTCACTGGGCGCGGCGCGCGCGTGCGACGTGGCCGGACTCTTTGCCTATGACGCGGCGGCGGCGGGCGTGGCTTGCCCGGTAAAGATGCTCTGCACCTTCGGCCAGCCCAAGCCGGGCTTTGCCAACCTCGCGCGCATCATTACCAAAAGCGGGATGACCCATGTGAGCTACCGCAACCGGAACGACCCGGTGCCGTTGGTGCCGCTCTCTTTCTGGCCGTTCCTGGACTATGTCCACACGGAAGCATGGATCGCGTTAGACGCCGCCCCGGCCATAGACAATCTGGAGCCGCTGCGGGACCATCACATCAACCTCTATATCCAGGGCCTGACGCCGGTAACCATCTCCGAGGTCATCCCCGCTGGCGTGCCATGAAGACCACCACTTTTGGCGACGTGCTCAACCAGGCGGCGGAGCTGGCGCAACGCACGCGCGACAAAATCCCGATAAGCGAGCAGATCATGCTTCAGGGTTTTCTGGCGACGGAATTCGGGATGCTCGTCACCGCGCAATGCTGGCCGGAATTGATCCCGGATTTTTTGAACGTGGTGAACATCACGAACAACCAGTTTCCGATTGACGAGAATAGCGCGGACCCGACCGTGCCGGAGATCGGGGACATTCTCGCCATCCTCTCGCAAAATCCGCATGTGACCGACCATTGGCGGCATGTGGCCTACAGCGTGGGGGATGACGTGATTTATCTGGAGGACAGTTGCGCCAGTGTGTGGGTGGAATACATGCTGCCGTATCCGGGCGCGACCTTTCCCGACCTCGCGCCGGGGGTGATGACGCTCCCGAATTTTCTGGCGGCGACGCTGCCCCGCCGCTGGCGGAACCTGCTGGCGCACAAGACGGCCGCCCATCTCTATGGGGCCGACAACAACGCGGCGGCGGCCGGCGTTCAGTTTGGCCTGGCCAACGCGGCGCTGGGGGCCGAGCTGATGCGTTTGCCGCCGGTGCCGGCCTGGCGCGGCTGCCACATGCCGCTGCCCAAACGCCGGCATTACGGGAGTCCGGTGATGTGGTTTTGAAATGATGAATCGTGAACCGTTTAATTTTATTTCTATTTATGGCACTGCTGGCTGCTAATGCGGAAGTGGTGAAGGATGAGGACCTGGCGTTCTACCGGGTGGACACGCGCACGCCGCCGCACGAGCTGGCCAAGGGCGTTTGTGCGGATGCCACCAACAAGCGGTTTGAGGACGGCCGGGCGTGGCCGCGTTTTGGGATCAGCTGCCAGCCGTGGGGACAGATTCCCGGCAACAACCTGATTCCCGCTGCGGCCGCGTGGCTGGACATTGAGGAAGGGGGCAACACTTACAACCTGGTGGGGCTGAACCCCGGCCAGACCTATGTGTTCCAGAACAACAGCACGCTGGTCATGAACCTTCAGGCCGAGGGCGGGAGCGCCGAGCAACAACTGGGCAATATCAATCCCGGCCAGTCCCTGACCTTCACGCTGCTCAACACGAACAACACGCTGTTCATCACGGCCTATGAGGCCATCGGCGGACCGCAGCCGCCGCTGCCCAACCCGGTGGCCGCCTATGTTTCGGTGGCCCAAAACAACCCGATCAAAGTTTGCGGCTATGTGCGGTTCAACGATCCGCAATCCTTCGACACGACGGTCGTGCTGACCGATGACTGGCGCACGCTGGCGGGCGAGGACGGCGGGCGCGGCCGGGCGTGGCGCATCCAAAGCGGCAACGCGCCCATGGCCATCCCCATGAATGGGAATGACATTTACGGGGTGACGCGGCTGGTGGCCTGCTACAACGGTTTGGTGATGCTGCGCCAGGACAATGAGCGCCATTACTTCCAGGGTCCGGCCGTGGCGGCGTCCAAAATCCAGCTCAACTGCGAGCCGGACTGGAACACGGGGGATCTGGTGTTCGTGTGGGGCGATGAGACGGTGAATTCCGCGTTCACGGCGGGGACCAGTCCGCCGGCCTTGAACACGACGGCCTTTGTGAAGAACGAGGCCGGCAACGCCGTCTCGCTCTGGCAGGACGCGTCGCTGACGATCCAGCTCAATTTCACGGCGGCCCGGGGCCGGTTTTATCTGGAACGGCAGGCGACCAATCCCGGCTATTTTGGGAACGGCGCGTGGCCCTTGATCGCGCAGCCTTCGGTGGCGGGGGCGACCCTCTGGGAGGCGGGCTTCATCGGGGTGCCCGTGAATTTGCAGGTGACGGCGACGGCGGCGGCCACGGGCGTTTGGACGGTGCCCAACCACCGGCTGATCCCCGGCGATGCGGTGACCCTCTCCGGGATGCAGGCGGGCGACACGCCGGTCAACACCGTGCTCGGCCCGCCGGCCACGTTCTACTATGTGTATCCGCTGGGGGACCACACGTTTCAACTCTTCGACACGCAAAATGATGCGCTGCTGGCGGCGCAGCCGGGCAATACGGTGCTGACGGGTTTGCAGGCGATTCACCTGGTGGCGGCGGGGCCGGCGTCCGTGCCGCTCTTCACCAAGGCCGGGGCGAGCGGCCTGCCGATGCCGCCGGCCCGCGAGGGTTACTACATGGACAACGGCCAGCTCGTGCTGGTCAACGGCAACAACAACATTTTAATTTCCGACCCGCTGGACCCGCTGCACTATACGCCGATGCAGAGCGGCTTCACGGCGAACCTGGGCGAGAGCGATCCCGTGGTGGCGGTGGGGGAAATCAGCTCCTCCAACACGCTCATCATCGTGAAGCAAAACAGCGTGATGGCGCTTTACAATTTCAGCCAGGGAGCCGGCTCCTGGAATTTGCAGAGCGTGACGCGCGAGTATGGGTGCGTGGCGCCGCTCTCCCTGCGGCAATGGGGGAGCAGCCTCATGTTCCTTTCGCGGCGCGGGCTGGACAGCGTGCAATACACGGCCTTCGGCGTGATCATCGGCACGGAAAAGGCGGTGAGTTTTGACATGTATAAATATCACAATTTGGTGGATTGGAATTATGCGAGCCTGGCCGTGGTGGAGACGTGGAACGACCGGCTCTTCCTCGCCTACCCGATGAAGGGGCAGGTGCCGGGCCAGCAGGTGAACAACGCGGTCCTGTCCTTGAATTTTTTGAACAGCGACGCCCAGCAGGGGACCTACGGCTGGGAGGGCAACTGGACGGGCGCGGCCCTGGGAGTGTTCGGCTTTGCCCGGCTGACCCTCTACGGCGAGGAGCGGCTGACCTTCTGCAATTACGCGGCGCAAGTGTGCTGGCTGGATGACGGCTGGTTTGACCTGGGCCGGCCGATTGCGGACTCCCTGACCACGCGGCGCTACACGGGCGGGAACAACCAGCGCAAAATCTGGCAGCAGGCGCTGGTGAACTGGGACAGCAACGGCTCGACCCTCACGGTGTCGGCGGTGGCCCCGGGGTGGAATGAGGTTTATGCGCTGACGCCGCCGGGCGGTTTGCACTATGACCGCACGCAATATGTGGCGGGCGAGGGTCCGGCCTACAACCCGGCGACGCAGGTGCCGCCCTTCAACAATCCCTTCCGGGAGGATTACACCCTGGCCGGCGCGGGCGAACTGATTGGCGGCCAGCCGGACATCCACCAGAACATCCCGGAAACTTTTCGGATGCGCGTGGATGACTGGGGCGTGCAGCTGGTGATTGCCAATGCGGCGGGCAGCACGCGGCTGGTGAGCGTGCTGGTGGCGGGCTTTGCCGGGCCGGGCGCGGCGACGCGCATCGTATAGGATTGTATGAAAAATCAGCTGATCATTTTATTTTTGCTGCTGGCGGGGTTGGCGCGCGCGTCCCTCACGGCGGTGGTGCAGCCGGGTTTTCAATTTCCACTGGACGGCAGCATCGCGCCGACCTTCCAATATCTGAACGAGCTGGCCACGCCGACGGTGGCGATCTACGGGACCATCGGGGGCGCGAACACGCTGACGCCGGGCAGCGTGACCAGCGTGAGCTTCTCCAGCTCGGTCTGGGACAACCTTTCCATCGGCCTGAACGGCAACACGCCGGGCGGTTTGCAGGTGCTCGCCGCCGGGGTGTATGGCAACGGCCTGACCAACAGCGGCATTTCGACGCTGGCGGTGAACATTGACGGCACGCTGCAATTCACGCGCTACACGAATGGCGCGGGCGGAATTTACGAGCTGGTGGGCGCGAGTCCAAGCTGGGCCTACAACACGGTGTGGCTGCCGGCGGGCATCTGGCCGACCAACCAGTTTCCCAACGCCTGGGGTTACACCAACACGCAAACCATCACGAATTATTTTGTGACCGGCAACGGCACGCCGACCCTGACCCTGACGGACACGGTGCCCATCATTGCCAACCAGCAGGGCGGCAGCAACACGACGGCGAATTTAAACGCGGTGAATGGCGTTTTGAACGCGGCCAACAGCCTGCTCGTGGCGACCTTGACGCCCAACGCCAACACGGGCACGAATGACGCCATCAGCTATGTGCAACTGGTGGACGGGAACGGGACGAACTATCCCATGACGGTGACGTATGCGTTCAGCGTGACCAATGTGTCCCTCGCAAGCCTCGCCACCAACCTCGCGTGGCGGATCAACGGCCAGCCCGGCACGCCGAAATTCACGGCGAGCGTGGTCAACGGCACAAACGTGCAGATTTACGAACCGCTGGCCTACTGGCCCCGCAGCGGGGCAACCGTGGGCGTCAATTTCACGACGCGCAGCAACCTTAACTTTGTGGTGGCCAGTGCCAACAACACGCCGCTCATGGCGAACGACCTGCCGGCGGGCACGAACTCCAACATGGTGGGCGGCAACTCCACCCAGTTTATTTCCGTGACGGGCCTGGCGAGCGGCGGCACCCCGCCCTACACCTTCACCTGGACGGTGGGCGTGACCTCCAACAGCGGCGTGGGGGTCAACAGCCCTTATGTTTCGTCCTCATCCTACAACACCATGGTTTTTGGCACGGGCTTGAATCCCTCGGCGCACGGGGCCACCTGCACCGACTATGCCGCGCTGACGGTGTCGGACATGAGCGGCCAGGTTTATGTGGTGGCGCATACCAGCTATACCTTTACCTACCCATGAGCGCCGAAGCCAAGGACATTTTGAGCGCAACGCAGCCCTGGTTGCGCCGGCTGAACCATGATAACAAGGAGGAGCTGACGCGTGACCTGGCCAAGCTGGAGATCATGGCCGGGGCGGACAACCACACGGTGTGGGGGGCCACGCATGTGGCGGAGCTGAACGGGGAAATGATCGGCTACGCGAGCATTGGCGCAGTGCCGATGATCAACCTCTGGCTCAATTCCAAGGTGCCCCGGCCGCGCGATGCGATTTCACTTTTGAACATGGTGGAGAACGAGGCGGCGCGCGCGGGTTTCCGTGTGGTGTGCATCCCGTGCGACGCGAAAAGCCCGTTCCGGCCCATGATGGAGCGGTTTGGCTACCGCTTCCTGATGGAGTCCGGCTACTTCACCAAGAAACTGCGGGGATGATTGCGTCACAACCCTCTTTAAACAAAACAAATTATGTGCGCCCCCAATGCAGGAACCCCAAACGCCGGCCAGGTGGGCCAGCAATACTCCCAGCTGGAGAGCGCCTACGCCCAGGGCGCACCCCAGCAGCTGGCCTTGCAGCAGACCTACCAGCCCCAATACACCAATCTGGATTTGCAGGGGATGACGGAGTTTTTAAACGGGACGCCGACCGCGCCCGGTTTGTTGAGTAACTACTCTAATTCCGTGGTGCCGGCCATCACGGGCGCGCAGAGCACGGCCAACACGGCGACGCGCACGGCCAACACGGCGGACCTGGCCAACCTTGGCCCGTCCACCCTGACGGCCATGCAGAACGCCAATCCCGGCCAGGCGGCCTTGCTGGGCAGCTTGACCAACACCGCCACCAACCAGCTGGCGCTGGGCACCCAACTCGATCCGCAATCCGTGGATCAGATCAACTCGCAGGTGAACAGCAACTGGGCCAACCGTGGCCTGGGCACGAGCAACCCGGCGCAACTGGACGCGGCGCTTCAATACAATGCCGGCGGCCAGTCCTTGCTGGCGAGCCGTGAAAGCACGGCGTCCGGCGTGGCCAACCAACAGGCGAGCCTCTACACGGACCCGCTGCTTTCGATGATGGGGGCGACTTCCACGGCCCCGACGGCGGGTCTGGCCACCACGAGCAGCGCCAACACGGCGGCCGCGAGCGCGGCCCCGACCATTTTCAGCAACGCGGACGCCACGAGTTTGTTCAGCGGCGCGTATAACGCGAACGCGAACAGCCTGGCGGCCAACGCCAACAACAGTGCGGCCCTGTGCGGCGCGGGCATCGGCGCGGCGGGCAGCATCATCGGCGGCGCGGTCAAATGAGTTCGCCCTGGACGCAGACGGTGGCCGTGGGCGCGAATTTGCGGCGGCTGGCGGTGAAGCTGGCGCGGGCGGCCTTGCTGCGCGCCAAACCACGGCGGCGGAAGAAATAATTTATGCCATTCGACCTAAATCCAACGGTGCAAAACCGGGCGGGCGAGCTGATCGCGCAGGGCGTAAGCAGCGCCGGGCAGTCCATTGGCGACGCGATTGCGCAGCACAAGAAGGACCTGGACGAAAAGAAGGGCTGGCTCCTCGTGGGCAAGGCGCTCGCGCAGGACCCGCGCAACGGCGTGGACCCGGACAGCGTGGAGAAGATGAGCAAGGGCCAGCTCCAGAAACTGGCGATGGTGTCGCAGATCAACCAGGACCGGCAGGACCGGCAACTGCAACTGGCGCAGACCACGGCCGCCGCCGAGCTGCCCGGCGCGATCCAGCAGAACATGCAGCCGCAGCCGGACCTCATGGGCACGCTCGCGGCCGGTCGGGGCCCGGCGGCACAGCCCAACATGACGCCCGGCATGAACGCGGTGCAGGCTTCGCTCGCGGCCCTGAAACAGAATCCGCAGGCGTTCCTGACGCCGGCCGGCCAGGAGGTGTTCCAGAACACGCTCAACCAGCTGGACACCAAGACGCCGACGATCACGACGGATGACACCGGCCGGACCATGGCCATTGACCCGAGCGGCCGCGTGCAATGGGCACCCAATCCGCCGGGCGATCCCGTGAATCAGCCCGTGCCGGACAACTGGACGCCGCCCACGAAAAAGGTGAACGGCATCACCTATTACCAGTCACGGCCGGGCGGTGAATTCAAGGCGCTGCCGCCGGGCGAACAGACCGGGCGCGACCTCCAGACCAAGACCGAAGGCGGCAAGACGTTTTACCGCTCGGGCGACTTGGGCACTTGGAAAGAGGAGCCGGAAAAGGGTGACTTCCTGGGCATGGTTAAAAGCCTGGGCCTCGACGTGACGGATGTCAGCGCCGACCCGAACGGCCTGCCAGCCAAGCCCACGGCCAAAGCCGAAGACTACGAAAAGGGCGCGATGTATAACGGCATGACGTTCCTGGGCGGCGATCCGAACGACGAAAAGAACTGGCAAAAATGAAATGCCCTTCACACCTCCAGCACCGGAAACACGGGACCAGCCGGCGGGCGGATTCACGCCGCCGCCGCTGACGAGCAAGGGGCAGGACAAGCCCAAACCCTTCAACGCGGCGGCGGCCGGCGGATTTCAAAACCAGTCCGACCCGTTTGCCGGCTCCAAACTGCCGGCCAATGCGGCACCCAAGGCCGTGCTGGATGACCTGCACACGCGGGCCACCAACCTCCAACAATGGCGCGACCGCTCGGCCACCGCGTTCGCGGACCAGCCGGACCGGCTCCAGCAGGTGGAGGGCGACTACAACCGGCAGCGCGACCAGTTGAACGCCGAGGCCAAGGCGCACGGTTTGCCCTTCAACATTTTCAAAACGGACGATGAAATCATGGCGGACAAGGTGGCCCAGGCGAGCCTGACCCCGGATGAAATGTCCGCGTTCGTGGGGAAGCGCGCGGCCAAAATGGCGAGTGGCGTCGAATCCGGCGTGGCGCAATTCGCGGGCGGGATCAGTGACCCGGCGAATTCACTTTACCTGGCCATGGGCGGCGAGCCGCGCCTGGCCGAGGTGATGACCAAACCTTTCATCGCCTCGATGGTGACCAGTGGCGGCGTGCAGACGATTCAGGGCGTGCGCGCGGGCGACGCGGAGCAGACCACGGCCGGCCTCCTGACGCTGGGCCTGCCCATCGCGGGAAAGGCGCTTGACGCCGGCAAGGCGGCTGTGGCAGCCTTCAAGCGTTCATCCCCGGAGCCGGCCGTAACCCCTGCCAGGGCAGCACCGAAAACTTCACCGCCGGGCGCGGCCACGGCACCCGCCGCGCCGGCGGCTTCCGTTGATCTGACGGGCATTGATTCGGCGATCTGGGGCAACCAGCTCAAGACGCCGGCCGGTGCCAAGCCGGCTCCTAAAATGCAGATTGCGGCCGGCGACGTTGAAAAGGCCATCAACCAATTTCTCGCGGACAATAATCTACCCGTCAATGCCTGGGACAACGATCAGCGTTTAGAGGTCCACAACATGATCCGCGCCACCTTTGGAAATATCGCGGTGGACCAACAACTGCATCCAGGCATTATCAAAGCGGGATTGGGAATGGAGCCATTTCTTGGTCATCTAAAACGAAATGGCCTGCTGCCCCAAGACTGGCAGCCACAAGTCCGGGACGGTTTTGGCAGCGGGTTGCGCTTGCCAACCGAGGAGGAAAAGGCCCAAAAGCAGCAAGATTTATACGGCAAAATTGACATCCAAAAGGCGCGGCAATTCATTGCTGATGATGTGAACAAGAAGTCGCCGGCCGACATCAAAGAGGACATGTTCCGCAAGATCAGGGCCGGCCTGCCTGTGCCAGCGGATCACGTGTTGTCATTCAAAGACGCCCGCCTGGAGGCGCTGTTGAGTGACCAGGGATTTGTACGGTCGGAAGACGGCCAGTGGTTCACCAAGGGAATTCTGACAGTTCCGCCACAACAACAGAAACCAGACAAAGGTAAAGGAACTGCCGCGCCGGTAAAATTCTCACAGCTCCAGCAGGGGATGCCGGCCATGGGCTGGTTCAAGGTGACAGCGCCATTTGACGCGCCGGATGGCAGCACTTATCTACCTGGCAAAGATGTCTCCAGCGGCCAACTCGAACGCTGGGGCATGAAGTTGCCGACCGCCGAAGCCGAGGCGTTTGCCGGCGCGCAAGCCGAACCGCCGACCGCCACGGCCATCGCCCCGGCCGCCAACATCCCCACCGTAGAATTTCCCATTGCAAAATTAAAGTTGTCGGCGGACGTGCCGAATTTCAAGACGGGCGCGAACACGGAAACGGGCGTTGTGCCTGGCGAAAAGCTGGGCGGGCAATACGAGCGGACCGGGACCGCGCCCATTGTGGCGTGGGAACGGTTGAACGGTGACACTGAAGTCATCACCGGCCGCCACCGGCTGGACCTGGCGCGGCGCACGGGTGAGAAGACCATCCCCACCCAGATCGTGCGCGAGGCGGACGGCTTCACCAAGGACAAGGCCTTGAGGCTTGACGCCGAGGCGAACATACGGGATGGTCAGGGAGAGATTAACGATTATGCAACCTACTTTAAAGGAACCACCATATCCGAAGCCGAAGCCGCGCAGCGCGGCTTACTTGCGCGCGCTAAAGGACGCGACGGCTTCGTCCTGGCGAAATCTGCCGCCCCTGATCTCTATGCCCTCTGGCAAGGTGGTAAAGTCTCCGACCGACAAGCCGTAGCGATTGCGCGCGCCGCGCCCAATGATGCCACCGCGCAACGGCTCGGCAGCAAATATGCGCTGGCCGGAAAGCCGCCGGAATTTCTCACCAATATCATCCAGGCCACGAAGCTCGCCACCGGCGGCGGCGCAAAAGAAATTGACCTCTTTGGCAATGATGATTCGGCCATGAAACAGATGGAGAAGCAGGCCAACCGCGCGGCGGGTTTCCAAAAGGATCTGCGCGACCGTTTGCAAGTGCTGGCGGCCGGCAAGAAATCCAGCATCGCCAGCAGCGAGGGGATTGACGTGAAGGACCCCGGCGCGATTCCGGCGCGCATGGCGCAACTCAAAACCGAGCTGGCCGACTGGGAGAACTGGCCGATGAAACCGGAGCTGGTGGCGCGCGTAAAAGGCGAAACACCCCCACCAACGTCACAGCCCGACCCCAAACAAACGCCGCCTGGGGCAACGTCGGAAGAAAATTTGACGTTGAAAGCCCCGACCGAGGAGGAATTGAAGGCCGAGGCCGCCGCCGCGAAAACGCGCGATGATGCCGCGAAGCTGGCCGGCGCTGCCGCCAAGCCACTCACGGGCACGGCCGGGGACCTGGGGCAGGGCGATCTGCTGGATGCACCCAAAGACTTATTTGCACCACCACCGCCATCGAGCAAGGGAATAACCAGACTTCCAATGGATGAACGGCTACGCAGAGCTGGCATCAAACCATCAACTGTCATTAAAGTTTTTCACGGCGGCCCGGCAAATGCGCTGGAAAGGAACTGGCCAAAATGGTTCACCACTAGCAGGGACCGCGCTTCCGCCTACGGCAAGGGCAGCGTGCATGAGGCGGCCGTGATCCCTAAAAATCCAGCCTACTCCAAGGTGACGCTGTCACAGGAGCAAGCTGAATCAATCCTGGCGAAAGGGCACGATGCCATCATCATCGGCAGCAAAGAGAATCCCATAGATGTGATTTTGCCGGACGCAAAAGGTTTGATTGAACACCAAGGCCCCAGCCGCATCGAGGGCATGGGCGGACCGATCCGGCGCGCGGCCGAAGTATCAGCCAAAGCCACACGTCAGGCGGTGCAGGCGGCGGACAAGGAACTACGCGACGTGGACGAAGAATTCACGGGCGCGGTAAAACAAGAGCTGGCGGACCCGGCCAAACCCGGTTCGCAGATTTTCTACGGCCTGCGCCAGGCGTTTAATCCGATGTCGCTGGGCAACGCGGCCAAGCAGACGGCGACCGTGCTGCGCTACATGCTGGGCCAGCGCGGGACCATGGAGGCGCGCTTTGATTTTGCGATGAAGAAATTCCGGGATGCGTTTGACCGGCGCACGACCCCGCGCAATTACGTCTATGACGAGGCCTCGCCGCTCCCGCCCAACTGGGAAATGCAGCGGGCGGTGGACACGGGCGAAACGGAAAATCTGACCCCGCCCGAAAAGACCTTTGCCGAGCAGGGCCGCAAGCTCCTGGATGCCGAGATTGCGCGCATCCAAAAGTTCAAGCCGGACGTGCTCAACCAACTGCACGAGTTTTATTTCCCGCGCTACTGGCGCGACGAGGATGCGGCGGAGGCCGTGCGTTTGTCACAAGTTCACCGGCCACTGGAGGGGCCGAAGGGTTTCTTAAAAGCGCGCAGCCTGGCGTTGTGGGATGATGCCTTGAAACGAGGCCTGCGGCCGCGCTTTGACAATCCGGCCGACGCCCTGCGGACCAAGCTCGGCGAAATGGCGATGTTCCGCACGGCGCTGGCGGCGCACGAGAATTTCAAGGAGCTGGGTTTGCGCCGGTTCAACTATATTTTTGAAAAGCGGCCGGACGGCTGGGTCGAGCCGCATGACGTGGGCGCAAAAGTTTTCGCGCCGCCGACCGTGACCATTGCCGAGGCCTTCGATGAGCAGATGCGGACCAAGACTTATGAGATGTTCAAGAGCCTGGGAATTTCCAATGACCGGCTGGCGAACATTGGCGGGGCGCGCTGGGGCTGGGCGGGGGAATCACCGGAGCATGTGCGGACAAAATTCGGGGGCATGGACGCGGTGTTCTGGCATGAGTTCGGGCACATCATGGATTTTCGCTATCCCGATCTGCGCGACGCCCTGGGGCTGACCGGGCGGGGCACGGGCAAGGATGTCTTCAACACGGAGCTGCGGGCGCTGGCGGACGCGCGACTGCCAACGGGCGACACGGGTGTCCGGCAGCGGACCAATCCCAAGACCGGCAAGCCGATGAAAGTGCGTTCCTCGTTCAGCAGCTACACGCGCCGGGCGGAGGAGAAGATGGCCAACGTGTTTGACGCCTACCTGCGCGCGCCGGACCTGTTTGCCCAGCACGCGCCCAATGTTTTAAAAGCCATGAATCTCTGGCTGGAGAAACATCCCGAAGTCAAGGGACCGCTGAATGACATCCGGCCGAGCCTGCAACTGGGCACGGGCACAGCGGAACAATTCGTGGGCGGACCGATTTTATTGGGACACTGGATCATGCCCGAGGAGGCCGCCAACGTGCTGAATAATTATCTGGACCCGGGGCTGTGGGGCAAATCCAAGACGTTGCGCGGCACGAAGACCCTGGGCGGGCTGATCTCCAACGTGCGTTTGATCTCGGCGTTTCACGGGCAGATGGTGGGGAATGACGCGCTGGCCAGCGGCCTCTCCCTCCCGCTCTATGACGCCATGAAGGCGGTGGCGGACAAGCATCCGGCGCTGCTCAAACGCGCGGGGGCGGACCTGCTGCGCGCGCCGATCCGGCCATTCCTCGCCCTGCGGCAGGGCAGTCAGATGATGAAGGGATTGCGGATGACCGAGGCGCAACGCACGGCCGCCGGCATCTCCGATCTGAACTTGAAATACGCGCACCTGGCGATGGCAGCCAACCTGCGCGCCGGGCACATGAACAGCGTGGAGAACGCCAGCCGGGGCTGGCGGCAGGGCTTGTTTGAAACCATGAACGCGCTGAAAGCCGGCAACAATCCGCTGCCGGCCGGCCTGGACACCCTCCTGCACACGCCCATGATGATCTCGCACGAAATGATGCGGCCGATCATGGAATGGTTTGTGCCGCGCATGAAGATGGGATTGATGGCCCCGATGATCTCCCGCATCGTGGCCGACAACCCGGATGCGGACGTGTGGGAGCTGCGCGCCAAATTAGGCAAGGCGGCGGACGCGGTCGAGGACCGCGTCGGCCAGGTGACTTATGACAACCTGTTTCAGTCGCGGGTGGTCAAGGACAGCGGACAGCTCGCGCTCCAGGCCTACGGCTGGCATTTGACGAAGGAGCGGCTGCTCTTTGGCGCGGCGACGGATTATTTCCGGGCGGGCAAGGCGCTGCTGACGGGCCAGCGGCCGGACATCACTTTCCGCATGAGCTACCTGCCGGCCTTGGTGATGACGCACGCGATCATCGGCGGGACGATCATGTATGCGCTGACGGGCCGCCGGCCGAAGTCGCTCACGGATTATCTGTTCCCTGAAACGGGCCTGGTGGACGCCTACGGCAGACCCGTGCGGATGGCGCTGGCGGATTTCCTGAAAGATTATGTGGGCGAATGGAACGCCGCGATGCACGGGCCGAAGGCGGTCGTCACCGAATGGGAGCGCCGGCTGATGCCGGTTTGGAATGAACTGGCGGACATGTATCGCAACCGGGATTTCTGGAACACGAAGATTTTCAGCGAACGCAATTTTGCCGAGCCGGAATATCAACACGTCTGGACCAACTTGAAGGAGGGCGTTAATTATCTCGCCGGCTCCAGCGCGCCCTTCAGCTACAAGGGCGCAACGCGCTTCCAGCAATCACTCGGACCCAACGCGACGATGACGCAAAAGGCGCTGGCGCATTTCGGTCCCTATTTCGGTTTCGTGCCCGCGCCGACCGCGCTCACCCAGACCCCGGCCGAGGCCTTGGCGGGGGAGATCATGCGGGACAGCCTGCCGGCGATGAGCCAGGACCAGGCGGCGCACGTCAAGGCGGTCACGCAACTGGTGCAGGACCTGCGCACGGGCCGGATCAACGACGCGGGCGTGCTGGCGGCGCGCGTGCGGTCCACGGGCGTCAAGGACCAGGCGGAGCTGACGCGGATTGCCGAACGCGTCTCGTGGACGCCCTTGCAATATCAGCTTCACAAACTGCCGATTTACGAGCCGGGCAGCGGCCGGGACGCGATGACCGTCTGGGATTTGATGAGCGACCCGGAGAAACTTTCGACCGTGGGCATTTTCGCGGACAAGGTGCAGCGGGCTTATGCCGGCGGGAAACTCGACCGGGAAACCACGAGCCGGCTGGTTAAAATTCTGTTGCCGTATGTGAAGGCGGCCGCCGCGCAAAAGGCCGTGCCCGCGCCCGCGCCCGGGGCCGGCCGGAGCGCAATTTTCAACCAATGAATGACGAAATTGATTTGAGCACGAAGCGGGTGCGCTTCGTTGACAACGGAGTCTTTCATGGCTTCGCGCGGCGCCTCGCGCCGGCCTTTGGTTACGCGGATTATTATTCGCCCTGGCAATCGGCCTTTCCGTTTTCCAAGCAGACGCGGCTGGGCGAGGGTTTCCCGGAATTGCCGCGCACGAATTATCCCCAGCTGGACGAGGATAAGGTGGACCTCTGGGTTTTCCTGGACTCCTTCCACACGGATTTTCAGACGCGCCTGCGAAAAGAGGGGCGGCGGGTGTGGGGCGCGGGTGACGGGGAGGAAATGGAAATGGAGCGGTGGGCCTTCAAGGAATTCTGCCAGCGCCACAACATCCGCACGCCGAAGTCGGAGCTGTTCACGGGGCTGCCCGCGCTGCGCGCGTTCCTGGAGGAGCGCAAAAACAAATACATCAAACTCGCGCACGGCCGCAATCGCGGGGACATGGAGACGATCCTCTGGAAGGACAAGCAGCTGACCACCTGGCGGCTGGATCAACTGGCGTATGACCTGGGCGCGTTCAAAATGGACACGCAATTCATGGCGCAGGACAAGCTGGAGGACGTGATCGAGCTGGGCGAGGACTGGTGCGTCATTGATGGCCAGTGGGCGGACTGGGGCATGTATGCGTTTGAAGTGAAGGGCCTGGGCACGGTCGGCGTGCAGAAACCCTACGCGGAGTTGCCGGCGGTCCTGCGGGATTTCAACACCAAAATTTCCAAGGTGATGCAGGCGGACACTTACCGGGGGTTTTTCTCGATGGAGGGACTCTACAACGCAAAGCGCGAATACTACGCGACGGACCCGTGCTGCCGGCTGGGATCGCCGTCCAATGAGTTGTTGCAGGAAATGTTCACGGGCTGGCCGCGCACGATGTGGTTTGGCGCGGCGGGCCGGCTGGTGCCGCCGGTGCCGGCGAAGGGCGCGAAGTATGGCATTGTGACCATGGTTTATTCCGAGCAGAGCGGGAAGAACTGGGAACCGTTGAAATATCCAGCGGCCATTGATCAATGGGTGAAGCTGCGCAATCCCTACGCGCTGCATGGCCAGCGCTTCGCGGTGCCGCAGGGCGCGCCGCAGAACGTGGCCGGGGTGGTGGGCGTGGGGCCGAGCCTGCTGGCGGCGGCGAAGGCGCTGGGCGAACATGTGCAGCTGATTGAAGGGTCCAACCTTGAGATTGCGACCGATGCACTTTCCAAGATGCTGGAAATCATCGGCCAGGCCAACGCCTGGGGCGCGCCGTTTTCGGCGGACCCGTTGCCCTCGGCGGAGGCGTTGAAGCGGGCGGCCGGTTAAAATTTTAGTTGCATTTTCCGGCCGGGCGCGTAATGGTTATGTTTAATGGCGTCCGAGTGTCCCCATCACAAATTGCGCAGCGATTTGCCGGAGTTGACGGCGCGCATCGCGGCGCTGCCCGTGGACGCGCGCGGTTATCCCATCCCCTTCTTTGTCGGCTACGTTGACGGCCAGCCCGAATTCCGCATGGCGGACGGCCACAAATTCACGCGTTGCGTGAAAGAGCGGCTTTGCTGGGTGTGCGGCCAGCCGCTGGGCAGCTTCATGTGTTTTCCCATCGGCCCCATGTGCGCGGTCAACCAGACCACGGCCGAGCCGCCGTCGCACAAGGAGTGTGCGGAATGGTCGGTGCGCGGCTGCCCGTTCCTGGCCAAGCCCCAGATGGTCCGGCGCACGGATGACAAGATTGAACAGCTCAAGGCCGAAAACCCCTCGGCCGGCATCCCGATAGACCGCAACCCGGGCGTCACCTGTTTGTGGACCACGAAAAGTTACCAGTTGTTTCCCGACGGTGCGGGCGGGCGGCTCTTTAAGATCGGCCCCATGATTTCCGTGAGCTGGTGGCGCGAAGGGCGGCCGGCGACGCGCGACGAAGTGATCCACAGCGTGAACACGGGGCTGCCCAGGCTGCAAGAATTCTGCTTTTCCGAGGGGGACCGGCTGCTGCTCAAACAACACCTGCAAGCCGCGTCCCTCTTATATCCTTTATGATAATTGCCCAAAGCAAAACTCGCGGCGGAGGGATCACAGTGTGCGTGGGTTTCTCACACGCCGAGCTTAAATTACTTCTGGACTGCGCGCCGATATTTTTATGCGAAGAGACGCACCCCGACATCCTGCCGGCGGGCTTGTCGCTTTTTTTCTTCGCCCGGGCGAACGACGCGCAACTGGAAGCCGAGCTTCGACGCCGGGGTAAAATCGGCCCGGACACAAAGTTCGTTGGCGATCCGGGGCTGGACGAATGAAAATCTTTGTCATTTACGAGCGGCCGAAAGATTATCCCGACCAGTTTGTGGTGCGGGGCTGGACGGTGGATTTTAACGGCGACGGCCAGGCGCGGGCGGACGCGGCCGCGCTCTTCGCGCCGGACCTGGTGGCCGCGCGCAAGCTCATCCCGCGCGGCTTTTACAACATGGGCCGCCAGCCGGAGGATGATCCGGTGATCGCGGAAGTCTGGTTCTGATATGAGTGGGCGCACCCCAACCAAACAGGAATTCGAGTGGGCGATTTCGGAATGTATCCGCGCCGGGGCAGAATTAGGCAAGCCGTGGGAAGAGTTGACGCCGGCGGCGCAAGCGGCGCTCGAAAAATACATGCCGGTCCTGCGGCATTATCTCACCATCGCCGAGCTGTCGAAAGTCTGGTCGGAATACCAAGCCCGGAATTAAATCCGCTTGCATAATCGTTAAGCACGGGTTAAACTGGGGCACCATGAAAAACTTCTACTTGAAATATGATGCCTGGTGCAAGGCCCACTACGTTGCGTTGCCGGTCGCGCTGCTGCTGCTGCTGCTGGTCCTGGGTCTGCTCCTGACCGTCAAATCCATCGTCATCCAGCTCCAATGAAAAAGAAACTTGTCCGGGTCCTGGTCGCGCTGGCGCCGTTGATCGCGCTCGCGTGCGCGCTCGTGGTCATCTCCATCCTCGTGCTGGCGGTCGGCGCGGTGGTCATTTATCAGCTTTACAAGGTGGTGTCGGTGAAGCTGCCGCCCACGGCCACGAACAACGCCGTCTTTTACAATGACATTTACGAGCGCAGCAATCTGGCCAGCGTGGTGAGCGTGCCGATCACCAAACCCCTGGCGCTGGCCGGCGGCCCGGCCGGTTTCGCGTTGCAATATGCCGTGTGTTCGGCCGACGGTTTGCCGCGCATTTTTGCCGGCACGAACCCCGTGGTGCTGCCCGCGCCGTTCTACAATCCCGACGGCTGGATTTACTGCTTTGAAAATGATGCGGCGTGGTTTGACTTTGTGGTGGCCATTCCCGGGGCGGGCGCGCAGCGCGTGCAGTGCGACCCGAATAGCGGCGACGTGACGAACCTCCCGCTCAACGTGGTGATTGAATCCTCGCCGGACCTCGTAAGCTGGACGGCGATCTTCACGAATTCCGAGTGCGTGGTGGACGCGACGAACAGCTTCAACGACCCGGCCGCGCCGCCGGACCAGAATTTTTACCGGGTCAAGTATTACTAACCGAGCGGACGCAGCCGGCGGATCAGGTCCTGGCAGCGCTTCAATTCCTGGTGGGTGCGCGCATCCAGCGCCATCAAATCATTCAACTGGGCGATGCGCGTGGTCAAGGCCTCGGTGTAGCAGCAGATTTCCCCGCACTTAATGCACAGGTTCAAATCGCCGGGCGTCGGTCGTGGGCTGGTATCCTCGAAGGCGGACGCGGCGCAGTCGTGTTGGTGGCCGCAGGTCGGGCAGCAGCTCATCGGCAGGTGATGATGTTTCGACTTTTTCATTTCGGCCGGTGGCGGCTCGCCACTTATTTGATATGTTGCATCCAGTCCTCGGCGGCACCCGCTTTGAGTAGAAACTCCTTCAAGACGTTGAGCGCGGTGTCGCGCGTCATGGTGGAGACGTAATACAGCCGGCCGCCTTCGCCATAGTTGGCCACGAGCAGCAGGAAACCATGCTGGTCGGGCAGCTTGTCCGAGATGGCCGACGCGGCGGCCCGGAGATAATCCTTGTTCATGGGGTGGGCGGCCGCCTCGGCCGCCTCGGCGGCGTTGGTGGCCAGGGTGGCGTGGATCGCGGTAATGGTCATCTGGATGCCGGCGGCGGTGCCGCGACAGACACCCTCCTTGACGACGTTGCCGGCAAGCTCTTCGCCGGCACCTTCATGCTCCCAATAGGTTTTGATTTCAGTGAGCGCGTCGGCCAGGCCGCGCAGGACCTTTTCGGTGGGACTCACCGGGCACCTCCCGGCGGTTTTTTCTTTGCGATTTTCCGCACCCGTTCGGCGCAAAAGTCCGCCTCCAGGTCTTTGAGGGAGATAATCGGAATCAATTTTCCAATCGCGTCACACAGTCGTTTCGCCATGGCGAATTCAAAATCCGTGCTTTTTTCCGGGCCGGCCATGGCGAGGACACATTGCACCTGGCGGGGTTCCACCTCCTGAATGAGGATGACGATTTTCATATTGCCTTCCTCGTGGCCCACGCGAGCGGCCGGCCGGCGACGGTCACGGGCGTGGCGTCGGTGTGCCATTCCTCGCGGAGCCAGCCGTAGCTCTCCAAGGTGGTCTTCTTGTCACTGTGCCGGCAGAACTTGCAGGCGGCGTCCGCGCCGAATTTCATGTAGATCAGGGACCCGGTCCACGCGCGCAGGGAATGAAGTTTGAGCCGGGTATCCCAGCCGAGCTTTTCCATCCATTCCGACACGTTGCGGTCAAACTCCGAGTGATTGCCCTGGATCATCCGGCCGCCGGCCGCATCCCACTTTTCGGCCTTCACGCGTTTCATCATGAGGCTGTAAAACGGTTCGACGACCTGGGCGCGGAGCACGTCGGTGCGGTCCTTGAAATTGCCGGTGCGGGCGTTCACCCAGAGGTGGCCGCCGTGCATTTCAAACCAGCTCCAGTCCGCAAAGTCCCGAATCTCACCCCGGCGCGCACCACAACAGAGCGCCATGCCGACGGCAATAAACTCATTGCGGGGCAGGGTGAGCCAGCCGGCCAGGGTGGCATCGAGCACGGATTGAACGGGCGGATTGAATTCGTTCGTGGTTTTCTTCGCGTCATTGAATTTCAGGAATTTCAACTGCTGGCGCAGCTCCGCGAAGTCGGGCAGCTCCAATTTCTCTTTGAGGAAATAGACGGCGTGTTCGCTGAACACGCACGCGGCATAGGCGATGGTCGAATTAAAAGTGCGCTTCATGGACTGTTTGCGGCCGTTGTCGGCCACGGCTTCAATGGCGCGGGAGGCGCGCGCGGCGGCGGCGTCGAACATGGCTTTCAAACCATCCATGCGGGTGGGCGGGCAGGGCATGGCGGCGAGGAGCCGGCGGACCGTGAGGACCGCGCAATGCCGGGACGCGGCCGAATTTTTGCCCGAGGGCATGTTTTCGTAGGCGTTCAAATAAGTTTCGATGTCGCAGTATTCTTTCTGCGCCACGAGCGGCCGGCCGGTGATGACGGCCCGGACCTCGGCGAGCTTGTCTTTGCCGGCGGCATCAATCAGGAGTTTAGCCTGGGCGATGGCGGGCGCTTCGGCGGAAGTGCCGAGGCTCATCTGTTTGGCGAGTCCGCCGGTCCACGCGCGGAAATACCAGGGCGCATCGGCGGCCGGGCTGCGCTTGTAGAGGATGAAAGTTTTGCCGTCGTAACGAAATTTCATTTTACCTGGTGCGCTTGGTGCGCTGGTGGTGCGGTCTTTTGGTGCGGTCGGGTGCGGTCGGGCCGGGTCAGTAGGTAGAACACCGCATTTCATTGTGTGGTGGTTTTGCTGGCTTTTAGGTGAGTCCAGACGAAGTCTGGCTCCGCCTGCTGGTGCGGTTTGGTGCGCTGGTGGTGCGGTAATTTGAGGCTGGCGGGTGCCGATGGTTTCCAATGTGGGGGGGTTAATCATGGGGGCACGATACGCGTTTTTTCCAATGGTGTCAATGGGATTTCTCATATTATCCTTGGGTTATCGGGTGGTGGAGTCTGCGGGACTCGAACCCGCGTTTCCGCAATGCCATTGTGGTGTTTATGGCCTGTTTTACTGGTGTTTTTACTGCTTGGTGCGCTGGTGGTGCGGTTGTTAGCGCCGAATTTGGCAGGCGGCCGGGTCGAAGCCGATGAAGGTGCAGTTGGTGCGCGAGACGTAGAGCCGGCCGGTGGCGGTGTCGAAGACCATGACCTGGCCGTCAGCCATGGTCAGCTCGTAGCGGTGCGCGATGATCGCCGGCAGCGGTGGCGGGGTGAACGGGTGATGACGCACGAGGACCATGGTGCTGGCATAGAGGGCGGCGCAAACCAGCACGGCACAAATCAGCAGGATTTTTTTCATGGATTTTTTTTGGGGCTGTTGAACTCGTGCAGGATCGCCGGGTTCAAAAAGGTCTTCAGTTCCACGCTGGCTGTATGGAGTCGGCCAACGGTATCCGCCTGGCGCGCGGCCGGGTGTGAACAGCAAACGAGAGGGCCATTCCAGACCTTTTTTACGGCGTCGCCGGCGATCCTGCCGAAGGCGATTACAACACGGGGTTTGATCTCAGCCAGGACTGCCTGGATATGAACAAAATCGGGCGGGAAAACATGACGCGAATTGCCAGCAATCTCACGGGTGGATTCTTCCCAGATGATCTGTTCCAGCAGCTCATCCCCAAACGCGGTCTTCAGACGGCGGCCGGTCAAGCAACCGGCGAACAGGCAATATTGTATCAGCCGAAGACGATGCTGCTCGCCATATTTGGCGATATCAGAGCGGACGCGATCTGGATCCCGGACCCACATATTTTGGAGGAATGCGACGATGGTCTTCATTCGTTCACAAAAGCGAGTAAAAGGTTTGAGGCGGCATAGAGCGTCCACACTCCAGCCATCTTCCAATTATGTTTATAGGCACACTCGATTCCGGCGCACAATTCGATGACGAACACGAGCAGGCCAAATTTGCACATTTTCATATTTTGTTTAGTCGATTCAGATTTCATAATCAGGCTGCGCAGGCATTGGCTTGAAGAAAGATTCCTCAATAGTATTTCCGGTGGTGACACGGTGGATGAAGGCAAATAGGATGGCGATCGGTAGGCCGAGAGGCATTGTTTTGGAACGATCCCAGACTTCAATCTCCTGACGGGCGACCTTGATGAGTTGCTTTTGGGTCATATCAAGCCTCCACAGGTGATGGAGGGCAAGGGCGACTCCAAACCTTTCAGGGCGCGCGCCAGCACAATGATCTGCTCCAAAGTCTCAAAGCTCCATTCCAGACTGCCCTGGCCGGCGTGCAAGTCGGCTTTGAGCTGGGTGATGCCGGCGTCCACGTCGGCCTGGTGCGCGCGGAGCCGGTCCTTGTGAAAGCCGAAAATAAATTTCCAGCCGGGAGCCATGACCGGGTCGCAGGTGTTTTCATCGTCACGGAAGAGGCAATCAATGAACACCTCGTTGATTTCTTTTTCATTCATACGTCAATGGCGAGCGTCTTCCGCAGGATCGGATTGATGAGCCGGCCCACGCGTTCGGATGCGAGCGCCACAACGGCCTGGGCGGTGCTGCTGGTCCCGTTCCGATAGTTGGCGGCGCTGATGCGATGGGTGCCGGCGAGTCCACGGTTGGCGCGGTGCATAATTCAGTGTTCCTTGTTTTTTTTCCGGTTGTTTTTTTTGGGTGCGTGCTTCGGGTAATGGTCAGCCATGACTGCGCCGCCGGTGTGGCCGCCGTGCTCGAAGTCGCGGCGCACGAGGTCCGCGAAGTAGGAGCTGGCGTTGTTGTTGTAACCTTTGAGCCGCATCATGTGGGCGGCCTGATCCAAGACAACCGAGGCGAGCGAGATCGAAATTCGCGTGCCCGGTCCGTTGTAATCCAATGGGTCTTTCATGCTGATGCTTTTCATATCAAATCATAACGCTTATGTCAACTCCGCGCAAGGAGTGCTCACGGTGTGCGCCAGTTCGCGCTTCAGTTCATCCAGCGGCATGGAAAAGCGGACGCCTTTGCCGAGCGGCACGGCGACGGTGTAGGGATGCAGCTCCAGCCCGGGCGCGAGCTTCACGGCGCGCTTTTTGGCGCGGGCCAGTTTGGGCACGGTGGCGCGCGCGGGCAGGCGCTGGCCGGCCGGCCGTGCCTCCTGCATGAGTCCATCATATAGGCCGGACAGGAAAGCGGAGCGGTCGGCGGGTTGCACGCCGGCCACCTGGGAGTAATCGCGCCAGAGATCGGCAAAGGCGAGCGCGACGTGGCCGGTGATGCGCGCGAGATCGGCGAGCGTCCCCGGCGTGGCTTCGGCCAGGAGCTGGCCGTCGCGCACCAGGCACACGATGCCCGTCCGGTTTTCAATGACGGCTTTGACCGTCCACAAAATCGCTTCGGTGGCCGGTGTCATCGTGGCAATCGGCGCGGCCGTGCCAGACCGCGCGAAGCGCCGGCCGCCGAAAATGTCCGCCTTGGCTTCGGTCGGGTCGGGCGCGGTAAAGTCGCACGCGGCTTTGAGGCGCGCGAGCTTCACGGCCGCCACGTCGCGCTCGCCATTTATCCCGCGCTCGGCCAGTGCCTGTAATTTCAGCAGCAGCGCGCGGGCTTTGGCATTGGCGGGTTTCATAGGCCGGGGTCGGCGTCGCTCGTGACGTTGTGGCCGTCGAAAACTCCGCCGCACTGGGTTTCATCAAACCCGGGCGGATGGCGCTGGAGTTTGCCGGGCTTCCAGTCGCCGGTAAGCTGCGCGGCTTTGGAATTGGCGGCGCGATACACCACTTTGAATTTGTCTTCGGCATCAGTCCAGTTGGCGGCGCGCTCCAGACTGCCGGCCGGGACCGACACGTCGCGCACATAGTCGCCATGACCGGCCACGCACGCGATGAAGTGCGCGGCGTCCTGCGCTGGGCAGGTGAACCGGCCGCCACCGCAACGCACGAGCACGGGGTGCAAGCGGTCGAGGTTGGCGAGTTGTTTTAATTGCGGCTCATTTAAAAATCCGCAGTCCAGACCGGCGATGAAGGCTTGCAATGTGTTCATAGTTTTAGTTGTAAAAATAACCAAGTTCGCGGAGCGAGGAAAATGCTTTGGGGCGTTCGGTCGTGGCCACTGGGTATTTGAACGGGCACGGCGTGAGGACCGTGGACACGTCCACGAGGACACCGTCGGCGATGGCTTGCGCGCGCGAGTAACCCGAAATTACGGGACCAAATAAACTTTCGAGACTTTC
>Ga0302201_10000304_pt1 | contig 45006 bp, 29 predicted proteins | sample II_Bog_N3_2_FD_194586 | JGI IMG/M metagenome (GOLD analysis project Ga0302201, IMG submission 194586) | Peat permafrost microbial communities from Stordalen Mire near Abisko, Sweden - II_Bog_N3_2 | ecosystem: Environmental > Terrestrial > Soil > Wetlands > Peat | place: Sweden: Abisko... | reverse complement strand
CTTAAGCCGGCAGCTCTCAGTTTTCAGCTCTCAGTCAAGAGCAAATGAGGGCGTTTTGAGCGCAGAGGTGGGTGGGTAAACGTTTACATAGTTAGGGAATTGCTGGAATTCCAGCTGCCAGCTCTCAGCTTTCAGCTCTCAGTTTTGGGGCGGGACCCCGGCCCCCGACCCTCGACCCTGAAGGGGGCCCCGGTGTCCGGGTGGCCCTGTAGCTCGCCGCGCCGTTTCAAAAGAGTCCAGACGGCGTCGCGGATTGCGGATAGGTTCTTGCGTCCTGGCGGACTTGGGCTGGCTCCGGCGTCAGGATTGGTCGATGCTCAGGGCGGCGAGTTCAGCGACTAGCTTGACGGTTTCCAGGGAGACTGTGACTACCTGGCCGATGAGGCGGACGATGTATTCGGGATCGTCGGGGCGGTTGGGGTCGTTGACGATGCCGGAGCGGGCGTCGGTGGAGACGCGATATTGATCGATCACCCATTCGAGGGCGCTGCGGTTGCCAAGGCGGTAGTCGCAGACCTGGGGCGGGATACCGCTGAGGGTTAGGAAGCCGTTGCATTTGAGCTGGGTCTTGTCTTTGGACAGAGCCATTTTTTCGACGGGCCAGTCGAGCTGGCCGGTTTCGCGGCGTTCGAGGGGGTACTCGGGCTGCTGCTCGTATTGGATGTGGAGGTTCATGAGGGCCGCGCCGATGCGGGCGTAGTCGTGGAAGGCCGGGGCCATGGGGATGCGGGGGAGTTCGCGCTTGAGGTTGGCGGCATAGCGGGTGCGGTACTCGGGGTGGTGGAGCAGGGCGTAGGTGTAGTGGAAGATGTCACCTTTTTCGATCTCGCGCTGCACGAGAGCTGGTGGGGCTGGCGGAGTGGGTGCCGGTTTTTTTGACAAAGGCAGCAAGTTAGCGCCCGCTGCGCGGGCATGGCGAGTTAGCGAGTTAGCGGGGTCTTTGGCTGGGGAGTTGTTGCGGCTTGCGTCGGGCTGGTTTGGGTGCGCGGGGAGCAGGAGCGGGCCGTAGTGCTTGCGGAATTAGGCGAGGGCCCAGTCGGTGACGTTCTCGCGGCGGTTGGTGCCGTCTTCGTCGTAGGTGTAGAAGGGGAAGGACTGCGCAGGCTCAACAAAGAAGTTGATATCCGGTATCCGGTTTGTCGCGAATGAAGCGAAAGGGGCTCGTCCGTATGTTGCGACGACAATGAGTAGGTTTTCGGATCTTCCTTGCGGAAATATGTGCTCCTGTCCGGATCGACGATGGGTGAAGTACTTAGCGAAGTATTGAAGCTTGTGGGTAAACGGCCTGTAGGTGGAGTCTCGGATGTTGCTCTTATCTGGTGACAGGAGGATTCCGCGATTCGCGGCCTGCTTCAGTGTGCTGCTCCACTTGATCCGCTTTTCGTCGGAAGTCAGGAACTCATCGATGGGGGTCTCGTTGTCCCTATCTCGGTTCGTCCAGCGGGTTACCTCGTCGTTATAGGTTCCTAAAAGCTTGGCGGCATTCGCCATCAATGAGGAAGAATTGAAGCTGTATGCCCAGAAATCGCGGTTGGTGTTTGTCCCTAAGCTGTTAACTTCGAATATCGCAGCACCTTTCTCGTTGGTTCTGCCGTCCCGGCCAGCCATCGGCAGGAAGTCTTTAAATTCGGAGCGTAATTCCTGCGTTAGCCAAGTGTTCCGCTCATCCGGTTCGAGTTCGGACCAGTCCACAGAGCTGATCGATCTGAGCTTGTCTAGGGCGCGAAGACGCTCTTCCTTCCTCCAGTGCGGCGGCATCGATGAAAAGCGGATTGATGGCGTCGTTGCAGTATTCGAGCCGCCCCGGATGAGGATGTTGATGCTGACCCCAAGCCTGATTCCAAATACGTTGTACGTTGATCCAGCGTACTGCGGAAACCTTGTCACATCTCCGGCGAGGTCGAAAATGTACATGCGGCTGAAATCTTCGGCGAGGCATTTTCTCATGCCATCAAACGCGTGTTGGTGGATGAAGCCCGATTCGGTGATGAATGCGACCACGCCACTTGCGCCGATCCTCTCAGATGCCCATCGAATCGCCTTGACGTAGGGATTGTCTAGCTTACTGACGCTTGAGGCGTTTGATGCCGCGCCGTATGTCTTAGATATACTCGCGTTCAGCACCTTATAGTTCCTGTTGCGATTGTTGTCGTTTTCGCTTTTCTGACCAACATTATAAGGCGGGTTGCCTATGACAACTTCAATTGGACTGCGCCTCTGCTTCCTCACCCTCGCTGTGTTTTCCTCCACCATGAAAGCAAGCGACGCCTGTTCGGCCTCAGACAGCTCGAATGTGTCCACGAGGCAGATGCCTTCAAAGGGTTCGTATTCGCCGACGCGGTCGAGGTAGGCGTGCTCGATGTTCATGCTGGCGATGTAATAGGGCAGGAGCATGATCTCGTTGCAGTGGAGTTCTTCCTTGTATTTGTGGGGCAGGGCGCTGGTGCGGATTTCTTTGATGACGCGGGTGATGAAGTTACCGGTGCCGACGAAGGGGTCGAGGATGTGGACGCCTTTGTCTGAGAGGCTGCGGCCAAACTCGGTTTTGAGGACTTCTTCGACGCTGCGGACCATGAAGTCGACGATGGGCTGGGGGGTGTAGACGATGCCGTGGGTGTCTGCCTGTTTCTTGCTGAAGCCCTGGAAGAAGCGTTCGTAGACGGAATTCAAGAAGGCTTGTTTTTCAGAGTAGTCGCTGGCGGAGGCGGCGGTTTCTTCAATGGCTTTGTAGAAGGGGTCGAGGTCGCGGAGGAAGCTGTCGCGGGAGAAATGCTTTTTGGTGAGTGAGTCGATGGGCTTCAGCTTGAAGTTGCTCATACGATCAACTCAACTTTAACGCGCGGGCGGGGGATTGGGGCAACGACTGGGCCGCGCGGAACCTGGCTGGGCACGAGGGCGGGGTTGGGTGGCGGGTGTGGGAACTTTCTTCCGGGGCTGAAGCCCGTCTCCTTCAAACTGACCCACTGCCCAATTCAGGGTCGCCGAGGAGTCCCTGCTATACTCAGGGCACTTTGGAGAGCTTCTTCAACCTTCGCAATGGATGACGCGCCCAATCCGCCCCTGAAACCGGAACCCGAGGATCGCGGGCAGAGGCTTGCGAAGGGCCGCAAGTGGGGTAACTTCGAGTTACTGGCGCTGGTGGGAAGAGGGAGCTTCGGCGAAGTGTTTCGCGCGTGGGATCCTACCTTGCAGCGGGAGATCGCGTTGAAGATCCTGCTGCCGCGCGCGGTGGGCGACGAAGCGCAGTTTGAGGATTTGCTGCGCGAGGCACGCGCACTGGCCTCGGTTCGACACCCCAACATCGTTCCCATCTACGGAGTTGACCGGCATGACGGAATGGTGGGGTTCTGGACGGACTTTGTTCATGGGAAAACACTGTCGATGCTGGTGCGCGAGCAGGGACCACTGGGGTATCGCGAGGCTGCGCTGGTGGGGCTGGATGTTGCCAAGGCGCTGAGCGCCGTACACCGCGCGGGGCTGCTGCATCGCGACATTAAAGCAGAGAACGTGATGCGCGAAGAGGGCGGGCGGATTCTGCTGATGGACTTTGGGCTGAGCACGCTGCCGCACCTGCAAGGCGCGCCGGCGGGAACGCCGCGATACATGGCTCCGGAACTGTTTGCCGGGGCGGGGGCGACCGCGGCCAGCGATATCTATGCGGTTGGCGTTTTGCTGTTTTACCTGGTGGCTGGGGAATACCCGGCGCAGCGGGCGGACGGCGGCGCGGCAGGCGGTGAGCAAGCGGCGCAACAAGCATTGGATGGCGAGGAAGTTACAGCGGCGGTGCCGGGAGTTATCGGCATGTTATCGCGCTTGACGGCCTGGGGCGCGTCCGGCAGCCGGTCATTGGCGGATTATCGCCCGGATATTCCAGAGGCGTTTGCGCAGGTGGTGGATACGGCTATTCATCCCGATCCGGGGAAGCGGTTTCCCAGCGCTGGGGCGCTTGCGACGGCGTTGTCTGGAGTGCTGGCCGTGCCGGTTGCGAGAGACGGGGCGGAGCGAGAGACGCGACGGAGGCGACATCCACGGTGGGTTTACGAGGCTGGGCTGGCGGTGCTTTTACTGGGGGCGGCTGGAATGCTGGTATATGTACGTGAGGGAAAGGCGCTGTTCGGGGCAGGGAAGAGTGGGGCCGCTGCTCTGAATGCTGGAGGGGTGAACGACAAGTATCTGGATGCGGAGAAATTGCTGCTTCGCTATGACAAGCGAAAGAATGTTAGCGATGCGATTGGGTTGCTGAGCGATGTATTGACACAGGATCCTAAGAATGCGCTGGCGCAGGCTGGGTTGGGGCGCGCTTATTTTCTGCAGTATCGCGTCGACCGGACTCCGGGGTTGCTGGATAAGGCGCGGGTGGCGTGCAATCAGGCTATCGGGAGCGATTCCAGCATTGCGCCGCCTCACGTCACGCTTGCGCGGATCGAGGCTATGGCCGGGAATACTGCGCTGGCGACGCAGGAAGTTGAAAAGGCCCTGGAACTTGATTCGCGAAGTGCCGAGGCTTATGGGGCGCAGTCGGAGGTGTTCGATGACGAGGGGAGAAGTGAGGATGCGATTGCATCGGTGAAAGAAGCGAACAATTTGGACCCCGATTATTGGCGGTGGCCGGTGCTGCTGGGACATTACTACTTTGTGGCGGGGAGATTGTCGGATGCGGCGGAACAATTTCGTATTGGGACCGAAAAGGCGAACGACAACGCGATTGCCTGGCTGGACCTTGGGCTGGCGCAGCTCCAACTGGAGCGATATGACGATGCACGCATCAGTCTTACGAAGTCGGCAGACGCTCAGCCCAGCTTTGCTGCCTATTCCGCGCTGGCTGAGTTGTTGACGACGCAAGGCAAATTCGCGGAATCGGTGGAGATGAGCGAGAAGGCTCTTGATTTGGATAAGTCCAACTATGTTGCTTGGGGCAATTTGGCTTCGGGGTATTTGTGGAGTCCTGGAGGGCATGACAAGGCGATGGAGACTTATCGGAGTGCCATTGAGTTGGCGGAAAAGTCTCGTAAAGAGACGCCGGACGACCCGGATCTGCTTGCCACGCTGGGGGACTATTACGCATTCATTGGGAGTTCCGACCGTAGTCTCCCGCTGCTTCGGCAAGCTGTTGCGCTTGCACCCAAGAATCCCAACGTTTTATTCCATACGGGAGAAGCCTACGAGATACTGCACCAACGCGAGGAAGCAATCAAACTGATCGCTGAAGCTCTGGTGCTGGGATACCACGCCAATCAACTTGAGCGCAGTCCCGAACTTGCGTCTCTTCGTGCGGACCCCAAATTTCAAGAAGCGCTCCAATCGGAAACGGCTAAACTTTCACTAGACATCAAGGGAAAAAAGAGGTAGGTTTTGCAATATGGCAAACATAGACGTAGTTCTTCGCGATGAAATGGGCCTGCGCGTTCCCAGCATCCCTTTAGTGATGATCGTGGCTTCGGACACAGTTACCTTTAGCGTTGAACATGGTGCTAACTCCGCCCTTTACTTTTCGCCGGAGACCGTGACGATCTTGTCGCCCAAGCCGGGCGTTCAGGTGCACCTGACTTTTGGGCATGCACTTACCTATACGTTTGAGGCTCCCGCTCTCGGCGCTTATGGAGTCATCACTCAGGCTCCTGGGGACCCGGCCCCAGAATTCTTCAACTTCGGCGAACCGGCTACCCCACCGGCGCTGGTGATTCAGCCGGGTAAGGGGCTTGCTTTTCCAGGGCCAACCAATAATACCCAGACGTAGCTGGGCGGTAGAACTTCGGCCGGTCGCGCGGCTTTGCGCTACCGGACCGCGGTTTGCGCCAAGCAGGCTGAGGGAAAAGGCCTGGTTTGAGACGAATTCCCGGGAAGCATCCCTCAGGGGCTAAAGCCCGGGCTTTTTTGTGGCGTTTGCGGCACGACTGAAGTCGTGCCCTTTCAAAACCCGACTTTCACCACAACGTGCCCTTTCAAAACCCGACATTCAACACAAGCTGATAGACTCCTTTCGATGCAACCCGTGATCCTGACACAGAGGAAGAAACCATGAGTAGTTTTGAAGCACCGCTGTCGTTTAACGGCGTTAACGGCAGCACGGGCCGGTACGCTATCGACCCGATGCCTCTTGAGCAGTTTCGCGACATTGCGGTGGGGCCATTGATTCACAGGGAAGATACTCCTGCTGAGAAGGAGCATAAAGGAGAGCTGAAGCGGCGTCGCGCTCGGGACAAGCAAACCAACTACGCGCCCAAGGCGGGCGTTGATTTGAAGAATCTGAAGCAGACCGGCTGGGGAGTTATCTTCGCCAATAACCCGGACAAGGCTTCGACTCAGGCCATCTACGAGGCACTGTCTCCGCTGCTGAAGCTTCGCGAGGAACAGGCGGGAGGCAATCACAAGGCCGGCGGACGTTATTGCGAGTATCTCGGTCCAGACGCCTACAGGCAGGGCGAGACAAAGCAGGATTTTCTGATGCGTCACAAGGTCGGGCCCGGACCTGTGGATACGGATGTGATTCCGTATTACCTGCTGATTGTGGGCGACCCGGAAACGATTCCGTTTCGCTTTCAATATCAGTTGGACGTGCAATTTGCGGTGGGACGGATTTACTTAGACACGCTGGCGGAGTACGCGGCTTATGCGCAGTCCGTGGTTGCATCGGAGAGCGGCACTCTTGCATTGCCGAGGCGGGCAGCCATTTTTGCAACAGCCAACGATGGGGACGCCGCAACGAAGATGAGCCTTGAGCAACTGGCCAGGCCACTTGCGGAATGGGCTGAGAAACCTGCGACCACCAAGCAGCCATGGGTAGTGCAGAAGTATCTTGGAAACGAAGCTACCAAGGCGCGGCTAACTCGGTTGCTTGGCGACGAAGCGCCGGCATTTCTGTTCACGGCCAGTCACGGCATGATGTATGACAGCGGCGATCCGCGTCAGTTTGCGCAGCAGGGAGCGCTGCTTTGCCAGGATTGGCCGGGGCCGGAGTTTGAGGGACCTACTCCGAATAGCTTCTTTTTTGGCGGCGACGATGTTGCCGCGGATGCAAAGATATTTGGCACTATTGCCATGCACTTTGCCTGTTTTGGCGCGGGCACGCCGCACTACAGCGATTTCTCGCCACCAGGGCAGCCACCGGCGATGGCGCCGAAGAGCTTTCTTGGCAGGCTGCCGCAGAAGCTGATTGGGCACCCGCGCGGCGGGGCTCTGGCCGTGATTGGCCATGTGGAGCGCGCCTGGGGCTGCTCGTTCTCGTGGGATGACGCCGGGAGCCAGACCGAAGTTTTCAAGAGCACGATCAAGTACCTGATGGAAGGCTATCCGGTGGGGTCGGCGCTGGAGTTTTTCAACGGACGGTACGCGGAGCTTTCTTCCGATTTATCAAGCCAAATAGAAGAAGTGAACAATGGCAGGGATGTCGATCCTTACCTACTATCGAGCCTTTGGACCGCTAACAACGATGCACGCAGTTACTCGGTGATTGGAGACCCGGCGGTAAGGCTTTGGCTTGTCGAAGAGAGGAAGCCGGAAAGCCGCCCAGTATTGGAGACGATTACGATGCCGGATATTCAAGTGCAAGCCGCTGCGCCGGAAAAGCCCGCGCCTGCGGCTCAACCTGTGGCGCAGAGTACTGACTTTGCCGAACCGCAGCAACCGGCATCGGGACAGCCGGGCTCCGCGCGATTCAACGCCGCGATGGTGGACTACGCCTGGGGAGACTCGGCCAAAGCTGCCGCCAGCTCACTGAAGGATGCCGCGCAAACGATTGGCGCATGGCTTGCGGAGTCGTTTCAGACAGTCACAAGTGTGCAGGTGAGCACTTATGTGAGCGATAACATCGACGATGTAACTTACGACGGCGGGAAGTTTACGGGCGCCAAGCTGCGCGCGATGACGATCGCCAGCCTCGACGGCAATACCAAGGTGTGCGTGCCGGAGCAGCAGGGAACGGTTGATGACGCGCTGTGGAAGATACACTCGGACACCTTCGACAAGGCGCTGGCTAACCGCGTGGAGATGCTGAAGACCGCGGCGGCGGCTATCGCGAGCCTGGTGCCTGGAGGAAAGCTGCTTTGACGGTCGCGGACGCCCGGATCGAGACGATTTTGCTGTTACGGGACGAGATTGACGGCATCGACCGGGCTGCGCGCCAGCCTGCCGCTTTGGGGCAGGGTAACTCAATGAGTTACTCGTTCGGGCCATTTTCAGGCTCGCTTTTTCCGGAGCAACATAAGTTGGCGGAGATTCTGTCGGATGTGGTTGCTACCGTAAAGCGAGTGTGCGCGCGGCTGGCTCCCACAGCTACTGTTGAAACGGCAGAGGACGGCGTAACCGCACGCACTATGATTCATTTCAATGGTCGCGCCGCTTCAGTTTGGGTTGGCGCGCCATCGCAGCAGGTAGCCAGTGCGCACATCGCTTCGCTTGAGAAGACGCTGAGGTTGCGAACCGCCGTGGCCGGGGCTGTTCTTTCCGCCGGAAGCGCGATCGTCTCCATATCCATGGCTGTGGCTAACCCGCTGATGCTGCTGAGTGCGTGGTCTTCCGCCAAGGCGCTGAAGCTGGCGCTGGATCGACTTGCAGCGGCGGTTGAGGCGACGTGAGGGCGGACGTATCTTGTAAGAAAGGACTCCGATCGATGTTGAGCCGATACGCCGACCTTGAGATCGTGTTCCGCAGGCGGGACGAACGATCGTATGGATTGAGTTTTCGCTATAGCAGCCCGAACGACGAGGCTGTTCATCCGGCGCGAACGGAGCCGACGATCGCGCTCGATCTCTCCGCACTGGGCGGCGACGATCCGCAGGCTTATTCCGAGACGCTGAGCCGGGCATTTTTCACGCCGGAGGTGAAGGCGGAATTTCTTACGTTTCGCGATATAACTCAGCGTAGCGGATTGAACTTGAGGGTTCGTCTCTCCATCGATCTCACAGTCCCGGAACTGCATGGCGTTCACTGGGAGACGCTTCGCGATCCCGACCTGCCGGCAGGCCAGGAGAATGCGCCGCTGTTCATGGGCGAGAAAACTGTCGTATCCCGCTTCTTGAGCAGCGGGGACTGGCGGCCTGTTCGCCTGAGTGCCAGGGCCAAGCTGCGGGCGCTGGTTGTGGTTGCAAACCCAAGCACGTCGAGCAGCTATAACCTGAGCGAAATCGATGTGCCGGATGAGACAAGTCGAATCACCGAAGCGATGGCCGGCATTGAGATTGTGCGGTTTCAAACCGAAGGCGCAGTGCCGCTTGCGAAGCTGGCCGAAACGCTTCGCCAGGGCTTCGACATACTCTACCTGGTTTGCCACGGCAGGATGCAGGGCCAGGAACCGTTTCTCTATCTGGACGAGGGGCCGGCGACACCGGGGATCGACCTGGTGCAGGCGATTCGCGAGATGGACAAGCGCCCGCGGATGGTTGTGCTGGTGTCGTGCCAGAGCGCGGGCAAGTGTGGCGTGGCGCTTGCGGGGCTGGGGCCGCGGCTGGTTGATGCAGGCATTCCGGCGGTGATCGCGATGCAGGGCAACATTTTTGTATCGACGGCCGCGAGCTTCATGAAGCGCTTCTTCACCGAGCTGCTTTGCGATGGACAGATCGATCGAGCCATGTCGCTGGCACGCGGCGAGGTGCGGAAGACCGACGACTACTGGATGCCGGTGCTTTTCCTGCGACTGCGCGACGGCCGCATATGGTACGAGCCCGGATTTGGCGGCAGCAGCAAAGAGGAATTCGATAACTGGGAGTCGATCTGCATCAAGGTGCGGGAAGGGAGATTCTTTCCCATTCTTGGCCCAGAGATAGGCGATGAGTTATTCGGCGCCACGCAAGAACAATCAGATCGGCTGGCGGAGAAGTATCAATTTCCGCTGGCTGCGCACGAGCGCTCGAACCTGGCCAAGGTTACGCAATTCATCAGCGTGGATAAGGGCAGGGAGCATGCATGCGAGGCGCTCGCAATCGATTTTGTGAAGCGGCTGGGAGGAGTTGATCCTGGCGAGTTGCCTGGGCGGTTACAGGGCGCAGTCGAGGGATGCCGTGCAAATCCAGGCAATGCTTACAAGCTGCTTAGCGCAAAGGAGCTATCCGCGCCTATCTATCTGAATGCGAGTTACGAAACCATGCTGCTGCGGGTTTTGAAAGCGGAGGGGAAGAACCCGGAACCTGTTTTCGGCGCCTGGCGCGGCGCGGAGGTGGTGCAGAAGCCGCAACCGAAGTCGCCGATTCCAACCACTGAGTGCCCATGGGTTTACCACATCTTTGGAGTTTTCGGAAAGCCCGACTCCATGGTGCTGACCGAGGACGATTTCTTCGACTACCTGATAGCATCTTCGCAACTGAAGTTATTGCTGCCCGCCCTGGTGAGCAAACTGATGGAGAGTTCGCTGGTGTTTCTCGGGTTCCGTTTGGACGACTGGAGGTTTCGCGTTTTGTTTCGCCTTATCGTGACACAGCAAGGCGCGGCAGCGTTGAGCGGCAGGTGCCACGTGGGCGTCCAGATAAATCCCGGCGAGCAAAGTGTGGCCGATGTGAATCGCGCGATTAAGTACATAACAAAGTATTTTCAGGGAGGTAACAGCAGTAACGCGCCCAGTATCTCCATATATTGGGGAAGCCCTGCCGACTTTCTGCGGCAGTTACAAAAGCAGATGGTTGAGACCGCCGGGCAGGCCGGCGCCAAAGTTATAGAGAGGGATCCGGATGACTGGCCCTGAGCGAGTGGACGAAATGCCGCCGAATCCCTTTGTAGGCCCGCGGCCCATCGAGAAGGGTCAGCCAATCTTCGGGCGCGACCTGGAGATTGCGCAGCTCTACGACCTGCTCTACGCCGAGCGGATCGTTCTGCTTTACTCGCCGTCCGGCGCGGGCAAGAGCTCTCTTGTCCAGGCAGGGCTGATTTCGCGGCTGGCGCAGCAGTTCGACGTGTGGAAGCCGGTGCGTGTAAACCTGGAGCCGGAAACGGACGCCCATGGCGTGAATCGCTATGTCCGCAGTTGCATCTTTGGGTTCGAGGCGGGGGTTCCGAAGCGGTTGCAACGCGAGGAGAAAAGCCTTTCCTCCCAGACGCTGCAAGACTATGTGGCGGGGCGTCCGCAACGGCCTTCCGCGCCCAAGAACATTGTGATGATCTTCGACCAGTTCGAAGAGGTGCTCACCGCTGATCCGTTTGGAGTGGAGGCCAAGAAGGAATTCTTTTCGCAGTTGGGGAAGCTGCTCCAGGATAACCCAAGCATCTGGGCGCTGTTCGTGATCCGCGAGGACTATCTCGCTCCGTTCGACCCGTATGCGGAGCAGCTTCCGACGCACCTGAAAAACCGCTTTCGCCTCGATCTTCTGGGAACGAAAGCGGCACAGGAAACGATTGACAGGACGGTGGAATCCGCAGGCCGCAGTTTTGCGCCCCAGGCGCTGGGCAGGATTGTCGCCGACCTGGCCACGATGCAGGTGCAGCAAACGGGAGGCAAATTCAAGAGCGAACCAGGCCGGTATATCGAGCCGCTCCAACTACAGGTAGTTTGCCGCAACCTGTGGGAGCGAATGGCGCCTGACCGCAAGGTGATTGAAGATGAGGACATCGACTCGTTTGGGGATGTTACCAGCGCGCTGGCCGAATACTACGACGGCGAAGTGAAAAGGGCGACCGGCGCGGTGGAGCGAGTGGAGGGGACCTTTCGCGAGTGGATCGGCGGCAACGAGCGCATGGAGCGCTCGATTCGGGAATGGGTGGGCGGAATGCTGATTACGCGGGGAAATACCCGCGGGCAGGTTCTGCTGGAGGCGGGCGAGAGTGGAGGGCTCGACAACACGCTTGTCGAGCGCCTGATTCAGGCCCACCTGGTGCGCGGGGAACAGCGAGCGGGAGCCACATGGTTTGAACTCTCCCATGATCGGTTGATCAAGCCGGTGCAGGAAAATAACAGTACGTGGTTAGAACTGCACTTGAGCGAACTGCAGAAGACAGCTTCTGTTTGGAAAGAGCAAGGCAAGCCGGAAGGTTTGCTGTTTCTTGGCAAGAGCCTGAAGAAGGCGAGAGCGTGGGCAAGAAAGAACCATCCATTGACGACGGAAGAGAACGAGTTTCTGGCAGCCTCGGCAACCAGGAATCTGAGGAGACAGACCCAGATTGCCGCCTTTTGTACCGTGGCGGTGTTAGGAGTGGCGGCCGTTGCGATGGCGGTGTGGGCCCAACTTGAACTCTCCAAGGCACGGCGGGCAACCGCGGCGACTTACATGGCAAGCGCAGAGTCCGCGATTGAACAACATCAGCCTGCCGGGCTGGCGCTGGCGTATTTCGCAGAAGCATACAAATATGCTCCGGATTCGGTCAAGACGCACGCATGGATGACCACCTTACTAACGGAGAAAAAATGGTGGCTGCCGAAGCTTTCCTTCGATCGGGCGGAGGTGAGTTCTGGCGATCTGAGCAGGGATGGGCGGTTGGCGGCGATTGGATTGAAAGATGGGACGGTGCAGCTCTTTGACGCGGACTCGGGAAAGCTGCTCAAAACGCTCAATGGGAACGGCCGCCTGACTTATCTCTTCTTCGACTTCACTGGAAGGCGCCTGATGGTCGTCTCAGGTCATTCGGCGCAGGTTTGGGACACCGGAACCTTTAAGCCGCTGGGCAAATTCGAGCATTCGAGCGATATCTATTTCGCTAACCTGAGTTGGGACGGCAATCTGGCGGCGACGATCTCCAACTACACCGCCGTGATCTGGGACGCTTCAACAGGCAAGCAGGTGGGAGCGACCCTTGCGCATGAGCAACTCATCAACTCACTTACTTTCAGCCATGACGAGAAGCTTGTTCTCACGGCATCGAACGATGGAACCGCAAAGGTGTGGAATGCAGCGACGGGTGCGCTGGTTGCATCCACGCCGAAAGAATCGAATTGGATCAACACCGCCAGCTTTAGTTGGGACGACCGCTTTTTTGTCACTGCCACCAGTGGAGGAGCCAACGCAAGAGTCGAGGTATGGGCAACCCCGCCGCGGAATGACGCCAACCTGAGACTCATGAGCACGCTGAAGCACAAGGACGATGTGCAAAATGCTGAATTCAGCCCCACGGATAGCAACACGGTTGTGACCGCGTCCTATGACACCACAGCTGCGATTTGGCATTGGACCAAGTGCGATCAGCGGGACGGCGCAAACGAAGACGCATGCGAAGATTTGCCAAAGCTCTTGCAGCACGACGATGCCCTTCAGCAGGCTATTTTCAGCGATGACGGCACGCGGATCGTGACCCAGTCGCTTGACAATCGAGTTCAGGTTTGGGATGCGGCGACAGGCCATCCCATCGGCGGCCGGATACCGCATCGGGGCAACGTGAACAGCGTCGGAATCAGCCGCGACGGTGGGAGGATTTTGACTTCGTCCGAAGGCGCGGGGGCTCAGGTTTGGGAACTTGACGATCCCGGGATTGAGTCCGGAAAGCCGATTGAGCCGAAAGGATTCGTGGCTCTTGGACTGGTTGAGACCCCGGATGGTCTGCGCGTGGTTGGGACCGAAGGGGGAAACTTCAGACTGCTGGACGATACTGGCGCTTATGTCCTCACCGCGCTCCCAGTCGGCGATTCGGATTCGCAGGTTATTGCCAATTCATTCGGAAACCCTGGCGATGGATGCTGGCGTGTGCTGCGGTATAAGGCGATCTATCAGCCGGATGGAAAGACTCTGGCCGGCTATAACGATGCTCAGGTTTGGGACTTCAGGACCGGCAAGCCGATCGGGCCTGCTTTGTCTGGGTCCGGGCTGATCGATCTCTCTCCGGATGGAAAGCGCATTTTGGTTTCGAGCGGCAATACAGACAGCATCTTCGACGCAACCACCGGCATGGCCCAGGGCTATTTCAAGCACGATGGAATTGTGGGACATAGCTTCAGTCCCGATGGCTCCAGAGTGATTAGCGAATACTCCTGGGGCGCGCAATTATGGAATGCCGTTTCCGGCAAGCCCATTGGGAATGAGATTAAGCATGGTGGCGCAGTGAACGACGCGGAGTTTAGCGCGGACGGAAAGCGCGTTGCTACCGCATCCGACGACCGTACATCTCAGGTTTGGGATGCTTTTACCAGCGAGCCAATCGGCAGTCCGCTGCAGCACGCGGGAACCGTCGTCAGTGCGCAGTTCAGCCCCGACCCAGGGGGGAAATATGTGATGACTGAAGTAAAGAACGGTTTGAGTCAGGGCCTAATGCAAGTATGGGAGGTGAAGACCGGAAGAAGAATAGGCGCCCCCATCCATATTGCCAACACCCGCGCCGCGCCATATTTCAGCCCGGATGGCAACATGATTGTGACCTCGAACTTAGCGAGCGCGCAGCTTTGGGACACAAAAACAGGCAAACCTATTGGGGAACCGATCGGGTTGGGCGAAGACGTCTACGCCGCGTCGTTCAGCACGGATGGACGAGAGATTGAAGTCACCGCCCGAACCGTTAGCGGTAGCGGCTACTACAGAATGCATATTTTTCGCTTTGCTCCGGCCCCGGGAAATACCAAAGACAGTAAACTGCTGGCGCCACTGGCCGATGCGGTTGGCGGATACTCGGTCGACGAAAAAACCGGCGCGGCCGATGTGATTGGCCCTGACAAGAGATTCGCAACCCTCCAGCAGTTGCGAAAAGAATACAAGATCCCAGACAAAGAGGGCATTTTACATTTTTTTGGTGAACAGCTCACCGCACCCTTGCCGGATAAGCACTGATATAGGAGCGAGCCCGACCAGGATCGCCTCGGCGACATCCGCCTCAAGCCTGGCCCGTGTACCGGATTTCAATCAGGGTTATGTCGTCCTGCGCCGGGTTGGGCGCCTGATACCTCACCACATACTCCAATATTCCGTCGATATCCCGCTGCTGGGCAATTGTGCTGAATCCCTGGTCGCCAAGCCCCTCGCCGGCGCTGTTCTCGGCCTCGGTTATGCCGTCGGTGGTGAGGAGGACCCGCTCTCCGGGGTTCAGTGAGTCATGCGCTGAGTTATAGGTTGCTCCACTCACAAGTCCCACGACAGTATTAAACTCTTCCAAACGCCGGACCTCCGTGCCCAGGATGACGACAGGCTGAATGTGGCCACAGTTCATGTACTCGACGCGTCCGTCGGGAAACAGGCGCAACATGATCATGGTCGCGTACTTTCCCACGTCGCGCGAGCATAGAAAGCGATTGACCATTGCCGCAATATCAGGCAGGCTTTGCCGCGCAAGCAACTGGGTGTGAATGATGCCCTGCAGTGTGGCCGCCACGATTGCGGCCGGAACGCCTTTTCCGGAAACGTCGACAACGGTGACGCATACGGAGTCGTCGAGCGCCGCAACGTCGTAAAAATCCCCACCGATGGCCAGGCACGGCACGCTTCTGGCTTGCAGCGCCGCATAGTTCAGCACCGGCAGGACAATGGACATCAAGCCGCTATGAATCCTGGCCGCTACGGCTAGCTCTTCGCGCGCCTGGCGGGCCTGCTGTTCGGCCATTGCGAGCAATGCATTGTGCAGCAGCGCCGAGGCTTCGATGGCGATTGTGTCCAGCACCTGATGGTCGACCGCGGACAGGAAGCCTGGCCCAATCTGGCTGTCAAGGTAGAGCAGCCCAAGCAACTGCGCCGGAGCGCTGGTGGATGCGCGCTTGCGAAGCGGAATGCAGTAGATACTGCGAATCTTGTTCGCCATCACGCTTGACCATTCCGAAGCGCGGTCGTCGGTAAGTGTGTCGCTTACTGAAAACTTCACTTCGCTTTCGATGGCCTTCCGCATGGCCCGGCGCGAGATGGTCAAATCTTCATCAACGATCTTTCCCTCTGCGCCGAGGCCCTGCGCAAAATGCATCTCGCCGTCATCGCACAGAAAAACGAATCCGCGTTCCACGCCTGTCAACTGCAATGTAAGTTGCAGCAGCACGCCGAGAATATCCTCGATGGCTCCGCCCTCGTTGAGCCGGTGCGCCGCATGAAGCAGCCAGTTTAGCTGTTCCATCTCGCGCGCCGCTGTGCGAAGTTCGCCGGCGGGAAGCTGCAGCTCCCTCAGCGAAGTGAGCAGGTCGCGGTTGCCGGCCCGGGAGGCGTGTTCGCCGCCAGTCGACTCCTCGTCCCGAGGAATATGAAAGCGAATTCTGGGGCCGTTCAGCGAGCCCATCTGCAATACATCTTCGGGCTTGAGCACAGCCCTCTGAATGCGCGCGCCGTTCAGGAATGTGCCATGGGTGCTGTTCTGATCCACCACGGCGTAGATATCCTCGTCCCGCACGATCACGGCATGCTTGCGAGAGACCGCAGGGTCCTGAAGCACCACATCCTGCCCCTGCGATCGGCCAATCGAAGTAGAAACGCGATCGAGAACGACCGAGAGCAGTCCATCTGTGCCGGAATAGGTTAGCGTCGCGACGGGCATCGAACTCATCCTATGGAATTACATTACACGACCGACTGTCGGAGCGAGGATGAAATGGATTCCTTTGCCGATGGAACCCGCGGCAAACAAGATACGCGAGCAAAATTTCATTCGGCTCAGGGAACAAATTTCAAAGTGTAAGTGGAAGCCGGGTCCACAGGGGCATGCAGGATGCCGAGGGAACTGAGCTGGTCGTGCGTGGCCTGCCAGCGTTCGGCGGTCATGTGTCCAATTTGGAAGCCTGTGGGGTCACCGCCGGTGATGAATCCACCGTCCCGCAGGGTGTTAGCGGTGTAAGCTTCCTGCGCAGGGTTCAGGGCTGGGTTCAGCTTGAGCAAGAGAGCGTTGGTGGCTTCGGGATTGCGAAGATATTCCTGCCAGCCGCGAATGCTGGCGTGAACAAACCTTGCCACGAGGTCAGGGTGTTGGGCGGCGAATTCACGGGTTGTGAAAGTGACTCGGTAGGGATCGTACCCGGAGGAACTGATGGGGAGGGTGCGCACTTGAGAGCCAGCCTGCCGAGCGAAGAAGGGTTCGCTGGTAATGAATATCTGCTGCACATAACTCGGGTCGGCAAGAAAGTTAGCAATGGACAGCGTGGATGGTATCTCGCGAACCTGATGCAACTTATAACGAGAAATAACGTATTTGAGCCATGTTGCGCCGGTTTGCGCGGCGATTGCGCGACCTTCAAGATCCTTGAAGTCGTGGATAGGCGACTCTTGATGGACCATGATCGCCTGAGGGTCGTGCTGCATGGTGGCGGAGACCGCCATGAGGGGAAGACCGTTCGAGTTCCACTCAAGGATCTGGTCGCTGGAGCCGAGTCCCAGGTCGGCCTTACCGGTGGAGACAAGCTGCGCGACGCTGCCATACTGCGGCAGAGGGAGAATGTTCACGTCGAGGCCTTCGGCTTTGTAGTAGCCCAAAAGCTGCGCCGCGAAAAAGCCGCCATGTTCGGGTTGTGGATACCAATCGAGCTGAAGGCGAATTGGCTCCAGGCCGCTTTCAGTGGCGGGCCGATGGCTGCGGCAACCCGCGAATGCGACAAGAAAAACGAGTGCGGCAAAAGGGAAGAATCTGCTTAATCTCAATGCGGCCTCAATGTGTTCCAAAAACACTTTCTATATAGGAAAGCTATCACGCAAGCTTCGCCGCTGCTTCCGCATTTCTTCGCGCGCCCAACTGCGCGGCGAGTTGAAGGAGCGATTCGTCGCAACCGCGAGCGGCAGCCAGTTGCATTCCGCCTGAGACGCAGGGAATGCTGACCACCGGTACGCCGGCCAGGCTGAATGGCGTGGTGTAGCGCAGCAGTCGTCCGCGGGTCTTGCTGTGATCTGCGCCGGCGGCAAGGCGAGCAACAGGAACTGCGGGAAGGAGCAGCAATTCGTGCGCGGCGAGCAGTTCGTCCATGTGCGCACGGAAGTTTGCGTGACGTTGGCGGAGGGCGGCAATTTCATTCGGCGCGAGGCGCGCGCCCCACTCCAACCGTTCGTGGATCGAGGGCTCGAAATGCTGAAAGCGACCGGCATGAATGCGGGCGGCTTCCCACGCCTGGATGGGCGCGAAGATATCGAAGGAGTCAGACCACCAATCGACGCTTACTGAGGACACGCGCAGGCCGAGGGCTTCGAGTTCTCCGATGGCCACGTGCAGGCTGGAGAGGATCTCCGGATCGCAATCGTGAAGGAAGCTGTCGTCGACGACGGCCAGGCGGGTGAAGCGGAGGGTGGGAGGAGATTCCTTTGGTGCGAAGATGCCGGCCAGCAGGGGAGCATCTTCGAGGTCGCGAAACAGCCAGCCCATGGTGTCGAACGATTCGGCCAGGTGCGCGCCGCCGCGCCAATCGCCGCGGCCGAGGGAAGCGCGATAACCGGCGAGCGAACAAAGTGCGGCGGGTGCGCGAATTGAACCGCCTGTATCGGTACCGATCGCGGCAACTGCCGAGCCTTCCTGCACGCTGGCCGCTGCGCCACTCGAGGAGCCGCCGGTAAACGCCGTGGGGTCGGTGGGTTGCAAACAGTCACCATAATCCGCGTTTTCGCCGGTGATGCCATATGCCAGGGGATGCAGATGCGTCTTGCCTGTAATCACCGCTCCGGCCGCTCGGAGCTGCTCTACCAGCCACGAGTCGCGCGTTGCCTGCCCATGCAAGTCGCGATAAAAATGCACTCCGCAACTGGTGGGCGCGCCAGCCAGGTCGAAGCAATCCTTCACAGAAATCGGCAGGCCCCAAAGCGCATCCCGTCCATCGCCGAATGGCCCTCCGTCGGTGCGGGGCATGCCCGCGGCACGCAAAGCTTCCGCACGAGTCCAGGCTGCGTCCTGCCAGAGAAATGTATTTCGGCCCGGGTTTCCGTTCGCGCACGCCAAGGCCTGGTCAGCGAGATCGGATGGCCGCAGCGCTCCCTTCGCGAGCGCCCGGCGGAGTCCGCGGATGGTCCAAGGGATATTCGTCATAGAGAGATTGTAGGGGCTAACAGCACCGGCGCGCGGCGTGGAATTTTTGTGGAGCGCTTGTAGCGGACGCCGTGCTAAGTTCGAGTATGGGAGTTACATCCACCTCCGGGCCCCGCTCAAGGGCGAACAAAAAAGGCGTTCGCGACCATGGTTCGGACTCGGCCCCCGACATTCAACAGATGGCCGCGCTTATTGCCTTCACCGGGCGATCCCTGAATACAGCGGCCCCGCGGCCGTTCGGCGCTTCCATCGTTCATACGGGTTCCGGAAACTTGTTACTGCGCGCATTGAATGCGGTCAAGCAAGAGTGCGATCCTAGCTCCCATGCAGAAGTCCGTGCCATTCGCAAGGCGACCATGCGGCTGAAGTTGCTATCGCTGGCCGGATATACGCTTTACACCACCTGCGAACCTTGTCCCATGTGCATGAGCGCGGCGTTGTGGGCGGGCCTGGACCGCGTGGTCTACGGCGCGACGATCGAAGATGCAAATCGCCATTGCAACCAGATCCGTATTCCGGCGACTGAAGTGGCCGAGCGCAGCGATATGATATGCGTCGTGGACGGCCCGATCCTCCGCGATGAATGCTATGCTCTTTTTACCCATCCCCAGATGCTGCGGGCATTCCGCCTTTGGCCAACCCGCAAAGTAAGTTGATTTGAGAGGTCTTCTGCAATGCGAGGCGCACTTGCGGTCGAGTTATCTGAAGTTATCGCCGATGGAGCGCGAGTGTTAACCGCGCCGGCGGTGCTTGATCGCCTTTCGCACGACTTCTACTGGTATTCGCCGGTGTTGCGCCCGTTGCTTGCAGGCAAGGTTGGCGATGTGGTTGTGCAGGCGGTCAACGTCGAAGAGGTGTTGGCGGTGATGCGTTACGCTTGGCGTAATGAAGTTCCAGTTACAGTGCGAGGCGCGGGCACTGGCAACTACGGGCAGTGTGTTCCGCTCGAAGGCGGCATCGTGCTGGACCTTTCGCTGATGGACAAACTGGAAGAGATTACTCCCGATGGCGTAGCAGTGTGCCAGCCGGGACTGCGCCTTGGCACACTTGAGACGGAGGCCCGCAAGCTTGGATGGGAGTTGCGCATGTATCCGTCAACACTGGTGAAAGCGTCGCTCGGAGGTTTTCTCGCGGGTGGGTCGGGGGGCATTGGCTCGGTGACGCACGGCGGGCTGCGCGACTTCGACACGGTGCGCGCATTTGAGGTGGTGACCATGGAAGAGCAGCCACGGGTTGTGTTGCATGAGGGTGCGGCTGTGCATGAGATTCTGCACGCATGGGGAACCAACGGCGTGATAACGCGGATATGGTTCGCGCTGACCCCGGCCGTGGATTGGATGCAGTTGACCGCAGCCTTCGACAGTTATGAGCGGGCGTTCCGATTTACGCAATCAATTGCAGAGGATGTTACCTGGCGAAAGCGTCTTGCAACCGTATTCGAGTGGCCCATCCCCTCATTCTTCACACCGGTTCGACCAATCGTCCGCGAAGGCAAGGCCCTGGCGCTCATCATGATTGCAACCGATCAGGTTGGCGCTCTAGGCGCGGAGGCGGGACTGGCCGGCGGCGAGGTAACCTTCCGCGGACCGTACGAAGGGCCGCGCACTCAGCCCCTGTTGAGTGACTATACGTGGAACCACACGACGCTGTGGGCCATGAAGGCCAATCCCGCGTACACCTATCTTCAATGCGGATTTTCACCTACGGATTGCGAGGAACAGTTTCGACTGTTGCGCGAGCGATTCGGTGACGAAATAGTTTTTCACATCGAGTTTATGAAGAACGGCGACGGCGTGGTAGTTCCCGGAGCAATCCCCGTGGTGCGCTTTACGACCGAGGAGCGATTGAACGAGATGATTGCCTATTGCAGGTCGATCGGCGTCTTTGTCGCCAACCCGCATGTGAATTCTCTGGAAGACGGCGGTCGTTTCCGTGGGGATAACATTCAACTGCTGGCGAAACAAAAATACGATCCGCGCGATTTGCTGAATCCGGGCAAAATGATCAGCTTTCGCAAAGAGGCGGTGACAAAGTGAAGACATGGATTCCCGACGAGCGCAACTTTGCCTATCTCACATGGAAACAGGTGGACGCGTTGCCGCGCGCTTCCACACTGCTGGTGCTTCCCACGGCGGCCATCGAGCAGCATGGACACCATTTGCCCCTGGCCACAGATACGCTGATCAACAACCTTCTTCTGGGCAACGCGCTGGCGTTGGTTCCTCGCGATCTTCCCATCTATGCTCTTCCGCCGGTATGCTACGGCAAGAGCAACGAGCATGCGGGATTTCCGGGGACTCTCTCGGTGAGCGCGCAGACCTTTCTTTCCGTGGTGCGCGACCTGGGAGCAAGCGTTGCTGCGAGTGGATTTCAGAAGTTGGTCCTGTATAACACGCATGGAGGCAACACTTCGCTGGTAGACGTGTTGGCACGCGATCTGCGCGCAGAGTTTGGACTGCGCACCTTCTCGCTTTTTGGTTCACCCGGCGCGCCGTTTGAAGGCGTGAGCAAGCAGGAGCGCGCTTATGGCTTCCATGCAGGCGAAATCGAGACAGCGTTTCTGCTGCATGGAGCGCCCGAGTTAGTGCATACGGAAGAGTACACATCGAACTACATTGCTCGCATTGACGAGCCGGAGTTACTTAAACCGGAGGGATCATCGGCGAACTTTGCATGGCTTACCAAAGACATTGCCCCCAGCGGAGTAATGGGCGATCCGTCAACGGCGACGGCAGAGAATGGCGAGCGATGGTCGAACGAGGCAGCGGCGCGCATCGCCGAGATTCTTATTGCCATGTATAACTTTGCGCCGAGGCACGGAGTTTGAAGATGGCTCTTGTCGATTACGGAAGCGGGGTTCGCCTGGAGCGCGGAGTTGAGTGCCGGCTCACAGATGGAACAGTGCTCGTTTCGGATCATTACTATCCCGCGGGCGATGGGCCGTGGCCGACGCTGCTGATGCGCCAACCTTATGGACGCGATATTGCTTCGACGGTGGTATACGCGCATCCTGTGTGGTTTGCGCGGCACGGCTATCACGTTGCGATACAGGACGTGAGGGGACGCGGAGGTTCGGAGGGCGCATTTTACCCTTTTCGTAACGAAGGCACCGATGGCGCGCAGGCAATCGCCTGGCTCCGCAGTCATTCTGCCTGCAACGGGCGCATCGGTATGTATGGGTTTTCTTATCAGGGCGCGACGCAGTTGCTGGCGGCAGCGGAGCAGCCTGAGGGTCTGAGGTGTATTGCGCCGCATATGACGGCAGCCGATCTTTATCATGGATGGTTTTATTGCCAGGGAGCGTTGCGGCTTAGCTCCAGTTTTGGTTGGGGCATACAGATGTTACGCGAAGATGCGCGGCGGCTTGGCTTGCGCGAAGCAAGCGACAGACTGGAGGCTGCATGGGCGGACATTCGCGCGGAGGTTGGAAAAGTTTCGTATGCAAATCATCCTGCAATCTCAAACCTTGCGTTACCGAGTTATGTTCGAGATTGGTTTGCGCATCGCGAGCCGGGCGACTACTGGTCCGGTATGGATATCAGCGGCCGGCTCGATCGCATTTGTATACCTGCGCTGCACATAGCCGGATGGTTCGATATCTATCTGGAAGGTTCGATCGCTGGCTACCTCGCGCTTCGCGATGGAGCGGGCAGCCACCATGCGCGCGAGAATCAATATTTGATAGCCGGCCCGTGGGTGCATATTCCATGGAGTGATCGAGCAGGCGATTTAAACCTTGGCGAAGCAGCCAATTTAAACACCGATGCCATACTGCTGAATTGGTTCGATCACTGGCTCAAGGATTTGGGATCATTCAGCGGCGAGCCGCGCATACGTTACTTTACGATTGGTTCAAGCGATTGGCGGCGCGCTGAAGAGTGGCCGGCAGAGGCCGCTTATCCGATGTACTTACGCAGCGAAGGAAAGGCCAATTCGCGCAAGGGCGATGGACGTCTCGCCAGCGATGCGCCCGATGGCGAAGAGCCTTGCGACGTATTTGTTTATGACCCGGAGGTTCCTGTAACAGCGCCGGGAGGGCCGCAGGCGCTGAGCGGGTCATACGACCAGGCGGTGCTTGAATCGGGGAACAACCTGCTGATCTATACTTCGGAGGCGGCACTTCGCTCCACGGAAATATTCGGTCATCCCCGCGTTACGCTTTATGCTTCGACATCCGCGGCTTATGCGGACTTCACAGCAAAATTGGTGCGAGTTACTTCAAGCGGACGAGCAGAGTTCCTGTCGATTGGAATTGCGCGCAGTTCGTGGCTGTTCCGCGATGCAGGGTATGCGGCGGATGAGATTCATGCTTGGGAGTTCAAGCTGGAACCAATCGCCTTTAGTCTTGCGCGCGGAGAACGTCTGCGCCTGGAGATAGCGAGTTCGGCATTTCCCCTCTTTGACCGCAATCCCTCGACTGGCGTTCCGCCACAACTTGCGGATCAATGGAGTTGGAGGCGTTCCACACAACAGATATTGCACACCGCAGCGTATCCTTCCGCAATGTATCTTCCATTGGCGGGAGAGCGAGGATGGTGACAGAGAGCAAGGGGTCTATTCCCGAAATTGTGCTTGATGGGGTTGGCAAGCGCTATCGCAACGCGGCGGTTGCTTTGCAAGGTGTGTCTCTCAAAATTGACCGCGGGGAGTTTGTCACATTGCTAGGCCCATCCGGCTGCGGCAAGTCCACGCTGCTCAAGCTGGTATCGGGGCTGAGTGTGGCGAGCGAAGGCCAGGTAAAGGTGAATGGCATGACGCCCGAGAATGCGCGCGAGCTTATGAGCTTTATTTTTCAGGACGCCACACTGCTGCCGTGGCGAACCGTAGAGCAAAACGTTGGGTTGGGGATGGAACTTGAGTATGCCGCGCGGCTTCTGCGTAAGGAGCGAGTGGCGAAAATGCTGAGGGTGGTTGGCCTGAGCCAGGTGGCAAAACGATATCCTCGCCAGCTCTCCGGCGGCATGAAGATGCGCGTTTCCATTGCGCGCGCGCTGGTAAGCCGGCCGCGCATCCTGTTGATGGATGAACCGTTCGCAGCGTTGGACGAGATGACCCGCGACCGCTTGAACGAAGAATTGTTGCGGCTGTACATCGAGCAGAAATGGACGGTGCTGTTCGTTACGCATTCCGTGGCCGAAGCAGTGTTTCTCTCGTCGCGAATTGTGATTCTGGCGGCGCATCCAGGGCGTGTCGCGCACGAGTTGAAGGTGGATCTGCCCTGGCCGCGCAATGCCGAAACACGCGAGTCAAATGAGTTTGCGGAACAGATCGCACTGGCGTCGCGGCTGTTGCGGGGGGTGCATGCGTTATGAAAAGACAAGGTATGCTGGCACTCAACAGCCTTATCGTCTTCGCATGCGTGATAAGCCTTTGGCAGGCTGTCGTAACTTTCAATCATCTGCCGCCGTATATTCTTCCCGGGCCGCTGGTCGTCGCTTCCGCACTCCGTGACCGCTTTCCCTCGCTCTTGAATTCGCTCGTAATTACAACCGAGGAAGCAGCGGGTGGACTTGCGTCCAGCATTGTTGTGGGCGTGGCTGTGGCCATGGTGTTTGCGCAGTGGCGATGGCTACGGCAGTTGCTGTACCCCTACACCATCCTGCTACAGACCGTCCCCATTGTCGCCATTGCGCCGTTGATCATCGATTGGCTGGGAGCGGGAATATTCTCTGTGATGGTGGTTACGTTCGTCATCTGCCTGGCACCCATCATTGCCAATACGACGCAAGGACTTATCAGCGTGGACGAAAACCTGGTCGACCTATTTGTAATGCACAAGGCTACGCCGGCCCAGACCCTTTTCAAGCTGCGGCTACCAAACGCATTACCGAATCTCTTTGCTGGAATTCGAATCTCCGCCGGCATTAGCGTAGTCGGGGGCATCATGGGCGAATTGTTTGCCGGGTCTGTGCGGGTAGGGGAGGGCGGACTGGGATATGCCATCATCTATGCCAACAATCAAATGGAGACGGCGTATCTGTTTGCGTTGGTGTTTGCGGCAACGGTGCTTGGTTTCTCGTTCTTTTTCATTGTGATGTTCTTTGAGTGGCTGGCATTGCATAACTGGCATGAGTCGAGCTTACCGCAGACCGCGGAGTAGGAGAAGGTCTATGCTACGGATGGAATCGGAGAAGGGGTGGTGGTTGATCTCACATCCGGATCATGCACGTTTGGCTGGTGAGTTTGGGGCTGCATGGGGCAACGCGCAATTCCACAAGCCGGAGCCTCGCGCTCGCGTGCTCAAGGGCATCGCTTGCCATGACGACGGCTGGGCTGCGCGGGACGCGCATCCTTCCATCACGCGCCAGGGTAAGCCTTCCGCGTTTTCGATTGAACTTGTCGGCAAATACTCCGCGTTCGAGGAGATCGATCTCGAAGAGTATTTAGCGGTCCGCGCCCGAGCCCTACGCATCGTCGCGGACGAGGACCCATACGCCGGCTTGCTCATCGCCATGCATACTTACAATCTGCTTACCGCTCATGCCGATCGCACGACGATTGCGCCGGATGGGCTGTTGTTGCTGGATGAGTTTCTTGAGCGGCAGCGCGAATATCAGCAGGAGTTACAAAAAAAAATCGCCGCGGACGATTCGTTGCCTCCTATTGAGCGAGCTGAGAATACGATTGTGGAACACTTTCACTTGTTGCAGGCGTGCGACAATCTTTCGCTGCTATCGTGCGTGGCATACGGTGCTCCGACGCACCTGTTGCACCCCCTTCCACTGAATGACGGAACAACCACCGAAGTGCAGGTGCTGCCAATCGCCTCTCGTCATTTTCGCCTCACGCCGTGGCCTTTTGAGGAGCGTGAGCTATGTTTTTCTTTTCCGGCTAGGCATTTAGAAGACAAGGTCTTTGCGGATTCAGAGACGCTTGAAGCTGCGTTCGAGGCTGCGCCTATACAGCATCTGACGGTGACGCTCTCCGCATGAAGCAACGGCCCAGGAGGAAGCTGAGCGATCCGCATCGAAGCTACTTGACAACATCGAGGACCACTTCGATATCGAGGTGGCGCGTGCCGCCCGGAAGATCCAGCGATCCCAGCATCACAGGCTTGCCTGCGGTGAGCAGGGCTGTATTTTGGAGAACTGTCGAACATACGCCCGAGGCCTGCTAGAGTTCGGGATTATTCTGGATTCTCATCGCGGTGTGGCCGGGTTTTGGACCGCGATGGGAAAAGAGATTCGTTTCGTCTCTCTTTTCAATGGTTTGCAGCCGCATTCAATCCGGATGCACTTTTGGGTTGTACCCCTGTGCTGTGGTGCGTGTATGATTCCTGCGCCGCGTCCCCTGTGAATGCACCTGCGCGGTATTTTTCGGCTGGAGGAGACTTCGATGGCAACAGCAACGGAAGTACGTCCGGGCAAACTCAGCGATCAGGTGAGCTTTCGCTCGCGTTATGGCAACTACATTGGCGGCAGGTGGGTAGAGCCCGCGAGCGGCCAGTACTTTGAGAACGTCACCCCTATAACTGGAAGAAGCTTTTGCGAGATTCCGCGATCGAATTCGCAGGATATCGAAATGGCGCTTGACGCGGCTCACGCTGCGCGCGCGAGCTGGGGACACACCAGCCCCACGCAGCGGGCCATTATTCTGAATCAGATTGCTCAACGCATGGAAGACAATCTCGGTTTGCTGGCGCTGGCCGAAACGTGGGACAACGGCAAGCCCATCCGCGAAACCACTCACGCGGATCTGCCGCTGGCCATCGATCACTGGCGTTACTTTGCGGGGTGCATCCGCGCCCAGGAAGGCACCATTTCAGAGATCGATCGTGACACGGTTGCTTACCATTTTCACGAGCCGCTCGGCGTAGTGGGGCAGATCATTCCCTGGAACTTCCCGATTCTGATGGCCACCTGGAAGCTGGCTCCGGCACTGGCTGCCGGCAACTGCGTGGTGCTGAAGCCGGCAGAGCAAACGCCAGCGAGCATTCTGGTTTGGGCGGAACTAGTGGGTGACCTGCTGCCGCCGGGGGTGCTCAACATTGTCAACGGCTTTGGCCTGGAGGCGGGCAAGCCGCTGGCTTCCAGCTCGCGCGTGGCCAAGATAGCCTTCACGGGCGAGACCACCACCGGCCGGCTGATCATGCAGTATGCCAGCCAGAACCTGATTCCCGTAACTCTTGAGTTAGGCGGTAAGTCACCGAATATCTTCTTCGCCGACGTGCTGCAGGAAGACGACGATTTCTTCGATAAGGCGATCGAGGGGTTTGTCATGTTCGCGTTGAATCAGGGCGAGGTCTGCACGTGTCCAAGCCGAGCGCTGATTCAGGAAAGTATCTATGACCGCTTCATGGAGCGGGCGCTGAAGCGTGTGGCAGCCATCAAACAGGCCAATCCTCTGGAGAGCGATACCATGATTGGCGCGCAGGTTTCAAGCGAGCAGTTGGAGAAGATTCTGAGTTACATCGATATTGGCCACAAGGAGGGCGCGGAGTTATTGACCGGCGGGGAGCGCGCTCACATGGGCGGCGAGCTTGAGGGCGGATACTACGTGCAGCCAACGGTCTTCCGCGGCCACAACCGGATGAGGATATTCCAGGAAGAAATCTTTGGGCCGGTGGTTTCGGTAACTACTTTCAAGACCGAAGAGGATGCACTGGCGATTGCCAACGACACGCTCTACGGATTGGGGGCCGGCCTTTGGACTCGCGATGTGAATCGCTGCCATCGTCTGGGGCGCGGCATACAAGCCGGGCGGGTGTGGATCAATTGCTACCACGCGTATCCGGCGCACGCGGCCTTTGGCGGATACAAGCAGAGTGGCATTGGACGCGAGACACACAGCATGATGCTGGACCACTATCAGCAGACCAAGAACCTGCTGGTGAGTTACAGCCCGAAGAAGCTGGGCTTCTTTTAAGAACAGTGCGAAAGTGAAGTAGTGAACAGTGGACAGAAGAAAGGCGGTGGATGAATGGCTGAGTTACCTGAGCAGGTGGTAGCAACCGATCTTGCCATCCATCTGATACGAGTGCTGCGCGCGAAGCATGGACCGCTGATGTTTCACCAGTCGGGGGGCTGCTGCGACGGCAGTTCCCCGATGTGCTACCCGCGCGGCGAACTGATTGTTGGCGACTCGGACGTGCAATTGGGCGAGGTGGACGGCGAGCCTTTTTATATGAGCGCGAGCCAGTTCGAATATTGGAAGCACACGCAACTGACTCTCGACGTAGTGCCGGGGCGTGGCGGCATGTTTTCGCTCGATGGACCTGAGGGCTTGCGGTTTTTGATTCGCTCGCGCGTGTTCGACGGCGAGGAGATTCGCGATCTCCGCGCCGCCGGTCGCATATAAGGTTGTTCTCCGCTTGAGCGCGGCCTGCGCTACTCCGCCACGCCGTCGCTGATTTGCCCGCAATCCATCCGCAGCGTCCCATTGTCGTTGAACACCAATCCGTTGAAACGCAGCAGGCTGCCGACGGCAACGGGTTCGGAATTGAGCAGTTGCGTGTTGGTGTCCACATAAACAATGACTGTGTTTGGATCTGTCAGCAACGGAGGTTGACCGGGAGCTGCCGCGAGATTGGGAAACAGGTCATAAGCAGCGAGCCTAACGCTATAGATTGTGAAGCTTCCGCTGGTGGATACGGCGCCAACCGTTCCGTCGATGGTTTGCGGTATCAGAGTTACGGTGGTCGCGGGTATGTATGCGGAAACAGTGGTCGCATGTGTTGTCCAGAGAACAGCCTGGCCCCCAACCATGTTTGACGCGGTAAAGCTGGCGGAGAATGGGAGGCTCTGGATGTTTGCGAACTGGCCGGATGTTTGGAAGGCTGCACTACTGAAGCTAAAGTTGAAGGGACCTTCTGGCAGTCCACCGAACAATGGACCCTGATTCTGATCCATGAGGGGGAGCAAGGCCGTAATCGAGGGACTCACCTGCAGAAGCGGACCGCTCATCACGCTCAGATTGGCTGTGTTGGTGTCATAGACTGCGACTCGCGTTGCCAACAGCGAACTATCCGCCTGGATCGCTACATCCATATCCACGGGCAAGCCGGTGGCAAGTTGCGATGCGCCGCTGATTCCCTGGAACAGGGTGCTTGCGTTGGTAGTGACCTGCCACGAGGGACCATCCGCGGACGTTACGCTGAAACTGGCTCCATTTGTGGCGATTGTGTCGATCGACCCGTGAAGGCCCGTCGCCTTGCCGTCCGCGCTGTTTGTGGGCTGGGCCGCGATGGTAATCGGGGTCAGGTTGAAGGTCGGCGTGATGGACGCTGAGCCTGCCACGGATGTGCAATTGAAGGAAGAGATCGATTCCGATACCTGCAAGTTCAATGCAAGTCCCATGCCGGCTCCGGCTACCGTAATCGGAGCGGGCAAGTTGACGGTAGGAGTCAAAGGGGTTGCATAGCTGCCAACGGACCCATTGATAAGAAGGTCGTTGTCGGCAGGATCGTAGCCAACGCACTCAGGGTAGCCGGCCGGCTCGATGGTCACGGTTGCGGAGGTGTAGATGTCTTGCGGAATTTCTGTAGCGTAGAGAGGTTCCACTGTGCCGTTCAGGTGAACGAATTCGGCGCTTTCAGGCGTCGAGAACACCGTGACCGTCTTGCCGGACTTACTGGTTAGCGTCAAGTTGGCAACTGTCAGTCTGAATTGCGATAGCTGATCATTCCCGGTGCTGGTGGCTAGAACGGTGACGACCGTGTTTCCAACTGGCGGCGTACTCGTGCTGGATCCGCCGCAGCCAGTTAAAAGAATTAGTGGAAGGGCAATGGCGAAGGCAAGCGGCAAGTTTGAGATGCTGGAAAATGACTGGCGAGATAAAAGAATCGATCGGCGGCTCATGGGTAATCCTTTCAAGTGTCACACCAGGGACTTGGTGACATAAAGCCTGGTTTGCTAGTCTCCCGTTGGCACAAAGCGACCGGTGCGCAGCAAATGTTAAGCTGAGCTTCGGCGATTCTGCATTGGTCCAGGACGTTCTTAGCTATTTGACCCCCGAGTGGTCCAAGCGGTTATCCCAGAATTCGCGACCGGCTTGAAGGAACTCTCGATATGAGTGACACAGTCATTGTTTCGGCGGTCAGAACACCGGTGGGGAAGTTCCAGGGTTCGCTCCAGTCGTTTTCCGCAACGCAATTAGGCGCTCTGGTGGTTCGCGAGGCTGTGCGGCGCGCCGGAGTGGATGCGGCGTGTGCCGACGAATGCATTATGGGCTGCGTTCTGCAAGCGGGGCTGGGGCAGAACCCGGCGCGTCAGGCGGCGCTGTATGGTGGACTCACTTCGGCTGTTGGCGCGCTCACCATCAACCAGGTTTGCGGCTCGGGACTTAAGGCAGTGGCGCTGGCGGCGCAGGCCATTGAGACCCGCAACGCGGAGATTGTCGTGGCCGGCGGCATGGAGTCCATGACCAACTCGCCTTATCTTTTGCCTCAAGCCAGGGCGGGCTATCGCATGGGCAACGGAACACTGGTGGATGCGATGATCCACGACGGGTTGTGGGAGATCTACAAGGGCTTCCATATGGGTGTTGGCGCGGAGATGATTGCCGCGAAGTATGGAATTGGCCGCGAGGAGCAGGACGCCTTTGCGGTTGAGTCGCATCGCCGCGCGGCAGAGGCGACAGCGGCTGGATTCTTCCGCGACGAGATTGTTTCTGTGGAGGTTCCCGCGTCCCGAAAGGGCGCGGCGCCGGTGATCTTCGACGCCGATGAATCCATCCGGCCCGAGACCACTTTGGAGATTCTCGCCGGACTCAAGCCGGCATTCCAGGCAGGCGGCACGGTCACTGCTGGAAACTCTCCCGGCGTAAGCGACGGCGCGGCGGCGCTTGTGGTGACCAGCGAGGAGCGAGCGCAAGCACTGGGCCTGAAGCCAATGGCCGTGATCCGCGCCCAGGCAACTGGCGGCGTGGAGCCGGAGTGGTTCGGCCTGGCCCCCATTGAAGCTGTGCGAAAGTGCGCGGGCAGGGCGGGGTGGGCGCTTCAGGATGTGGACCTTTTCGAGTTGAATGAGGCGTTCAGCGTGCAGGCGCTGGCTGTGAATCGCGATCTCGATCTCGATCCGGCAAAGGTCAACGTGCATGGCGGAGCCGTCGCTATCGGTCACCCCATCGGCGCCAGCGGAGCTCGTGTGCTGACTACGCTGCTCTACGCTTTGGCTCGCCGGGGAAAGGGAAAAGGCATTGCGGCGCTGTGCCTGGGCGGCGGCAATGCAGTTGCGCTTGCCGTGGAACGGGCTTAGCTGGCGCGGATGGCCTGCCTCAACTGTTCGAAATCGGACACTCACGCGCCGTAACCGGTCACTAAATCACGAGATTCTTTCCACCGGTGTCCAGTTAAGTTATTTATTTTCAATGCATACGAGCCGAGGTTCTTTGGCATGGCAAGTGCTTTCACTTGGTGTGATGGATATTGCGCGCCCAGACTTGAAGAAAAAGAGGAAGCGCCAGCTGGTTGTTTGGGCTGTCGCCGCAGTGGTAGTCTTGACGGTTCTTGCGGTTGCTGTGTCTCGGCTCAAGCCGGCAGCGCCCTCGGTAGACCGCTCCACCATATGGCCAGACACGGTGAAGCGCGCGGATTTGACCATCCAGGTGCGCGGATCGACGGGCAGCCTGGTGCCGCGCGAGGACTCGATCGAGCTGATTCCCGCGCAGACCGACGCCACAGTTGTGCGCATACTAGTGCTGCCCGGTGCGAAGGTCACGCCGGACACAGTGGTGATGGACATGAGCGATCCGCAACTTGAGCAGGAGTTGCTCAGTGCGCAGTCTGCGCTGAAGGGAGCGCAGGCCGACTACAAGAGCCTTCAGGCGACGCTCGAAAGCACGCTGATGGATAAGAAAATCGCAGCGGCGCAGGTGAACGCCTCTTATACAACGGACTTGCGGCAGGCGCAGACCGACGAGCAGCTTAATAAGCTCGGTGTGGTTTCCGGCCAGGTGGCCAGCGCATCGAGGAATACGGCGGATCAATTGATCGCCCAGAAAAAGCTTTCCGAAGAGCAGCTCGACGTGAACGCGAAGGCGATTGAGGTTCAGTTGGCTTCCGCGCAGACCAAGGTCGAGCAGGCCAAGGCTCAACTCGATCTCTATCAGAAGCAATCGGAAGCGCTGCACGTGAGGGCTGGAATCTCCGGAGTGCTGGCACAACTTCCCGTTCCATTGCAGGTGGGGCAGCACGTCACCGCGGGAACGTCGGTCGCCAAGGTCATACAGCTTGACAAACTCAAAGCTGCACTGCAGATTGCCGAGACGCAGGCGCGAGACATTCAGATCGGCCAACCCGCTTCGGTTGACACCCACAATGGCATAATTCCGGGGCATGTTTCCAGAATCGATCCTTCAGTATTGAACGGAACGGTGACCGTTGACGTAGCACTGGATGGACCATTGCCGCCAGGCGCGCGGCCTGACCTGAGCGTGGAAGGGACCATCAATCTGGCGATGTTGAAAGATGTTCTTCAGGTGGGACGGCCGGCGCTGGGGAATGAGAATTCCACGCTGAGCCTGTTCAAGGAAGATCCAGACGGCAAGGGAGCGGTGCGTGTGCCGGTCAAGGTCGGACGCGCCTCGGTGAACTCAATTCAGGTGATTGAGGGGCTCAATGAAGGCGATACGGTGATTCTCTCCGACATGTCGCGCGAGGACAGCGTAGACAGAATCCGTCTGGAATAGGCGTTGTGCGGACGGGGAACGAAATCGTTGCAGTCAATCGACAAGGGAGAAGCGTATGTCCAGGATTCCCGCGGCAATCGAGACCAATCCTGAGATACCGAGCGGCCTGAAATCTTGGGCTGGCGGCTCCAGAATTGTCTCAGTCGATTTCATGCGCGGACTGGCCATGGTGGTGATGGCAATCGATCACTCACGCGATTTTCTCTCGAACCTTCCCTTCGAACCGGAAGACATTTCGCAGACGTATCCCGCGCTCTTCTTTACCCGTTGGATCACCCACTTCTGCGCCCCGCTATTCTTCTTCCTTGCCGGCACGGGCGCATATCTGTTTCAGCGCAAAACCGGTTCGGCCGCCGCCGCTTCAAGGTTCCTATGGACCAGGGGGCTCTGGCTCGTGCTGCTTGAGTTTACGATCATCGACTACGCATGGACATTTGTTTCCTGGCGATTCGGCGGGGTAATCTGGTCGCTCGGTTGCTGCATGATTCTGCTGGCGCTTCTGGTTCGATTGCCGGCCAGGGCCACGCTTGTCTTTGGTCTTGCGCTGGTGGTGTTTCACGACCTGTTCGATGGCGTGCAAGCCGCACAACTGGGACGTTTCGACTGGTTGTGGGTCGTGTTGCACCGCAAAGGCATGGCGCCGCACGCCGGATTCTTCGTACTCTTTCCGCTGGTTCCGCTGTTGGGCGTGATGGCGCTGGGATATGTATTCGGCCAGCTATTCAACAAGCCAGTCGCGCTGCGTGCGCGCATCATGCTCTGGCTGGGCCTGGTTGCAACGTGCGCATTTGTTGTGTTGCGGGCATTCAATGCTTATGGAAACCCGGCGGCCGGTGTGGCACGGAACTCGCCGGGCGAGTGGCACGTACAAGCAACTGTGGCAATGAGCGTGGTCAGCTTTCTCGATCTCGAGAAGTACCCGGCATCGTTGCAGTATCTGCTGATGACGCTGGGCCCTTCGCTGATCCTCTTTTCAATTCTGGAGAGAGTCGGCGGGTCAGAGAGTTTTCATTGGTGGAGCAAACCCATTGTTGTCTTTGGGCAGGCGCCCTTGCTGTTTTACGTGCTGCATCTTTATGCAATTCATTTTGCCGCCATTGTTCTGGCCGCATTCACTCATCAGCCGGCAGGGTGGTTGTGGCAGGGCGGTTTCTTTCTGAATGAAAAGCCCGCCGATTACGGGCACGGATTGCCTGCGGTTTACCTCACCTGGCTTGCCGTCGTGGCGCTTTTGTATTTCCCCTGCGCATGGTTTGCCGGGTACAGGCGTCGTAACAAGGCATGGTGGCTTAGTTACTTGTGACACGGGTTCAAATTGCGCGAACACTTTCAAGCAACAGCGCCCATAACCGGCGCTGATAACCGACAACCGATTTTCGATAACCGACAAGGGGAGGAAAAAATGGCATCGAACGATAATCTCATTGAAATCGAGGATCTTACCAAGGTCTTCTACACCGACGAAGTGGAGACGCACGCACTCTCCGGCATTCACCTCACCATCGCGCGCGGCGAGTACGTGGCCATGTCCGGACCTTCGGGATGCGGCAAGTCCACGCTGCTTTCGATTCTCGGATTGCTGGACACACCCACTGGCGGCAAGTATCTGCTGAACAACAAGCCGGTTGAGAATCTTAGCTTCGGCGATCGCTCGCGCATTCGCAACCAGGAGATCGGGTTCATCTTTCAGAGCTTTAATCTTATCGGCGACCTGACCGTGGAGGAAAATGTCGAGCTGCCGCTGACCTATCGCGCAGGCATGCCTTCGGCGGAGCGCAAAGGCCGCGTAAAGGAAGCACTGGAGCGCGTGAACATGGCTCACCGCATGCGGCACTATCCCGCGCAGCTCAGCGGCGGTCAGCAGCAGCGCGTGGCCGTAGCGCGAGCGTTGGCCGGTTCGCCCTCCATCCTGCTGGCCGACGAGCCGACCGGCAACCTGGACTCGAAGAACGGCGAGGCCGTAATGCATCTGCTCGCCGATTTGCATCGCGAGGGGTCCACCATCTGTATGGTGACCCACGATCCGCGCTTTGCCAAGCACGCCCAGCGCGAGGTGCACCTGTTCGACGGAAAGGTGGTTTCGGAAGATGAGTTGAAGAAACTCACCGAAGAAGTGGAGGCGTAGCCATGCAATTCCGCAACTTGCTTCAGGACATGCGATATGCGCTGCGGCAGTTGCGGCGCGCTCCCGGCTTCGCCATCACTGTCGTACTCACTCTGGCTCTCAGCGTGGGCGTGGCGACCGCTGTCTTCTGCGTGATCGACGCGGTGATTCTGCGCCCGCTGCCTTTTGCGAATCCGGAGAAGATTGTCCTTGTATCTGCTACCGCGCGGGCCGGATACAATCAGCCATCCTCCTGGGCGAGCTATCAGGACGAGGTCGCGCAATTGCATACGTTCTCCGCGCTTGCCGGGTTTAGCGACTATAGAAAAATCACGCTCGACTCGCCCTCCACAGGCCCTACCTCTATCGACAGCGTCCGCTCGACTGACAATTTCTTCCGGGTATTCGGTGTGCGGCCGCTACTGGGGCGCACATTTCTGCCTGGTGAGCAGCAAGATGGCAAGAACGAAATTGTGGTCCTGAGTTTTGAAGCGTGGCAAAGCTACTTCAACGGGGACCGTTCCGTGGTCGGCAAGGCGGTTAAGCTCGATGGCCGCGCGTACACCATCGTCGGCGTCACGCCTGCCGGATTTCGTTATCCGCTCAACATGCACGGCGCCGTATACATCCCTCGCCTGCTCGACCAGGGGTGGATGAAGAACCGCGGCTCCCATTGGCTGCGCACGGTGGGGCGCATCAAGGAAGGCGCAACCGTTGATCAGGCACAAGCCGACCTCAGGCACGTTTTCAACGATATCGGCAAGGCGTATCCCGACACGGACGGTGGACGCATGGTGCAGGCGGCGCCACTGGCCGCGAGCGTTGCGGGCAAGACAAAAGGTCCGCTCTGGACCCTGCTGGGAGCGGTGCTTGCTGTTTTGGCCATCGGCTGCGTGAATATCGCGGGGCTTTTGCTGGCGCGTGGGGTCAAGCGCGAACGTGAGATGGCCATGCGCGTAGCCATCGGCGCGGGCCGCCGGCGTCTCCTCGGCCAGATGCTTACAGAAGGAATGCTACTTGCAGTCCTGGGCGCCGTGGGTGGGCTGTTGGTGGCTTCGTCGCTGCTCGAACTCATGCATACATTCCTAATCAGGGCTCTTGCGCGCGGCGCCGATATTGAAATGAACTGGACCGTGTTGGCCGCGGCAATCGCTGTTGCCGTTATGGCCAGCCTTGCCGCCTCACTTTATCCCGCGCTGCGTCTTTCCCGCGTTGATCCGAATCGTGCCCTGAAGGCAGGCGGCAGCACGGGCACACAGCGAAGCCAGATCCGCCTTCGCTCCGGTTTCGTGGTCACGCAGGTTGCTCTCACCCTTGTCCTGCTGGTTGTCTCCGGAATGCTGATACGCGTGGTCACGCGCTATTTCAATGCGGATCTGGGATTCGATCCGTCCCACATCCTGTCGGTCAAGATCGGTCTCTCTCCGGCGCGATATCAGGGCCGCAACATGGTCTTCGAGTTCTATCGTCCGCTGGAAGAACGGATCAGCCATTTGCCCGGTGTTGAGGCCGCGGGCTTCAACAGCTTGTTGCCCATTGAAAGCTGGGGAAACAACAGCGACGTACACATCGCCGGCCAGCCCGCCTATCCGAAAAGCCAGGAAATGCTGGCCGAAAACCGTTTCATCAGCCCCGGCTATCTCGATGTGATGGGCATCGCGCTGCATCGCGGGCGCAGGCTATCCCCCAGCTTGGACTTGGCCGAGAATAAGGCTGCCACGGTCCTGGTCAACGATGCCTTCGTGAGCAAGTTCATTCCCGCTGGCCTCGACCCGACAACACAGCGTATCGACGACAGCGCAAAGGAGGAAGAGTGGACACGCATCGTCGGCGTGACGGGCAACATCCGCCAAAGCATCTACGATCCGCCCTTGGCTGAGCACGACTGGCTCATGGATGAAATCCCAACAAAAGATCAGCCGGACAACTTGGCCAATATGACGCTGCTGATCCGCACCAAGGGCGATCCGAAACAGGTGATCTCCGCTGCGCGTTCGATTGTCCACGACCTGGACCCCACAACGCCGTTCGATGAGCCGCGGACCATGACCGAAGTCGTTGCGGAGACGCTTGTCTTCGAGCGGATGGAGAGCTGGCTTTTCGGCATATTTGCATCGCTGGCCCTGGCATTGGCCCTGGTCGGCCTCTACGGACTTGTCAGCCATGAAGTGGAGCAATCCAGGCGCGACATCGGGGTGCGCATGGCCCTCGGCGCCACGCGCCATCGCGTCCTTGGGATGGTGCTTTCCCGCGTAACCTGGATGCTTGCAACTGGAGCAATTGTCGGCCTGGTGCTGACTCTTGTCGCACGCAAGATCATCGACATGGTCATCTACTTCGACGCGCAAAAAGAAGCCGGCGGCTTCCTCTTGCTGGCTTTGCTGCTTGTGGCCGCGGGACTTGTCGCCGCGTTGATTCCGGCTGCGCGCGCAGCGTCGATTGAGCCTATGCAGGCGCTGAGGAGCGAGTAGGGAAGCTGCAGGCGGGTAATCGAACCACGGAACGACGCAAGAGGAGGGGATTGACAATGAGGAGATTGCTCCGGGAAATTCGCTTCGCGCTGCGGCAATTGCGCAAGTCGCCGGGCTTCACACTCACCGCCGTGCTCACGCTGGCTTTCGGGATTGGCGCTACCACAGCAATCTTCTCCATCGTGGAAGGCGTGCTGCTGCGACCCTTGCCGTTTGCGGACCCGGCTGGACTGCTAGCTCTCGGCGATCGTTTGGAGGGAGTGGAGTATGGCCTCGACGCACCCGGAGTTACGGCACCCGGGGTTCGCACCTATATCCGCGACACCCACGCATTCGTGAGCATGGGTGCTTACACGCCGGCGAGCTACGAGCTCTCGGCAGCGGGCGATCCGGCACAGATCAACGCCGCGCGGTTAACTGCCGGCATGATTCCAACGCTAGGCGTCTCGCCCTTGATGGGCCGTACTTTTACAGCGCAGGAAGATGAAGGCGGACAACAGGTGGCTATCCTCAGCTATGACACCTGGCGCAGCCGTTTCCATGGCGACACACACATTCTCGGCCAGAAGATTCTGCTCGATCGCAAGCCCTACGAGATTATCGGCGTCATGCCGCGGGACTTCGAGTTTCCGCTGGTCCCCGGCCACTTGAATCGCAGCGAACTCTGGGTTCCGATGACCTTTACCCAGGCTGAACTGATTCAGGGCGCGGGAGCATGGGCGTACTACCTGGTGGGGCGAGTAAAGCCTGGAGTAACTCCATTGCAGGCGCAGGACGATGCTGTTGCGGCGTCGCAGGAAATCATGCGCAACTTTCCTCCCGCGCTATCCAACAGACGGATTCATCCCGCTGTTGTGCCGCTGGATGAGGCCACGGTTGCGCAGGCGCGTCCGCTGATTCGCACACTTTTCTTCGCCGTATCGGTGGTGCTGTTTATTGCCTGCGCCAATCTGGCAGGGTTGTTGCTGGTGCGCGTGATTCGCCGCAGGCGCGAGATCAGCGTGCGGCTGGCGCTGGGCGCGAGTGGCGCTTTAGTTCTGCGCCAATCGATTGTGGAATCGCTGGTATTGAGCGTCTCGGGTGGACTGATTGGCCTTGCGCTCGCAGCGGTGGCGCTGCGCGTGGGCGTCAGCCTTCTGCCTGAAACACTGCCACGCATCCATGCCATCGGCCTGGACTGGAAAGTGGCTGCATTCGCGCTCGCACTGGCGGTGATCACCGGCCTTCTCTGCGGAATCATTCCCGCCTTTGCCGCGGCGCGTACAGGCGTGAGCGAGGCATTGAAGGAAGGCGGCCGAACGGGCACCGCGGGCAGCGGTCATGCGCGGTTGCGCTCAGCCCTGGTGGTTGCCGAACTAGCGGTCGCCTTGGTGCTGCTCACCGCATCTGGCTTGCTTCTGCGCAGCTTTGAGAAGATGCGCTCGGTCGATCTTGGCCTGCGCATTGACCACACGCTGACTGCCGCGTACAGCCTGCCGCGTCAGCAGTACACTACACAGGCCGCCATCGATGCATTCAACTCCGCATTGCGCACGGGAATGGAGCAGTTGCCCGCAGTGCAGGCAGTGGGCGTGACGACTCTGCTGCCCGCATCCGACCTGGAGTATCGCGCAACGTTTACGCCCGAAGGCTACATTCCCCCTAAAGGCGCCGGCTTGAACCTGTCATGGGTGCCTGTGGTGATGGGTAACTACTTTCAGGCACAGGGCATTCCGATTATCAGGGGCCGGGACTTCAATGCGGGCGATAACCTGCCTGGGGCTCCGTTAGTTGTGATCGTGAACCGCACCCTCGCCGAACACTACTGGCCGGGGCAGAACCCGATTGGCAAACGCCTGCATCGCGGTCCGGAGAGAGCAACGACACTGCCCTGGCTCACCATCGCAGGTGAGATAGGGGACATCAAAGAGACTGCGGCAGATTCGCCCACGCTCAACCAAATTTACATTCCCACTAGTCAAAGCAAAGCCGATGCAGGCTCGTTCGCGCCTCCGGGAATGCTGGTTGGAACCACCGGTTTCCTTGTGATTCGCGGCCAGCTTCCGCCGGAGCAGATGGCCGACCCTCTGCGCGCCGTGGTTCGCTCCATCGACCCGCAGCTTCCGCTAACGAATATCGAATCCATGGATCGCGTGGTAGCCGAAGGCCAGGCGCCGCGACGCTTCAACACTTTGCTGATCTCCAGCTTCGCGGCGGCCGCAGTGCTGCTCTCGCTTCTAGGCATCTATAGCGTGATCGCATTCACAGCCGCGCTGCGCACCCAGGAGATGGCCATTCGCCTTGCGCTTGGTTCGCAGCGGGCAACGGTTATGCGGCTGGTTCTTGCTTCCGGCGCCAGGCTGGGCCTTCTCGGCTGCGGCATCGGCGCTATGGCCTCGATTTTTGCTACGCGCCTGCTGCGCTCGTTGCTGTTCGAAGTGGAGCCGTTGGAGCCCGCTGTGATCGCGTTGGCCGGCGTCTCAATCTTTCTGCTCGCGCTTGCGGCTTCGGTCATTCCCGCGCGCCGCGCCGCATCCATTGAACCCATGCGGGCACTCAGAAGCGAGTAACCCGAAAGGATCCGACGATCATGACGAATCTGCTACAGGACATTCGCTACGCGGTGCGGCTGTTGCGCAAGTCGCCGGGCTTTACACTCACCGCGGTGATCACGCTGGCGCTCGGCATCGGCGCCAACACGGCAATCTTCACACTGGTGCAGGGAATCGTGCTGCGGTCGCTACCGGTGGTAGATCCGGCACAGCTCTACCGCATTGGAGACACCGACAATTGCTGCGTGAATGGCGGGTTCCCCGGCGACGCCGGCACTACCGGCGACTATGACATCTTCTCTTACGATCTCTACCTGCATCTGAAGAGCAACGCGCCTGAGTTCGAGCAATTGGCCGCGGTGCAGGCCGGCCAGAACCAACTCATCGTGCGCCGCGGCAATGCGCTGGGCAAATCTCTCCACGCCGAGTTCGTTTCCGGCAATTATTTCCTGACTCTCGGTCTTGGACCCCATGCCGGGCGCCTGTTCGCCGAGAGCGACGACTCCCCAGCGGCGCCGCCGACTGTGGTGCTCAGCTACCAGGCGTGGCAGGGCGAATACGCTGGCGACCAGTCCATTGTCGGTTCCACCGTCTTCATCCAGACTCGGCCATTCACCGTCATCGGCATCGCACCACGCGGCTTTTTCGGCGATCGGGTTACCGACTCTCCGCCCGCATTGTGGATGCCTCTCCAGACCGAACCCTATGTTGACGGAGCCGAAAGCGCCATCCTGCATCACCAGGAGTCCAACTGGCTCTATGCGCTAGGCAAAGTGCGCGCAGGGACCAACGTGGGATCTTTGCAGACCAGACTCTCCATATCTCTGCGCCAGTGGCTTTACACGCGCGCGGCGCTGACCGCCAATGGCGGGGCGGCAATCATCCCCAAGATGCACGTTGTGCTCGCGCCCGGCGGCGGCGGCATCCAGACCCTGCAGATTGAAACCGGCAAGGGGCTGACGATGCTGATGATTCTCTCCTCGGTCGTATTGCTGATTGCGTGCGCCAACATTGCCAATCTTCAGTTGGCGCGCGCAACCATGCGGCGCACGGATGTGGCCTTGCGCATGGCTCTGGGCGCGGGACGCCGCCGCGTCGTTCGCCAGATATTGACTGAAAGCTTGCTGTTGAGCTGCATTGGCGGGCTAACCGGGCTGGGGGTTGCCTATGCCGGTTCGCGCGCCATTCTCGCTCTGGCCTTCCCGGACGCGCATAACCTGCCCATCGATCCCAGCCCATCCCCGACTATTTTCGGATTTGCGTTTCTCGTCTCGCTTCTTACCGGGATACTCTTTGGGGTGGGCCCCGCATGGCTGTCTTCTCATGCCCAGCCGGCAGATGCGTTGCGCGGAGTCAACCGCTCCACGCGCGACCGCTCATCGCTGCCGCAAAAGGCGCTGGTCGTCTTTCAGGCCGCGCTGTCGGTTGTGTTGCTGGCAGGGGCTATTCTAATGACCAAGTCGCTGACCAATCTGGAACATCAGAAATTCGGCATCGCGACATCCAATCGTTACGTGGTTCACTTCGATCCAGCCGGTGCGGGCTACGCAATTGACCGGGTGCCCGCGCTTTACCGCCAGATTGAGGATCGCCTTTCCGCGGTGCCCGGCGTTACCAACGTCGGCTTGGCGCTCTACAGCCCACTTGAGGGCGATAACTGGGGCGAGTGCGTCATTCAGCAGGGTCATCCTGCTCCGCATCCCGGCGATAAATGCGGCGCAACATGGGATCGAGTCAGCACACACTTCCTCGATTCCATCGGCGTGTCCATGGTGCATGGACGCGGATTCACCGAACAGGACACGGCCAACTCGCAACAGGTTGTCCTGGTCAATCAGTCATTCGTAAAACGCTTCTTCCCCAACCAGGATCCGGTGGGCCAGCACTTCGGCATCGACTACCCGCAGTACTCGGGAAGCTGGGAGATCGTCGGCGTTTTCGCGGACTTCAAGATGAACAACCCCCGCGACCATGTCAAACCAGTCTATCTGCGCCCGCTCACGCAGCCTTTCGGTGGATATAAGGAAGCGGAAATGAAAGCGGGAGAAACGCAATCCATGTTCATCAACTCCATGATCTTGAGTTTCACGGGGCCGCGGCCGGATGCGGATGCGTTGATTCGCCACACGCTTGCCGCTATCGATCCCAATCTCACCGTCACGGATCTGCGCTCGCTCGATTCGCAGGTAGCCGGAAATTTCAATGGAGAACGGATGGCTGCACAGCTTTCAAGCCTGTTCGGAATCCTTGCGCTGATCCTCGCATCGGTCGGCCTTTACGGCGTCATGTCTTACTTCGTCGCGCGGCGCACCAGCGAGATCGGTATCCGCATGGCGCTGGGCGCAACCCGGCCGAGCGTGGTTGCCATGGTGATGCGCGGCGCACTGTGGCAGGTTTTCATCGGCATCGCCCTGGGAGTTCCCGCCGCGTACGGCGTCGGTTATGCGATGCAGAGCCTGCTCTACGGCGTTACCGCTTACGATCCGTTGGCATTGACTGGTGCAACCTTGGTGCTTGGTTTTTGCGCCGCGGCGGCAGGCTTCGTTCCAGCGCGCCGCGCCGCATCTATTGAACCCATGCAGGCTTTGCGCAACGAGTAGCCTGCTACGAACAAACCAAAGGGAGAATCACAAGGATGCAAACGCTGCTTCAGGACATTCGATATGCGCTTCGCCAGTTGCGTAAGTCACCGGCCTTCACGCTGACCGTGATCGTTACGTTGGCGCTCGGCATTGGCGCCAACGCGGCTGTCTTCACGCTCTTCGACCAGGCGCTGCTTCGCATGTTGCCCGTGGAGCGGCCCAAAGAGCTTGTTCGCTTGGAATGGAGTGGCGGTTTCTCCGGTTCCATGAGCAGCTTCGGAGGTAATACCGAAGGTCACAACAACTACTTCTCTTATCCCATGTACAAGGACCTGCGCGATCAAAACCAAGTCTTCACCGGAATTCTTGCCGCGTCCAAGGTGGAAGAGGCAGGCGTTTCCTGGCACAACCAGGCGGAAAGCAAGGATGGCGAGATTGTATCGGGCAACTATTTTCAGCTACTCGGATTGAAGCCCGCCGCCGGCCGCCTGTTCACTGCGAGGGACGAGACCGCCAAGAATGCAAATCCCGTAGCCGTCCTCAGCTATGACTACTGGTGGACACGCTTCGGCGCATCGTTCGGTATTGTCGGCCAAACCGTGCTGATCAACGGACATCCGTTTACCGTGGTTGGCGTCGCGCCGGAAAGCTTCGATTCCGCCATCGGCGGGTACAAGCCAGGATTTTTCGTTCCCATCACCATGGTTGAGCAAGCCATTCCGTGGCGAGCGCCGATGGACGACCTGACCAACCATCAATCCGTGTGGCTTCCCGTGGTCGCGCGACTCAAGCCCGGCATCACCGAAGTCCACGCCGAGGCCAGCCTTGCACCGCTGTGGCACTCGCTTCGCGCTTATGAGTTTACGCTCTACAAGATGAAGTCGGATCGCTTCAAGAAGAACTTCCTCGATCTCTCGCACCTTAAGGTCGTCGACGATTCCAGGGGCTTCTCGCCGGGCCGCGTCGATCTGCAGAAACCTCTCGTAATCTTGATGAGCATGGCCGGATTGCTTGTAGCAATGTGCGCCATCAATGTGGCCACGCTGCTGCTTTTGCGCGCCGCTGCCCGAGCCCGCGAAATCTCCATGCGCTACGCGCTCGGCGCGCAACGCAAGCGCATCGTATCTCAATTGCTGGTCGAAGGCGGCCTGCTCGGCATTGCCGGTGCGGCCGCCGGCCTAGCCCTCGCACCTGTCGTCGCGCTCACACTTGTGCGGCTGATGACCAGCGCAGATCCGGGAAGTGAACCGTACTCCAGTTCTATCGACGCACGGATTCTGTTCTTTACGCTGGGGATTTCAGTACTGGTCAGCTTGCTCTTCTCCATCGCGCCTGTCTTCCATTTTCTGCGCCCCGATTTGGCCAACGCGCTGCGCCAGAACGCCGGCACCGCATCCAAACAGTCGCATCGTTTTCGCAAGCTGGCTGTGGGCTCGCAGATCGCGCTAAGCGTGCTTCTGCTTGGAGGGGCGGGCCTCTTCGTACGCACGCTCGACAATCTTCGCCGGCAGTCCGTCGGCTTCGAGACCGCAAACCTGGTTACCTTCATCCTAGATCCAACCAGCTCCGGTTACGGCGAAGATCGCACACCGCAAATTGTCACCGGCGCTCTTGATACGCTCAGCCGCATTCCCGGCATCACAACAGCCGCCGCCACCACCGATCCTGAACTTGCCGGCAACGACAACCAATCCAACTACTCCATTCAGGGGTACAAAGCAGCAGAAGACGAAAACATGGATTTCGAAGAGCCTGCTATAACTCCGGGCTACTTTAATACACTGCGCCAGCCGTTGCTTGCGGGCAGGGAATTCAATGCAGCGGATACACGTGGTCAACCACACATTGCTGTCGTCAATCTCGCATTGGTCAAGCGTTTCTTTGGAACTCCGCAAAACGCCATTGGGCGTCAGCTTGCCAAGGGCGCGGGTAGCGATATCAAGTACGACATTACCATTGTTGGCGTGGTGGGCGACATCAAGCATACCGATCTGCGCACACCGCTGGGACCGGCCGTCTACTCGCCCTACCTTCAGCTGGAGCATCCCACCGGAGTGGAGATCTACCTGCGCACCGCGCAAGCGCCGGAGACGGTTGAACCCGCGATTCGCCAGGCGATTCATCAGCTCGACCCCACGCTGGTGGTCGATGGGCTGCGCACCATGGAAGACCAGGTGAGCCGCAGCGCCTCCGATGAGCGCGCCCTTGCCTTCCTGGCGATTGGCTTTTCCATCCTTGCGATGGTGCTGTCAGCCGTAGGCCTTTACGGTGTGCTGGCCTACTCCATTGAGCAGCGCACCCGCGAGATCGGCGTGCGGCTGGCCCTGGGATCGCAACGCTGGGGAGTCGTTATCCTTGTGGTGCGAGAGATGGCCGTCATCGCCGCGGTTGCTACCGCTCTTGCGCTTCCGTCCGTGGTTGCACTGGCGCAGCTTTTCCGCAGCCAGTTATATGGGGTTACAGCCTTCGACCCCGTCAGTCTGGCTGGTGCTTTTGTGCTTACCGCCGTTATGGTGACCCTTGCCGCCGCGCTGCCCGCCCGCCGCGCCGCCGGCGTCCAACCCATGCAGGCTCTTAGGATGGAGTGAGAGGCACTTACAACCCAGCGACAGAAGCCGGGTAAGAAATCTCGGAGTAAGTGAGAAATTAGAGAGAACTGAGTTACAAAGGATAGTTGCAATGCAAACGATTTTGCGAAACCTTCAATACGCGCTGCGCCAATTGCGAAAGTCGCCTGTGTTTACTCTTACGGCTGTGCTTACGCTGGCGCTTGGCATCGGCGCCAACACGGCCATATTTACCGTGGTCTACGCCACGATTCTTGCGCCCATGCCCTATCCGCAGCCGGACCAACTGGTCATGGTCTGGTCGAAGATACAAGGCGA
>Ga0302201_10000293_pt1 | contig 45861 bp, 21 predicted proteins | sample II_Bog_N3_2_FD_194586 | JGI IMG/M metagenome (GOLD analysis project Ga0302201, IMG submission 194586) | Peat permafrost microbial communities from Stordalen Mire near Abisko, Sweden - II_Bog_N3_2 | ecosystem: Environmental > Terrestrial > Soil > Wetlands > Peat | place: Sweden: Abisko... | reverse complement strand
CCCTTTTTGCGCGCTTTCTGCACGAAAACAGCACTAAAACGGCCTTATTTCGTGCTGTTTTGCACCTTTTGTCACACGTTTGAGTGCGCGTATACGCGCACGCTGCGTGGTTGTTTTTCCATCGCAGCGTACGCAATTCACCGCACCCACCACGAAGCCCCTTCGACAAAGCTGCCCCACCCGCCGGAGCAGGGTAGACAAGTCATCGTACCGTGCTGTGTACCTGCCAAAAACATCTGCATCGTGCAAGTTATTGGTCGCGCGCAAGACGGAAAAGGATATGATTCGGAGTTATTAAGTCCAAGGGCTCGCGGAATGCGGCCTGGACGAGAAAGAGGTCAATCATGGCAAATCCCCCAAAAAAGACATCCTCGATCGCTAAGGCTCCGCGATTTGCGGAGCAGGCGCGCACCGTTTTAGCCGGGAGCGAAAAGGCGGCCGTTGTCGAAGCAGTTCACGTAAAGGCCACGCCGCCCAAAACCAAGATCACCGTTTCGGTGATTGTGAAACGGAAAGAACCCCTGAAAGTGAAGAAGCGGAACGGGCGGGCAAGTGAGCCGGTTCGCGTAACGCGGGCGCATTATCTGACGCACCACTCGGCCGATCCGGCGGCCATCAAGCTGGTGAAGGCGTTTGCGAAGGAATTCAACCTGAAGGTGGAAGACGACAAAACGCAGGCGGCCAGGCGCACGGTGCAGTTGACCGGCGCGGCCGCGGACATCCAGAAGGCGTTTGGCGTGGCGCTGAATCAGAAGACGATTGGCGGCGTCGAGTACCGGGTGCGCGAAGGCGGCATCCAATTGCCTGCGAGCCTGACGGGCTCAGTGCTGGCGGTGCTTGGATTGGACAACCGTCCGCAGGCCAAGCCGCATTTCAGGGTACACACGGCGGATTCCGCAGCGGCGGCGCCGAGCAGCTACACTCCGCCGCAGGTGGCCCAGGCTTACCAATGGCCCGCAAAGGCCAGCGGAGCCGGGCAGACGATTGGAATTATCGAACTGGGCGGAGGTTACCGAACCACCGATTTGAGTGCCTACTTCAAGACACTCAAACTGGTCGCGCCAGCAATTACCGCCGTGAGCGTGGATAAAGGCAAGAATAAGCCTTCGAATGCCAACAGCGCGGACGGAGAGGTGATGCTGGACATTGAAGTGGCCGGCAGCGTAGCGCCGGGAGCAAAGCTTGCCGTGTACTTTACGCCGAATACCGACCAGGGGTTTATTGACGCGATTACCACGGCGGTACACGACACCAAGAACAAGCCGAGCGTGATTTCGATTAGCTGGGGCGGTCCGGAATCGAGTTGGACGGCGCAAAGCACGACAGCGCTGGACGCGGCTTGCCAAAGCGCGGCGGCGCTGGGAGTGACGATTACCGTAGCGGCCGGGGACGATGGGTCGACAGACGGAGGGACCGGGAACAATGTGGATTTTCCGGCGTCGAGTCCGCACGTGCTGGCTTGCGGTGGCACGAAGCTGGATGCGAATGGATCGACGATCGTTTCCGAAGTGGTGTGGAACGAGCTTGCGAACAATGAAGGCGCAACCGGCGGCGGAGTCAGCAGTGTATTTGCGCTGCCGCCGTGGCAGGACAACGCTAATGTTCCAAAACCGAGCGGGAGCACTGGAGGGCGCGGGGTTCCGGATGTGACCGGCGACGCGGACCCCACCACGGGGTACACCATTCGCGTGGACGGCAAGACATTACCCATCGGCGGCACAAGCGCGGTTGCTCCGCTGTGGGCGGGACTTGTGGCTGTGGCCAATGCGCAGTTGGGAACGAAGGTGGGGTTCATCCAGCCGGCAATCTACGCGGCCAAGGCTGCTTCCGCCTTCAACGATATTACCGTGGGCAATAATCCGGCGTTCTCGGCGGGGCCGGGATGGGATGCTTGCAGCGGGCTTGGGTCGCCGATCGCGGCTAAGCTGATTCCGCTGCTGGCACCGGCGGCGACAAGCTCCACGGCCTCGTCTCCCAAGGCGGCAAAGGCGGTGAACAAGCCGGTCAAAAAGGCTGCGAAGAGGGCGCCGGAGAAGAAGACAGCCGGAAAACGGGCGAAATAGGTGAATCGCAACATCGACAGCCACAACGCGGCAAGCACACTTTCACTGCCCGCCTGCAATCGGCAAGCGGGCAGTGACGGCTGACTTCATCCCGCGGCAATTGCGATGCTCGCTGGGCGAGGACTTGCGACCGGGATTTGGTTTCAGAACCTTTTCAAAAAAGAGCGTTTTAGAGATGCCGAGCATTGGACAGGAGAAAGTCCCTCAGGGACCCGGCTGGCGGCGAGGAGGCCGGCGCTACCAAGCGATCGGCGCGCCGGCGCGAGTGAGGTGATTTGCGTACGCTGCGATGGCAAAATCACCGCGTAGCGTATGCGTATACGCGCACTCAAACGTGTGACAAAACGTGCAAAATAGCGCAAAATAAGGCCGTTTAGGAGCGAATAAGGGTGTTATTTGCTTGTTTTCGTGCACATAATTGCGCGCGTAAACCTTTACATTTCGGGGAAAGTGCTAGCACCGATATCATCCGATTGCGCACGCCGCGCCGTATCAAAACAGTCCTGGCAGTTTTTTGGACAGGTTCTCAGGACTTTCTGAATTGAGACTCCCCAACACCCATGAAAAAACGTCAAACAATTACTCCGGCGCGGAAGCTGAAGTTCGGCTTTCAGTTTGACATTCTCTGAGAGTTGCCGAGAATAACGGCAGGGGTTGAATCCAGTGTTCCCTGTGCTGAATCGGTTTCAAATTCCAAAATTGACCTGCCTTGCCTGGGTGATTGGCACAGCAGGGTTGTTGTGCGTCGCGCCGGTTTGCGCCGCGCAGGACGCTGCGAAGATTTATGAGGTGAAGGGCGTTGTGCTGAACAGCATGACGCACCAGCCGATTTCGCGGGCACTGGTGGATGGGCAGCGCGATGCGATTCTGACCGACAATGATGGCCGATTCGAGCTTCATCTTCCGGAAGGAGGCACACAGATCACTGTGCGCCGTCCGGGATATAGCCAGAGGGCGGGGATTGGGCATTTTGTGGCGGTGGGCGCCAATACTCCGGAATTCACCTTCTATCTGATTCCGCAGGCAAGCATCACCGGGCGAGTAACGCTTTCAACTGGCGAGGCTGCGGACGAAGTCCGGTTTATGGCGTACAGGAAATGGAGCATCAACGGGCATACGAGCTGGATGATGCAGGGAGTTTTCACCACCAACAGCGAGGGCGTCTTCCACATGACGGACCTGGAGGCACCCGACTCGTACATTCTTTGCAGCATGTCCTCGCAGGAAGGATCCGGGAATACCGCTCCTGGCGCCGTTCGCTATGGATATCCACCGGTGTGTTATCCGGGAGTTACCGACCTCGCTTCTGCCGGCGCGCTTACGGTGTCTCCCGGCCAGCAGGCGGAGGCCGATTTCACGCTTACGCGGCAGCCGTTTTACAGGGTAACGATTACGGCGGCTAAGTCGGAAAAAGGGCAGCCGGTGGGGATTCAGATTCACGACCAGAGCGGGCGGGGGATGGGGTTTCCGGCGCAATGGAGAGAGCAGCAGGGGGCGTCGGAAGCGTATTTGCCCAACGGGCACTACTATGCGGAAGCGCAGGCGCGAGGCGAGTCCCCGGCTTATGGGCGCATCGACTTCAGTGTTGCGGACGCGCCGGTGACCGGGCTCAACCTGGTGATGCTGCCACTGCATTCTGTTCCTGTGGAGATACACAAGGAGTTCACTGAAGATACTTCAGGAGGCGGACCAAGAGCCTTCGCAGGGGGAGTGCCAATTGGAACTGGCAACCTGCAGAACGAGCCGAATCCAGGGCTGAGTCTCACGCTCTCTTCCGCAGACGCGGCAATGGGGCAGATGGGCGGGGCTCTGCGGCACGTACGCGGCTCACAGGATGCCGAGGCCTTTGAGCTTCCCGAACAAGCGCCCGGACGCTACTGGCTGCGGACCTACTCGTTCCAGGGCTACGTGAGTTCGATTACCAGCGGCGGTGTGGACCTGGCGCGGGAACCGCTGGTGATTGGCGCCGGCGGCAGCGCCGCTCCCATCGAGATTACGGTACGCAACGACGGAGGGCGGATCACCGGGACGGTCGGATCTGGAACACCTCCAGGATCGACAGTGGGCGAAATTAGTGCCTTCATCTGCGCGATTCCGCTTTTTCCCACCACATCGCAAATGCCGATGTCGGGGGTGTACGGGGGCAATGGCCAGTTTACGATGATGAATGTTCCGCCCGGATCGTATCGAATTGTGGCATCGGACAAGCCCCAGGAGATCGACACCGACGATCCGCAGGAAATGGCGCGGGTTACAGCCCGGGGGCAAACCGTCACGGTTGAAGCCGGAGCTACGGTGAATGTGCAGATGGATGCGGTCCAGCAGGGCGCGGGGGATTCGAACCAATGAGGCGAGGAGTAAAATTCGCCGCAGTCCTGGTGGCCCTGGCTTGCTGGTGGCACTCTGGGGCGGCGCACGGACAATCGGCGGCAACGGCCACAGTCGCTCACACCATCAGCGGAACTTTGGTGAACGCAAAAACGGGCCTGCCGATTGGGGACGCTGACGTTTATCTGAGCAACACGCGGGATAACAAGCGCGCGGCAGACACCAAGACCGATGCGGAAGGCCGGTTTTCGTTTTCGGATTTGCGCGACGGCAAGTACGAGCTGCGCGCCACCCATCGCGGTTTTGTGGGCGCATATTTTCAGGAGCATCACGGATTCTGGACCGGCATTGTGACTGGCGAGGGCCTGGAGTCGACCGGCCTTAAGATGACGCTTGAGCCGCAGGGAATTCTCTACGGGACGGTCACGGATGAGTCCGGCGACCCCGTTCCGCAGGCCCGCGTTTCACTTTACCGAACCGACGAGAACAGCGGAACCGGAAAGATGCAGCGGGCTGGATCGGCCAGCACCGATGGGGCAGGTAGCTTCGAGTTTCCGCGGCTGGCGCCTGGAAGTTACTATTTGTCGGTGGTGGGCAAGCCCTGGTACACCACCCATCCGCAGCCCATGCAGGATGCGGACGGCAGCTTGATCGACGATCCACACCACTATCCACTGGACGTTGCCTATCCAACGACTTACTATCCCGATGTTACAGACGAAAACGGCGCCGCTCCCATTCCGGTAACTGCCGGCGATCGTATCCCGGTTAACCTGATACTGCACCCCGTGCCTGCGGTTCATGTCACCATGAAGGTGCCGAATCCGGGGTTCAATGAGCCCATGCCGATGCCGCAGTTGCATGAGGATGTGTTTGGTTTTTCCGATATTGCGCAAGGGGATTTGCGCTATTACCCGTCGCACGGGGGGCAGCAAGGGAGCGGCACAACGATCCAGATCGACGGACTTGCGCCGGGCGAATACAACCTTGAGCTGAGAACCCCAGGGGGACCCAATTCGCCTGGGAGCCGAATGACATCGGTGGATGCGACGACGGATCGCGTTTCGGTCGATGTTGCTTCAACGCAGCCAATGGCGGATGTTTCAGGGAAGCTTGCGATGGCCGGCACAGCAGCTTTGCCATCGGGTTTGTCGGCTACGCTGAGTTCGCAGCAGGGCGAAGACCGGATGGGTGGACCTGTTGACGCGGATGGGACCTTCCATTTTCATTCCATGCGTCCCGGTACCTACGAACTTACGGTGCGCGCCTCGGGTAAGTCCCTGGAAGTAACTCAACTCACTGCGAGTGGCGCAGCGGTTAGCGGACACCAAATAAAAATCGGCAGCGAATCGGTGGAGTTAAACGCGGTGGTGGTGGAAGTCAGCGGATCGGTTAGTGGATTCGCGGCTGTGGATGGAAAGCCAGCGCCCGGTGTTTTCATTTTGCTGGTTCCGGCCGATCTCGACGCGGGGCCTGAGGCTTATCGGCCCGACCAGAGCGACTCCGACGGGAGTTTCGAGTACAAGCGTGTGCTTGCCGGACAATACACGGTGGTGGCCATCGAGGATGGATGGACGCTGGAGTGGGCGCGCCCTGAAGTTATGGCCAAGTATCTGGCCAAGGGGACAAAGATCACCGTAACGAGGCGTTCGGCGGATGTAACGCTCAAGGATGCGGTGGAAGTCCAGACGAAGTAACTCCGATGGTTTGGTGGAGCTAAGTGGCGGATGAGACGCGCATGGCGTCAAGAGCAGCGGTTAGATCCGTGGCCAGGGATTGCTGATCCTGCACATTCAGCTTCTTGTCCTGGCTGGTTAGATAGAAGACGTCTATCGCTGTTTCCCCTTCGGTGTCGATCAGCGCTACCTTGATGTTGCACTTGTGGGTGCTTAGAGTGAGCGCAATCTGGCGCAGCAGGCCGGGGACATCCTGGGCCACTACCTGCAGCAGAGTGGAGTGGGTGGAGGACTCGGAGTCGAATTCGAGACGGGTGGGGACTTCGACTTTCAGGTTGGCGGGGTGGTTCAAGTGGCGGCGGGCCTCGAGCAATTGCTGAACGGAGACTTTTTGCGTAACCACCTGGTGGATGTTGGCCAGAAAGCGGAACTTTTCGCTGGGGTTGAGCTCGAGAGTGTGAAAGACGTCGGTGAAGTGGAAGCTGTCTACGATGACACCGGCCTCGTTGGAGAACGCTCCCGCCTTGACGATGTTCATGCCCCATGCGGCCAGGGCTCCCGCGACATCGGCAAATAGTCGGGTGCGGTCGCGGGTGATCACGGTGAGATCGAAAAGCTGCCGGTTGGGGCGCAGATCGAGCTGAACGGGGTCGTCGTCGAGGTTGAGAGCCATTTGGAAGTGCAGGCGAATCTGCTCGGGGAGGCGGGTTTGCAGGTAGCGCTGCGGCAGGCCTTCAAGGAACTGCTTCAGGGCGTCGTACTGCGTGGGAGGCACCATGGAGCGGATGCGGTTTAGCAGGGTTGGATCGATGGCGGCGCGGTATCGAACCTCATCGACGGAACGGTCCATGAAGTTGGCGGTGGACATGTAGAACTGCCATAGGTTCTCGGCCTTCCATGGAGTCAGAGCCTCGGGATTGACGGCCTTCACGTCGGCGAAGGTCATCAGCGTTAGCATCTTGAGCAGCATGGGGTTGCCGATTTTGTCGGAGAAATCTCGGACGTTTTCGATGTCGAAGATGTCGCGGCGCATGGCGTTGGACATTTCCAGATGAAGGCGAATGAGTTTGAGAATGGACTCCCGCTCTTCGTTGTCGAAGTCGAGCCGGGCGAGGAAGGCGTCGGCCAGTTCGACGCTCTGCGCTGTGTGTTCGCCGGTGCGGCGGGCCTTGCCGGTGTCGTGCAGCAGCAGGGCGAGGAGAAACAGGTCTAGGCGGTCGATTTCAGGCAATAGCTGGGCGAGGCGGTGTTCGTAGTCGTGCGTGGGCTGGCGAAGCTGATGGACATTGTCGATGGTGAGGAAGGTGTGCTCGTCCACGGTGTAGCGGTGATAGGAGTCGCGTATGACCAGCGCGTCGATGCCGTGAAATTCGGGGATGAGCATTTCCAGGACGCCGAGGGCATGCATGGTCCTGAGGGCGTGCGCGGCGTGGGGGCCGAGCAGGACTTCGCGGAGAGCGTTCCAGAGATAGGGGCCTTCCGGGACATGGATGGCGAGCGAGGGAAGAGCGTCTGTTATGCGGTCTTCGGCGGCCTGCGAGAGGGTGTAACCGTGAGTGGCCATCAGGGAAAAGATGCGCAGGATGGCGGAGGTATCGTTAAATTGGGCTCCCGGAGTGATGTCGATGCGCCCATGATCGAGCAGGAAGTCGGTGCCTGCGATGGGGGTTCGCCGGCGGCGGAATTGCTTGTAGAAGCTGACCGGGGCGGGAAGGTGTTCCATGAGCAGCGCGGCGCGGCGGTAAATGATGCGGGCGTGGCGATAGTACGTGCGCATCCAGTAAGCGGGATCGGCAGTGCCGCGGGTCTCAAGGCCGATGGAGTTAGCGGCGGCCTCGTCCTGGGACTGCCAGTCGAGGGTGTTGTCGTCGCGGCCGTGGCGGAAGTGAAGAAAACAGCGTGCGGCGGCGAGAAAGTCGAATGCCGACTCGGCGTCGCCCCGCGCGCTTTGGAAGACGCCACCACGCTGGCGGGGCCACTCCCTGGTTTCCTTGAGATGAAAGAGGAGTGCGAACCAGACGGCCAGGTGATAGTCGCGCAGGCCGCCGGGACACTCCTTGAGGTTAGGCTCGAGGTGAAAGATGGTGTTCCCAAAGCGCGCATGACGGGCGCGGGCCAACTCCGCGAGTTTCTGAGTGATGGTGTTCCACTCGCTAAGCACCAGGCCGGGCAGGGTAACCTGATGCAACTGCTGGTAAAGCGGAAACTGACCCGCAAGGAACCGGCGGTCGAGCGTGGCCAGCGTGAACTCGAGGTTGTCCGCGTCGAAGCGGCTAGCTTCTTTGACCGTACGGGAGTTGGGGCTGGCGCGCAGACCGATGTCCCACATGCCCTGGATGACGTGGCGGATGCCCTCCTTGGACTGCTCTTCAGCCTTTTCGTCGGCAAAGGCAAAAAGGACATCGATATCGGAATAGGGGAAGAGATCTTTGCGGCCGTAACCGCCCAAAGCTAGCAAAGCAATGTTCTGTGTGGGTTGCCCGGCGAACGCTCGACGCCACATTTCAATGAGGATACGGTCGACTACGGCGGAGCGCCGGCGGATGGCCGCGGTGCCGTCTCCGGTGCGCTCGCAGGTCTGGCGGACGAGGGCCATCTCCCGCAGGTACTGCTCCCGTAGATCGTCAACCGCGAAAGCGACAGGATTCATGAGGTTTTCTGGTGTGGCTGGCCAAGGCAAGTAAGGAATTGTTTACAGGATAAGCGATGATGGGGCGGAAGGTGAATTATTCCGTCCAGGAAAGCGGCGGAAAAACTTGGCCGCTGCCCGTGCGCCGAGCAGATGGAATTGGCTTGTCGATAGCGAAATGAGGGCCTTGCTTGCGCCCTGAAGCTTTCTAAAGCGGATGCGCTGCATTCACTGGATTGTAACGCAATTTTCGGGAGATGAGCATCCCGGTGAGCGCGCCCAGCGGGGGCATGGCCACGGAAAACAGGAGCATGAAGAGCCGAATCGGGGATTTGCCCGAGGGGGAGAGCAAAGCGCCCACTGCCCGCGGGTGATGCTCTGCCCATGCCAAGCCAAGGGTGGGCAAGTAACCGAAGAGGAGAAACAGGAAGGCAAAGCCAACCGACGCGATAAGGGCTGCTCCGGCGATGGACTGGATGATCCGTTTATGATCGACGACCTCATCGGGGTCGAGTGGCGGGCCGAATCTCATGGGGCAAGTGTGGCACAGCGCCTGTGCGGGGTCAAGCGACCTGACCCGGCGACCTGGGACAATCGCGGGAATCAGTTTTGGGACGCAGGCCCGTTTTCCTCCCGGTCGGCTAACTGCGCTCATGCAGTATTCTCAAAATCGTGGATACGGCTTCATCCAAGCCCGTGGACCTTGCGCTGCCCTTGCCTGCCGAGCAGCGATCCGCAGGGACTCTCGATGCTGGCCTTTCCAATCCCGGGCTTCCGCTGAGTCTTCTTGAGGAGCTGTGGCGCGCGGCGGAGGCGGAAACGTGTGGCCTGAGCCAGGACGAGTTCCGCGAAGCGCTTTTCGCGGTCGGCGAGAAAGTCAATCATGGTCTTCCGCCCGGTGCGCTCGCGGACGCAAGCAGGAAAGCGTTGTTCTATCGTTCGCTGCATCTTGCCGAACTGGCGCTGGCTCATGCATGCGGGCTTGGCCACGAGACGGCCTGGGAGATATTTTTTGGCCGCTACAAAGGTCCACTTGTGAGCGCGGCGGTCTCAATCACCGGGTCGGCTACGCTGGGGCACGACCTGGCTGAATCGCTCTATGCCGAACTCTACGGCCTTCGCGTTGCGGACGGCGAGCGCCGATCGCCGCTGGCTTCGTACACTGGGCGCGGCTCCCTTCTGGGCTGGCTCCGCGCCACCGTTGTGCAGCGCTGGAGAGACCATCATCGACGCACCCGCCGGGAAACGCCGCTCGACGATTTCGACAGCCCCGCGCCCGCGCCTGCCCAAATCCCAAAGGGACTGGCCCAGCTTACCGCTGCCGTCACCCTCGTGCTGAGGAGTCTGGTAGCCGAGGACCGCTTTCTGCTCTCGGCCTATTATCTCGACCGGCAGACGCTGCTGCAGATCGCCCGCACGCTGGCCGTTCATGAAGCAACCATCAGCCGGCGCCTCAAGCGCCTTGCGACGGATCTTCGCAAGCGGCTCGTCGAGAACCTGGTCTCAGACGGCCTGAGCAAAGCTGCGGCAATTGAGGCACTTGGCGCCGATCCGCGCGACATTGAAATAAACCTGGGTAAATTGCTGCAAACTTCACAGGTCTCCGCGTTCCAAAGTAAGACGGTGCACGGCGCGGCGGGCGATAACTCATGAGTGAGAACTTCCAATCCGGGTACCATCCAGACGCGGACCAGATTGGCGCGTTTGTCGAGCGCGCGCTGCCTGCGCATGAGCGCGAGCAGATGCTCGACCACCTGGCCGGGTGCGGGGAGTGCCGTGCGATTGTTGCGCTCTCACTGCCTGAAGCGGAAGAGCCCGCCAAGCCTTTGCCCGCGATTACCCGCAGGCCATGGTGGGTTGGTTGGAGCCTTGCATGGCCGGCCGCGGTAGCAATCGCTGCGCTCAGCTTCATCGTTCTCTATGTTCATCATGCAGCCATCGCGCCAGCTACGCCGGGAGCAAGTCAAGTTGCCGGCTCTCATCCACCGGCGGCGCCCATGCCTCGCGTGGAAGCGCGAGCTGCCGTTGCCGGGAAGTCTGTACACGGTTCAGCCGCAACGGCATCGGGCGGCGACACTGCACTGTCTGTGAGCCACGCGGGCAGTGTGGCCGGCAAGAAGTCTGAGATTCAACTCAACGACAAACCCGTTGACTCTGCCGTGTTGACGGGGCGCGATGCCGCTGAGTTGATGAAAATGATGCCGGCGCCTCCGCCCGTTCCGACTGCAAGTTCAGGGGCTACAGGGGGGTTCGTTGCCGCACCCGGCGGCAGCGCGGCAGGTTATGGATCGGGCAATGGATACGGACCGGGCACAGCCGCGAATCCGTCTGCACGGGCTCATGCCGGCGCAGACGGATTGATTCCTGCCCGGCCCGCGCCAGCGCCCATGCTCCCTGCACAATCCGCATCGTCCACACCTGAGAGTCCATCCCAGGTCGTAAGCAGCCAATCGGTCACTGTGATCTCAGGCCAGGACGCGGAGGTGCCTGTCGATAATTCAGAAGTCTCCGCTACCCTGAACAACGAACTGGTGACCCAGTTCGAACGTCCATTGCCCAGCAGGCTTCCCGTTCTATCCATGGTCGCGCGTGGCGCCCTGATGGTGGCCATCGATACGCGCAATGCGGTCTGGGTTAGCAAGGACGTGGGCAAGCACTGGACGGCTATTCGTGCGAAGTGGCCGGGCCGCGCCGTGAAGGCCAGCCTGGTCGAGTTCGCGGCCACAGGCCCCACAGCCTCCGACAGGAATGTTGGCTATCTCGCTGGAGATCTCAAGTCCTTAGCCGCAGGTTTGGCAGGTAAGCCAACTGAACCCAGGAATCTCCAGAGTCCTTCGCTCAGGGTTCCGCAAGGCCCCAGCATCACCGGCACTGTGACGGACCAGACCGGAGCCGTCATTCCAGGCGCCTCGGTGACCGTAATTGATACATTGACCGGCGAACGTCGTGATACCGCGACCGATACCGCCGGCCGTTACGTGGTGGTTGGGCTTGCTCCAGGGACTTATCAGGTGGAAGTTCATGCTAAAGGCTTCGCGAGGACGACGCTTGCTTCCGTGGTTGTTGCTGCTTCGGGTCAGAGTGTCGCGAATCTCACCCTCACAATAAGTTCAGCGTCCCAGTCCGTGACGGTTATTTCCGAAAGTTCTCCTCTCTCGACTGAAACTGTGGACGTAACTGCAGACGAGAAATTAGCGCAAACTCCGGCGGCTGACGTAAGCGCTGCCAGGAAGAAAAAGGCAAGGCAGGCTACAGTTGCACAGTCTCCGTCTCCCGCACTCTTCGAGATCACCACCGACGCCGGCGACAAGTGGACAAGCGCCGATGGCGTGACCTGGACACACCGCTAACTGCCCGCAAAAATAAAATTGCATTTTTTGAATTCAAACCTGCAAGTTTAGAAAGCCTTTGCGTTCTCCTGTCAGACACGCAGCCGGATGCTGTTCCCGGCGCCGCACAGGAGAACCCGCATGATCGTCGCTCGCATTGGCCGTTCCCTTCGCGATTTCCGCATTCTCGCAGCCGTTTTGCTTTCCGCCATGGCAGTTCTGCCATTCAGTTTTCCTGCACAAACCCAGGAATTCGCCGCCACCTATCGTCAGGGCAAGCTGTTCGTCACCATCCCTTACGACTCAACGCATGAGGGATCGGGCACGCTGACCGTCGAGATTCTCGACCCTGAGGATCATTCGCTGGGCCGTGTTGAGCGCGGCGTTTCTGTACGTAAGGGCAAAGGCCAGTGGCAGCAGACGATTGTTCCCGAACAGCCCATCCCGTTCGAAGATATTCTGTGGCAGCGCATTCGTTATCGCTTCGAGTACGACAACGACAAAAGCGCCGCCATTGAAGGCATCGAATCCATTTCGCAGATCATCCGGCGGCCCGTTGTACACGTGCTTGGCGACAAAGAGTACATCGCCGGTAGCCAGGCTGCTGTCCGCGTCATCGTCTCTGAAGCCAACAGCAACGTACCGCAAACGGGCACGGTGCGTATCGATCTGATGGCGCCAGACCACGATCCTCGGCCGCTCTTCTCCGGCGCGCTCAACCGCCGCGGCACGGTGGAAGCGAGCTTCCGTTTTCCCGCCGGGCTCACTGGCAACTATCAGTTGCGCTTTGCTGTGGACACGCCGATAGGCTCCACGGAATATACGCAGCCTATTCAACTGGAAGACAAGGCATCCATCCTGCTCAGCACGGAGAAGCCGATCTATCAGCCGGGCCAGACCATCCACGTGCGCGCGTTGGCTATGGATCGCGCCGTGGGCCATGCGGCCGCGGACCGCAAGCTCACCTTCGAGGTGGAAGACTCGCGGGGCAACAAGGTCTTCCGCAAATTCACTGAGACCGACAAATTTGGAATCGCGTCAGGCGAGTTTGTTTTGGCCGATGAGGTGAACCTCGGCACTTATCATCTGCGCGCGCTGATGGGAGATCCCCAAGCCCCGGCGAACACTGCGGAGATCGCGCTCCAGGTTGAGCGCTACGTGCTTCCCAAGTTCAAAGTGGACATCGAGTTCACGAAGAAGGAGAACAAGCCCAGGCGCGATTACCGGCCCGGCGATCATGTAACCGGCACCGTGCGCGCCAACTACTTCTTCGGCAAACCGGTCGACCATGCGGAGACTACAATCAAAGCGTCAAGCATGGATGTAACCGTGTTTGATGCGGCCAGCGTTACAGGCAAGACGGACAGCGACGGCGCGTATCCCTTCGATCTCAAGCTGCCGAATTATTTCGCGGGACGCCCGCTCAGCCAGGGCGCTGCCCGCGCGCTGATCGAAGCAACGGTGAAAGACTCTGCCGCTCATGCGGAGACGCACGGAGAGCTCATCACCATCAGCGAATCTCCGCTGCTGATCACAGCGGTGCCCGAAGGCGGCACGCTGATTCCAAACATTGAAAACGAAGTCTTTCTTCTCGCCGCTTATCCCGACGGCAGTCCCGCGACCGCAACCCTCACCGTTCACCCTCCTCACCTTCCCGACCGTCTTGGCGTCATCGGCGGCATTGAGTACGACCAGCATCTCACTACCGATTCTTCCGGCGTTGCCGTCTACCGCATCAAGCCGACCGAGGGCATCGAGTCGCTCCGCATCGAGGCAGACGACCATCGCGGTAACCGCGCCAAAGTCGATGTTCCGCTGGAGACCCGAGGCGGCACGGACCAGATTCTGCTGCACACCAATCGCGCAATCTTCAAACCCGGCGACCGCATGGAGTTGAAGGTGCTTTCGACGCGCGCTCATGGCACGGCTTACGTTGACATTGTGAAGAACGGCCAGACGATCCTCACGCGAGATCTCGATCTCGATGGCGGCCAGGCGGAACTTACGTTGAGCGCCACCGCTGAAATGACGGGCACACTCGACTTGAATGCCTACCTATTCGGCCGCGATGCCCAACCGGTTGCCGACCATCGCCTGGTGTTTGTGCAGCCCGCCGACGAACTGAAGATAGAAACCAGCGCGGACGCGGCCCAATACAAGCCCGGCTCCGATGCCCGCATTCATTTTCACATCACCAATGCGCGCGGCGAGGGCGTACAGGCCGCGCTGGGCTTGCAGATTGTGGATGAGGCCGTGTTCGCATTGGCCGAGCAGAAGCCAGGCTTCGCCAAGGTCTTTTTCTTTCTTGAGCAGGAGGCGATGAAGCCGCGTTACGAGATTCATTCGTTCTCAATGAGCGACGTGCTCGATTCCACGGATGAGCCCGATTCGCCAAACCTCGCTGCGCGAGCATTGTTCTCCGCAACTGAAATGGCCAACCCCGCAAGGGTCGACGTTGAGTTTGGCCGCAGCATGCCGCAAGACAAGTTTCAGGAATACCAGCAGCGGTATCGCGCTGCGTTTGAAAATCAAGTGCGCCAACTCGCCGCAAAACTCAACGGCCAGATTGCAGCGGGGCACAACGGCGCGGACATTGAAAAGGCCTTTGCAAAACTTCACGACGGCGCAACGCCGTGCGATGCCTGGAACACGCCTCTGCGCATGGAGGAACGGAGTTGGTTTGCAAGGCATAGGCACGTATACCTGGTGCGAAGTGCCGGTCCCGATCACATCTTCAACAACGCAGACGATCTAACGTATTACATTGAAGAGCGCTCAGTATCCGTCGCGCGCGAGCCTGGACAACGTGGGTCGGTCGGCTTGCACATTGAGCATAATCGCGGGCCCAACAATGGACTCGCGCAGATTGACGGCACGGTCGAAGACCAAACTGACGCAATCGTTCCGGGCGCCATGGTGACGCTTCGCGAAATCGCGAAAGGCGAGATGCGCGACACGCGGAGTGACGCCAATGGGCAATTCGTTTTTTCGGCACTGCCCCCAGGCAGTTACCGGGTCAATGTGGCGGCGCGCGGATTCGCTGCTTTCCCTTACACAAACATCGTGCTGCAGCCTCGCGATCGCGCCGTTCTATCAGCCATTCTCAATGTTGCAAGCGAAAGCCAGACTGTGACGGTCATAAGCGGAGCCGATGCGGAAGTGCCCATGGACAACGCGGCAATCAGCGCTACGCTGAACAATCAACTCGTTGCACGGGCCACGGGCAATGGCTTCGGCGTCGGAGCATTTGCCGCGGCACCAATGATGAAAAGCCGGCTCGACGCAAAAACAAACGACGCGCTGCTCACCGGCCGCGATACCGCAGAGCTTATGAAAGCGATGCCTGCGCCGGATGCGCCGCACATTCGCTCCTACTTTCCTGAAGCGCTCTACATCAATCCCGAGATCATCACCGACGGCAAAGGCAACGCGGATATTTCGATTCCTATCGCCGACTCCATCACCACATGGCGCATGGCGATGCTGGCCTCCACACAGTCTGGCGCGCTTGGCTCCGCATCTTCAAGCCTTAAGGTCTTTCAGGATTTTTTTGTGGACCTGGACCTGCCCGTCACACTGACGCAGGGCGACCGCGTCTCCATTCCCATCGCCGCGTACAACTACTCCGGCAAGGCGGGCAAGGTGAGCCTGAAGCTTCAGCCGGACGATTGGTACTCGCTCAACAATGACAGCGCCGAAAAGACTCTATCCGTCGAATCCGGCCGCGTGGGAGGCTCGCAATTCACACTCAACGCCAACCGCATCGGCAAATTCAAGCTCACGCTATCGGCCCGCATGGTTGACGCAAAAGGCGGGAATGCGCGTGCAGATGTTGTTGTCCGCGAGATTGAAGTGATCCCCAACGGGCGCGAGCAGAGTATGGTTTTCAACGGCCGTCTGGAATCCACGGCTCAACACGAGCTGAACTTTCCTGCAAACGCGATTCCCGACGCCAGCAGTGTTCTTGTGCGTCTTTATCCGGGACCGTTGAGCCAGATTGTCGAAGGCATGGATAGCATTCTCAGCATGCCTGGCGGCTGCTTTGAGCAGACATCCTCAAGCACCTACCCCAATGTGCTGGCGCTGGACTATATGAAGCGCACTAAGAAGCTCACCCCAGAGGTACATGCCAAGGCCGAGGGCTACATCTCCAACGGCTACCAGCGCCTACTCACATTTGAGGTCCCAGGCGGCGGATTCAGTTGGTTCGGCCAGGCGCCCGCGAATAAGATTCTGACCGCATACGGCCTGATGGAATTCAACGATATGTCGAAAGTCTCCGATGTTGACCCGCGGCTGATTGAGCGCACAGCCTTGTGGCTTGCGCAACAGCAACAGCCAAACGGAAGCTGGAAGCCCGACACTCAGTTCATCAACGAGGGCGCGACCAACCGCTTCAACTCCGATCAACTGCGCATCACTGCCTACATTGCGTGGGCTCTGGCCAACACAGGATACAAAGGTCCGTCCACCGAGAAGGCCAAGGAGTTTATCGAGTCTTACAGCGGCCCCAGGCCCGACTCGTATACGCTCGCCGTCATTGCCAATTTCGCCGCGGACTACGGAAAGGATCGCGAGTTTACCCGGCGATCGATGCAGGCGCTAGTTGACGCACGAACGGAAGACGGCGATCAGGTCTCGTGGAAAGCGGAAGAGACCGGCGTCTACTCCACCGGCCAAAGCGCCGCGATTGAAACAACTGGCCTGGCCGCGCAGGCACTGCTGAAATGGGGCCAGGCCTCGGAGACCGTCCGCAAGGCCTTGAACTTCCTCTCTTCAAAGAAAGAGGCTGCAGGCAACTGGGGCACCACGCAAGCCACCATCATGGCTTTGCGCGCGCTTGTGCTCTCCACCGAACTCAGCGCGTCCGATGTGCGTGGCTTGCTCACCGTAGAACTGAACGGAAAAGCAGTTGAAACCCTGCAACTGAATGCGGAAAACAACGACCTTCTGCATCAATTCGCTTTGAAGGGAAACGAACTGCCTGACCTGCAGAACACCGTTTCCGTGCAGCTGAGATTTGAAGGCTCCGGCACACTCGCCTACCAGGTTGTGGGGCGATACTTTACTCCTTGGGAAGGGAAGGAGCCCACCGAGCCGCTCACGATCGATGTTGCATACGACCGCACGCGGCTCGCTGAAAACAACATCGCCACCGCCACGGCTACCATCCGCAACAATCTATCCAAAACCGCAAACATGGTCATGGTCGATCTTGGCATTCCTCCCGGCTTCGATCTGCTCAGCGAAGACCTGCAATCCCTTCAGGAGAAAACGGCAGACCAGAAAAGCGGGCGCCTGGAGAAGTTTTCGCTCACGGCTACGCAGGCGATTCTCTACTTCAACGCACTGGAAGGAAAGCAGACTGTCGCTATACGCTTTCGCCTGCGCGCCAAGTATCCAATCCAGGCGCACACGTTTCAGTCGCGGGTCTACGAGTACTACGATCCGGCTGTAAGCTCCACGGCGCGCCCTGTCGAGTTGGAGGTCGCAGCGCACGATTGACCGGCCAACGATCGGTGGGTTCTTCCGCGAGGGGGATGGGGCGTAGTGGCAGGGCCGCAACGTTCCCTACTGTGCGAAATGGGACTGCGTGGTCTCTATTCCGGTGAAATGATCGGTGGTCGTAGCCTGAGAAGGAAGGCTGTGAAGTTGCCGAGAGTTGAGAAAGCCTGAGGGATGCGGATCGGCGCCACTCAGGCGCCTGACCTGGCTGAGAGGTTGCACAGATGACCACGAATTCGAGGACGCCAGCCCCTGTACGAGAAGTACCACGCTGGTTCCAGATTGCGCAGGCCTTGTTTGTAGGCGCGTTGACCGTGACCCTTTATTTCGTTGGGCTTAGCATGATCCAAAGCCGCTTCCATCAAGGCGGCCACCTGGATCGCCACGGTCATATCAGCCGATAGCGGCATGATCGGAACCATCGATCGGTCCGCAACTGTTTGGGTCGGAAATCTTTCAGATCCCAAATGTGATATCCGCCCGGGTGAGGCTCGGGGCGGGCTTTCGGCGGGCTCGGGGCAGGCTCCTGGCAACCGCGGTTTCAGGTTGAATTACAGGATCAAACGGTCGGTGTGCCGACCGCAATCTCTTCTTCGGCGACTACGAAGAAATAGCGCAGGTGCGCTCCTCCAAACGAAGTGGTTATCGCCACATCGGAGGCATCGCGGCCCGTTGCCATCAGTATGCGGCCAATCCGGGGCTGGTTGTTGCGGGCATCGAATGTCCACCAACGGCCGTCGAGATAGACCTCGAACCAGGCGCTGAAGTCCATGGGAAGGACCACCGGAACGCCGATGTCGCACAGATACCCGGTTGCATAGCGAGCCGGAATGTTGAGTGCGCGGCAAAATGCGATGGCCAGATGCTGAAAGTCGCGGCACACGCCCACGCGTTCGGTAAAGACATCGAGTGCCGTCTTTGTGGGCCGGGCGTGCTGATAGTTAAACGTCACCTTGTTGTGGACCCAGTTGCAGATGGCTTGTACGCGGCCCCAGCCGGGCTGGGTTTGCCCGAAGAGTTCAAACGCAATGCTTGAGAAACGGTCTACCTCGCAGTAGCGGCTATTGAGCAGGAAACTGAGGATATCGTGCGGCAGATCGCCTACGGCCTGCTCGCGCGCATTCCAGTTAACCTCGTCCACAGTTCCGGAGTCTTGAACAAGGGTGGAACCGGTGAGCCTGAGTTGCCCCGGAGGCGCGACGAACCGCGCGCAACGATTCCCGAAACCGTCGATGTAATGGGCGACATCGAGCTCAGGTTCGGTGCGCAGTTCGTCCGGCTCCAGCAGATCGGCTGCGCGGGAAGGATGGACGTTGAGAAGCGTCACCATGGCGACGGTGGCGGGAATATCGAATTGAATGTCGTATGCAAGCCGAATCAACATTTTTTGGCGGTCCTTGGCGGAAAGTTATCGGACTGCGCACCGTCTCGCGGAAGGCAGCGTACGGCGGTGTCCTCACGTTTGGATGCAAGAAAGACGAAAGCAGGTTGTTGCGAGCCCCGAGACAGATTCCATTCGGACACAAACCATTGGGCGCGCGCCGGGGACCAGTCCATTATCTCTGCCTGCGCGGGGTTTTTCTGTAGCGAAATGGGCAACTTTCCGATGGTCGATATGTTACCGTATCTCTACGCCCCGGCTTCCACAAGACGTTTGGCGGGTTCGCGGGCCGAGTCGCCCAATGCATGCGGACCCCGAATTCCAAGTGTGGGCGCTGAGGGGCGGATGGGAATACAAGTTGCGCTGAATCACCGGACACTCTACCGCTACGAAAAGGCGATATCTCTCGGTCCCCAGGTGATCCAATTGCGTCCCGCGCTGCATTGTCGAACGCCAATCCTCAGCTATTCTCTTCGCGTCACCCCCTCGGAACACATTCTGAACTGGCAACTGGACCCGCACAACAACCGCCTCGCGCGCCTACTGTTTTCAGGGAAGACGGACGAATTTGCGGTGGAGGTGAGCCTGGTTGCGGATCTGACGCCCTACAACCCGTTCGAGTTTTTCCTGGAACCGGGAGTCGAGGAATACCCTTTCGCCTACGCGCCGGGGCTTGCCAAAGATCTTGAGCCCTATCGATCCGTGGATCCGCCGGGGCCGCTGCTTCACGCGTTTCTTGAGAGCTTTCAGGGACAGAAAAGCGGTACGATCAGCCTCCTGCTTGACCTGAATCGTAAGCTGCGAGAAGAAATTGGCTATGTAACGAGGTTGGAGCCGGGCGTCCAGACCTGCGAGGAAACCCTGGAGAAGCGATCTGGATCGTGCCGCGACTCGGCATGGGTACTGGTTCAGAGCCTTAGAAATCTCGGCATCGCGGCACGGTTTGTCTCGGGCTACCTGATTCAGTTGCAGGCCGCCGATCCGGCGTCGGGAGGCCCGGAAGCGGATTCAGCGGATCTGCACGCCTGGGCGGAAGCGTTCTTGCCGGGCGCGGGCTGGATTGGGCTCGATCCGACCTCGGGACTGCTGGCCGGCGAGGGTCACATTCCGCTGGTGTGTACACCCACCGCATCGCAGGCCGCGCCCATCGGCGGCACTTCAGAGCCGGCCAGTGTGGAGTTCAGCCACTCCATCGCGATTCGCCGTTTGAACGATCCACGACGGCCATCCAAGCCTTTTACCGACCAGGATTGGGCGCGAGTAAGACAGGTGGCGCACAGCGTCGACGCGGATCTGAAAGCGCAGGATGTGCGCCTGACAATGGGGGGCGAGCCAACCTACGTGGGCATAGATGATCCCGAGAGCCCGCAATGGAACATCGATGCCGCCGGCGCCATAAAAAGAGCCCGCGGCCTGGCGCTCATTCAGGCTCTCCGCGAGGGGATGGCTTCCGGCGGACTTCTCCACTATGGGCAAGGCAAATGGTACCCCGGAGAGGCCGTGCCGCGCTGGGCGCTGAGCTGTTACTGGCGTGTCGATGGTGTTCCTGTGTGGGAGGATGTCGGCCTGATTGCGCGCGAAGATCGGGAGTATGGATACGGCGCGGCCGATGCGCTTCGATTCATGGAAGCGCTTACGCGGCGTCTCGATGTGAGTTCGGAAAATGTGCTGCCAGCCTATAACCCGGACAGCGAAGCTGGAGAGCCGGTTGGCTACATACTGCCACTTCGCCGGCGGCAGCCGGAAGGGCAACTGCGCTGGTCGAGCCAGTTGTGGTTTCCACACCCGGAACGGCTGCTGCTGTCGGTTGGCGACTCACCCATAGGCTTCCGCATTCCCACCGAAGCGATGCCATGGGTGGCGCCCGACAGGATTGAATACGAGTTCGATGCCGCGCCGTTCGAAAAATGGGTCAAGCTGCCGGCGAGGCCGTTGCGCCGCGCGGACCTGTTCGCGTTAACTGCCGCGCCCGATCCCCTGCCGCCTGTTTTGCCTCCGTCCGATGCAGTCAAGGAACTGATCCGCCCGTCGCTATGCGTGCAGGCCCGCGACGGCCGGCTTCATGTTTTCCTGCCCTATGCGCCCAAGCTTGCCGACTATCTCGACCTGGTGAGCGCGGTTGAGGATACATGCCGATACCTGAAAGCCCCGGTCTGGGTGGAGGGCTATGCTCCGGCGTTCGATCCGCGGCTGCGATCGTTCAGCGTTACGCCGGACCCCGGAGTTCTGGAGGTGAACCTGCCTCCTGCGAGCAACTGGGACGAACTGGAACAGATCAATACTTTGCTCGACGCGGAAGCCCGTCGCAATCGATTGACGGCTGAGAAATTCGGCTACGATGGCAGCCGCATCGCTACCGGAGGCGGCAGCCACATTGTGATCGGTGGAGCGACCCTGCCGGACAGCCCCCTGCTCCGCCGCCCCGATCTGCTGCGAAGCATGGTGGCGTTTTGGCAGAATCATCCTTCGCTGTCGTACCTGTTTTCCGGCATGTACGTCGGGCCGACAAGCCAGTATCCACGCGTGGACGAAGCGCGCATGGATGCCTTGTATGAGCTGGAGATCGCCTTTCGCAATCTGCCTTCAGGCGATTGTCCGCCGTTCGTCATCGATGGATTGTTCCGCAATCTGCTCGTGGATGCGACGGGAAACTCGCATCGCGCCGAGTTCTGTGTCGACAAGCTTTATCCGCCGGAGGGCCTGGGCTTGCAACTTGGACTGCTGGAATTGCGGGCATTCGAGATGCCGCCTCATGTGCAGATGAATCTTCTGCAGATGCTGCTGATTCGCGCCATGGTAAGCATGTTCTGGAAGACGCCTTTCGAAGGCGGGCTGGTCCGATGGGGCACCGCGCTTCACGACCGCTTCATGCTGCCGGAGTTTGTCCGGCGCGACCTTCGCGAGGTACTCGGCACGTTGCGGTCGGCGGGGTACAACTTCGAGGACGAGTGGTTTGATTCGCATCTGGAATTCCGCTTTCCGAAGATCGGGTCGATCGCCGCGGACGGAGTCGAACTGGAACTGCGCCAGGCTCTCGAACCGTGGAACGTGCTCGCGGAGGAAACCTTCTCCGGCAACACTGTTCGCACCGTGGACTCCTCAATGGAGCGCATGCAGGTGAAACTGTCAGGGTTCACCATGGAATCCCGCTACGTTGTTTCATGCAATGGGCGCAGGGCGCCGCTGCAACCAACCGGCGAACCCGGCACAGCGATAGCCGGCGTCCGGTTTCGCGCGCGACGCCTGTCGGCTTCGCTGCACCCCACAGTTCCCGTTCATGCGCCCCTTGTCTTCCACCTTATCGACAGCTTGCGGGGCTGCTCGATTGGCCAATGTACTTACCACGTTGGACCGCCCAACGGCCGCCTTTACTCAGCTCGTCCCGTGAATGCCGCGGAAGCGGATGACCGGCGCATGGAGCGCTTCCAAATGGCCGCCCCAGCGTTGAGCCCAATGGCGGCGCCTAAGGAAGAGATCAACCCGCACTTTCCCATGACTCTCGATCTGCGCCTGCCGCCGCCCAGGCACAAAACCCAATTTGAAACACCGGGGCTGGTGTCATGACCGTGGATCTGTACCAGACTCCGCTTCATTTTGGGGCTGCCTACGACGAATTATCGGCGGATGGAGTAACTCCCCGCCCGCACTGGGCGCGCATCATGAAGGCCTTCCGGGCAATCGGCCCCGAGGAGTTGGGACAGCGCTGGGATCGCGCGGAACGCCGCATTCGCGAGAACGGCATCACCTACAACATTTACAGCGATCCGCAGGGCGCCAACAGACCATGGAAGATCGACATCGTTCCATTCCTGATTCCAGCCGATGAGTGGAGATTTCTCGAAGCCGGCATCGTTCAGCGCGCAAGGTTGCTCAGTCGAATTCTGGAGGACCTTTACGGGCCGCAGGAACTGCTCGCGAATGGACACTTCCCTGCCGCGCTTCTTTTCGCCAACCCCGCATTTCTTCGGCCGCTGGTGGGTGTGCCGGTTCCCGCGCACAGTTATCTTCACATGCTGGCGGTCGATCTTGCTCGTTCGCCGGACGGCCAATGGTGGGTGCTTTCCGATCGCACGCAAGCACCTTCAGGCAGCGGGTATGCCTTGGAGAACCGCACCATTGTCTCCGATGTTTTGCCCGATATCTTCCGCAAGTCGAACGTGCTGCGCCTTGCTCCGTTCTTCCGGGCGCAACGCGATGCGCTTGCCGCTCTCTCCAGGCGCAACAATCCGCGCATTGTGCTGCTCACCCCAGGTCCGCTCAACGAGACTTACTTTGAACACTCGTATATTGCGCGATACCTGGGATTCACTCTGGTCGCGGGAGCGGATCTGACCGTGCGCGACAGGTCTGTTTATCTCAAGACCGTGGATGGGTTGGAGCAAGTGGATGTGATTCTGCGCCGGGTGGACGATAGCTTTTGCGATCCTCTCGAATTGCGCAGCGATTCGCTGCTCGGTGTGCCGGGCCTGGTCGACGCCATCGTAGCTGGAAACGTAACGGTGGCCAATGCGCTGGGAAGCGGCTTGATTGAGACATCGGCGATTATGCCCTTTCTTCCCGGGCTCTCCAAACATTTGTTTGGCGAAAAGCTGAAACTGCCATCCGTTGCTACCTGGTGGTGCGGACAACCATACGCGCTGGATTGGGTATTGAACCATCTCGATTCGGTGGTGGTGAAGCCGGCGTTTCCGTCGCGCGGCGCTGAGCCGGTATTTGGAGCCGATCTCGATCAAACGGAAAAGAGTCAGTTTACCGAGAAACTGCGGACCCATCCCTATGAGTACGTGGCACAGGAGCAAGTGGCTTTGTCCAGCGCGCCGGTTTGGGACAATGGACACCTTCGTTCCCGCAGCGTGGTGCTGCGCGCTTATGTGCTCAACACTGGAAATGGATGGATGGCGATTCCGGGGGGATTGGTGCGCGTTGCGGAAACCGAGGGATCGGTGGTCTCAATGCAGCGCGGCGGGCACAGCAAGGACGCCTGGGTGCTTTGGGACGGCCCCGTGGATACATTCAGTATGCTTCGCCCGCGCAATGAGCCTGTTGCGTTGCGCCGCGAGTTGCCCGGCGTGCCGAGCAGCGTAGCCGACAATGTTTTTTGGCTGGGACGATATGTCGAGCGGGCGGAGAGTACCGCTCGGATTGTGCGCTCGATGACCTCCCGCTTGCGGAGGGCCAGCGAAGCCGAGCTAGGCTGCCTGATCCGATTGCACAGTTGCCTGGAATCGCGGCATAGCAAGTTGCCGAAAGCGAAAAGCAAGCGGCCCAACGCGCTGGAATTCGAGCAGGAATTGATCTCGATCGTTACCGATCCCAAGCGGTCTGAGAGCCTGGCTTCTACGCTCGCGGAAGTATCCCGTGTCGGTGGCACGGTTCGAGAGCGCTTGTCGGCCGATATGACGTTTCTCATCGGACAGTTGCGGGACAAAGCCGAGATTGGGCGGGACACACAGTTTCTGGAGTATCCCGCGATGCTCACTCTTTGGCTGGAATTGCTCTCGGCATTTTCCGGGATGGAGCGCGAGAACATCAACCGCGGAGTGGGCTGGCTGTTCCTCAGCATTGGGCGGCGTCTGGAGCGCGCAATCTATTTGACGAGACAACTGCGCGAAATCACCAAGCCGCTGGCCGAACGGGACTGGATGCTGCTGGAGTGCCTGCTTGAAGTTGGCGACAGCTCCATGGCTTACAGGAGCCGGTACTTCACCACCCTGCAGCCGTTGGCTGTGCTGGATGTTCTTATGGCCGATGAATCCAATCCGCGGTCATTGCACTTTCAGCTTGCCCACCTTGCGGACCTTTATCAAAGGCTGCCTCGGCATTTGCCCAGCGAGTTGCAGGCGATGCGGGACGCATTGGCCACGTTGCGCAGTTTCGATCTGCGCAAGATCAAATACCCGTTGCCAGGCGCAACAAATCTGGCGAATGGCGCGGACGGCCTTGCGAAGCTCGAGCGATTCCTCAAGGGCCTCGAACGATTGCTGCCTTCGTGGTCAAATAACTTGTCGAACAGATACTTCAGCCACGCTCGCACGCTGCCGGTGACCATGGGCCTATGATCTACAAAATTGTTCATCGCACCGCTTACAAGTACAAGTATCCGGTCTCGGTCGGGAATCACGTGGCGTGTCTCAAGCCGCGTTCTCTATTGCATCACAGGCTGGCACAGTGCCAGCTGCACATTCAGCCAACCCCGGCAAGAATTACTGAAAGAATCGACTATTTTGGAAACACTCTCTACTTCTTCACTGTCCAGGAGCCGCATACGGAGTTGGTGGTGGAAGCGCGAAGTGAAGTTTCCATGGATAGTGTTGTAACCGCATTGCCTCACGAAGCGCTTCCATGGGAGGAAGCGGTTCGATTGCTGCGCGAAGATCGCAGCCCCGAGGGACTTGCGGCATACCAATTTCGATTTGAGTCGCCGCGCATCCGCTTGCGGCCGGAGTTTGCAGCCTACGCGCTCAAGTCGTTTACACGGTGGCGGCCGCTGCGCGAGGGCCTTCTCGATCTGACAGCGCGGATCCACAAAGACTTTCGCTTCGACTCCGGAGTGACCACGGTCCGGACAACCACGGAAGAGGTATTTCGCAAGCGAAGGGGCGTATGCCAGGACTTTGCGCACTTTCAGATCGCCTGCCTGCGTTCTCTCAATTTGTCGGCGCGGTATGTCAGCGGATACCTGAGAACCTATCCGCCTCCCGGACAACCAAGGCTTGTAGGCGCGGATGCGTCGCATGCATGGGTGTCCGCTTATTGTCCGGGAGCCGGCTGGCTTGACCTCGATCCCACCAACAACCTTGTCCCCTCGACTGGCCACGTGACCCTGGCCTGGGGCCGCGACTACGGCGATGTAAGCCCTCTTCGCGGCTTGATCCTGGGCGGCGGAGTTCACGCTCTTACCGTCGCTGTCGATATGGAAATGCTCGAATCCTGATGGTTGTCAATGCAAAAGTCCGTATGCATTCAGAATGACAGAGGGACCCTTCTGAACAAAATCAACTTGCTCGACTCGCGGAACCGGCGGGTGGATCCCGCCGTTGCGAAAGCGTTGAAAACGGGGAGCCTTGGAACGACGACTTGGGGAAACCGAAAAGCCAGAGTGCGCGGGACTTGACAGAATGCCCTCCCTCGCAAGCCGGACTCGCCCCAACGGAATATCGGTCAACCTCGGCACAATTGTCGTTGACAATCTGAACCGCAAACTGGTACCTTCGCAAAACATGTGGCCATGTTCTCCGTGCTTCCCCCCGCTTGGGGCGAGTGGTGCAGGTTCGTACCCGGAGATCTCGGCAAGCGGGAAAATCCCCTTTTCCCATCCTGGGAAATCTCAAAAGGACCCGACAATGATTGAGCCGTTTTCGATTCGCAGCTTGCCCTTGGTTTCCGGCGCTTTTGCCGCCTCGCCATTGTCGGGGACCGCCCGCCGGGTAAGCTCCATCCGCAGAGCTCTTGCCACCGGCCGCCGGTGCGGACTGCTGCTGTTGACGGTCTTGTTCGGTCTCTGCGCCGCCGGGGCTCGGGCGCAGACCGTATCCTTCAGCTACGCGATCACGGCGCTGGGCGGCGGCTTCAGCTATCCCGACAGCGTGGCGGTGGACGCCAGCGGCAACGTCTATCTCGCTGATTACGGCCCCAACGCTGTGTATGAAATCCCCGCCGGATGCGCCTCGTCGAGCTGCGTAACCAGGCTGGGCGGCGGCTTCCTCGAACCTCTCGGCGTGGCGGTGGACGCCAGCGGCAACGTCTACGTCGCCGATTCCCCCAACGGTGCGGTGGATGAGATGCCCGCCGGATGCGCCTCGTCGAGCTGTGTGACCTCGCTGGGCGGCGGAAGTGGCAGTTTCAGCGCTCCCACTGACGTGGCGGTGGACGGCAGCGGCAATGTCTATGTAACCGATTACAACCTCAGCAACGCGATCAAGGAGATGCCCGCCGGATGCGCCTCGTTGAGTTGCGTGACCCTGCTGGGCGGCGGCTTCCTCGGTCCCGCAGGCTTGGCGGTGGACGGCAGCGGCAACGTCTACGTCGCCGATTCTGAAAACGATGCGGTGAAGGAGATGCCCGCCGGATGCGCCTCGTCGAGCTGCGTGACCCTGCTGGGCGGCGGCTTCCTCTATCCCACCGGCGTGGTGGTGGACTTGAGCGGCAACGTCTATGTCACCGACTTAAGCGGCATAAACGGCGCGCTGAAGGAGATGCCCGCCGGATGCGCCTCGTCGAGTTGCGTGACCACGCTGGACGCCTTCTTCTCTCCACAAGGCGTGGCGGTGGACGGCAGCGGAAACGTCTATGTCGCCAATACCAGCAACAACGCGGTGGACGAGATCATGACGCGCGGGGTGAACTTCTTTACCGTCCCGGTGAAAACCACCAGCGCCGCGCTAACGCTGACCTTTACCTTCGATAGCGCAGGGAGCCTGAGCAGCACAACGCCCTACCAGGTGCTGACGCAGGGCGCAAGGAATCTGGACTTCAACGCGGCGGCCACGCAGGAGTCGAATGCCTGCAACGGGACCACAGCCTACGCCATTGGCGACACCTGCACGGTCGACGTGACCTTTACGCCTACCGTTTCGGGTCTGCGCCGGGGCGCCGTCGTGCTCTTCGACGGCTCAAATAATCAGCTCGCGATAGGGCCACTCTACGGTACGGGGACGGGCCCCCAAATCGCCTTTGGCCCGCCAACGGGAATCGCCATTACCGCGACGGTAAATGGAAAATTGCTGAGCTCCCCCGAAAACGTGGCGCTCGACGGCGCGGGCGATCTGTTCGTTACCGATCCGCACAACAATCGAGTGGTGGAGTTTCCGGCCGGAGGCGGTGCGGCAATTTCCATCCAACCCACCGTCAATAGCCAGCCATTGAATTATCCAGACGGCTTGGCGGTTGGCGACGCGGGCAATCTGTTAATTGCGGATTTCGAGATCAGCCGGATATTAAGGGTGACCCCGAGCGGAGTAGTGACTGCGATCGAACCCTCGGTAAACGGCCTTGCGCTCAGTGAAGCTACCGGTCTCGCAGTGGACGGCGCGGACGATCTATTCATTGCGGATGTCGGCAACTCTCGCGTAGTAGAGGTTTCCTCCGGCGGGACTGTCACTGCGATCAACCCGACGGTGAATGGCTTACCGCTGAGTTACCCGGAAGGTGTGGCCGTTGACGGGGCGGGCAATCTGTACATCGCGGATACCAACAACAACCGCGTGGTCAAGGTCACCAGCCTGGGCACTGGTACGGCTAGCGCCATCGATCCCACGGTGAGCGGCCTTTCGTTGGGCGACCCTGCCGCCCTGGCGATCGATGGCGCAGGCAATCTGTTCATCGCCGACTACGATAACCAGCGTGTGGTTGAGATTTCGGCAACCGGCAACACTGCCATTGACCCCACGGTAAACGGCGGTTCGCTCAATGGAGCCAGTGACGTGGCGGTTGACGGCGCGGGCGACCTATTCATCCCCGATTACCATAACAAGCGCGTCGTGGAGTTGCAGCGACCCATGGCGCCTTCGGCCGCATTTGCCACCAATACCATCGATGGATTCCTTGACTCGACCGACGGCGGCCAGATCGTCCAGGTGTCCAATATCGGCAACTTACCGCTCACCCTCGCCGGGATCAGCTATCCGGCTGACTTTTTCCCGCCCTACGATGCGAACGCCTGCATCGCTTCCCAAGTGCTGACCATTGACGAAGAATGCGATTTAGCCGTCGGGTTTGCGCCGAATTCCCCGGCCAGCGGCCCGCTGAGCGAGGCTGTAACGCTGACTGACAACTCGCTGAATGTGCCTGGAGCGCAGCAATCCATCGGGGTCACCGGCACGGCTACGGCTCTGCCTGCAACCAAAATAACCATCTCTGGCGGCACGCCCCAATCCACTGACGTGTCCGATGCCTTTGCCAGCCCCCTCGGGGTCACGTTAACCGACACTAACGGCAACCCGGTCGCCGGCCAGACGATAACCTTCACCGCCCCCGCCTCAGGGGCAAGCGCAGTGCTGTCGACGCCTGTCGTCACCAACCAGTACGGCCTTACCACCGTACTGGCATCCGCCAACCACATAGCGGGGTCGTATAACGTTACGGCCACATTCGGCAGCCTGACTCCTGTCACTTTCACGCTCACTAACAATCCGCCGCCCGGCTATGTGGTCACCACAGCGCTCGACGACGCAGTCGGCAACCCGGCCAACTGCCCCGCCGGCAATTCCCCTCCCTCCGCCAATTGCTCGCTGCGCGATGCGCTGGCGGCCGCGGCCACCAACAGCGTGGGAGCTATCACCTTCGATAGCGGAACCTTCAATAGCTCCAATACAGCCGCGCAGAACACCATCGCCCTTGGCTCGGCAGGCACGCTCAACGTTCCGCCGAACACCACCATAACCGGACCCACGACGGGCAGTGGCTATACGCTGGCCAACCTGGTAACAGTCGCGGGCGGCGGCCTCAGCAGCGACTTCCCGGTGTTCACCGTGAACAACGATCTAACCGACCCAGCCGTCATCGCCAACCTCAGCATTACTCAAGGCAACTCCGGGTCCGGCGGCGGTATAGCAGTCGGTTATGGATCTGTATTGACAGTGACCGGCTGCACCATCTCCGGCAACACTTCAACCGGCGGCGTGGCTGGCATCTTCAACGATTACAATTCGGTACTCACCGTCATCGGCAGCACCATCTCCGGCAATACCGGAGACAACTACGGCGGCATCGTCAACGAGGGCAGCGGGACGGTGACCGTGACATCGAGCACGATCTCCAACAATACCGGCAAAGGCATTCTGAATGCCGGTACTCTACTGACGGTAAACGCGAGCACAATCTCAGGCAACGTCGGCTCCTATGGAGGGGGCGGTATCGACAACGACAGCGGCGTACTGGTTTTGGCCAACAGCATTGTGGCGGGCAATACCGAAATCACTGGCGGCGATCTCAGTGGCTCCTACACCGACAGCGGCGGCAATGTCGTGGGCGGAGTCAACGGCGTAACCTCAACCAACGTATCCCTTGCCCCCCTCGCCAACTATGGCGGGCCAACCCAAACCCAGTTGCTGCTTCCCGGCAGCATGGCCATCTGCGCCGGAACGCTTGCCAATGAAACCGCCGCCAGCATCGCAGCCGACCAGCGCGGCATGGAGTTCGACCCCATGTGCCCATCCGGTTCCGTGGACTCCGGAGCATTCCAGGCCAATTATTCGATCGCCTTCACCTCGAGTTTCTTGACAAGCTACCCGGCCGGCCCACCGTTGTCTCCCACAATAACCGTGGAATTGACGGAAAGCGGCGTCGAGTCAACCGTTGTTACCAGCCCTGTGTCGATCACCGACAGCGATGGCCAGCTTACCGGCACAACCTCCGTCGGTTTCTCGGCGGGAGCAGCCAACTTCACAAATCTCATGATTCCGGAAGTGGAGAGCAGCGACACGCTGACGGCGACCATGTCGCTGAACCCAGCGCTTGCTCCTCCGCTGAATCTGACCACCGGGCCGTCACCCTCATTTCAGGTGACCACCAACGCCGCCACGCTGATCTCTCCGGCCGGGGGCAGCCAGTTGTCCCCCACCAGCCAAACCTTCACCTGGACCCCCGGCACCGGCGCCAAGGAATACTGGTTCAACCTCGGCTACGGATCGAACGGCGTGGAGGCGAAAGAGGTATTTAACTCAGGCGGAATCTTCACGACTTCAGTAACCGTGAGCAATTTGGGCGCGTTCGGGCAGACGGTTTACGCAACGCTGTATTCGCTGATCAATGGAATCTGGGTGCCTGAGATCTACACCTTCACCGAATCCGGCTCCCCAGTACCGGCGGCGCTCACAGCACCCCTTCCGAACGGCAGCACGCTTGCCGGCACTACCACCAACTTCACCTGGAATACCGGTAGCGGGGTTCAGGCCTATTGGTTCTATGTCGGCACCGGAACCACCCTGGCCACATCGAGAAACCTCTATGACTCGGGGCAGACGATTGCCACCTCCGCCAATGTCACCGGCATTCCGGCCTTCGGACAGCCGATTTATGTAACTCTCTTCTCGCAGGTCAACGGAGCATGGCAACCCAACCAGTACACCTTCACTGAATCCGGAACCACCTCCGCGGCGGTGTTGAATTCGCCGCAGCCGGGTACCCAGCTGTCCGGCTCCAGCGTAACCTTCGCTTGGACGTCCGGCGCCGGCCCCACGGAGTACTGGTTAAACCTTGGAACCAGCCCCACGGGAGCGAACTCGAAGAACCTCTATAGCTCGGGGCCAACCACGGCAACTTCAGTCAATGTAACCGGCCTGCCGACAAACGGCGAGACCATCTTCGCAACGCTCTATTCGCTCACCAATGGAGTGTGGCAGTCGTCCAGCTACATATACACCGCGTTCTGACCTCCGCCGTCATAGGCGCACAAGTGGCCCGATGCCGTTCAATGCTGAAGCAGGAAATTCAAAGCTGAATTTCCTGCTTCAGCCCAGGGCGATGGGTTGCAAGGCGAGACACGGAAGATGCCGGAGAGGTACGCCCAAGTCCGCATTGCAGCCAGGCGCACAACATCTGAAACCATTGCCATAAGCAGCAAAATGGCGGGTCATGGCACAAACAATAACCCAAACGCTCAGTCTGCGAACGTTCGCCCTATCTAAATCATTGAAAATGATTATCAGGTTAGCTCCCCTCAGCGCTCCAAATGCGGTGCTAAGTTCGTGGCCTTGTGTCAGGGCGCGACCGGAGCGCAGGGGAACCGGTACTCTTCAGGGCCGAGGGTAGAGGGCCGGGTCCCTTGCCGTAGCTGAGAGCTGAAAGCTGGCAACTATTTGATATCAGTGCTGGCACTTTCTCACTCCAAACAAGCATTTTTTGCGCGCAAAAAGCGCATCGAAAACCCTGTTTTTGCGCTTAATTCGCACACAAACGGCCTTAAATCATGCTGTTTTGCACTATTTGTCACACGATTGAGTGCGCGTATATGCGCATGGAACTTGAAAAGTACGACATGCCGATAGATACCGCCTCGCTCACTCAGGACCGTTGCCTCGCGGAGGGATTCGATAATTCACTGTGCCCACAACACCAAACCGTCTCAATAAGGGCCGCGGATATATTCAGCAACCTCAGTGGTGTAGAAATCGGTAAGACGAGTATGGAGAGCCGCAGGAAGTTTCGGCAGTTCAGAAGCTTTCGCGTTGTCGGTCACCTGCTCCGGACGGCTCGCGCCCGTGATGACCACCGAAACAGCTTCATGGTCCAGTATCCAACGTTGCGCCATCTCTGCCATGGTCATCCCTTCAGGGACCCAGGGCTTGAGCTCGTCCACCAAATGGACTGCCTTTTCGAAAGGTAGCCCGGCGAACGTCTCCCCTACGTTGAAGGCAGCGCCATCCCGGTTGTAAGAGCGATGGTCCTTTTCTTCAAACGTCGTTGCCTTGCTCATCTTGCCCACGAGCACGCCGCTGGCCAGGGGGAGGCGTACGATGATGGCGATGCCATTTTTTAAAGCCTCGGGAAAGAGAGTTGTAATGGGCTTCTGACGAAAGATGTTGAAGATGATTTGGAGCGAGGTGAGACCTTTCTGCGCGAGACAGATCCTTGCCTCGTCCATCGACTCGACGCTGGCCCCGAAGTGCCGGATCTTGCCTTCCTGCTGGAGTCTTCTTAGCCACTCGAAGACATCGCCCTGATGGAAGATCTCGGTAGGGACGCAATGCAGCTGGGTCAGATCCAGGGTTTCCGCGCCGAGCCGCCTCAGGGAAGCCTCTGTCGCGTCGCGCAAAGTGGCTTCGGTGTAGTGATCGGGATAAAGTTCCGCGGTGCGGCCAAGCTTGGTGGCGACGAAGATGTCGTGCTTGTTCGCTTTCAGGAAACTCCCGATCAAGGTCTCGCTTCTTCCCCCACCATAGACGTCGGCCGTATCGAAGAAGTTCACGCCCGCGTCGACAGCGGTTGAAAGGATTTCAAGACAGCTGGCCTCGTCCAATGCGCCCCAATCCGAGCCTCCAAGCTGCCAACAGCCCAAGCCAATGTCAGAAGTGTTGAACCCTGTATTTCCGAAAGCCCGCATTTTCATAGATGACCGTCCTTGTCTGACATTCTTGAATTCGGTTGATTGTTTTTCTGGTAAGAAGGTCGCCGATGGTTTGCTCCCGGATACAAATTCAGGATACAAATCCAATTTCTCCGAGGGCCTCAAATACCTTCTTGCACTGCGAGGTACGTTGTTCGTGCCGGAGCTACCAACTCAGCTTGATCAAGGAGACGCTCTGCCGAGGCATGGCAACCTGTAGCATGATCCTGCCGTTCAGGGCGTCCATCCACTCCGGCGAGCTCAGTAGCTCCAGACCCTCCTTCGCCTGCAACTCCGCGTACTGATCGGTGGTAGGGTGTTGTGGCGAACCCATGGTCTTCCACGCCGTGTAGGCGTTGCTATGGGTGTCATCGATGCGGTAATGCGAGACCAGCACCTTCCTCGCTGCGGCGGGCAGCCCACTTATCGCCACGGAAGTGAAGACCACCGGGCCCGGTTCATCCACGTCGTGGTAGTTCCACAGCATCACTGCGGCTTCGTCCCTGCCCTGCGTCGCCAGTGCGTCGACATCCGGCTCGTTCCGCACCCCTGTCTTTACGATCTCGTCGAGCGCGACCTCGCCGCTACTGGTGGTCGCAACCCGATTGCCATTCATCAGAGCGGCCATGCGGAAGAAGTTCAGCACCGGCTTGTCAATACCGTTCGTTGCAAGCGAACGAAACCCTTCGAAGTAGTCGCGATCTTCAAACTCAAAAGACCAACTCAGCATTGACAACAGGTTGACCCCGTACTTGTCCTGCAAGGTGAACAGCCGCTTGTATGCCGCCGCGGTGTATGCGGGATAAAGGGTCCCGTTACGATAATTGTTCGCCGGGTTCATCTTGCTGGAACAGGCAGCGCAGCCTTCAGGGTCGGCCTCACTTAGAATTATCGGCAAATTCCGGAACTGGGGATACTTGGAAAGCAGATCGAAGCCGCGGTCCACATCCGTCAGTTCATTGCTGATACCCATGGTGACCTTGCCTCCGGCAATCGCCGGGTGCCCTTTGGCATGGAAGCTGACGAAGTCCATCGGCACGGGCTTACCGTTGGCGGCGCTCCTTCCGGAGTTCACGTGTTCGAGGAAGTTCTTCAAGAACCCGTAGGCCTTCGGATTGCCGGGAGAGGTACTCGCCGGACCTCCGACCCTGGCTTCTGGAAGAGCGGCGCGCACACCGGCAACGCCATAGTCGTACAACTTCCAGTACTCTTCCGGCGAGGTGTGCCAGTAGTCGATATCGGGTTCGTTCCACACTTCGAAGTACCATTGCTTGACGGTGTCGCGGCCATATCGCTCCACCAGATGCTGCGTCGCCGCGCGGATAAGCTCACCCCACTTGGCGTAGTCTTTGGGCGGGTTGTTGCTTTTGCCCGAGACAACATTCCTGGGAAAATGGACCTGATAAGGTTCATCGCGGCCCGGCAAATCGACCGCAAGGTCCTTGGGCATAAAGCCAAGCTCGACCATGGGCCGCACGCCGGCTGCTTTGTACTCATCGAAGATGCCGTCGAAGATCGTGAAGTCGTAAACCGGCTTGCCGAAGGCGTCTTCGCTGTAGATGTTGGTTGAACTCCACTTCAATTCCGGCTTGCCGTCGCCGCTGGTGAACAGGTTGTGTGCCCGGATGTAAACGGGAACTGGGCTAAGATCGTGCAACTCCGCCAGCAGTTTCTTGCCGTTGGGCATGGTCGTGTAGTTGCTCTCGTCGTAACCAAACCAGCTGTAGATCGGCTTGTACGGGCCGAGCGGCTTGCGCAGGTCAACGACAATCCGCACCGGTTTTCCTTCCGGCGCCGCCTGCGCATGAGGAGTGGCGTCCTGCGACCTTACCATTTCCCCGAAAAATACGACGACCGCAAGCGCGAAAAAGAGTCGTTTCATTGGTAGTACCTCTCGTATGCTCACAGAAAGTGTTCCTCAATGCAACTGCTATGCCGCGCGATGACACCTGGCGATTCGAGAGTCGGACAATGGCGGCACCGGGAGGGCTGCCGATCGAACCATTCATGGCGGGCCGTTCATCCGGGCTGGAGTGCGCGAAGCACGGATACTTAGCGAGAATTCACTATTTCGAGGATCTCGGTCTTACGCCGGACCATGCCCGACGTGGGCGTAGAGGCTCAAGCGTCGAGCAGTATCTCATTACGCGCTCAGGGCTGAACGTGGTCAATACTGCAGGTCGCCGGTGTATCGGGCACGCCCAGTTCCGCGAATCCGCCGGGGATTGGCACCGATCTCCACGCCGAGTCGTCGTAATCGGGAGCGGCCCAATTGTTCTTCTGGCCCGTGTCGTACCGGTCGTACCAGTGCATGATGTAGTTGCCGTATTCAGGCGCGTTTTCGGCTTTCAGCCGGTCGAGCTCGGCGAGCGGGACATCGAAGTCATGGAGCGGACGAAGCGCATCGGCGCTCGCCCAGGCCTCTGCCGGAGTACCGCCCACCGAGTCCACGACAAGGCCGATGGGAATGTGCATCTCCAGCTCGACCTTTCGGGCGAAATAATAGCCGACGGCGGAGATCCAGCTGGCGGTTTCGGGCGAGACGACGCGCCAGTCGCCATCGATCACATCGACATGGTGGTAGGCGGGATGACCGCCGACGGTGAAGAAGCGAATGTCAGGGTAGTTGGCCGCCTTGATCTCCTCATCGGCATTCTTTGTGAACCGTAGAATCAGGCCCATGTTGGATTGCCCGCCGCAGAGCCACACATCGCCGACCAGGACATTGTGCAGTTCAGCGCTTTGATGGCCGGTGATCTTCACGATATAGGGTCCACCGGGCGCAGGCGGTTGAATCTTCACCTGCCAACGGCGATCCGGGCCGGAGGCGCCAATTGCGGTGCTTTCGCCGATCTGAACTCTGACGGTATCGCCCGGGTCGGACCAGCCCCAGATGGTGTCGGGCCTGCCGCGCTGCAGGACCATGTTGTCGCCAAAGTTGGGGCTGACGAATTGACGCGGCTTGGCAATCGCAGCAGATGCCGCTTGACCAGGCGTGGGCTAAGCGCATGCGCCAGCACTGGCCGCAAGCAACATAGCGGCCGCGAGAGATTCGAAATAAATCTGTCTAGGAATGGATGTGGAACTCATGGCTGCAAACCTCTTGCTATGGATGCGCGGGTTCCTGGCATCGGAAGTTGCGGGCGTCCTGGGCGTCACCGCTTCCGTTGAACTGCGCGTGCTTTGGATAAGCGCAGAGCGGGCGGCTGCGGCCTGGGAATGCCTGACCGGTGGCGATAATGGAATCGGGCGCCGTCCCCTTCTCGACCCAGTCGACGACGGCGGAAAGCATGTCGAAGTGGTCGAGAGCGGGCCCGCCGCCGCAGTGGGCCATGCCGGGGACGAGGAATATCCGGCTCCACTCGGCAACCTTGTCTGCACCGCCGTTGGTTGCGGCAAGCGATTTGTAATAGTCAAGCGTGTCAAGCGGCGAGAACCACGGATCGCTGTCGCCGTGGAAGAAGATGAGCTTGCCGCCGCTGAGAGAGAAGGTTGTGAGATTGGTGGAGGCCGGCTCGACGAGTGGATCGGAGGCACGGAACGCGAGCTGGTCTACGTCGATATCCGTGGCGTTGGTGTAGGGGCCGAAGATGCCGCTTGGTCCCATGGCCAGCAATCCCGAGACAAAACCTTTCATCGCAATGCCCCCGTCATATAGGAAGCCGGGATAGACCTGAGTGCCATATGCGTTCTTCGGTCCGGCGAAGGCTTTCTTGATGGCGCTGATTTTTTCAGGCGCGATGCATGCTTCTTTCTGGCCGGTCTTGCAGGCGAGCACAGCGGGGTCGAAGTCGCAGCCGAGAGGATCGGAGATCGTGCCGTCGGCGACGCCATCCTTTGCGTCGCACCGCTTCATGAGTGCGTCCATGAAGAGCGAGCGATCGCTGTCGGTGAGAAACCTATCGATCTGCGGCTTGCCGGAGGTGTCTTTGGGCGCGGCTTGGTTGTATGCAACAGGGATCCATTGGGCGATGGCTAGATTGGAAAGGCCGGTGCGCATGGCAGGGTCGCCCGAAACAATGCCGTTGAAGGCCGAGGGGTAACGTTGCGAGAGAATCATGCCTTCGCGCCCGCCAGTGGAGCAGCCGACGAAATAGGAGTACGCCGCGGGTTTGCTGTAATAAGTTGCGATGATCTGCTTCGCCAGTCCAGCCACTTCAGCGTTGGCGAGAAAAGCGAAGTCGAGATAGGCCTGCTGGTCGCGCATGAAAGAAAAGTCGAAGGCGCCTGTTTTTGCCTTGTGTCCTGTGTCGGTGCTGGCCACGGCGAATCCGCGAGAGAGTGCAGGCTTGTCGCCGGAGTAGCTCGCACCCGCTGGATAGGAGACGATGCCATTGCCGCCTCCGCCGCCCTGCATCATGAAGTCGCCGTTCCAGGAAGCAGTCTCGGGCAAAGCAAGAGCGAAGCCGATGCCGAATTCCTGGCCGTCTATGCCCTTGCGCCGATTGATAATTCCATCGACTCGGCAATGTGCAGGCAATGGGCCGATACCCTGAGCGCCGGGGTACGGCGGGGGGATGGTTGTTCCGGCAGGCACGAGTGCGGACTTGGTGATTTCTACGCCGTCGATCCTGAGGCCGGCTAGAGCGGCACAGGGGTCGGGCGATTCAGACAGGGCGGCCAAAGGCGCACACAATACAGCAGCCAGCAGAAGCGAGAGTTTGGAATGTGTCATGATCAGCCTTCTTTCGCGAAGCAGATGTGGGCGCGGCGCGGACCCTTGTCTGAGAAGTCCGGCGCAGGCGCAGATTACTTGATGGTTGCCTTAACTTCCTTGCCTTCGTAGCCAACTTCCGCGTTCGTAGAACTTGTCACCTCAGCGCCCACGCCGTGTCCCTCCGCAACCAGGACGATCCGAAATTTGCGGCTTTCGGTCATTCCAGGAAATGTGCCTTCACGCGCACCGATCATTAGTAACGAGCTGTGATCGTCCCAGCGAATTCGGATGATGGAGTGCTCGCCTTTCTCGTACTCGTAGCCGTCGCCCGCATCTTCGTAGAGATTGAATTCGCCATTGGCTCCACGATAAATGCGGAGCTCGATGGGCCCGGCGGGATCCTGCGCGGCGTACTCGATTTGCGGACCCATCGGGACGATGGAACCCGCGCGCACGAAGAGCGGCATACGATCAAGGGGTGCTTCGGCTTCGATGTCTTGGTTGCCTGCGAGCGATTTGCCGGTCCAGAAGTCGTACCATGCAGGCGCCGCCGGAAGGTAGACGTCTCGTTTCGTTGTATTGGCCTTCAACACGGGATTGACGAGGATGGCCGGCCCGAACATGAACTCGTCTCCGAGATTCCAAGTGTTGGGGTCGCTTCGCCAGTCCATGACGAGCGGCCGCTGGATGGTATAGTCCTCGCTCGTTACTTTCCAGGCCAACGAGTAGATATAGGGCATCAAGCGATAACGCAGCTTGTCGTAGCTCACCAGGATAGGCTCGACTTTGTCGAAGCTCCATAGCTCGTTTTGCGGCCGGTGGCCGTGGGTGCGGAAGATGGGACAAAACGTGCCGTACTCGAACCAGCGCGCGTAAAGCTCCTGGAACGCAGGATCGGCCAGAGGATCATCGTGGGGCGGCCAGTATCCGCCTATGTCGGTGGTCCAATATGGAGCCCCGGACAGGGCGAAATTGAGACCGGCAGGGACCTGGTGGCTCAAGCCCCAGTAGGTGCCGTAGACGTCTCCCGACCAGACGGTTGCGCCGACGCGCTGCTGCCCCAGGAACGCCGACCGTGTAAGCAGAAAGACACGCTTACCCGGGTTTTGGGCTTTCCAATGATTCTGCACGCCAAGGGTGTGCTCGAACGGGAAGACGTTGGTGAATTCAGCGCCGTTGCCGATGGCGAGTTGACGGCTGCTGAGGATGGCATCGCCCATGTGCGGCCAGTATTCTTCGGGCTCGGCGCTATCGAGCCAGAATGCGTCCCATCCCTGCGCCAGCAGCTTGCCGGGCAGATGCTCCCAGTAAATGTCGCGCGCCTCGGGATTGGTGGCGTCGTAGACGTGCGCGCCAGCCACGAGCTCGTGTTTTGCATCCAGAATCTTGTAGGTTTCGGACTCGGGGTCGAGCAGGCCCCAGACAGAGATCATGGCGTGTACGTTTTCTTTGTGTAGCGCTTCGAGATCTTGCGCTACGTCGTGATAGTTGGAATTGAAGATTGGGTCGCCTTCGGTCTTCCACCAGAACCAGTCCTGCACTATGGCGTCGAGCGGGATATGCTCCTCGCGATAGCGCTGCGCGATCCCGCGAATCTCGTCGAGAGACACATAGCGGTCCTTCGACTGAAAGAAGCCGTAAGCCCACTTCGGCAGCATGGGCGCGTGGCCGGTCATGGTGCGGTACTCATGGAGAATGGTGTCGATCTCCGCGCCATAGAGAAAGTAGTAGTCAATCGACTTGCCGGCGATGGAAGTCAGCTTCAAATCGAGCGGGAAGCGATTGTCGAACCAGGTGAGCGCCGCCGTGTTCCACAACAACCCGTAGCCCTTATTTGAAATCAACAGCGGGATCGCGACATCGGTGTTGTTTTGACCCAGTTCTACCGTCGCGCCCCGATAGTTGAACATGCCACTCTGATGCTGACCCAGTCCGTAGAGAGCCTCTGTAATCGTTGGAGAAAAACGGTCCGTGACGCGGTAGGTGTGATCGCCATTGAGCTCCACCGGCTCATAGGTGCGCGGGATGCTGTTGCCTTCGTTTAGCAGCGATTCTCCGCCTGCGGTTCGGAAAGTGAGATTGCCGCGCTCTATATTGACAATGACCTCAAGCTGAGCAGTCTTCAGGCTCGCCACTTTCGCGTCTTGTGTGAAGGTGAACGCCGCTCCGGGGCAGGATTGCAGTGCGTCGAGCATCCACGGGCGCGGCGAGGCGGGAGCCGAAGGTTCGGGCGTAGCAACGACGTGAATCACCGAGTCAGTACATACGGTGACCTCGAGGACTTCGTTGCCCGCAGTCGCACGGATGCCATGGCTGGTTTGCTCGACTTGCGCAGGCGGAGGACCAGACGCCTTCTGGCCGGGCATCTGTGCCACAACGCCGACAGTTCCTGACAGGATGAGCAACACCGGAATGGCTCGAACAAAATCTGGCGACATGCACCGCGCCCCAGCCGCAGCACTAGATCGGAACTTCATTGGATTGCACCTTTCAATTCGCGCCTGCTCGCATTCCGCTCCAGCGGCCGGTGCAAACTATGTCTTTACAAGCTAGGTCTGTTGTTTGGAATTCCCGGTTTGCCAATAAATTGAGTAACGTTGACCTTGAATCCGGTACATCGGCATGAGATCGTATTTCTGATCTTCGCCAGAGCATGTGAAATTGAGATCTGTAGTGGACTCAACCTGAATCCAATGCTTCGTGTCCTTACCTTGTGCGCCGGCAACTTTTGGCATGGCAGACGCCGCGGGCAGATTCTTCGGCACCGTGTCGCCGCTGTGAATCACTCGCATGGGGCCATCGGCAGGCCCCGGACCGAGATCGGCTGCAAGAACAAGCGGGCCGTATAGTGCCGCAGCCACCGAGTCGTCGCCGGGCAATGGCTCCTGACGGAGTTTCATTGGGAGATCGACGCTGATCGTATCACCATCCTGCCAAATTCTTCGAATCGCGAGATACGCGCCCGGGTCCGCGATCGCTTCAATCGGCCTGCCATTGATCTTCACCTGCGCGTCCTCGGTGGTCCAGCTTGGAATGCGCACATGTATGGCGCGCGGCGCTGGCCTTGAAGACCTGACCTTGAGCGTTGTGCCCTGTTCGTGCGGAAATTGAGTAATCTGCTGCAAAACAAGGTCTTCGTCTTTCCACGTAAGCGTGGAAGCGATGAACTGGTTGACAAAAATGTCTCGGTCGCGGCGGAAGTAAATGGTGTCCGCGAATTTGGCGAACTCCTCGGCGCCCGTGCCAGTGCAACACCAGAACGATTCCTCGGGTGAGTTGTACGCGCGCCAGTAACCCGCCGCGAGCGGAAAGAAATACTGCTTGAGCCCCTCCGCGTTTTGCGTACCGAGCCTGCAATTGAAGAGGGCGCGCTCGTACGCATCCATCCAACGCGCATCCGCCGTCCAGCCGAAGACATGGCGCTGAAGCTTCATTAGGTTGTAGGCCACGCAGCACTCTGCATTCGTCCACACCAGCGTTCCTTCAAGGTGCCTTGCGGGCGACTTCCAATGCTCGTCCTCGCTCGTGTTGCCAATGACGTAACTGCGGGCATCGAGAACTTCGGTTAGGAAATACTCGGCGATATCGCGATAGCGTCGATCTCCGGTAACTTCGTACATGCGGGCCGCGCCAATGATCTTGGGAACGTGCGTGTTGGCATGCAGACCCTGCAACTCATCGCGGCGCGCGGCCAGCGGATCAAGGAAGCCGGGCTGCTCAAAAATGTGCGCAGCTTCAATATAGCGATCTTTCTTGGTTACCGCGGCCAGGTTGACCAGCACTTCGTTCATGCCGCCGTATTCGTCGCGCAAAATGCGCAGGCGCTGGTCGGTGCTGATGCCCGTGAAATAGTCCTGCGCCCACACAGCCATGCCTTCGACGATTTGAAGTGCCTCGGTGTTGCCAGTGAGTTGATGCATGTCGAGCAGACCGGCCATGATCTTGTGGTAGGTGTAAAAGGGCGCCCACGCCGGCTTGCCCTGCGCCAGGTGTTCGAAAATATCTGTTGGATAGGCGCTCAGGTAGTTGGTTCCGATTTTCTTCTGGCACGCTGCAAGACTGGAAACAAGTTCGTCGCCGCGCCCCTTGAGCACGGAGTTTCCCGAGCCGGCCGAGGCCAGCGCGACGGCGGACAGAAAGTGCCCTCCGGCGAAGTGGCCTCGAAGTTCGCAGGTTGGATCCTCCCAGCCTTTGTAAGGTATGGCGTTGGAAGAAATGCCCGCCGTGACACGGAAGGAATGCAGCAGGCGATCGACCTTGAGCGAGTCGAGGTAGCGCGCATTGATCTCCTCCTGCTGCTTGAAGATGCCGGGGTCAAGACGAACCGAAGCAATCGGGAAGGGCTCAAGCCTGCCCGCCGGATGCTCCGGCCCATCGGCCAACAAGGCATGAGCGACTGCCGAGGGGCCAGCCAGGCAAAGGCCTGCGGCACTGACAGACGTCTTGAGAAAGTTGCGGCGCGATCGATCGGTCATCAAGGCCTCCTGCACTTTCTGCTTAACGGCAATCTGCCGTGAAGCATAGGTTCTTGCTGAAAAACGGCAGCACATGGTTCTGGAATCTATCCGCGACCGCGCTGGTGTGCGTGCCGGAGTAGATTTCAAAAGTGTTTGCGATGCCGTAGTTATCGAAAATCGTGTGCAGCTTGGTGGCATCGAATCGCAGTCCATCCTGATCGCCGACGTCCATGGCGATGGCGCGGTATTGCTTCAGATTGCCGATATATTGATCTACAAAGGACAGCGGTGAGTTGGCGGTGAACTTGGCCACGATCTCCGGTTGCGGAACGCCGTCCTTGGTCGGAAGGTCGAAGTAGAGCGGAGGGTTCTTCGGATTGGGAGCCCATGCTGCTGCGGTTGCGTACTGGGCAGCGGCGAAGCCCGGCGACTGCGCCGCCAGGTCGTCTGGGGACTTGGCTTCCTCAACCTTCTTCTCACTGGCAATCGCCCGTTCCTTCACCTGATCGGGAGGGCCGAATCCGCCGGCCATCGGAGACAAGCAACACGGACTCATGATGTAGAGAGCGCCGAAGACCTCAGGATGCCTCATCCCGATGCGTGACGCACCGTAGCCGCCCATGGAATGCCCGACGAGGCCGCGGCTCTGGCGATTGGGAATGGTGCGGTAATGCGCGTCCATGTAGGCCACTACATCGCGAGCGATGTAGTTCTCAAAGTCGCCGGTGGTCGCAGAGCTGGAATACATCGAGCCGTTATAGATCGTCTTTGAATCCGGAAGAACGACAATCACCTCCTGTGACCCCTTCGCGAATGCGCCTTCGATGGTTTGCGGGACGTGGATCTCGTGCGACCATTGTTCGGCGCCAATGGAATAACCGTGCAGCGCGTAGACCACCGGATAATGGCGCTTCTTATCCTTCTCATAGCTCGGCGGCAGGAAGACGATTGCGTCGCGATCGACGGCGTCGCCTTCGAGATTGCCTTCCAGTGCTTTGCCGTGAATCTTGATGTGCTCGATCTTGACAGGCTTTGCGCCGGAAACCACTTCGGGAACGATCGTCTGCACCTGGGCGGCGAGAAACGATCCCGACACGACCGCCCAAGTGATTGCGCACTCAATGAATTGCTTCTGTAGTTTCATCTGTATCCTCTCTTAGGAACTCAGTTACTTGACCGGGTAGGAATAAATGTTCACGCTGAACGGGCGCACGGTAATGGTGTCGGGCAGAGCGCCAAGCGTCTGTTCCTCCACCTGGACTTCCGGCTTCTTGTCCACCTGCACCGTTGCATCGATGGAATCGGGAGCCATGCGCCACAACTCCCCGGCACTCGCGAGCTTGGTTCCGTTGATTGCGATCCGTATGCTCTGTTCGGCGTCGGATGGATTGAGGACGGCGATGCTCAGGGTTTTGCGATCTTCGCTCAAAGCGGCGCTCACGTCCAGTGGATAGGTGTCGCTGCCAGGATTGACCGCAGGCTGGTCGCCGCCGGCCGGGAAAGTCGGCTTCGGCTGCGGTGAGTCTCCCGTCACCTCGACCGGGATGACGCCAAAGTGATCGCGGTACATCTTGAAGAGCATGCCCGTGGGGTTGAGGATGGCTTCGGTCCGGTTGGAACTCATGGTTGCAGTTGCAAAGGTCAAGGCGCCCATTTGGAAAACGTCGGAGTGGCGGAACATCTCGTGGAAGGCCCATGCATAAGCGGGCACGGTCTTGTAGGAATTCGGTCCGCCGCCGAAATAAGCCCACTCGTCGATGGCGATGGGAACGGGCTTTGCGCGGAGAGCGGGAATGCGCTTGAGGTATTCCTGGTAGTGCTCATACTTTGCACGGACTTGCACGGCTGGCGCGCGCTGCCACTCAAGGAACGACAGAGGAGGGTCGATAGGCACCTTCTTCTGCAACTTCATATCAGTGTGCTGCGTGCCCGATGCATAGTAGTGCTCGCTGATCATGTCAATGTTGTCGAGGCAGTTGAGGAGCATCTGTCCGGTCCAGTCCGCCGCCGAAAGATAGTCCGGAACATACTGACCGTTGATACGTCTCGCCTGGTCGGCACCCTCCATCACGTCGGGCATGGCCCCGCCGGCGATGAGCTTGATGGATGGATCAACCTTGCGCATTTCCTTGGCGAAGAGGTTGTGCTTAACTTCAAATTGCGGGAGCGACATGGAGCCCATCTGGTAATCGCCCCAGGGTTCATTGCCGACGCCCCAGAATTCTACGTGATACGGCTCGGGATGGCCATTCGCGGCGCGCCATTTGCCCATGGGAGTTGTGGCGGCGCCGTTGGTGTATTCAACCAGATCGCGCGCGGACCACGCATCTCCGAATCCTGCGTTGACCGTGATGTAAGGATCGACGCCGAGCAACCGGCAGAGCGTGAGGAATTCATCGGTGCCAACATCGTTAGGTTGCACGGCGTGCCAGACGGGATCGAAGATTGGCGGGCGCTTATCGATGTCGCCAACGCCATAGCGCCACTCGTACGAGGATACGAAATTGCCGCCCGGAAAGCGAAGGACGCCGAAGCGCAGTTGCTTGAGCGCGGCGACGATCTCGGGGCGGAAGCCTTCGATGTTGTCCGCGGGCATGAGCGAAACCGTGCCGACATGGAAAGAGCCAGTGCCGGTGCCGGTGATCTCGAGAGTTGCATTATCGGTGTCGACTGCGGCGGCGTAGCGTAACGGGAATTTGCGGAACTCGGCGCCGAGCGTGCGTAGCGTGATGGTCTGGCGATCGGTGGCTTGTTTGCCCCAGATGAGCGTGACCTTGACCACAGCGCCGGGAGAGCCGGCCACTTGGATGCGTCCGGTGTACACCTTGGCTTTGCGAACCGCGATTCCTGATTGCATGAAGCCGTGCGGTTCTTTCGCACTGAGCTTGACCAGCGGCGTGTGGTCTCCGGTGTAAGGCGTCTTGGTGTCCATGGTGACGATGTCGTCGCCGCCGATGGGAGCCCACCAACGCGTAGGAGTGCGGTTGAAACGCGGGTTCCCCGCCGCATTGCCCATTACCGGCGGCGGCTTGGGCGCGCTGGTTGCGACCGGGTAGAAGAACTTGCGATCGACGAGCATCTCCGACCAGACGCCGGTGTTGACAATGTCGCCGCCGTGTTCGAGAAACTGGCCGTAGACGTTCTTCGAGATGGGCGCGCCGGTCTTTGAAGTATCGATAGTTGCGTTGACAATGCGGGCCTGAGACCATAAGGCGCATGGCAGCGCAAGCAGAAACAGAAGACACACTGCCGGGTGTTGGGAAAGCGTTTTCGCGAATGCGAGCCTTGGGAACGGATGCATGGACCGTTTTCTCCTAAATCTTGTCGTGCAAAATGACGATGTGCGCGATTACGGCTCAATCGAGACGATGGTCACGGATCGAGGAGCTACTGTGAGTGAGAGTTTGCCGTCCTGAATCTTCACTGCTGTCGGCTTCGGCACAACTGTGTTCGGCGAATCAAAAGTGTTGATACTGTCGACTGCGGCTCCCGTCAACGTCTCAGCACTGGCCGACTTCGCCGATACGCCGGTCATATCTGCATCGATGGTGACGGGGTCTTCCGCGTCCAGGTTGGTGATTTCAAGCAACAATTTTTCGTCCGCACCCCTTGCAGCGATGGCGTCAACCCGCGGCAGGGATACGCCGCCGTGCGTGTATGTACCCGCGTCGAAAGCGACAGGGATAAACGTGGCGTCTTGAAATGGAACGTACATTTTGAAGATGTAATAGGTGGGTGTGAGAACCATCTTGTCCTTATCCGTGAGGATCATTGCCTGGAGCACATTGATCA